>Ga0315284_10000491_pt1 | contig 53992 bp, 82 predicted proteins | sample YL17G09_16_MG_FD_203696 | JGI IMG/M metagenome (GOLD analysis project Ga0315284, IMG submission 203696) | Sediment microbial communities from Yellowstone Lake, YNP, Wyoming, USA - YL17G09_16 | ecosystem: Environmental > Aquatic > Freshwater > Lake > Sediment | place: USA: Wyoming | collected...
AATCATTCTTTGTTGTTATTTTTGCCATTATATTCGGTAGCCAAGAATTAAGCTGATCTACTAATCTTAATTCTCTTGGAGTTAATTCAAAAAATGTTAGATAGTAACTTGTTTCATAGTTTGCTTGAGAATCAAAGAATTTTACCAGATAAAATTTATCCGTACTTGCATCTGGATCATTATCATCATATTTTACAACCCAATTTCCAGATACTTTAGATCCAATTGTAGTTAATAAAGTATATCCATCTTGTTCGGATTGAGATCTATAAATCCTTATTTTATCATAATTTGTCAGATTAACAATCTCATCTGGAATGAACCAATATATCGTAATCATTCTTTAATTTTGTTGGTGATTAAATTTGTACATTTCTTTACAAAAATCCTTATTGAGATTTATATAGAATCCTACAATATTATTTTCTTTTAATATACCTTTCTCTATTAAAAGTTTTTCTAATACCGTGATCCTTAATATCAAAGTATTAAATATCATCTCACATGAACTTATATTCTGATTATTCATTTTTTACCATCACTACTGGAATTGCCCATATTCCATCTTTTGTTTGAATGAGAGGAACTTTTGCCCATTTCCTTTTTTCTCTTACCCAACCATATAATTGAATATGTTGTTTCTTATTATCTCTTTCAAGATTTGGAAGAACATCTTTTGGAGAAACTCTTAAAAAACTTTCCTTTTTATAGGTATCTCCTAATACAACTTTTAAAAGTATAGATGCATTAGGAGATATGTTATTTTCTTCTTGGTTTATAATAGCAATTGCTACATTTTGATTTGTATTGAATTCTTTTGTTGACTCAGCAAATCTAAAAGAAAGTTCTTTCTCTTCTCCATCTTGTTTAATAAATATCTTAGAAGATTTTTTTTGTTCTTCTGATAATATATCTAAATCCCAAAAGAGTATAATATTATCCTGATTTCTTCTAAATACTCTTAAATTCATATTTAAATCCTTTCTTTTATTTTGTAGAAACTACATTATTTTTTATCTGATTCAATCTTTCTGTTGCTAGCCTTTTAATCTTATCATTATCATACATAACCAATTTTTCCAAAAAAGCTACATCATTACATTTTATGATTTCCCATTTCTTTTTTAGATATGGAGATTTTAACCATAACTGAAAATTAACATCTAATTTAGAAACATCTATCTTTCTTTGTTTTTCTACTTCAACTTCTTTTATTAGATCTTCAGCGGTTTTTGTAATCTTTTTTGTAGCTTGTAATACTTTATCTGCTATCTGTACTTCCTTTGCAGACCCTGGTATCTTTGATTTTGTAGTTTCGATAATTGAACCCATATCTTCTACAGAAGCTATTTTAGTGGTAGATGTTTCTTTATCTATAGAATTAACTCTATCGATAGTATCTACTGGACTTGATACTATAGGATCATTCTGTTTTTCTACATAAATCGCTTGCTTTTCTTTTTCATCTGGTTCCGAATGAACTACTTCTTGAGATTGAGAAACTACTTTTGTTATCTTCACAATCCTTTCACCTTCATAAACTTTTATAATCTTTTTATCTAAAAATCTTTTTATACATTCAGAACTATTGATAGTATCATCTGAAAGATCAACAGAAATATCTCTAGGCTCAATACTTGTAATAGCCTTATCCATATCATACAACAAAACTATTGTATCAGTTAAATTTAAAAATTTCATTTTATCCTCCTATTTCCTTTCATTTTTAAAATATAGAGGAGAGGAATAAAGTCCTCTCCTCTAATTGAAAATCAATTTCTATACAATGTTTACAGGAACAACACCTGCGGTATTATGAATACCAACACCAATTTGCTCCCAAGAAACTATATCATATTGCTGTAGTGGAATATTATCAAATATTTTCACTTCAACAGCTTTTCTTTCCGGGATTCTACCAAGTTTATCTGGAGTTGTTATTACATATGCTTTCCCTACAGGAACTCTTGTTGAAACAAGTAGTTTTGCTCCGTAAATAGAACCAAATAAACCAGTCTCAATAATTGTATTTACCGAAACCTGATCTAAATCAGTTGTATTCCATTTTAGAACATCAGCATACTGTGCTGGGTTCATCACAACAGAACCTACGATTAACTGCCTCTGTAGAATCTGTTTGAATGCATCTGCTAAAGAATAACGAGTAATCTGAGCTGTAGTAACTGGAGTATTTGGACCTACTGTTGCAGCGGTATCCAATACTCTTAAAATTTCATCATCTTCAGCAATTGCAACTGCAATAGCACAACGCTCTTTTGCTCTATCAAATGCAGGATATCTTCTGATTTGAATCTCTTCCCATTTTAGCGTATGATCTATAGAAACTGGAAATGTTGGAAATTGAATACGCTTTATGTTGGCTTGGAATACAGGTGCAGTACCTCTTGCGGCTACTGTTACTGCCCCAAACTCTGGAATATCCAAATCGTAGATAGGAAATTCTCCCTGAGGAATTTCGTCTACTAGAAGGATTCTATTCCTTCCTACTGCTACATAATCTAACCTATTCTTTAGCGGAACTTGCATTGCAAATGCTGTTCTTTTAAGACCATTTGGGCCAGAAAAGATAGCATTAAATGCTGATTCTGCTTTATCGAGCATTGCTTGAGTTGGAACCGTTGGGATTCCTACGCCAGCTTCTCTTTTAAAGTTCTCGTCTCCGAGAATAGACTCAGACATTTTTAACAAGTTCTTTATGAATAGGTCTTTCTGTCTTGTTGATAATTGACCTAAACCTATCATTTTATTTTCCTCCTTTTATTGTAAAATAAAATTGTTCTAAAAAATGATATACTATTATCCTATCCATAATATTGAACTGGCTTTTAAAACCTTTTTAAAGTCTTCAAAGTATATCTTAGACTAATTACAACATCCTTATTTCCATTGTAACATCTTCAGTTGCAGGTGGTTTCAAAACATAACCAAATTTTGAACCAGTTACACCAGTTGAATCATTTGTAATTAATCCAGATGCATTACAATACAAATAATCATTTACTAAATATGTTTTAGTTGTATCCCATACATTGATTGTATCGATTGTACCATCAGATTTTACATATAGATTCGGTCTAACCGTAACCATACCAAGCACAACGACTGACATTTTGCCAGAACCGTATGCTCCAAATTCTCCGAATGTATCATCTACATAAGAGTTTTTGTTTGATTTAGCTAAACCAAATGTTATTGTTGAACCATCCGAATTCTTAACCAAACTTGTGCTAGTTAAACGCACAGGTCTTCCTGGATAAAGAACCGCAGAGGGATCAACATATTTCGTAGAATCTTCCATGGCTCTATAATCGACATTAATTCCATATACGAACATAGATTGACCGGGTGATACTTTAATCATTTTATTTTCCTCCTTTTATAAAATAAATTATTGTGATTTGATTGTCATGTTTTGCCAAATATCTATTAAATCGTTTATCTTTGATTCAGTTCCAATCTGTTCATAATAACTAGGAACATTAGCATCTTTTGCTATACCATTATCCGGCCCAGTAGTTGGACTGGCTTTTGAAACTTTCTTTAGAAAATCTTCAAGTATACCAATATTCTCTTCATTAAAAGAACTAAACTGTTCCTTTAATTTCTTTTCTTCCTCATCATTCTCAATCAAACCCGATTCTTTTATTTTGTGAATTAACTTTTCCACATCTTGAACTTTTGCCTTCTCAATCATTTGAGTTTTTATTGTTTCGGCTTCCTTTTTTGCAGTTTCAATCTCTTTTACTTTTGCATCTAAATCTATTTTTAATTTAGCAATTTCTTCATTTGCTTTCTTTAAATTAGATTCAAGATTAATTGCTCTTTCCGGAGCAGAAACTGTACGGCTTGGAAATCTCTGAAAATATTTCTTTACCGCTGTTCCATCAGTTCTAGTTGTATCGCTTGGTTTCTCTTTATTAACCTCTGTTTCATTAAGCGATCTTTCTACCTCTCCTCTTCCTGGTAATTTAGGATATTCAATTTCTCCCTCATTAACAGCAAAGAAATCATAGGCTCTTTTATTTAATTTTGCATGTCGACTAATCCATTTAACCCAACCTTCAAAAGAATTGTTACATTCCTTTTTCATATGTTCTAATGCATCTTCAGGATTAATAACATCAACTGAACCTTTCACAATCTTTTCCTGAACATCTTTAGGAACTATTAAAGATGCTCTTACAACTTTCATACTCTTACCTTCTCTTCCTACAAAATAACTTTTCTCCAGTGTTTCCCCTGGTATATAAACTAAACTGAACATGTTTCCATCCTCCTTCCTTGCTTCCTTGGGAATTTCCACTTTTTGTGGTTCCAAGTGCAAAATTTTTCTATATTCAGCAATTTTTTCTGCTTCTGACATATCTTTTGCTAATTCATCTATATAAACATTAGTTGCTTGATCTCTATCATATAATCTTAATAAGATTTTATCTTTTACTGCTTCAGACTTTAAAGAAAACCCATCTCCAAGTATAATTTCTACCGGCTTTCCTTCTTGAGCAGTTTTTGGTTGTTTAGAAGCTTCTGCTACAGCTTCTGGTTTTACTTCTGTCTTTGCCGCAGGAGCAACTTCTTCCTTTATCTCAGATATTTCTTTTTGAACATCTATCTTCATATCTTTTACAGTTTCTTCAACAACTGGTTTTACAATTGAAGGAACTTCTTTAACAGTTGTTCCAAGCTGTTTATTAATCTCTTCCGTAACAACCTTTCTTACTTCAGAATTAATTTTTGTATTAACTGCTTTTTCAACGATCTCTTGTATTCTTTTCTCAAAACTTTCTGTATCTTGTTCTTCAAGAGCTTTCTTAAGCATGAAATAATCTTTGGCTGTTATCTTATCCAAAATTTCTTGTGCCATAAATTCTCCCTCCTTTTTAGCAAGAATTGTTTTTATTAACGCATCCCTATCTGCCGGCATTTTCACACCAGATAATTCAGTAAATCTTACCCCTTTGTTTATCTCATAAGCAATTTTACCTGCTTCTACTTCTCTACCCTTTATGTAATTACTTGACCTAGGCATCATATGACCACATAATTCAATTTCATTATGAGCAATGTTCTGACAAATCGAACATTGTGCTTCATCACAAATACATCCCATAGATACTGCATTTAATTCTTTTGATTCAATCCTTCTTGCAACATCAGGAAATTTTCTTCTATCTACTGCAACGATATTTGTTATATAATCATTTGTATCGTCATAAGTTGCAGTCAATATAATTCCTTTTGCTTTTACAGGATCATCAGAATCATGTTCAATATAGAATCCTTTTCCTATAAATGATTTATAAGATTTCTTTAATTCATCTCTAGAAAAATAATCTCCATTCTGATTTGCACCATATTTTTCTCCTGCCGATATTGATCTAGATTTAAAATATAAGAAATTATCCTTATCAAATTCAAATACTTCATTTATATCTAATTCTTTAGTTGATTTGACAATTTCTTGCCATGTATCAGACAAAGAAGCAGTTTTCTTGAAATCTAATATTTCCAGTACTTCTGCTGTTCCTATTTTCTTAAAACTCATATTTTACCTCCTATACTGTTAATTTTGTTTTACACTTAGGACAAGTTAAAATTGCCCTTCCAATAAATAAAGATGAACCTTGTTTTATTATCCCATTGTCAATTTTTATTTTTAAATCAGTTTTGCAATGTGAACAAATCACATCTCTGGCTTTCTTCTCATTAAACTCCAGATTAAAATCTATAATCTTTTCTGGTGAACCTACTTTTTTAAAACTCATAATATCCTCCTTTATTCATTTTTCTAATAATCATAAACGGTGTTCCAAGTAGAGAAAGGTTGTGTTCCTTCTGGTTCTGGTGTTCCTTTTGGTTTTTTATAATTCAAAACATCAGCTGGATATGAATCCGCCGGTGATTTAGCAAATGGTTCATATCTAATCGGACCAATTCTTTCAATTGTAGGTTTAGGTATAATCTGTTTAATCTTTATTGGAACTTCTTTATTACAGAACAAACATAAATAATTCTGACCATTCCAATATAAACTAATATCACAATCCGGGCAAAACGGCTCGCTACTATACTTTTTCTTTTTCATAACACCATACCTATCCGTAAAACGACCACCAACCATCGAATCACTATCCGAAGGTTCATATTGTTTAAAATAATCAAATAATTCATCTCTTTTAACCCTCTTATCTGCTAATTCCGGAGTTTGTAACTCCGTTTCCTTTATTTTCTCTTTATTGTCTTTTTTCTTCTCTATTAACCATTTCATGTGTTTCTTATCCTTCTTTATTTAAAAACACCTAATTTTAGCTATTAGGCCTATTAGAATTGATTTTATAGGTAGTTTTAGACTATTTCTAATCTAGTAAATCGGCTTTCTCTTTTTCTATTGTTTTATGTAGATCGCTAATGAAACCATTTAAATGCGATATTATAATATCTACTTCTCTTTTAAGTTGTAGAACAACATCATAATCTTCTAATTTCTTCTTTAAATTCTGAACTTCTCTTTTAACTGAATCAACAGAAGAATATATATCATCAAAAATTTCTTCTAATTCTGATACAGTTGTTTCTTCCATCATTTTACTTTTCTTCTATACTTGGATTATAATTTGGAATAATTCCATCTTCATGAAATCCACCTGGATTATCTTCAGCTTTCTCTATTGTTTCTTTTAATCTATCCAACATAACTAAAGATAGATTATATTGTTTCCTATCAATATAATCTTTGGTTTGTTTAATCAAATTCAAAAGTTCTTGTCTATCTATTTTTAATCCTGATTTTTTAATTAACCAACTCATACTATATTTCTAATCTATATGGATACAAATTCTTTTCCATGATATTAATTGCTTTTATCACTGCTGAATTTTGTTCTTTTTCGGTCTCATTATCACCTGAATCTTGAATATCAAAATCAAATGTTTTTTCTTTCTCATTAATATCATATATCTTTACAATCAATCCATTAACTTTTTCACCTATTTCATTTACTGTATTTTCAATCTTTTGTTCAAAAGCTTTATCCATTGATTTTTTGTTTAACCAGTTCATTTTTTTATACTTCCAAATGATGTTCGGCTACTTCGTACCAATCAACTTCGTCTAATGCTGCATTTAATAAATCCGTGAACAAAGTAGCTGTATCTGTAAGTGGATTCATTTCCTCAATTGTATCTTTTATATAATCTGCCAATTTAAATTTTGCTTCATCAGTTTCCTTTTTAAATATTTCCGCCTGTTCTGTTATCATATTATATAAACCTTGATCATTATCAATCCAAAGTGCAACTGCCCATGTTTCATAATTCTTCCAACCTTGATAATCGGATTGTTTATTTATTTGATTCTTTTTTAATGAAGCAAATATTTTACCATCTTCAGTAAATTCATAATCATTAGATTTTATTGTTTCTATAACTTGTTCATCTGATGTTAAATATTCATATGCTTTATCTAATTCATTATAAATTTCTTTATTGGTTTTATAATTATATTCCTGTATTTGTTTCTCCAAATCAGCTACTTCATTATTCACTTTTTCATTTTCTCCATGATAACCCAAAAATACACTAGTTGTGTTTTCATGGACATACATTGTTGTAGTTCTTTTAACTTCACCATCTATTTCACCTGCCGATGCTTCTTCAAGTAATTCTTTACTAGCTTTTAATCCTAATGATTTAATTATTTTATCAACATCTAAACTTTTTGCTGTAAAACTTGCACCATCACCTTGAGACCAAAACCCACTATATGCTATCTCAACATTATTAAATCCTTGTCCTTCTAATTTTGATCTCCATTCATCGATAATACCATCAGACCATTCTTCATTATCAACATTTATATCTCTATGTTTTTCTAATACTTTTTCTTTACCTTCTTCAGATAATTCATCAAACTTATATACATTATATTCTTTTGTTACTTTTTTTGGATTCGATTGATTATTAAATGAAGATTGTTTACTCTGATACTTTTCTACCAATTTATATGATGGAACCATTTTACCTTCATCTTCAACCATAACATAATAATCTCCCCATAACAAATCATCACCAAATGCAATTTCTAATTTTTCATCTTCGATAATAGCATTAAAAAATTTACCATCATATTCAGTTTCTTTTAATACTTTACCTACAATCTTATTAGTTTTTTTATCATATATATCTTTACCTATTACTTCACTAATATCTAAATTTAAATCGCCAGGAGTAGTTCTTGATTGCTTATTTAATGAAGAAGGAAAAACAAGTTTTCCACCGGGAAACATTTCTATCCATTCCGTTTTATTATCTAATGAAGATTTCTTATTCTTTTCTCCAGATAAAGTTCTGGCAAGCTTATTGATCTCTTCATTTGTTATTGGAACATTTTTCCCTTTTGTTTCCCTATATATTAAATTCCTATAAACTATAAACTTCTCATCGGGAGTTAATTCTTTAGCCCATGATTTCTGCAATCTCTCAAACTTCTCTTTTGCTATCTTCTTTACTTCATTCTTATCAAATGAAACTTCTTCAGATTGCCTTATCCATTTATTCTCTTTTTCTTTAGTAATCCAACCCATTTTAATACCCTCCTATATTGTTAAATTGTTAATTCTTCTTCCCCTATAGGTGAAGTTTCCTTTGGTGTTTCTGGAATTTCTTCTACTTTCTTCTCAACTGCTGGAGCTTCTGGCATTGAAGTTTTAGGTTCTTCTAATGGAGAAATCCTTTCTCTTATTTCCGGAGAAATTGGAGCTCTCTCTTCTTCCATCACAATTTTAGGTTTTTCTTTAATTGTCCACTTCTCTACTTTCAACCCATCAAGAACCTGATTTCCAACTTTCTCATCTTTCGTTGCTCTCTCTTCTCTTAACTTTCTCCATAAAGGATCTAACTCAGTCGATTGCTCTTCTTTGAATTCTTTCTTTATTACTTCTGGATCCCAATCAAATAGTTCTGCAACATACTTAAACGGAACTTCTTCCTTATCTCTTAACCTCATAACATATTCCTGCAAAGTAGTATTAGATAATAAATTAAGTTTCTGCCAGAAGAATCTTGGTAAATCTAATTCTGGTTTCCTTGTTCTTACATTATGAGCTAATTCCGCTTTACTTCTTTTCTTATACATCTTTCTTGCAATTGCAAGAGGTTTGAATATCTTTTGTATTGCAGCATTCTCTAATAAATTTCTATATGTTATATATTTCCCCATTAATATCCTAACAGAGATAGCCTGACTTGCATAAGGTCCGAGTTCTCCATGTAACACCGCATCATTAACAAATAATCCTGCTTGAATTCTTTTCTTAACAAATTCAAAATGAGGTAATAAATCCATAATCTTATCTTTTCCTACAACATAATCTACTTCCACAAACGGATTAGTGATTATATTAAAATCAGGATCATTCACTGCCTGTAATAATAATCTCTGAAACTCTAAAATTTTAGATTTATTAGGAATCCATCCTTTTATTTTATCTCCAAGTTTAAATATCTTTATCGGAAATGTATGCCTATCGACAAAAGTATATAATAACATTCTTAATTTATCTTCATATATCAAATCCTTCACAACTGATAATACCGGGCTTATTCCTCTTAAAGTATATTTATTAGGTCTTTGAGCTAAATGGATCAATCTCTCATTTGCAAGAGGATATGGTTTCTTCTTCCTCATTTGAGTTATAAAATCTGGATTTAGTTTTTCCATTGCTTCAACTAAAGCTTTATCAGCTGGTTTATTTGATTGAAGCATTTTCATAACATCTTCATTTGGTCTTACATAATAAATTGCTTCTTTTGTAATATAAGTTTTATAAATCTCAACTTCCTCTGGAGGAAATTGATTGAATGATTCAAATTCAAGATCTGCAATATTCCAGTTACCATAAGAAAATGCTTCTCCAAGTAACCAGAAATCTCTTCCCATCTGTATAAAATGTTCAAGTAAATTTAATCTATCTTTAAAATCATTATAATAACTACCATTCTCTTTTTCTTCACATTTCATTTCAAAATCTGATAAAGGAAAACTTGCATGTAACTCAATAATATTTCTTATATACGGATTATATTGATAGTAATGTCTTAACCTTCTATTTAATTCCCTAATATTGTCCTTAGGGAACATCATTAGTATTGGATCGACTACATGTTACTTTTAAAACCTATTTTTAAAATAGGCGAAGTAATATTTCTATTACTTTCTGTATATTACTATACAGAACGGACTATATCATCATTCTTATTAGGAATGTTCAGCGTATAGTCTCTACGGATTCCAGCAACTTCTTTAAAGTTCTGGTCTTTCCTCGGAATTGTCCTTTTGCAAAGGAGATTTCCCGATATAGCTAAATTTTTCACATATAAAAATATGTGCTGCCCATTTGACAGCGGATCCAAATACATTAACGGAACTCGAGTGGCATCTACTGAAGGAGAAAATCCAAATTCACTTGCACCGTATTTTTCCATTTTTTCTTCAAACTTTGCCTGAGCTAATTCTGTTTTATCTTTCATATCTTCCGGATCTAATTTATGGAAACTACCTTTTATTCCAATAGATTTGAAAGCATTCAAATTCTTTATTGTTTCCTTATCAAATTTATCTTCTGACATTCAATATCACCTCCCTTTACTTTATTGGTTATTAACTGAATGAAATATTGTTTCCAATCACAGTTACATAATTTCTTTAATAAATTAATTTCTATCATTTTTTATTTATATTGATTCAGCATCACTTCTTTCATTAAAAAAATATCTTGAAAGCCCCTCTTCCGATAAAGAATATTTCTCATTATCTTCTCCTGTTATAATATCACTCGATACAATATCATTATCTATTACCAAAAATATCATTAATCCCATTTTTTCATTTTTTGGAGATGGCAAAGTAACATCTCTTAATTTTAATAGAACAGAAACAAGTGCATTAGCTGAAAAGAATTCATCTTGAACTTGTTCCGGAACAGATACTGTTTGTTCCATTTTTTCAACTAATTCTACAGATGTATATTTAAAACTTTGAACTATAATCTCAAAATCCTGAAAAGTTTCATTCTTCTCTTTAATATATCTTAGAGTTTTATCTACTATATCTGCTGGAATAATTTCATACTTAATATCTTTTCTTTTTTCAAAGAAATCTTTTGGTGTAACTTCTTTTAGTTCTTCTTCAAATGGTTTCGAAAGTTCTTCCTTTTCTAATTCAAAAACCTTTTCTCTTAACATTTCTTTTTTATCTTCTTCTCCTTCTGGATTCATTTTCTCTATGTCTGGACCGGATTGTTTATTTAATGAACTTTTTTTACCTTTTTTTAAATCTTCATGATATTTTGCTTCATCTTCTGGTCCTTTAACTTGAAGTCCAAATTGATCAACTATCCGATTTGTCTTATTATCATATACTGCAACATATAATCCTTGTGTTCCAGGATAATATTGAGTAATAACTTTATATTCTTTACCTTTTTCCTTTATTATAGTTTGCATAGAAGATTGTTTATCTAATTCATCAGATTGTTTTAATATATAATTTTTAGCCAATTCAACATATTCAGGATGAGTTATTTTGTTAGCTTGTAAGCTTTTAGTTAGAACATTGTTCATATCTTCCTTGCTTAATGTATCAGAATTTTCATAAAGATAATCATCAAGTTTATTGAATTCTTCACTTGCAGATACATGGAACGGAATTGGTTCTGTTAAATTCTGTTTTGGAAATTCTTTTAATTGTTTTACTGATACAGGTTTATCCCAGTAATATGCTTCTTTTACAATCTTATCTAATTTTTCTCTGGCTTCTTCTAATGTTCTATGATAAAAACATTCATCACGCTGAAGATCACCCTTCTGCCCAAAGATTTCATAACCTAAATTCCATGGCATAACAAAATAATAATCATATTCTTTTCCTTTTGCTTCACCCCATCCGTAAGAAATCGTAGGGATAGTGCCAGGGACATTCGAAGTATGGAATTCTACATTCATCCAATCTTCGACACTAACTCCAGTAAGGCGTTTAAAAACTTCTCGAATTTCCTTCAAAGGATATCCGACTGACATCAAATAATTCTCTATGTACTTATAACCATATTTACCCTCAGTAATAAGTTCTCTCATATTTTCTTCTATCTCTAATGTTTGTTGTTTTAAATTAGATCCACTCCATAACCAATTATTTAAACTCATTACAGTATCTTTTAATCCTATAGTTGCTGCAATCTTTTTAAACCTATTCTTAACACGATTTAAAATTTGATCTTCATCACCAGTTGAATCCGTATTAGCATCAATAAGATTATTATTAAATTTTCCCATAAATTAATCCTCCCTAGAATATATTAATCTCTTCTTTTGTTACCAAATTATCCTGATCAACGAAATATTCATTTCCATATACATCGCATATCAATATTTCTTTCCCTCTTCTTCCTAAAAGCTGAACCTTTTTCAATCCATCTCCATCACTATCCAAGTATGCATAAAGCTTCTGTTCTATAGGTTTCCCATTCTCCATTACATCTCCTTGCTGTGTTGCGGCCGGATATCCTTTTTGAAATACCTTGGCCGGACCATTATCCCTTTCATCATGATATCTATCTAATTTTACTGTTGGAGATACAACTAAACTATCTGGTTTTTCATGAGATAATTTATCTATAGAAGATTTAGCTTCAAATATTGCTTCATCATATTCATCTATAACATATGTTGCTATTTGTTCAGGGTCCATTTCCCCTTGATTAATCTGAAATTGAATTCTATTTTCAATTTTTTCCATAGATTCCATAAGCTTGAATTTTCTTTCTCCTACTCTTTTATGAATAATATCTTTTATTGTTTTAACTAATTCTTCTTCCGATTGTTTATTTAATGAAGCCGCAACGAGTTCTGGTTCCAATTTATAAATTGAATTTATTGTATGCAAAACTTCTTCAACTGGCCGTTCCGTGTATTTACAAACGATATCAATAACCAAATCAAACCAACCGCTATTATCAAACCAATTCTCAGGAGCATCACTTTCTACTAATACTCTTTCAATCGCTTCCTTTAAATCCATCCCTTTAAAAACATTCGATTTTTTATCTAATAAACTGCAGGTTTTTTCAAAAATAGATTTAAATTTTAATGAAGATTCCTTTTCCAGTTCTTCATCAGGGAAAAGAACTTCTCCTTCATTATTAACAAAATACCCACCAAATATTAAATCATTATCACTTTTCCATTTATATCCTTTTTCTCTAGCATACTTTTCCATTTCTTTTTGATCTAAAAATCTTTTATCATTAAATATTTTCATATCTTGTATTGACATATCTTTAGGAAAATCTCTCTTGCTATATTCTCTTAAAACAAGATAAAATTTAGATTGCTTGTTTAATGAAGATTCTTTTTCTAATTCTTCATAATCATATATAAGTTTTCCTAAATCATTCTTATCTATTTCAGGTTGGTCCCATTCCGCATCCCTAATATCAACATCATCATCTGAAAGATCATAAAACAAATCAATAACTCTTACTCCTAACTTATCTATCTTTTCATCATAAGATAAATCTTTATTCTTTAATACCTTTTGTATTTCTTCATCATATTCATAATCATAGGGTTCTAAATATCTTTTAATATAAGCTTCACCTTTTTGAACCGATATTGCTATTCTATTTAATGAAGATTTTATCTCAAATCCATATACAATAAGAAAATTATCTTTTATTTCTGCATCTAAATTAGTTCCAAATCTATTTAAAAAACATCTTAATTCAGAACCTGTTGGAGAAATATCGAAAAGAGTATCATACAAAATTTTAATATCTTCTTTCTCCTTATAATCTTCAAAAGATTTCTTTAAATTTGATGTTAATAAAATTTCAATTGAAGGAATTTTATTTAATGAAGATTGTTTAATTATTATTTCTTTAGGTTCTACAATTTTTGTTGTATGCGGATCAAATTGAATTTGCACTCTTCCATCGCCTAATATATCAACAACCTCAGCATCTTCTCCATTATGAACAACTTTATCCCCAATATCAAATACTTCATGAAGAGATTGTTTTTGTAAAGAAGATTCTTTTATTATAGCTTCCAATTTTTCTGTATACTCTGTAGGATAATAACCCCTAAGAATTGATAAAATTTTATTTTCATCATCAGTTTCACTTATTTCTTTCATTATTTCATCATAAGTAGCTGATAAACCTAAATCTTCCCTTACTACTGTTTCAACTATATTTTTCAATTTCTCAATATCCATTGATTGTTTATTCAATGAAGATTGTTTCATTTCTTTCTGTTCTTCTGGAATTGGATGATCCATGTTCTGTAACTGTAATCTTAATTCTTCTATATGATGTTCTTCCTCTCTTACAATATGCTCCAAGAGTTCTCTTACATGTTCTCTCTTGGTTGTTAAGATATGAGCATTATAAGTATTGATTGCTTCAATTTCTAAATCTATATCATGTTCTAAATTTTTTATATCTTCATCCCCAACTATTACTTTTAATGATTTTTTATCTAATGAAGATTGTTTTTGTAATCTCTCCCAAGTTTTAGGTTGCAATTCTTTATGAACAACTTGACCAATTGCTAATCCTTTACCTCCATAATTCCAATAAATCTTCAGAGTATCTTCATCTACAAAATATACCCGACCCTCTCCCTTTTCTTGATGTTCAGGATCAATTACAATATCATCAATTTTAAATGAATAATCTGATTGTTTTAACCATTTATCTTTAATCATTTTTTCTCCATTTTTTATTTAAGTGAAAACAAATAGAGGAGTTTTTTAATGATGGTTATCTCCTCATCCATCATTAAATTTTTTTATTCAACTGGTTCGTGTCTTAAAAACTTTTTGACATCTTCTTTTTCTTCTTCTGTTGCATCAGATAATCCCATAGCTTCAATCTTTGCATTTAATACATTTTCTATACCCCATATTTGTTCCATATTTTCCTCCTTATGATGGTATTATACTTAAATCATCGTAAACAAATGTTGCAGGACCGTGTAAAATCTGCGTTGGAATAGTTGTTGGAGTTCTTAATACCCTTCCAAATGTTCCCTTTAGACCAATACAACCTTTCACAATTGGACTTGTAATTGTATATATTAAAGGTCCTACTGTTACTCCATCCGAAATTCTTTCAAAAGAAACTATCACAGAATTACCTATAATTGTTCCATAAAGTCTAAATCTATCAGTAATTGACCAAGGTAATGTTACTCCCCCCATTTCAGTGCTATTTATATATATCCCATTCTCCCATTCTTCAATACCTATCCACCAAGAATATGTAATAGATGGACCAACAGCTATATTCCTTATAAGTGCTGCTGATGTCATAATACAAGTATCGTTCCATGATGGAACAAGGGGATTCGCTCTTAATATTAAATAAGGACTAAATGTATCTGATTGTCTTGGTCCAACATCCGGCAATAACACAGGAAATCCAAACTTAACTTCAAAAGCAAAGTCATCATAATTATCTATTACTGTTCTAAGTGCTCCTGGATTCCTACAATCTAAACAATACTCTTGTAATTCATTATTAACTATGCTCCAAGTTGAAACATTACTTGGGTCATATTCTACATAATCTGCTCCAATATTTGCTCTATTAAAATCATCTATAAACGGAACTTCAAACATACTTGCTCCACCATGTTTTATAATTGTTGCCTTGAAATTTTCTTTGTTTGGTCCGTCTGGCATCTTAAGCCATGCTTGATACATTCTTGTTAATGCTATACTAGGTACTATTCCACCCTTCATTTTTATTCCTCCTTATACTTTATTTATAATGGTTCTATTCCTAAATTTATTGCTTCAATTATCTCATTGACTTTAGCTTTCACCACCAAAAACTTTTCTGCATTAACTCCATTAGCTGTAATTATTCTTATCTTTGCTATGATAGGAGAATATACACCATTAGTTGTAGCAAGATTAGCTCTAATCATTGGCTGATGTGCAACACCATTCCAAGGAGCAATCATACCATCTACTAATTGACCACTTACTAATCCTATAATCCAATGTGCTCCATTATCCAACGAAACATCATAAGTTAAAGTTGTATTTATTGGAATAGTATCAATAGCTTCAAAGATAAAACTTGCTATGGGATCTATTGACTGCAATAGATTTGTTAAAATTGTTCCACTTACATTATAACCAAGCGTGTCTAAATCTTTATAAACAACATTATCATAATACATCTCTAAATCCCAATAATAAGTCAGGAAATTTAAATATCCGACTGTTAATATTGGGGGTTTTCCACCACCATTAACATCAGTATAGTCTAATACTAAAGTCCCATTTTCATAGATTTTTATATTATTACCATTAGCTACTAACTTAAAATGGAGAACAGAATTTCTTGGCAGCCCATTAAATACAGAAGCAGAAACAGAAACAATGTTATATCTTGCTCCATTAACAATTTTATCTATCCATACTCCTCCACTGGTAATAATTGAACTATTCATTGAAATATTACCAACCATTTCATATTGCGTTGTTCCCGACACGCTTGGAGATGCTTGTTGTGTAGATGACCTAAATGAAGCAACTACAAGCTGTGAAATTATATTCAAATCAGTAGTAACTTTAGCATCAAAAGTTAATTCAAAGTTCATTGCTAATGCTGTTTTAGATGCTACTGCACTACCTCCTCCAAAAAATGGGAAAAATAATTGATTGTTCTTTATTTGTGGAATACCTCTAATTATTTTCCATTTTGCTAAATCAATTGCACCATCTAGTCTGGTAAAATCATCAGAAAATATTATTGCAGGTTCTGTTGTCTTAAATAATGTCAATCCACTCACAGCTAATAATCCTGAATAATTTGATCCGCCTGTATTTATATCGCTATCCAGAACATTATACCCTAATTGCATCACACCTAATTTTAAAGCTGCAATATCATTTTCACTTTGTGCTAACCTTACTTCATCTTGTGCTTGCTGAGTTAATAGCCAATCAGGAAGAATTGGTCTATTCTCAAGAGTTGCTATTCTACCTTCATGCTCATTAACATCAATCTGCAATGCTGTTATATAACTCTCATCTAATCCAAGTCTTTGAATTAAATCATTGATTGCTTGTGTATTACCACTTATCAATGTTGACAAGTTAGATACAGCATTTGCTAAATCAATAGACAATTGATTAACAATAGGTTGGATCTGATTGAATATCAAATCTCCCATCGCTGCTATATCTATTTGCAATTGTGCTATTGCTGTATTTATGTTCTGCTCAATCTGAGTCTGTAAAGCAGATAATGCTGTATTTATATCTGTTTGTAATGTAGCAATCTGAATTGTTAAATTATTATAAACAGTCTGATCACCCTGAGCAATTTCTGTTCTTACATTCGTAAACTCATTAACTACATATTGATACAAATTTACAATCTGTGTATTCTTTATATAATCTATTTCATTTTCTGCTGATGTTAATCTTTGTTCTGCTAAATCTACTCTTGTCATTAAAGCAGTCAAACTACCAGCAAGCGTCTGAACTTGTTCATAAACTTGTTGTATAAATGCATCATTTTCTTGAACTGCATTTTGTAAATCTACAACAGCATTTTGCAAGTTTTGAGATTGGGATTGTAAATTGTTTATAGATACTGTTACCCACTCAGAAAATGTTGCTAATGCAGTTTGAAGCTCACTAATATCTAATGTATGCTGATTGATCTGATTTTGTAGTGTTGTACATCTTGCATTTATTTCAGTTGCTAATGCTTGATCACCATTTGCAATTTCTGTTCTTAATGTTGCAACAGAAGTTACAATTAAATTATAAAGATATTCATAAGATTGAAGCACAAGAGCATCAATCTGTTCTTTCATCTCGTCTATTTTATCCAGATAATCTCTTACTGTATTATCAATCATTGCTAATGTAATAGTTCCTGAAACAGGAACATTGGTTAATTTAGAAATTAAAATCTCTGGATCATCTTTTGTTGGAGGAGTTGTTCTTTCTCCTATAATACCTCTAGCATTATCTGGTCTTTCAAGACCATCATCAAGTGAAGTCCATTTTGTAACTGTAATAACAATATATACTGTTCCAGAACCTTGTACAGTATAATTAATTGTTTGATTAGGTTCAAACTGTGCTATATTTTTATCTCCAACCTCAACACCTTTGATCCACGCAGCAAAATCTCTAACTTTAATTGTTTTTCCTGTACCTATAATAACTTCTGCATTCCATTCTTTATTTGATTTTGTAATTCCACCTATTGTAGTATTTCCACCAAGTGGATAAAGTCCAGGACCAAAAAGAGCCATAATCTGTTGAGTTCTATCAGCTAATTTATTATGTTTTGGAAATTCATAACATTTAGCATCTGAACCCGTTCCTACTACCGCTGTTACACTCGTTCCCATTTTATTTTCCTCCTTTTATATCTTTTGTTAGTATTTCTAATACTTTATTTTTTATTAAGCAAGTGTGCAAGTTGCCGTATCCGTTTTATTTAATGATGTATTCCCACCACTTAATCCTAATGTAATTGTTCCTACTGTTCCTTTAACTTGAACTTTAGCTTCTCCTTCAACAAAAGATAATGTAACTGGACCTGCTCCATAAACTCCACCAATTAATCTTATTTGTTTTGTTCCAGCAGTTCCACCAGTTATTGATACCACAATTGTTGCAGTTGAATTAACATAGTCAATACCACCATTCCCATTTGTTATTGCTAATGTAATATCTTTATCAGTATTTATGGCACCAGCGTAAGCATTATCATTTCCTGCACCATTCACAGGAGTAAACTGGATAGCAACATCAGCACCTAATAGAGTTTTTTTCACAAGATAAGTATCTCTTTCTTCTCCTCCACCTACTATATCTTCGATTTCAACTGGTTCTTCTTTTCCAGTTACTTGAATATATCCACCATCAATATATCTCTTTAATGTAGAACTTCCTTCTGCATCTTCATCATAAATAATCATTTCTTCATTCAGATCTAATGTGATAGGTTGTTTTGTTTCCCTATCCAATAAATCATTTATACTTATTATACTTGAACTAATATTTTTAATCTTCATTTTGCTACTTCCTCCTTTTTTATTTCCTTGATTAATAACTCTGATAATTGATCAAATTTACCTTTATTATAATTCATCTTCGCTTCAATGTTCATCAATTCTTCTTTCTTTGAATTTATTTCTTTGATCAAACTTAAAGCTTTTTCTTTATTTGATTTATATTCATCTTCGATCCCCACCATTTTTGCCTTTAATTCAATTCCCTGATCGGTTAAAACATCATTAGTAACTTGCTTTAAAGTAATAGTTTTTTTTTCTTCTTTTCTGTTATTTTCGTTCATCTATCTTTATACCTCCATATTCATTTATCTTAATATCTACATTAAGCTTTTTTTACTGCAACAGTTACTTTTGCTCCGGCCCCAGGGTCCCCAATCCATGTTACCGAAAGAGAATCGGCTCCTAAAACACTCCATGCAATAACAACATCATTTGCTGGAGTTCCACCTGCTACCGAATTTACAACAGATAGTACTGTATCAGCTACAGCTAATCCTGTAACTACCAATGTTTCTGTTGCCCCAGTTCCACCAACACTGGCCGCTGATAAATAAGTAATTATTTTTGTAAGATCAGAATATTGAGCATGTGAAGCTGTAATTGATGCTTGAGCTGTTACTGATAAATTAACATCCACATCGCAAGCTCCAGCAGTTACTACTGCCTGTGCAGCGACTGATAAATTAGCATCAACCGCTATATCAGAAACTTCGGCTACTGTTCCAACAACTCCATGAACACCTGTAGTTAAACCCGAATGAGTTGATATATCAGCTATACTTGCTATTGTTCCTGCAACTCCATGCGTAGCTGTCAAAGCTGCGTGTGTTGCAACTGTTCCTGAAGGTTCTGCTGATGTATTAACATCATTTACACCATGCTTTTTTGTTACAGCATCCTTAACATCTGCGGCTGTTGATTGATTCCCACCACCAAAATCTAAATATTGGTCCGTATCTTGAGTGTGTTTTTTTGTAACTGCATCTTTTGCATCGGCTACTGCAACTTGATTTCCACCACCGAAATCTAGATATTGATCTGTATTCTGTGAATGTCTTTTTGTTATAGCATCTTGACCCGCTACAGATAAATTCCCATCAACTGCTATATCAGAAATTTCAGCAACAGTTCCTATAGCCCCGTGAACACCACTACTTAAACCATTATGAATATCAACTTTAGATTGAGAACCAGCAACAGTTTCTACTGTGCTTGCGCCTACTCCATGAACACCAGTTGATAAACCATTATGAGTAGAAATTGCTGAATCTCTATCCGTAACTGAATCAATGGTTGACCCACCAACACCATGAATTCCTGTAGTAGCAATTTCATGAGTTGCTAAATCTCCTGTAACAGATTCAATATCATCTGCTAAACCTTGTACATCTTCAACATCTACTCCATCTAAAAGATAATTTTTTGTTACTCCAACTTCTTCAATATATCCTGCATCTAAAAGATGTTTTATTGCTCCAACTTCAGCAGATTTTATAACTTCATCAGTTTCATAATATTCTACAGTTTCATTATATTCTATATAACTTTGCTGACTTGTAATATCCGATACAGATATAGGCTGTTGATCTGGATGTATATTTTTTACCTTCATTTTATTTTCCCCCTTATTTTAAACCTATGATTTTGAATTTTAAACTTACGATCTAATTTTAATCTTGTTTTATATTATTTCTTTTAAATTAAAATTCTTTACTAACTTATTTTTTTCATATTCATCAGATAATAGAATATCTATCTTATTAATATGATTTAGAATATCTTTATATTTCTTATTTTCTGTAACAGATACCATTTCCATTACATAATCTTCAAGACACTTTAAATGAGCAATTATTTCGGTTGATTTATCCATCATGCTGTTTCCATGTACAATTTATCAAACATCTTATCAATATCACTTATCTTTTTATCTACTTTATCTATAAGCGGTTCAAATACAGAAGAAATCCATCCTATAAATCTTTGCCATACTTCTCCGATAGTAGATTCTTTTATAAGTTCATCATAAAAAGTAATATTGCTTTCTTCCCTTTTTACTTTAACTTCTTCTTTTAATCTTTCCGCAGCCGATTCTTGTGCAAGCGATTCATATTTTGCATTAACTTCTTCTACAATAGCTTTTAAATCAGGAGACAAAAGACTAACCCTATCACTCAATTCCACAAACATTTCTTTGTATTTAGGAGTTACTTTACCACCAACATGTTCCAATTTAACAATCCAACCTGCTATCTTATAGGTCCAAGCTTCTAATGATTGAAGAAGTTTCTTTAATATTGGCTCATCTTCTTTAACCTGCTTTTCTATTTCTGGAATATGTTTCGATTCTATAAGACTTTTCCTGTATTTTCCAATTGCATCCTGAACATCTTGATTCATCTGTTCAAGCTTTATTCTTAAAGATGACATTTCTTCAATACCACGCTCTTTTTCAGTTTTAACTTTTTCAGTTTCAATTTTCGGTTTAACTTCTTCTTCCGATTTAACACTTAACCAATTCATATTCAATCCCCCTTATTATATAGTTAAAGGTATAACTACTTCTTAATCCAAAATGTTCTATCCTTAGATTTATCATTAGATTTATTGATAAATTCTGGATTATATTTTACAAGCTTTTTTGCAGATACTTCTGTTTCCTCACCTGAATTATCCCACTTGATTAATAAACTATCAATACTATATCCTTCTCTTACTATAGTTCCAGTTCCACCAGTTGTTTCATCAATTATTTTATCTCCTGAAAATAGGTTCTCTGCATTAGAATCACTTGCAATTGGAGTGAATTTTGCCATATTCTTTAGTGAGTACATAAAATCATTAACTGTTTCATTTGCTATCTTCTCCAATACTTCACCTATTAACCTTTCATAATTACTTTCAGAACCAGCATATTTCTTTGATAATTCTAAAGCTTCTTCTTTTGTTAGCTCAGATTCAAATATAATATTTTGTATATCATCAAGCATAGCACTAACATTACTAGCTATTAATTCTTTAAATTTAGGTACATTTCCCATTATCTTATCCTCCTTATTTAAACTACTACCTTAACATTGGTTGCTTTTAATCCTTTAACTTCTGTAGTAATATCATACTCAACTTCAGCATTTTCCTTTAAAGTCTTAAATCCAGTTCCCTCGATTGCAGAATGATGAACAAATACATCCTTTCCATCTTCTCCGGTTATAAACCCATACCCTTTGGTTCCGTTGAACCATTTTACTTTTCCCTTCATTTTAATCTACCTCCATTTCTTTCTTTTTAAATTTAACTACACTTCTCTTCTTTGCAGCTTCTATACAATACTTACACCAAATTACTAATCTTGTATCTTTAATATCTTCAACAGTTACCTTTTCTGTAAATTCAGGTAAATAACAATCCCCACATTTATCACATTTTACAAAAGATTCCATTCTGTTAATTAAAGTTATATTGGTTAACCGGGACTACAGAACTTCTCTTAAAGCTTCTGCGAACTGCTTTATCTGACCATAATTATCTGGTATTATATTATATCTGAATATACATCTATTCAAACTCTCTAATTCATAAAAATCTCTACATGAATCTAATATCTTTATTATCTTTGTATAATTATCATCTGCCATCACAAGATTAGCTATATGACCTTGCTTCTTCATTTCTTGACAGTACTTCTGTTCTTCTTCCCTTGCTTTATCTAAATGAGTTTGGAAATGATCCTTTAATAATAATAATCTACTTCCTTTAGCATATTCATCATATAAAAAATTAAAATTAGCTTTATCATTCATTTTAATCTATTCCCTTTCTTCCTTAAAACTTCTTTAATATTTACCAATTGATTATGACATTCAATCCATTTATCATGATAAAAATTCATCCATTTTCTTAATCCTTTTTTATCCAATTCTTTTCTTTTCATATCCATTCCTCCTATTAAAAACTGGAGATGTTATTTCTAACAACTCCGTTACTTTTTCTACACTTGGTAGATAAGCTCTATATGATATTATATACCCTTAAAGGTATAAACATCAAATTCATAAAAATATTTATACCCTTTATGCAATCTTTTTTAATTGTTTTGTATTTATTGAACCTTATAGGGTATAACATAAACAATTAATCTTTCACTCTTTATCCTGAAAATCTATTATTATTATTTGCCATATAAAGAATAAAAACTGTAAACCATAATAACCAAAATAATGTCATATTAAACTTCAATCTTCTTATCTTTACTATCTACTACTTTTATAACAGTATTAAATTTAGCATGATCAGAATAATTAAATCCTAAAGCATTCATAATCTTCCACAACAATTCATACATTGCTATACATTCATCTTTTCTTTCTTCATCAAACTTACCTTCTTTAATCTCTACAACTTCACTTACCATTATATCCTCATTAGGATAATCTATCTTATATCCATTATCCACTTTTTCTATTTTGATAATCCATTTCATTTCTTATTCTCCTCATATTTTTCAACTATTGCCACCAAATCGCTTGATAGCATTTCCGCATTTGAATACATCTTCTTATGCAGATTTATTATTCTAATTAAATCTTTCTTCAATTTATCTTTATCTGGTTTTGTCATATATTCAAATCTACTTTATATCTCCATGTTATTCCATGATCTTTATGAACTCCAAAAAACCATTGTTTCGGAGAACTGGCCATCTTCAGAACTTCTAAAGCATAATCATCATCTGTTACAAAGGTCCCATTTGTAAGTATCTCTTTATTGTTCCAATCCTGCGATGCTATCACATGGAAGTGCCCGCATAGCATATATTCAAATTTTTCTTTCAAAGAGCCGGTCCATCGCATGAGGCTTTGTATAAGACCATAAAAAGGAATTCCAAGCCATCCTCTTATCTGACCTCCATGAACCAATAAAAATCCATGATTTTTTATTTTAATAACATCCCACCAGTTTTCACTAACATCAAACTTAATCTCTTTATAATTCTTCAGATATGATTCCAATGTATGATATAGAATTGTATCAAAGTTATTCTTTTTATGAGTATATTTTGAAATCCTTCCATGATTACCCGGTATACACTTAACCTCAACTTCAGGAAAGATATTAAGCATATCCAGAATAAATTCAGATAGATAAGGAGTTCCTTCAAATATTTGTTCTATAATCTCTTTATCTATATAATGAGATTGAGCAGGATAAATACTTTCTCCTTCAACAATATCCCCAACCATAAGAATATAAAGTTTATCAATCTTATATGTTTTTGTCAAAATAGATATTATCTGGTGAATTGAATATCTTAATACTTTCAATCTTATTTTAAACACATCAAAATTATATGATTCCGTTTTCTTACCTATATGCAAATCAGATAATAAAAGAACAGCAGATTCTGGAGTGGTTCTAATATTCTTATACTTCCTTGAGAATATTTCTCTGGGTTTTATATACTGTAATGGTTTTACATGTTGTTTTACTATATCAATAATATATCCTATATTTCCAGTTCTAGAAGATTCTTCTAATAGTTTCTGTTGTCGTAACTTCTCAATCCTATTCAATGTCTGTCTGACATCTTTAGGATTCCTATTTAATATCTTAGCAAGATTAACAACATCGGATTTCTTTGTTACCTTTGCTCTTAACAAAAAATCTAAATCATCATCTGTCATTTTAACCATTTTTTCCTCCTTTATTCATTTCTTTTCAATTCTTCTTTTATAAGATAATTCCGAACAGGTTTCTTAATTAATCTTTTATTTAATTCTCCATTAGAAATCAAATCATATATTTTGCTAATAACACTATTTCTAGATCTTTTCACAAATCCACCAATACGAACCGCAGTTACTCCTAAATTATATAATTCTTTTAATTTTTCTACTTCATCAATAGTCCAATAAGTCCTATTATCATCTATTCGCTTCGTATTTATGGGTATATTATAAGATCTTGCTCGATGCCTAATCATATCATATGTAAAATGTTTACCTAATATTTCACTCATCTTTCTTGCTATCATTCTCAAACTTAATCCTTCTCTTATTAATTTCCTTTCTAATTGTAATTCATTATCAGGAATTTTCTTAGGAGTCCCAACTTTACTATGTATACAAAAACGCTTACATACATCTCTAACTCTATCAGGAACACATTTTAAAATTTGTGATATTTCAGAATGTGTATACTTCTTTTTCACTAATTCTCTCACTCTTTTCGCTTCTTGTTTTGTATAAGGTTTTGGCGATCTAAAAGAAAAAATACTTCTTCTATTTAATATAGCTTCTAATCTACCTCTCTTTAACTTTGAATATCCAGCAATTTTAGACCAAGTAAATCTTTCTTTCTTATTCAGATTCTTAGCTAATCTTATAAATGCTTTAAAATAAGTTTGCAAATCAGCTTTTATTATCATAACTAATTATCTATCAACACGCATTGTAATATATGCTATAGCTAAAGATGTTAAACTACCCTTATAATTCCCAGTAATAAAAAGAACTATAGAAGTAATATAAAATATTAATCCTAATAATCCGTAAATTGTTTCTCTATTCATTGTCTTCTTTATTATTTCTGATTATTCCATTAGCCAATTTCTTCGATACAAAATTACATTCATCACAAGTTTCATCATGATAAAAATGACCAGTAGAATATTTTATGGTTTCTGTTAATCCACCATATTCAGTATGTAATTTAACTTCTGCATCAAATTGATAAAAGCAATCTCCATCTTTACATGCTTCATCAAATATCTTCTTAAAACAATCTTCTAAATATTTGCTTATCTTGTTCTTATTCATTTGTTCTTAATTATATCTCCAAGTCTTACAACAGGATTAAATATCCAATCATTACCAAATAGATATAATAACAATATTAAAACTAAAATTGAAACTATCATAGTTATTGTATCTTCTCTTAATTTCATCTTCCTTTTCCTGTCATACATTTATAATGTTTATAATAACTCTTTAATCTATTAATCAATTGATTATCTGTTATATAATAATGATCATCTTTAGGATCCATAGAATTTAATAATAATTGCATTAATCTAAGTTCAGGTAATTCATTCCATATCTTCTTTATCTGTTTCAATACTTCTTCATTATTGTTTTTCATTTTCTGCTCCTTTCATTTCCTCATCGTATTCCTTCTCCGTAACAATAGGAACATTATCTATATTCTCCCATGATTCAAAATTACATTTACATATTTTGATTATTCTATTAACCTTATTAGGTTTTCCTCTAACAACAAGAGTAGGTTTTCTTTCTGTTCCGCATTCAGAACATACATACTTTACTGTGTATCCTTCTCCAGTTTTAGCCATTTTTTATTTTATCTAATCTATCTATTATTAATAATGCATAAGCCAAATTAAGAATAGAATCACAACTTCCATTCCATGCAATATAATGATTTTCATATAGAAGAACCCCATCTGGATAAACCGAATTTAACATCTTACTAGCTTTAATAATATTATCCTTTAATTCTATCTTTAACTTCTCTTCTCTTTTCATTTTTCTATTTCCTTCCATTTTATATCTACCCAATTTGAACCTTCATGAATAGCTTGCATAACTATTGCTCCATTAATCATCTCTAACCACTTATCTAAATCTTCTCCATCTAGATATCTTTTTGAACTATCCTGATATTCAAATATTACTTTTGTTACTTTATCTTTATTTTGTTCACCATTCATATCTATCCTTTATTAGTTGAGCAATAAACTCCTGGCGGTAAATTATCCATATTGCTTACCCATCTTTTCCCAGTTCCATTACAAGTCGAACATAGAATTTTTATACCATCCTTATTAACTTGTGTTCCGAAACCACCACAACACTTACAACCTTCCTCATGATATTGTTCTAACATACTTCCTCCTTATTATTAAATCCATTCGCCACCCTGTTCATGTAAATTCTCGTAAATAAATTCTCCTTCTGCCGATAACCTTTCTCCTTCCGAAGTAAATAATACCTTAACTGCTCCAACAATACAATCAATTTTATCTTTTGTTCCACCTTCTGGGTGGTCAACCTTTTCTGATTTAATGGATTGTAATTGTTTAATTTCAGAAATTAAAATTCCATCATTAAGAAGTGATATTCTATCAGAATACAAAAGATCGATAAAGGTTTTATAATCAGAATATTTTAGATTATAAACATCGGAATGAATTCCCATTATCGAAAGGCGCTGCACAAGTAAAGCAGAATTCCACCTATCAAAATAAACCCCACCAATTCTTATTCTGGTTTTCAGTTCTTTAATAAATTCTTCAATATTATTTAAATCAACAATCGCTTCTTTGATTACCTGACCCTTTGAATCCTTAATCTGAGGATCCCATGAAACAATAAGATCTACAATCAATTTATCATCTTCCTTATGCGTTACAGATAGTCCCGCAGCATCATTTTTTAGACCAAGATCAATATTAATTAAAAATTCTTCAGTAGAAACTGCTATATTCCACTTTGTTATTCTTTTCCTTATCTTCCCTTCCGAATAATAATCTTCTACTTCTACAATCGGCAATCTTTCATGATCGATTGCTTCATCTACTTTCTCTGGAAATTGTATAAAAGGAGACTCTACCGAAGGAGGCTCACAACAATACTTTGCTTTTGCATCTTTTGGATTATGATCAAAAGAATACTTTAAAGAAATCGGTACATTCCATTTTTCAAATTTAAATGTTGGTCCTGGAAATGGTCTTGCTTCCCATGTGCAAAGCTTAACCCCATACATTTGTAAACTGGATAAACTTTCTTCATACATCTGCATTGTAAAATCACCTTTATATCTCGGATAACTTAATATGAATCCTTTATATCTACTTCCGAATCTACTTTCTGCACTTGTATTCAACATATCAAATATCTTATTAGCATTCCTGTTTTTTGATTTATCACGAAACGCAGATGCTTCATCCATGATATAGCTAATTAAATTCAATCCTTCAATACTTTCCAATTCAGAATTAGAAGAATATATACCATTAGCATTAAATGAAGATATTGTATCTACTTCTAAACAATATAATTGTTTTTTACCTATATATTCTATAGATTTAATTGCAGAAGCAAATAAATTATTATCCATAAGAAATTTTATTATTGGGTTATCATGTAACCATATCTTTTTTTTAATGAAATTGGAACTAAAAGTTTCATATTGACAATCCCTTGGAGTGTTATCATCATATACATTTATTCCTTTTTTAATCTTCATTTTATACCAATCTAATATTAAACTCCCAATATCTGCATATTTTAATAAATGCTGTTCTTCAGCTAATGGCCAATTTTTCTTATGTTTATAAATTTTAACCATAGGAAATAATTCTATAAATTTATTTTTAAAAGAACTAGGGATAAATATTTCATACAAATCTTTATGTAATATGTTTTTTTGTTTTACAATACATATATTCACAGGAATACCAAAATTATTAAGTATTAATGATATTTTATTTATTAATTTTAAAGATACTGAAGCATATCTAAACATAGTACCCAAACAACCATCTCCATCCCATAATCCTGCTATAAAATATTTCATTTGTTCTTCTGGTAAATTCATTAATAAATCAGGTATATATTTATCTCCCATAAATTGTTGTTCTGAAGAAGATCTAAACCCTAATTGTTCAAAAATTTTAGCTATTCTATAGTTATAAATCATATATTTACAACCTCGATCTTTTTTGTTCTTATAACATTTAAAATCATCACCAAATATTAATCTTCCATATTCTTGTATTCTTTTACCTACTAATTCATCATATTGAGATATTTGTATTGAATACGATGGTTGATTCCTTCCTTTTCTTATGAATTTTTTATATGTACCTTCAGCAATAAATATCCCTAATAACCATGCTAATTCATTATTAATATATAAATTATTATTATCAGGAAAAAATTTATAATCTTTATTTAAACCTAATTTTATTTCTTTTCTTGTACTGGCAATTGTAGTACTAGAAATGGGCATTCCTTCAATTTTTAATGTATTTTTGATTTCAAATATTGATTTTTTATTTAAAATTAATTCTATTAGCCTTTGTTTTTTATATTGTCTAAAATCACCTATTAAATATGGCTGCTTTATTTCAATTTTATCAAAATTACCAAATTTATTTAATGAATTAAAATACCATAAATAATCTCCAACTTTCAGTTCAGATAATGATATTTTTACGAATTGTTTATTTCTAATTACATTAAATTTATGGTTTAAATTACATTCTATAGATAATCCATTTTTAAGTGTTACTTTATAAACATCATCTATACAACTAGATGTCGATTTTACTTTATATTGATTATTTCCAACCGTTACATATTCTCCTATATTTATATCTATAATTTTTTTCCATCCAAATGGAGTTAAAATTAAAGTATCTCCAGATACACAATGTTTTGAAAACATTCTTATTCCTTTTGGAAATAATATAGCATTCCTTGTTATTTTTACCTGATTCAATACTTCCTTTTCCTTTTCTGATACAAGTTGGTTTGATAATACAATAGGATATTTTGTCTTTAACCATATATTATGTATTATTCTCTGTTTTAATTTCTCAAAGAATACATTCATTGCTTGATCAGCGGAATATGCAACATTAACAATATCAATACTTTCATCTGGTGGAAGATTTAATATTTGTTGCGGATTCTTACAACATAAAAGAAAGTATGTAATATAACAAATAACTAAAGCGGATAAAGTATCTTTCCCTGAATTATGATTATACAATCCATTAGCCAAATAGTTATGATAAACAGGGACTTCTAAATCATAATATATGTCCTTTTTGTAAAATTCTATTTTTATTATCTTATCTAATTTTTTTGTTTTACCATGGGAATAATTTGCTAAATGACCATATATATTATGGAATTCTTTATTACATATTTTACAAGTTATTTTAGATATATTCTTAATATCATCATCTAATATCAAATCTCCAACTTTTAAATCTTTCAATGGGGACCAACCATGTAATGTTTTAAATTTATGCTCTAATGTAACCTTTATTCTTTTCCTACTTTCCGTTTCAACTAAATATAAATCATCTTCCCCTTTAATCCAAGGAATAGAAGATCTAGCATAATGAAGATTCGTATTGGAATCTATGCACTGTACAGTTATTTCTTTTTGTAATTTATATAATTTTTCTACTGTGTAATCTTTATCTTCTAAAGCATCATGAATTATAGTATCTCCAGCAATACATCCTTTCCCCCAGAGTAGAACAGCAATACTAAATGCTTGGTTCTCAAATATGTTCTTTGATATCTTATCTTTATATTGATCATATTCTTCAAAAGGAACACCATAGAGTACAGCATAACAAGGATCATATTGAGCAGGTGATAAATCTATGAAATTAAGATAGTCCGGAGATGTAACAAATGTTCTGAAATCAACCGGTTCTTCTTCAAAGATTGTTTCAGGTAGGATAACGGCTTCTTCGATAGGTTTTTTAATATCCTCTTTAGTAATATTAGTAAAATGATTTGAAGCTATATTACTGTATTTGTTTTGTGTAATCTGTTGCGGCATTTGCTAAAGCCTCCTTATATTCTTCATCAGATTTATTCTTATTTTCTAATCCAACATATAATAATATCCTAAACAAATTATCTATTATATAAATAACATCCTTACTTGCTACAAGATCTAGGAAATATCTTCTTCTTAATTCTATTAACCTTATTTTATTCATCATCATTTTTTCCTTAATAAATGTTTTAGGTGCAAGATCCAATCCTTTTGTTTCTAACTCTCCAAGATCTTTATTGAGTGAATCTATATCATCATTTATATTCTCATATGTTGTTAATCTTTGTTTTGCTCTTTCTAGTTCCTTCTTTCCATCTTTAACCATTTCCTCAACTGTTTGAACTTTATTCTGTTCTAATCTCTGGTCCTTTAATATCATCAATTCTTTGGATTTCTCAGAACCTTTGAAGTATATCAAATCAAAATTTCTAATTGTGTTATTTGAAATTTTAACCTTATATTGTTCTTTAAGTATTTCTGCTATCTTGCGATAAGATATATGCTGCGTTAAAAGACCACCAACTATGTTTTCTAATTCTGTTCCTACTATTTTTCTCATTTTGATTATTTTAATCATGATAAATCTTTCTTAATTGATAAAATATTGATAAATATTGATAAATTCTCCTTATTATATAGCTAAAGGTATAACCTACTATTTTTATCAATAAATATAATGGTTTTGTGCCGCTTTTTTAAGGAAGGTGGTGAAAGTCTATTAAATCAAAATTAAGGTTATAATCAGGATTTAATAATTATATAAATTAATAAACCTCAAAAACATATCCTATTTTGTTCTGTGTGATGCGGTTCTGTCAAATTGTATCATATAATCTTATTTTAAAAAATTCCGTTGTGTATAGTCAAATTGTCATATTTCATCATGTGATGTTATGTCAAATTGTATCATATAATCTTATTTTAAAAAATTCCGTTGTGTATAGTCAAATCGTTATATTTCATCTTATGTTGTTCTGTCAAATTGTTTTAATTAACCTAATACAATTCAATCATCCTGTTTTTTAAATTTTAATAGATTGAGTTTACCTTTCTGGAAACTTCTCATTGAACCCAATCCTATTTCTTGTGATAATTCTACCATTTTTTTAAATTTATCATCAGATATTGTTCCATTATCTACGATCCATGCTTCATATTTAATTATTCTTTTTTCAGAATAATCTGCTCTTTTTAATATACTTCTATCCCCTCTTGGACCCATAACATGGCCAAAAAAATCTTCATAGCCATCTGGTTTATCAGATAACCTTATATCAGTTGGCTTAATAAATAAGCCATGTTGAAATGTTTGTCTAAAACTTTTAATTAAAAATCCAAGAGTCTTTGCAGATTCTCTCAACATTGCTTTAATTTGATAATCAGCTAAAAATATACCGCTTCCGTTGAAAGACCTAAATCCGCACCACATCTTAGACAATTCTTCTTCTTGATCTAAGGGTTCTATATCTTCTTTTAATTGTTCTGCTACCCCTCGTGCCTTTTCATTATCTTTTATTTTAGCAGTTGTAAAAGCATCAATCACATCTTCATGGCGTGGCAATCCACCATAAATTCTTTCTCTAGCTTGCATTTCTACTGCAAACTTTTTATATATACTACCATCTTTCTTTACTTCTACTTCTTGACCTAAATCATTCTTCATGATAAGCCTCCGCCTTTATTTCCCGCTTCCCCGTCTAGGCAAAGAAGCGGGAAATGGTTATTTTTAATTTGGATTATTCCTTCGCTTTTCATCCTAACTATATTATATCATAAATATTAGTTTTGTCAAGTGAAAACTTAAAAACAAAAGATACTTAATATCTATTTACTGATAAAATCATAGTTTAAACATCATTATTCTACTTTATATCCTTTTAATGATATTTTATCTATTTATCTGTAAAACACTCTAATTTTAGCTATTATGCTTACCGGAATGGATTTTATAGGCTATCTGGCGGAGCTAGTGGGAATCGAACCCACGATCTTCTGCTCGACAGGCAGATGTGTTAGCCGGCTACACCATAGCTCCATCTTAATCAAGTTACACTACAGTATTATAATTAGTCTTCTCTGTAGTGTAAATCTGGTCCGGGGAAGAATATCAAGCTCCAACGATAAAGCTTATCTTCTTAACTTTATTCAAATTACGGACCAGCTTATTGTAGTATTATTCTTCATATACGCTTACTAAACGATCTTATCATTTAGGTAATAAAATATTATTAATTTTATCTTCTAATTGTTTGAGTTTGGTCATAATAAATTCAAAATAAGCATCACCATAGTTCTTAAAACATTCAATTCTATTACCACACAATGTACAAACCAATACTTCTTTAGATAATACAAAACCATAAGATAGATTATATTGAACATTATCTATATTCTTATATTCATGATTACATGTATTTAACATCATATCCTCCTTTTTTCATATATAATTCCTCCTTATCTCCTATCTTCTTCTTCTTCTAAAGCATCTGCCAGAGTATTACACTGGTCAGCAAGTTCTCTCAAATCTTCTATGCTCCAATCATTCAATTCTTCCATCATTTCTTCTACTTTAGTCTTTTTCATACCTCACCTTCCTTTATATTTTTTAAATACCGTTTAAGCTTGGCTTTTAATTGTTTATCATTAATAATATTCTCATCCCACGTCATATATTTTAATATATTTTCCACTTCTTCTTTGCTTAATTTTATTTTAGTTTTATTCATTCCTCACCTTCCTTTTTTTTATTATTTAGTTTTTTCCCACAAAAAGGACAATATTCAAGATATCCTATTACCTTACTTATCCATTGACCATCACATTTATAAACATCTGTATCTAAAGCAAAATGATAAAATCGTTTGCAACATACTTCATCAATCTTAAAATTGGATTCTTTTGTATTCATTTCTCACCTTCCTTTATTCTTCTACACAACCAACATGATAATGTTTGTTATAATCTACATTATTGTTACATCTAATATCATCATTTTCTATAAAACCTTCTGCACAATCATCACAAAAAACTATTTCTTGTTCACATCTATCACAAATAAGATATTTCTTTTCTACTGCATTAGCAGGTTTCATTCCTTGTTGAATACAAATATGATGACCTTGCACTTCATCTTGACAATTAGGACATGTTATTTTCATTCCTCACCTTCCTTTTTTATTTCTAATCCTGATAGCTTAACTCGTGAGAGAAGTTTCAAAACATTCGCTTTATATATAACCCCCATATCTCTACCATCTAAATGTAAGGTATCCATATTATTTATACGTTCAATAAATTCCTCTAATGATAATTTCTCATTATTCATTTCTCACCTTCCCTTTCTCCTTCTAAAACATTCGCTAAATCATTACATTGTTCAGCAAGTTCACGCAAATCTTCTATATTCCAATCGTTCAATTCTTCCATCAATTCTTCTACTTTAGTCTTTTCCATTCTTCCGATATAGCTTCTTGTAAATGATCTCTCTTCATCATTAATCTAATTTTTCCAATTTTTAGTTCTAGTTTATCAAATTCTTTTTGTTCTTTATTAGAAAGTTCTCTATTCGCTATTATATCTAAAAACTTATCATATTTAGCATTTAAACTAAAAAACTGCTGTTCTAATTTATTAGGCTTATACATTATCCCTCCCTGTTCATTTTTTATCCACCTTCTTTACTCCCATATGTTTGTTCCATATATTCATCAATAATAGCTGGGTAATCCCAATCACATAACGATTCCCAAATTGAATAATTAAGCGCATCTTTGCAATTTCTAATTCCATATTTTTCTATACATTCTTTTGGAATAAGTGCCGTATGTATAAGCTTCACGCTTCTATCTCTTTTTGCTTTCATTTCTCTTTGTATCTTCCTTTAGCTGTTCTTGCCAATTATATATTAAATTCTTAAGCATAAAAATAACTTCTGTGATCCCATGCTTATATCCATCGATCCATATTGGTTGATGTTTCTTGCATAATTTATAATAATCTTTATCGGTTAGTTTCTTGTTACAATATTCACACATCTTTCCTTTCTTTACTTCTGAATCTTTAAATTTAATCATGCTCATCTACCTTTTTACAGGTATGTGTATTCAGTATTTCTCTTCCAAATTTATAAAGATGACCATTAATTTCATCTCCTAAATATGTTCCACAATTATCACAATATCTTATTTTAACATCTGTATTTATATTAATACTTTTCATATCAATCCTTCCTTTTTAAACTTTTTAAATGAACTAATCATATCGGCTGCTAACATTTCAGGATTTGAATACATTTTTTTATGAGTATTAATCAACCATACCAATTCTTTTTTCATTTGTTTATCTTTCTTTACTTCCGATTTCCATTCCTGTGTTTCTTTATTTTTAGTCATCTCTTTGATTTCATGCTTATAATATTTCTTAACTATATTATCCAATTTTAATATTTCTGATACTATCAACTTTAATATATAACCAGTAGATTTTGGTATATAAGTAGGATCTTCTTCGAACTGTTTATAATAACTATATGTTCCAGATAAATCCCTTAATACCTCTTCTAATTCATTATTCATATTTCTTTTATCTTTTTTACTATATCTTCTATATCTTCTATCGTCATTTTAGTTTCTCCAAATACGCTTCAAGTTTATCTATTATTTCTGATCCTTCTTGCGTTTTACATCTCCCTTCAAATATTTCCAATTCACCATTCAATATTCTTTCAACTTCTTCCTTACTTAAACTTAGAGTCTTTACTTGTGTGCTTTTTATCGCTTCATCAAAACTTATTCTTTTCATTTTTTCTCCTTTCCTAAATCTTTCCTATGATATTCTGTCATTATTTGAATTAACTCTTGCTTCAAGTTTCATATTTCTTTTAAATAACCCCAAACACCAGGAGTACTTGATCCCATCTCTTCTCCCAATGCTGGGTTAAATATTCTTAAATACTTATTGTTATTAAACATGATTTCTATATCATTCATTTCATCTCCTCAAGATACTGCTCTAATTTTAATTTTATTTTATCCATTATTTTAATCTTTGATATAATAAACTATATCCTTCATCATACATTAATTCTATACAATCTACATGAACTTGTTTAGCTTCCATATTGTGTCCTTTTTCCGTCCCGACTATTCCCGCTAATATTACTTTTCCCTTTTTTGCCGTATTGCAAATAATACATTTTTGATTATTATTCCAATTACCTTCTCTAAATATTCTCATTTTGTTTTACCTCCCTATTCCTATCCCAACATTCTAACATTGTTAAAGATACTGCACAGCAAGAGAACCTAATAATATCTTTTTGTATTCTTTATACATTTTTCTATTCTATTTTCTTTATACAACCACAAAATCTACATTGGTACTGTTTTTTTTTCTCGATAGTTTTCCATCTATCCTTTTTACAATTAGGACATATATTACCACTTAATCTTCTTCGTTTCATTCTTCCTCCTCATCGTTAAAATATTTTTGTATTTCCATTCCATAATATATATTAACTTCACTATCTTTTCGCACATACTTTTGTGCAAACAATCCGCCTGTCGCACAACGGATATTCTTTTGATCGGATTTTTTTGCATGTTCAATTAAATACTTCAATGTTTCTTCTATTCCTTCTTTTGTAACCGTTCCGGTCCACCATTTCCAATTCATAAAAGTATATATCTTCTCCAAATATTCGGATACTTCTCTAATATTATTACATTTATTTAATTGTGCTATCATAATATTATTTTAATGGAAATCTGTTTGTTCATCTAATAAATACTCATCATTCACATACTTTAATACTTTTCTACCCATATAACACACAGATTCAATTAAAGGTTTTACTACAGATCCTTCTCTAATCTTCTGTTCCGGATATAAGCAGGATCCACCTTTTGAACATTTAATGAATATATCTTTACTAAATATTCCATTATAAACTAAAGGAACTCTATTTAATTCTCCATGTTTATCCATCCAATCATCGAATTCATTCCAACTTAAATAATTACCAAACCCATGTTCGTTAATCCTCATTATATCAAATACAACCAATTTATGTTCTCCTTCTTTACAACCATAAGTATATCCTTTTTGTATTCCCCAACCATAAATTTCTCCATAAAGAACTTCTCCGGGTTTCAAAACTTTATCTAAATTGTATTGCTTTGCTATCTTTAAATAAATATTCTGATCATAAAACCCATTCCATAACCATTTATACTGTAATTGAACATTTCTACTACCATATACAAATTCATATTTTGGAAGTATCTTTAACCATCTTAATAACTTTCTCCATAATGAATTTGCTTCCGTTGGAACATAACCACAACGGAAATTACTTCCATGAACCTTTTCTGTAATAAAAACCTCTTCTCCATCTTGAAATACATTAGGATAATTTTTGAAGTTCTCTATATCCGTATATTTGTAAAAGAATGGATTTAATCTTTTTTTTGGAACTTGATTGCCTCTCATATGAACTGGTTTTTCAGGAGGTTCAAATTTTGTAATACCTAATTTTTCTGCTACATCTGTTCCTAATTCTTCGTTCTCTAATCCTAAAAGATTTAATGAAACAACCAATCCCTGAGATATGGCTCCTCTAATCTTAATTGTTTTTACTCTGGATTTACTTAATTTTATCTTAGAATCAATAGGAAATATCTTCGATTCTATTTCTACTGGAAGTAAAGAATCTATTGGAATATAAAGAGCTTTTGAACTTACTTTAAATTCTCCTTTTTGAACTATGCAGGTCCATCCAAAGATCTGAGCGAGTTCTAGACGATCCGCATTGGGATGCTTTTGTATATCTTTTATCTCTACTACTTCAACTCTTAATGTACTCATTTCTTCTTTTTTTTGGGAATTTTATAAGTTATTTCACAAACATGTTCTTTATTACACTTATCACACTTTCCAGTTATCTTCTTATCTATTTTCAATTTAACATATCCATCTATTCTTCTTATAATAGGTTCCCATTTTTTAATCTTATTACCTCCTATTACCAGTAATTTCTTCTTTGCTTTTTCTATATCAAAATCCAATTTATATAAATCATTATAATCAACTCTATGCTTATGACCTTTACTATCTATTGCTAGAAAATATTCATCATAACTACCATTAGTTAGATCAACAAGATTCCACCAAACAACTTTCTCTTTGCATTGTGGGCATATAGTATTCTTCATATTATCAGAATAATCCGTTCCATCAAAAGAATAATCCTCATAAACATCCCTTGACCATTCGTGGCCATTCTTACAAAGCAATTGATGATAACCTTCAAAACTCATTATGCCTCCTTTTAATATTCAATAGCTTTCTCCATAAATTTATCATTTTTTTCATATCCCCATTCCCTACCTACTTTACATTCTTTTTCTCCATCTACTTCAAATATATCTGCTGTACAATAAGGAACATTAGGAATAAACGATCCTGTTCCAATACTATCAAAAATATATCCATCCAGATTATTAATAGTTTTTTCTAAATAAAAACTTTCAATAAATTTATGTATCTTCTTTACATTAAATCCAGAAGAAATAATAAGTTTTACTTTATCTCCACCTGCTTTTACCAAAGCTTCTTTTAAAGCTTTAACAGATTGAAATGTAACTCCCTTTCCTTCTCCGTATTGAGATACATTTTCGCCTGGCGTATCTATTCTAACACCATATAATTTCTCCTTGAAATTATTCCACAATAAAACAGAATCATCTATCTCTCTATTATTATAATCAATCAAAGCTATAAACTTTTCATTTTCAGGAAATGTATCTAAATAAGCTTGACCAACTTTTAAATAATCTCCTTTAAAAATCGCAATCAAAGCATGAGGTATAGTTCCAACTCCTTGTTTATCATAATTGATATCTAAATCTCTTTTATATTGTTCTATTTGAACTTCTAAATAATCTAAAGCATTCATTCCTATATCCGTACTATGGCTTGTTATTCCTCCAACCTCTGCTCCATAAGAAGCTAATGCTACAGATTCCGGACCAAACAAATGTCTTGCTGCAAAATCTAAAATAGATATATCTTTATCTTTTATCAAATCAATCATCATTTTAGATTGGTAAGCACAATAACAAGGCAACGCTACCCATTGCAAATACATAGTTTCAAGTTCAACTATATTCTGAAATCTATCCTCAATTATCATTAAAGTATCTCCGGAATTAAATTCCATACTACCAGGTAATGCCCAAATCTTTGATTTAGGAGCCATCTTTCTTACTAACATAGCAGCTGCACCTAAAGCAGCAATTCCTTCAAATCTTCCAAATACACGATATTTCACTACAGGATTTATACCAGTCTTTTCTGAAACTAATCTTGATTTTGTAAAATATTTATCTGTGAATATATTCATTTCTTCCTCACTTCCACCAATCTCACACGAACTGGAATTTCCCCAATTTTACAATATTTTTTAATTACACATCTATAATAGTTAATATTAGGAGAACCTGATTCTGATATTTTATCATCAAAAATATCTCGTTTCCTACCAACATTTAATAATTTCCCTGTCTTCTTATTCTTTATCCACCAATATTCATTGAGTTTCATTCCTTATATCCCTCTTTTCTAAACCAACATACCTCACAGTTTCTTTTCAAAACATTATTTCCTTCCTTAAATCTTTATCTAAACAAAAATAACAATCATAATTACATTTTCCTAATAAATTAATATTAGCAAAAGTATAATCTGACCTATTTCTATTTTTAAACAATTTTTACTCCCAATATTTTTTTCATCATCTTCAAAGAATATTCCTGAGCTTCCAAATCGAAATCAGCAACTCCATCATTATAAACAACAACATTATAATCTCTATTCCTTAATTCTTCTATTGTAAATAATACACATATCGAAGTGCAAACACCAACTACTTCAATCGATTCTATTCCCTTTTGTTTAATATCAAATTGTTTTAATATATCAGCTAATATAGTCATATAAAATCCGTTGTATCGATGTTTAGGTACTAAAATATCTTCTTTTGTATCAAACGATAATTCGCTTATAAGTTCTGAACCCCGTGTACCAGATATACAATGTTTTGGAAACAATTTAAACTCTAAATCATCTTCCGAATGAGAATCACACAAAAATATTACCGGATCATCATTCTTATGAAATTCATCTATTTTTCTTTTTACAAAAGGTATAATTTCTCTTGCTTTATCACCACAATATAAAGCTCCATCTTTATCTAGAAAATCTTTAAGCATATCTATAACTATTAAAATTTTCATTTCTTCCTCCTTTCACACTTCATAGTTTATGGTTATTTGTCATGGATTAATTAATTCTGCATTTTTAAATATATCTTCTTCAAAATCTTTATTTAACATATCATTATGCCTAATTCTAATAATAATATCTCCCGTTTTAAAATCGTGATTTGTTATTAAATCTTTTCCTACAAAATTCATTAGCCGAACCATCATTTTATAACTTTTTCTTTCTTCTTTAATTTTTACTTCTTCATCTCTTAACATTTCCAATTCATTTACCCAAGCATGTAAAGGTCTACCGTCTGGCATTATAGTTGAATCATTATCAAATCTTTTTGGTAAATCTATTTTACAATCTTCAAAGAAGCCCATATCTTCCTCTTTCTTGTCTTTTTTACTTTAAAATAAGGATGCAAATCTTTATGATTAATCTTCTTAATAAATGGTCCACATTCATCATGACCTTTAATTATAATCTTTTTGTTATTATTCTTCTTGTTCATAATATATTATATAATATCTTTTTATATTACCGGAAAAAGCTTCCGATAAATCCTAATTATACTTATTATATTTAATTGCTTCTAAAACACTGAATATAATTATTACTATCCAAATCCAAATCGGAAAAATTATATGCAAAGAACTAAACCTTAATAATCCCATAATTACAAAAAAATCAAATGCTGTTAATCCTTTATTCATTTTACTGCGACTTTCTCTCTTTCTTCTCTTACATTCATTTCTTTCTCTAAGTCAATCTTACCCACTTCATTTACCTTTTTAATAAGATTTAAAATAGTGTCTTTCTCTAACTTTTCCGGAGATAAATTAATATCGCATTTATCTTCATTCTTAACTATTTTTGCCCCAGCTTCCAATAAGACATCATTTAAGTTAATAGAATTCTTATAAAAATCCCTTAAATAATTTAAAGAATGTTTCATATAATCCGAATCATAAGAACTTATAGCATTACCAATATTAGCTTCAACAAAATAAAATTTGCATTCCTGTTCATCGGTTATCATTAATCCTAACATTTTCTGCTGTTCCTTCATAATTGTTTTGGATACACATATTATATCATTAGGATTAACCATATAATTCAATTTTAATCTTTCCTTAATCTGTTCTTTAGATACAAATACTTTAAATGGAACTTCTATGTCCTTATCAAAATTAAAATAATTAACTGACAATATATAACATTGTTCTGGTTTGCTCATTACATAAAATAATTCAGACGCTCCGTTAGGTAACTGCGCATCTGTCATATCCCCTGAAAATAATATTTCTCCATTACCAGTTCTATATAAAGCGTCCCAACCTATTTTACTATTACCATTAAGCAAAGATAAATCTAAATCAATTCTATTTCTTTTTACATTTTCCCAATGAATACCAACAACAAAGTTTTTAGGTACTACAACACAAGTCCCACAAGGAAAATATCCTGCAAATTGCTTTTCTGTTGCTGGTAAAGTATATTGTATATATTCAGGAATATAAATCTTCTTATCTTTAACATTAGGTTTAATATCGCTTACTACAGAATCCATTACTATATCCAATATATCTTTATATTTTTTTGTATTTTTACAAGTAAAATCAGTAGCATACGATTTACCATTTCTTATTTTATATAGTATAGATTCCGGCTCTCCTGTTCTGAATTTAAGAGCATATGCAAGTCTTATTTTTCTAAATATATTTTTCCTTTCCAATTCTTCATTTAATTTTGTTTTATTAATATTACTTATATTGGCGGTAACTTCATTAAGATAATCTGACGGCATCGGTTTATGGTATTTATCTGCCAACTTCCTGATTTTGTTAATAACGGTTTTCAATCCTTTATTGGTTCTGAAAGCAAGAAATAACGGCTTGAACCTGAAAAATATTTCCGATAAACCATTTAAAGTATATTTATCGTTATATTTTTTGAATAATCTTAATATAGCCAAATTATCTTTTAATTTTATTTCTGCTATTGTAACCTTATCTTTAATTAATAAAGTTCTGTTTGTACTCTTATAAATAATAAATCTTAAAAACTCTATTGGATTCTGTGGAAATAAATCAAAATAATCGTATAACATTATCCTTACTTCTTTATTTCTTATATTATTTATTTCATTTTCCTTTAAATCAACAAATGTAGCAACATCAACTATATCTTTTTTCGTATCTTCTTTTAAAGCAATTCCAGATTCTAACAAAGACAATAACTTACTTTTCAATTCTTCCTTTGTATATCCCTTAATAACAATTAATCTAATTTTATCAGTATCTATTTTAGGTATTTTCAATTTTTCAACAGGTATATATACAGAATCTTTATCGTATATTCCTAGTGCTTCAAATCCATAAGTTGTTATATAATGAATAATTTGCTCTAATACCAGTTGTTCTATATCAGTATTTTTTACTTTAGCCCAAGATTTATGAAAAGAACTATTTGCCTGTTCTTTAGTAATACCTAACTCTTTTTCTATGATATGTATAAATCTTTCTAATTCATCTTCGGAATAATTATATATTACTTCTGGAGAAAATATAAATCCTCTATCTATGGTTTCTTGCAATAACTTTTTAGTTGCTTTCTTTTTACCCTTTTCTTTTATTGGTAAAGCTTTAAACAATCTAATTATAGATTTCATATTCCCTCCAATTTAAAAAAGGCGGGGGGTATATTTGATTTACAGTCAATTTTAATAGGAACCCCCTATGCCTTTATTATTTTTATGAAGGCGAGGAGTAAATCCCGAATGATTTAATAGGAACTCCTTATGCCTTCGAGTTATTGTTAAATGGATCGGAAAGTAATTTTGCCAATCAAAGTTTAATAGGAACTTTCTATGCCCCGTGTTATTCATATAAGTAATTATACCACAACTTTTTACTTTGTCAAGTATTTATTTGGTTTCAAAAGTGAACTGAAGGATTCGCACCTTCTCCCTTGGGGCCACAACCCAATGCTCTACTATTAAGCTAAGCCCACAATACATAAAATTATAATATTTATTAAAATAAAGGTAATTCTATTTGTAAATTATTTATTCTTTTCTTTGCAATTTCAATATATTCTTTATTTAATTCAAATCCTATATATTTTCTATTATACTTTAAAGCAACTTTTGCCGTTGTTCCACTTCCTATAAATGGATCTAATACAACATCTCCCGGTTTAGTAGAACATAAGATTAAAGGCTGTATCAATTTTTCTGGAAATACAGCAAAATGTAATTCACCTGAAGATTGTGTAGAAATAAACCAGAGATCAGACGGATCCTTCCCTAATGGATTATTCTGTTTTTCTGAAGATTTTACAAATACTTCCGTCATAGCCTTATCATATTTATCATCAAATTCTAATATCTGTTTTAGTTTAATCCAATCCTCTTTTGAAGGATATGCTTCTTTATTCAACCCTTCTATCTGTTCTATAGTCAATCCTTTCTTATTTCTATATTCATTCAGATAATTAGATATTTCTTCTAACGGAGGTAAATTCCTAAATTCAATAAATTCTTTATCTCTTATACCAATTGAATAATTGAATTCATCTGTCTTATTTTGTTCTATTTCCCAACAATCAGCAGGATTTCTTCCTTTATTACTAAACCTAATTGCATTATCCGTTATTTCTATTGATGTCATAACTTCATCATATTGGTCATCAAATTGTAATATCTGTTTTAATTTCTTCCATTGTTCAGGTACTGGCAAACAAGCTCCAGAAAGATCTGTTCGAAACCAATGTGAAACTGTTGATTCAGGATATTGCATTATCTCTGCAATTTGATTAGTAGTTAATTCTTTCTTCGCTCTCCATTCCTTTAAATATCCACAAACTTCTTTTGTTATTACTTCATACTTTCTTCTTTCAACTTCTGATAATTCCCTATTCAATCCTTGCCTATTACTATGCCCTTCCGTTCCTTCATACTTAGGGCTTGTCATACTTAATGATCTATTCATTTGAACATTTTTCATTATTTCAGAACATTTTTTTTGAGAACCACCACCTGACATAGGTAATTGTTCTTTAAATAATTGTTCTTTTTGTTGTGCTTTTATTTCTCTTTTTTTCAATCTAATATTTCTTGCTCTTGGAGAACCATACAAGCTTTCATCTTCTATATTAGAAAATTTACCTTGATACTCTTTAATATTTTTTCTTGGTTGATGTAGATTTCTTGCTCCGTAATTTTTACTCTCTTCCGATCTATTATATTTATTATCTTCCGATACTCCTCTAAATAATCTTTTTATAGAGGAATCTGCCCATGGTATACGAACTGCATCAAGATTAAAATAGTACTTTGGAGATTTAGTAAAGAAAAATATTAATTCAAAACTATTTGCAAAGCGATCTTGCACACTATTAGGCATGTGATTTGGTTTAAACCAACAAATTTTATTTCTTAATATCCAACCTTTTTCTTGCATTTCAATTGCAAATCTTTCAGGTATCATCATAAGTTGCTTTGGTTGAAGCCAGCCTTTATCTGATTTAACTTTTCTGAATTTACTTGCTTCTACTGCTTCATTTCTACTATTTCTTTCCCAACTTGTTTCTTTCTTACTCAAAGAACCCGATGGTCCATGGAAATAAATATCTCCAAGATTCACAAACAATATACCGTCTTTCTTCAGAACTCTTCTACATTCTCCGTTAAATATCTCTACGAGATTATCAATATATTTTTGAGGATGTTCTTCAAGACCTATTTCTTCATGTTTCAAAGGATCATCCTTCTTAAGATAAATTCTCATCATCCAATAAGGAGGTGATGTAACTATCATCTGAACAGATTCATCATCTATTCCAGCCATATCTCTACAAGATTTATTATATATTATGTTAGTCTGCATGTTTGTTCATAGCTCTTATTATTGCTGGTCTACTCCAATTTCTTGCAAAATTTTTCCATTCTTTAGAATAATTAATAGAATTCTTTTCATCTTTATATAATTGAGCAAAAGGCATACAACCTATTCTAAAAACTTCTTTCAATATTCTTTCATATTTTTGCATGTTCTTCCCTATTAAAACATAACAAAATAATTTATTTTGATTAAATCCTGCTTTGTTTAAAATTTTTATAGCTTTACTTAAAGATTTTAAATCTCCGTTATCACAAGCTAACCATAAACTTTTTATTCTCAATCCTCTTAAATCTTCCGCTATTTTATCCGTTATAAGATATTTATCTAATCCGCCTTTAAATTCTATTGCCTTTTGTTTTTTAAGCATAGATAAAACTAATTCCCAATGTTTCTTACTACATGCTAATATGTTATTATCTTGAATAATATTACCCTCTGGAAAATCATCAAATTCTATTAGTTTATTATCTTTGGCTATACAATACCAACAATGATTTATACAACCCCTTGATGTAATTGTTATACCTTTTTTGAGATACATTCCAGAAATAAAAGGTTGATTACTTTCTCCGTCAACTGCTACTCCACCAATTTTTACTTTCCCATATTCTCTCCAAGCAGAAGCCAATTGTTCGGCATAATCAATATCCCATATAAAAGTTACGGATACATAAATTTCATCATATACAGGTGTAAATAAATCTGGTAAACCATAATAAGCATCTTTATCATCAGGAGACATACTTGTTCTTCTTGGAAAAACTCTTGCAATCTTCATTTATTTGATACCCATTCATTATTATCTATAATTTGTTCTTCTTCAGTTTTTTGATACCCGCACCTAGGACATTGATATATTGTTTCATGATAAAACTTCTTATCATTTTGATAATATGAATTTCTTATTACATTCATATACTTAAAACATCTAGGACAATCTTCAAACATCATTTTTTAAACAATTTCTGTTGTTCCTCTTTTATTCTTGGTCGATTTAATCTTTCAATAAAATCTAACTTTAATTGATTTCTTTCATTATTTATTCTTTGTTCCGACCATTCACAATATTTTTTATTCAAATCTATTCCAATATATCTTCTTTTTAATTTAGAAGCCACGAAACAAGTTGTTCCTGAACCCACAAACGGATCCAAAATAATATCATTTTGATATGAATAAAGCTTTATTAAACGATATGGAAGCTCTTCTGGAAATGGAGCAGGATGCTCCCTGTCTAATTCCGGTCGCATATACCATACATTTGCTGTAAATTTCAAAAATTCATTAGTTGTTATATCAATATCTTTTTTATTACCCTCTTTTTTATGAGTTTCTTTATCCATAACAACTATAAATTCGCTAGCATCCCGAAGATAGGGTAAACTCGGAGAAAGCCAGGACCCCCAACTTGTGGAATGGCCAGGGATTTCCCCGCAAGGCATTTTTATCCAAGTCAAAATTTCTCTGTCTAAAAATCCTGCTTTTCTCATCATTAAAATAAAATCAATACTTAAATAAGCCATTCTACTTTTTGTAGATTGCATTATAGATGACGGGCAATTCCATGCAATACGACCACCTTTTATTAAAATTCTATAACATTCTTTTATAATATTTTCCATATATTCAAGATAATTACTATATTTTTGCCTGTCATCAGTTATTTGATATTTCATTCCTACATTATACGGAGGAGAAGTAATTATCATATCAATAGAATTATCCGGCATTTCCTTTAAAATCTCTAATGTATCTCCATTTATTATTCTATTTTCAAACTCTTGTATATTCATCTAAAATAACTCTAATTGTTTTTTATATTCATTAATTCTACTTATTGCTATTTCATAATAATCTTTATTATTCTCGATACCAATATATCTACGATCCAACATTTTACATGCCAATACAGTTGTACCCGATCCTAAAAATGGATCTAATACTATATCATTTTTTCTTGAACCGAGAGTTATTAAATAACCCATAAGTTTAATAGGTTTTACTGTAGGATGGTTATTCCGGGGTTTATACTTTGTTAATTTTGATGTATTTATATCGGAACTATTTCTTCTATCTATACCTGCCGTTAAACTATCTTTACCCCATTCCTTCTCTTCCAATCCCTCGCAACCTTCATTCTTTTCAGATGTACTTGCTTTTGGAACTATAAAAAAAGGAAATACTTTTTGAACATTTTCTGGTAATTCTTTTAATTTCTCTTCAAACCATTTATCTAAATCAAAAAATCTACTGAATGAACCTGAATCTCCATATGTTATTTGTTCTACATCTTTATCACCATATTTATGTTCTATAAAATATCCTTCTTTCCTTCTAATACAATCCTTACCACTTTTCCTTTTTGTTCCATCATTTAATATATCATCTGAACAAAGTAAATTTGCAGGAAATCTAGCTTTATTTCCCCTACTTAAAGCTTTAAATCCCCATCCTTGATTTTGTGTATCTAGTTTCTTATTACCTTTTCTTTCAATAGCGATATTTTCTTTATCTGCTAACGGTATTCTGCATTCATCAAAATTGACACAACCTTTTCCATTTTTTAATGCTTGTTCCACATAAGTTTTCTCACTTAATGATTTCATTACAACAAGAATAATTTCAACGGCAGGTTTTGGTTGGAATCCTGCAAAACCCTTTACTTTGCCATTGGTTTTCTTTTCTAAATTCAATGCCTTTGGAAATCCACTATTTCCCGTGATAAAGTATCTTTCATTTCTCCAAGCAATAAAATTCCCTAATTTAGTTTTTATACACCAAATTTTCCCTTTATAATTTATTAATTTAGGACAATAATTACTCCATTGAAATTCAGTATCCGATTGTTTCTTTATACTAACACATTGTTTATTTCTATTTCTTTTAGTTTGCCATCCAAGAGAAATTACTAACATTTCAAACCAATCTAATGTAAAACTATTGTTTTGATAAAAACAATCAGTAGATTTTCCTTTATAAAAGGATCTTGTACCATCGCCCTTAATTAAAGCATTATATAAACACAATCTTTCTTTATATATTAATTCTAATAATTTATTAGTAGGTTTTTTGTTTGGAATCAATATCCTTATTTTTTTATTCCAATATCCACTAAACATAAAACAATATTCTTCATAATTTTTATCTTTGTATTTTCTTTTTCTACAATATTCCTTATATGGTATATGTAAATCAACAAGTAAATTTCTTATTTCTTTAACATTAGATATATTAACAGAACTTTGATAAATCCTTATATCATTTGCCCTATTATAACTATAAAAATGACCTTCCGCTAAAATCCATCCTAATAGTGTCGCCAAATTTTTACCTATGCTAATTGAACCTTTATACTTTGCGGAAATGGGAATTTTAATTGCACTATGTAATTTAATCTTATTGGGTTTATTGTATTTCCAACTTTTATCCCACCATCTTTTTTTACCAGAATGATATTTATTTTTATATAATATATTATGATTCAATGTTAGCATTTGATCTGTATTCTGATTTTTTAAATTGTATAATTTGCCATCAAAACCGTAAATAAATTTTTGATTTATTTTGGTTTTAACTAAAATATTTCTTTTTATATCAAACGAATATACAATATCATTTTTTTTTAATTCATTTAAATTTCTTAATCCATTAGTTGTTAAAATTTTGGTATCCTCTGATAAACAAGCATAAGTCCAATATATACTTGTAAATCCAGTTTCAAATCCCGCTTCTTGTAAATTATAAATCATTCTATATAAACAATCCTGTCTTGGCGAACTCATTATGAATGCAAAAGCACCAGGTTTTAATACCCTTAAACATTCCTTCCAATATTCAATTCCTATTATAACTTTATCCCAATCTTTACCCATGAAGGAATAGCCATAAGGAGGATCTGTAACAATCAAATCTATAGAACTATTAGGAATATCCCCTATTACTTTCAGACAATCATCATTAATAATCTTATTAGTAAAATTATTTATATTTTCCACTTATATTTTTTGTTCCAAATTATTTTAGGTAAAATCAGTTTATTTGTTCCCGGATAGAACATTTTATGTTTAATAGCAATTGGTTTTAAAATCTTTTCATTTATATATTTTCCAAGCCTTTTTCTTCTAATTCGTATTTCTTCAAATTTAATTTTAAAAAATTTCTTAAATATTTTATTAATTGTATTTTTATACATATTTCTTGTATTTTCCATATTAAAATAAAGAATTTTGTTTTGGATCTTTCTTACTTAATTTTTCTAATTCATTTTCTATATACTTATCCCCAATTCTATCACATGACATCTTATAATATTTTTCATCTTTTTCTATACCTAGATATTTTCTATTTAAAATTTTACTCATTATAGCAGTTGTTCCAGAACCTAAAAAAGGATCTAATATTATATCTCCTTCATTGCTACTTGTTTTAATAAATTTAGCTATTAATGATAAAGGCTTTTCAGTTGGATGGCAAGTTTGTCCATAAGCAGATTTATTGGGAGTAATCATATAATTAAACATTTCTGTTTGTTTTAAAAAATTCTTTAATTTACATTCACCTTTAGAACCTACCCAAATAAACTCGGAAGCTGATAAATAATTCACGAGACGAAACGAAGGAGTCGGATTTGACTTCAGCCAGGCAAATATAGTTCTAGATTTCATTCCATATTTAGGTCCTAATATCAAATCAAAATATCCTGTTTTCTGTTTATCGAAAAATATATAAAACCAAGATTTAGGCTTTAATACTCTTACACATTCTTTAAACCAACTTTCTGTAAAATCAAAAAATTCTTGTTCAGAACTGAAATTATCCCACGAACCAAAATCAAGCTTTATATCCATATTCCTTTTCCATGATTTTGCATTTAAAGTTTTTCTTGATATTTTTTTATCAGGTTGACTGATCATGTAGGGAGGATCAGTAATTATTAAATCTATTGAATTATCAGGAATTGTTTTTAAAATTTCCAAGCAGTCCGCATTTATAATCTTATTTTCAAATTCTTTCATTTATTCTAACATATTTTCGTTGCATTTAATTCCACCCAAAATAAATGCTTCTTTATCTAGTGGAGCATAATAATCCTCTACACTCATACCAATAACTCTTACTACTTTTACATCTTCTTTAAATACTTCCATACCACCATACATACCCAAATCATCAAGATATACACCCAATTTATTTTTATCATATTTTTTCACTTCTTTGATTTCTTTTGAAGTATAAAAATCGATTTTGTCTCTTTTGCTTACATAAACTTTTCTACTATCTTCCAATAACATTTTTACTCTAAATTTCATTATTTATCTTTTCATTCCATTTCTTTCGGAAATTGTTGAACCCTAATTGGATATTTTTGCAATTATAGCCTCCAATTCTCTTATTCGTTTTTTATAAGGTTCGGTTTGATGCACATGCTCTCCATTTTTCATTGCCACTAAATTTTTGGGTCTATTATCATCTTTTATTCCGTTTAAATGATGGATAACCATATTTTTGCTTAATTTTTTATTATGATATTGTTCCCATATTATTCTATGTTCAAATATATATTTTCGTTTACTTTTATGAGGATAATTTTTATTATAAATCATAATATATCCACTTTGTTTTCTCCTACCACCTTTCCAATTACAGCTTTTTTCTTTTCTCCGTGCTAAACTCATTTTTAATTTTGTTTCACTTGATAACTTTATACCTTTTCTTGCTATACTCATTTTTTTTCTTGTTTTTTTTGAAACTTTTCTTCCTTTAAAGGATATACTCATTTTCCGTCTTGTTTCAGGACTATTAATATAACCCAATATTTCTTTTCTTTTCAATTTTGCTTTTCTCATTTTTCTTTTAGTCTTTTCGGAATGAATTTTCCCCTTCATCCCATTTCCCAAATTATTCAATAATTGTTCTTTTCTTTTATCGGTTATCATATTATCACCTCATAAGCATTATACTATAAAAATTCAAGAATTGTCAATAATTAAATCTTTAGGATAATTTTTTATAATAATCGGATATTTTGCATTCGGTTTAATAAATAATGGGATTTTATAATGATTACATTGTTCAACTATTCTATCGAGCCATTCTTTTTTGTGAACTGGTTTCGGTGTTAATCCGCCGCATATAATCCATCTTACATTCTTATAATGTGATGGTTCAATATATTCTAATAATGGTTCATATGATATAAACAAGTTTTTATTATTACTATTAAATAAATATGCTCCTTTTTCTATGTCATCTTTATTATTTGTTATAGTAGTTCCAAGCCAACAATTATCTGAAAACTCAAACTCTGCATATCGCTTTGGGTTCTTGGTTAAGAATAGAAATTTATGCTGTGGATAATAACCACACATACGAATAACCTTTTTAATGTATCCAGTCAAAACCCAATTCCCAAATAAATCCGTAAGACTACCAATAAAAATTATTGATGATTTCTTTATTTCTCCTAATTTCAAATACCAATCATGTTTATAGTGTGGTTTTGTCCAATCTTTAATCCATTTAAATCTATCATTCATCCGTTTAGCGTAACAGTAAATACAACCATGTTTACAACCTAGTGTAGGATTAATTGTGTAATCACAATATTCTATTTTACTTTTCGCCATTTCTATAAATTCCTACATAAATACCATATTACCTACTTGATGACTAACAAAATTCTTTTCAAACATTTTTTTCCATTCTTCTTTTGTTGTTTTATAATCTGCAAAAGTTGTAGCATTGTTCTCGGCCCATTCGCATAATTCATCTATAGTTTTAAACACTGGAGATATAGGAGAGCCTTCCGAAACATCTTCCCACAATTGATAACCCTTTCCTTTTGGTGGTTCTATTTTTTTCCAACTTTCATGTAGTTTCTTAATTCTTGTAGACTGACACAATTCACCTTCACCTTTACAATATTTACATTTGCCATAAATTCCCAATCTTTTCGCTCTTGTTTTAACACATACCCATCGATTTATTGCATCATGCCCCATTCCTTTTCTCGCCCAATTATTTACTTCTTCTGTTGTTGGAACATATCCGTTATTAAATGAAAGCCAACTATTTTCTCCTTTCTTAATTTTCTCTTCTACTATTTTTCTTTGTTTTTCATTCCTCGGAACATGAGTAAAATCCATGAGTCTGCCTTCTTTAATAAGTGCATTTATTTCTTCTTGGTTTATATTATAACACCATTTTCTACCAGTTCCTTTAAAATCATACCAATCATCTGATAATTTTTTTGTTTCAGGATTTAAACCAGAACCATCACATGTCTTACATTCAATATAATTATATGGATTAACATATCCTTTCCATACCTGATGTAAAGGCCAATCAAAATTCAAAGGAACTCTTTTAAATTGTCTAATCATTTTTAGCTTGTCTTAATCCGTAAATTGTATTCAAGCAAACACTTAAGTGCCATATTTCATTTGATTCTAATTTCTCTTTATTTCTATATTGTTTAATATATTTATCACACATCCAACATTGAGTAGGTGGAACTATTTTATCATACAATTGATCCAATTCTTCCAAATTAATATCTTTTATATCTTCCAATTCCTTTTCTTTTGATTTATTTTCTTCAATCTCTTTATTAGACAATCTAGGAACAAAAGGATTAAATATAGTTGGAGATATTGTTTTTTCTTCTAAAATCTCAAAATTCTTATCAACATCTATTATAAAATCATTTTCTTCATGGACCTTCTTAACTTCATAAGGAACATTATTTAATCGTAAAAACTCTTCAAATATTATATTTGCTTCATATTTATTCTGTTTATCTTTCAATTTCCTAACATGAAACAATTTAATTGCTTTTTCCCATAAAACACTATTCATTTCTATTTCAATACTATTACAATTAACTAAATCCTTAATCGGATGAAGAAAACTTAACTTCTGATAGTATGATTTTCCCCATTCAAAATCTTTTGTATTAAGTTTTGAAACTTCATTTTTAGTTATATATCCACAAATTCTTCCTAAATTTTTTAAATCTATATGAATTGCAACATAAAGAGCATACGGAGTCTGTTCAAACCTATTACTATAAATCCATAAATTATTATCAAAATAATTCTTAAAAACAGATTTACCTTTTTGTTGTTTTTCTCTATCATCTATTACATGTATGTCGGTTAAGTATCTCATTTTAATAAATCTCTATATACATAAATTTTTACAATCATGCTCAATTTCTATATGATTCCAATCAATATTATTATAAGAATATATCCATCCATTTACTTTATTCCATGTTTCATATCCAACAATTTTATTATCTTTGATTAACCTAAATCTTATTTCTTCCATTTTAAAATAAAGTTAATTGTTTATTGGTTTCTCTAATATTATTTTTCTTATTATAATCTTCTACTTTTCTTAAACATTTATTCAAATGCCATATTTCCGATTGTTCCATTTGTTCTCCTTTTCTATACTTATTTATATACTTATTACATAACCAACATTGAGTCGAAGATTTAATTCTTTCATACAAATCATTTAATTCTTTTAAATTTATATTATTTACCAATTCCTTTTGTTCTTCATTCAAATTCATATCTTTTATATTGCATTCTACTCGAGGCTGTAAATAAGGAGCAAACTTAGAAGATGTTATTGATTTCCTTTCTAAATCATTAATGGTTTTATTTATATATATTACAAAATCATCTGGTTCATTAATATATTCTATACCATAAGAAACATTATTATCTATACAAAAATTCTCCAAAACCTTATTTGCCAAAAAATGAAATGTAGTTTTTGTTCTAAATTCATATGGATAATTACTCCTTACAGGAGATTTATAAATTATATTTTTGGATAGTATAGTTCTAATATCAAAAACCATATTGCAGCCCCTATCAATCCATTCATTCATTTTATGTAGATCACGATATTTTAAACCGCAGGAAAGTTTATTTTTATGATGTGTTGCAATACTGGAATGTTGTAACGCAGGAACAATCATGTGTTGTTCTACTTCCCCTCTCGTTGCATATCCATAAATGGTAGATAATGTTTCATCATAATTAAAATATACTGCTATATATAAATCA
>Ga0315284_10000492_pt1 | contig 53979 bp, 76 predicted proteins | sample YL17G09_16_MG_FD_203696 | JGI IMG/M metagenome (GOLD analysis project Ga0315284, IMG submission 203696) | Sediment microbial communities from Yellowstone Lake, YNP, Wyoming, USA - YL17G09_16 | ecosystem: Environmental > Aquatic > Freshwater > Lake > Sediment | place: USA: Wyoming | collected...
AGCGAAGAAGAAAAAAATGAATTGCAAAAGAATATTGATGATTTACGATCTTCTCTTTCGACTAAGGAAGAAGTCGCCGCGAAAGAGAAAAAAGCGATGGAGCAACAATATGCCAAAGAACTAGAAGTAAAAGGTAAGGAAGCTGAAACATGGCGAACACGATTTACGACTTCAACAATCGAACGTGCATTGATTGATGCTGCGGTAGAACAGAAGGCTGTTAGACCACAACAACTTGTTGATTTATTATCAGGAAAAACACGTTTGGTTGAACAAGTGGCAGATGGAAAATCAACTGGGGAATTCGTCCCTCAAGTTAAATTTGAGGGTAAAGATAAAGACGGAAAGGCTATATTATTAGACCTTCCTGTCAAGGATGCATTGAAACAGATGAAAGAAGATGCCGATTCTTACGGAAATCTATTCCTTTCTGACGCGACTGGAGGCACAGGACAAACCCCGACTCCAGGGGGTAATAGAGGCACTGTCAATTTATTGGATACAGCGACGTACATTGCCCAACGTAAAAAAGGATTGAAACTAGAGCAAGTCAGAGGATGAAAAGATGAAGTTCCAAACGTTCTACGCAAATAGCATTGATGCCCTTATTCCTGAAATTTGGGCAAATGAATCATTATTGATTCTTGAGGAAGAGATGGTTATGGGTAATTTGGTTCTCCATGATTTTAGTGATGAAGTTGCTAATTTTGGTGAGACAGTTCATACTCGTAAGCCTGGTGAATTTGTTGCTGTTCGCAAGACTAATGCTGACAGTGTTACGAATCAGGATGTTGATGCGACCGATGTTGAAGTCGTGTTGAATCAGCATGTGCATGTTAGCTTTATTATCAAAGACGGTGAACAATCCAAGGCATTTAAGGATTTGGTGCAACTTTACTTGGCACCTGCTATGCAGGCTAATGCCCGTATGTTGGATCAGGCACTTGCTGGCCAAGTGATGAGGTTCCTTGCTAATACTTGCGGTGCATTAAGTGGTTTAACGAACAGCAATGCTCATGATTATTTGATTGATGCCCATGATCTACTGAATCAGAATAAAGCATACACGGAAGGACGTAACTTAGTCTTGACTTCTGCTTCTGAAGCTCAAATGCTCAAGACTGATCTATTCATTTCTGCTGAGCGAGTTGGTGATGGTGGTCGTGCGTTGCGTGAGGCTTCGCTCGGTCGTAAATTTGGTTTCAATTGTTTCATGGATTTGAATACTCCTTCGTGCAGCGGTGCAATGACTACAACGACCACGACTAAGTTGGCAACAGTCAAGGGTGCTACTGCTCCTGGTGATTGCTTGACGGCTGCGGTCGGTGTCGGTACTTATATTACGATTGCTGGTGATATGACCCCGTTGCGTAGCACAACGAATACCACGACTCTAGTTCCCACGCGAGCAATTCGCGAGGCGACAGCGAGTGGTGCAGTTGTAACCAAGTATCCTACGGCGGCAGTTGATTTGACTGCTAATTACGTTTCGGGTTGGGTCAAGGCTGTCCATATTGATGGTGGTGCTGTCCCGCATGTTGGACAACTTGTATCTTTTAATGCTGGTGACGGTGCTACTGGTACTGTGCGTACCCCCGAGTACGTTATTATTCAGGTTGATAATACTGCTGCTTCTGATTATGACATTACATTGGATCGTCCTCTTGAGACTGCTTTAGCAAATGATGATCTTGTTTGTCTTGGTCCCAATGGTAGTTTCAATTTTGCTTTCCACCGTAATGCTTTGGCTCTTGTTAATCGTCCGTTAGCTCTGCCGATTCCAGGTGCAGGTGCTAAGGCTGCCGTCGCTGTTTACAATGGTATGGCAATGCGTGTTGTCATGCAGTATGTAAGCGAACTGCAAGGCCATCGTGTTACGATTGATAGTTTGTTCGGTGTCAAAGAACTTGATACCGCCCTCGGTGCTGTCCTCTTAGGTTAAGGAACACGGTGCGGGTGATCGCAAGATCACCCGCACTTTTCCTACTATGGACAACTGCAAAGACTCACAACGTGAATTCTGTGACTACAGATTTAGTAGTCAAGATAGAAAATTAGATAATTTAGATAAAAAATTAGATACGTTGATTGATGTAATCAAAGGTAATGGTAAATTAGGAATGGTTCTTAGAGTAGATAGATTGGAACAAGCACGCAAGCGACAAGTTAAATTGATCTGGGTAATTATAAGTGGTATTTTTGCATTACTTTGCAACACAGCAGCCGGACTATTAGGATTCTAAAATGGGAAGAACCTCAAGACTCATGTATAGATTATGGCGCTCTTGGGGTGTTCCTGTCGCCCTATATCGCGTAACAGATAGTGTAGTTGATCGTAAAACAGGAAAAATAGAATTAGTTACAGAAAAAATTAAAATTAGACATGGTGTGAAAACACCAGTTGATGAAAAATACTTTAAGGGAGTAAAGATTGGTGATATAGGACTAATCGTTGCATTGAATGAAACACCAGGACGAGAAGACTATTTTGTGATTGATGGATTTAGATATAGCGTGGTTTCGCATCAAACAGTTGACGAAGGTATCTACTTCCATTTACGCAAAGTACAAAAACAAATACCTCATCAAGAGTTGGAAGGTGTAAGGAAAGATCATTTAGAATTAGGAGACAATAATGCCAGTAATTGACCTGAAAAAGGCCACAATACATATAATAGATGGCGTGGACAATGAAATTGAAATACGCATTGGTGAAGGTAATTTAATTTGGAAAGAAACTAGAAACAGGCAATATATCTTAGATCGTGGTAGATTATATGCTGTCAGGGAAAGTGATGAGACAGCAATTGATGTATCTTTCGCATTTACTTGGGATTGGTTGCGTTCGGATGATTCTGTTACAATAGAGGAAGCACTCAAACAAGTAGGTGCTGCTGAACATTGGGTTACATCTGGTTCAGACATTTGTGAACCATATGCTGTCGATATTCAAATTGAAAATAATAATGGATGCGATGAAATTTTAGATGAAAGGATTACATTATCAGAATTTCGGTACGAGAGTCTTGACCATGACCTTAAAGCCGGTACAGTTTCAGTCAACGGTAAGTGCAATAGAGTTGCACCTACAGTTGTGCGAATAGAGTTAAGTTTGTGGGATGTATTTAGTTGGAGCGAATGGGATGTATTTAGTTGGGAAGGATGGGACGAACTATGAATCAGAATTGGAATAGATGGATTGAAGCTTCATGCACAGATTATTTTGAAACCAATAAAGGTGAGTATAATTTTTGTACCGAAGGTGATCGTGTAGACAAGAACAAATTTGATTTATGGTGCGACTTTTATTTCATTGGGCCAAAAATCCAAGAATTAAGTCGCAACTTTTATCGTCTTGATTGCACAATCCAACTGGTATTAACTGAAGTACCGAATGATCAAGACGCATATAGATTACAGCAAATGGTTGGATATTTTGCTGCACTTTACGGCATGATTCCAGTGTATAGGTATGGATTAACAGCAGATGATATGGAGAATGATCAAACACTATTAGGTTGCTTGCAGCTTAATGGTCCAGTTGATACGAATGTTGTAGGTGAAGAAACTAAATTGATGCAAGCGACAGTTCGTGCGGATTTCCGAATGTACCTTGAAGGAGACGACTAATGCCTGTAATTGACCTCAAAAATACTACGATTAAGATTCAAGATGGTGATAGTAATGAGATTGAAGTACGTGTTGGTGAAGGTAATATTACTTGGAAAGAAACCAAGAATCGGCAATATATTTTGGATCGTGGTGAACTTGATGCGGTGCGTGACGGTGATGAAGCACCTGTTGATTTGACACTGGCTTTCACATGGGAATGGCTCAGGTCCAATGGAGCTGAGGCTGTTACGGTGGAAGAGGCACTCAAGAAGGAAGGTGCTGCATCAGCATGGGAAACTTCTGGTGCTGATGCTTGTGAACCATATGCAGTCGATATTATTGTTGAAAATGAAGGTGGTTGTGGTGCTGTTCTTGATGAATTGATTACTTTTTCTGAATTTCGTTACGAAAGTCTTGACCATGATCTTAAATCTGGGACTGTTACAGTCAGCGGTAAGTGTAATGAAGTTGCACCGACTATCATTCGGACTGCTTTATAACCTAACACCAGGAGCACTTCTATGAAAATCGGCGGAAAAGCGTTATCGGCTCCCAAGCCAGAGATTATAGTTATCCCTCGTGATGAGGATGCAATCGTATTCCATGCACAGGCGATACTAGATGATTCTGAATTTGATAATCTTTGTCCAACACCTTTACCACCTATTATTACGAAGAGGGGTGGCTCGCAATTTAAGGATGTGGAGGATCGTAAGTTTCTTGATAAATTAGCCCAACATTCACGTAAACGGTTTGCTTGGTTGATCCTCAAATCATTATCAGCAACTCCGGGTCTTGAATGGGAGAAGGTTGATCTCAAGAATCCAGATACTTGGTTACTTTATGACGAAGAATTAAAGGCAACTGGATTCGTTCAGGCTGAAATAAATCGGATTATTCAAGGTGTTATGGATGCTAATGCAATGAATGATGAAAAGGTCAAACAGGCAAAGGACCGTTTTTTACTTTCGCAAGCGGGGGAGTTGCCCTAAAACTCCCTCCGGGGAGAACAGTTGACTATCAAATCTGGCACGCTTGCGAGCGTTTTAATATATTACCGCCAGAAGTTAAAAATAAATGGGACGAGAATGATTGGTGGACACAATTGTGTTTACTTGAATATGACTTTGGGAGAACGACCGAGGACGTGAAAATGCAGGGCTTGCTATGATAACCGTAAAAAGTGGCCTCAAGAAGATGAAGTTCAATAGTATCAAATTGCAAAAGGACATGGCAATTACTTTAGAACAAATCTTCACTGAGGCCATACATGCCTTTATGGTTGAGTTAATAAATCATGTTCCAGTACAAACTGGCATGGCCCGTGCTTCTATTCAACCACTTGCTGAGTGGTTGTCACGTCAAGTTGGCAGAAAATTTCTAAAGGGCGTTGGACCGGTGACGGTTCCAATTGATCCTAAGCGAACTGGACCCTGGGCTCGTCAGAGACGAGCCAAGGGTCCCTCTTTAGGTAAGCAAGAGCCATTCCTTAGTAAACAGGGTAGTAATCAATATCTCCAGAATCTTGTATTTACGTGGGATACAAAAGTTCCACATTGGTCTTATTTGGAAGATGATTCGCATCCCAAAGTAAAGAGTGCCCCGTGGCACGCTACTGAATACGCTAGTAATGATTTCTGGACTATAATTTCTAATGCAATAACATATCGGATGCCACAATTGGCAAATTATATTATACTCTCAGAAAGGACCGTGGAATATGAGTGAACAACGACAAGTAATGGTTTGGGATGTTGGTCAACCTGTACGAGCTATGAATTCAGTGACAAGGTCACTAGAAAAAGTTAATAGTACACTTGACGCATCAACAAAATATTATAAAACAGTTGATGAAAAAGGTAAGACATTAGTTGTTACATGGGAAAAACAATTAGATATTGGTACAAAATTAACTGGCACATTGAGACTTCAAGGTGCTGTATGGCACAAGGTTGGAGAATCTGTAGAATATACGACTAAAGCTGTCGATAAATTAACTGCAGCAGAATTGCGGCATATGAAGGTTGTTGATTCAGTTAATGCCAAACGAGAAGCAGCTCGTTTTAGAAAATTACCAGCAGCTCAACAAAAATCTTACGTTGATCCTTTTAGTCTTAATGCTGATATTGAAGGGGAGCGACTACAATCTTTAAATCAATCACTTGCTAAAGACAAACGAAATTATGGTGTTGGATCAATCTTTGAGGAGGCAAAGGCACATGAAAAAACCGCAACGAGAATTGCTAAGGCTTCTACTGATAAGGCCGATGCCTATGTAAAAAATAATGAACGTATTGCATTATCTTGGCAGGGTATAATACGAATCATTGAAGCTCAATTATTATTTCGTGTAATTGCACAAGTTGTGCAGCAATTAAGTGAAGCAACTAGAACTGCTGAACAGTTCAGCATTAGATTAGCTGAAATTCAAACTATTAGTCAAAAAGCGGGAACTAGTAATAAGCAATTAAGTAATGAAATATATGAATTGTCTAATGCTTTCGGTTTGCCTGTTCTACAGGTAGCTGAAGGTTATTATCAAGCAATTAGTAATCAGACTGTTACTGCGGCTAATGCTACTGCCTTTATGCGTGAAGAAGCTAAATTGGCAACAGTTGCTGTATCAACACTTGATGAAGCAGTTAATTCTACTACATCTATACTTAATGCTTTTGGGATGAATATATCAGAGGCTGCTAGAGTTAATGCAATATTATTTAAGGGTGTTGATTTAGGTCGTATGCGCCTTGATGAATTAGCTAATTCATTAGGTCGTGTATCTCTATTTTCTAAGCAATTAGGTATTACTTTTGAAGAACAGACTGCTGTATTAACTACCTTGACGGTTAAAGGTATTCAACTTCATGTTGCTGAAACTTTATTAGCAAACGTCCAAAAGCATTTGATGCAACCTACTAAAGAGATGAATGCACTCTTTAGGGAATGGGGTGTTACTTCTGGTAAAGTTGCCATTGATACATTTGGTTTTATTGGTGTCTTAAGAAAGATGGCAAAGGCAGCAGAAGAATCTGGTGATGCTGCATCATATATGGCAGGTTTGTGGCAAGATATACGTGCAACAGTTGGTGGTATCGGTTTGACACAGTCGCTTGATACATTTGAAACACATATAGCAAAGATGCTAACTGAAGCATCAGGAGAATACGAAAAGGCAGTTGATATTGTTATGTCTGCACCTGGTAAGAAGATGCAGATAGAACTTGCAAAAATGAAGAATTATTTCACTAAAGAGTGGGGTGATTCAATATTAAAATTCTTGATTGGTTTGGCTGATAGATTCGGTGGTCTTGATAAAGCTGCTGCGACATTGATGAATCGTGTATTACCATTTTTAGCGACTTTAATTGCTATCAAGGGTGTTATTCCTGGTACAGTCGCTGGTTTTAATTTCATGCGTCTTGCTTTGAATACTCTTAGTGTTTCAGTAGGTATTGTTGATAAAGGAACCAAGGCACTTACACTTTCTACAACTGCATTGGCATCAGCCCAGACATTTGGTCTATCAATAGCTATCTATGCTCTTGTCGAAGCGTGGCAATATGCTTCAAAAGCAGAAGAACGCTATCTTGAAGGATTAAAAAAGGTTATTGATTCGAATAATGAAATTTTAGATAAGGCTGCTGAGGAAGAAACTAAGAAGTTAAGTGAAACGAATAAAAAATGGGATGATGCTTTCAAAGAAAGATATAGAATTTTTCATCTTTTTATTGCAGCTATCCGACAAGTAAATACTCGAATGATTGATGAATTAACAGAAAGTATGAAACAATATACTAAAGTCATTAATGCTGAATATAAGATTTTGATTGATGGTCTTGAAGCAGGTATCAAAAAGATTAAAGATCAAGCTAGTGCTGCAAAGGCAGAAGCTGAAAAAGCACAAGCATTTTTAGATAGATTAAAACAGAGAGGTGATGAATTTGCTTTTGAAGCAAGACTAAAAGGTAAAACACCTGAAGAACAACAAACGATATTATTAGACGAGGCTAAGAGACAAAGACTTGTTGGTTTGGGTGCTAAAGATACAAAGAGTGCAGAACATGCATGGAATAAATTTGAAAAGATAATGGCCAGGTACCACGATGTATCATTAAAGATGATAGAGGATGAAGCGAGTGAGAATGTAAGAGTTCAAGTAACAGAAGAAAAGAATTTAGAAAGATCATTAAATAAAAAGAAAAAAGCACAAGAGGCTTATTTTAATAGTGTTCAACGTATTCGTAGGCGTACTTTTGGTTCGCGTTATCAACAACGTATTGGACGCAATCAGCAACGTATGGCAGACGCTGCAATACGTTATCAGCAACGTATGGCAGACGCTGGAGTCGAGGGTGTTGATCCTACACGCAAGCAATTGGTTAATGAAGAATTCCAACGTCTCCAGAAAAAGGAAGAGTCTGCTAAAAAAGTACAATTAATCGAACTTGCCACAGAACAAACACGATTAGAATTTGAAAAGAAATCAGAAGAAAGACTGAAAGCAAAGAGAAAAGAAGAAGAGGAAGAAGGCAAAAAAGCATTAGCACGAGAAATGTATTTAATTCGATTCAAAGAAAAGATGAAAGAATTAGAAGCATATAAATTTGATCCTAAGAAGGGCGGTAAATCAGTAGAAGCAGAACAACTGATTAATGAGGCAAAATGGGCAGCTATTCTTGCTGGTGTTGAAAAAGAACAGTTGAATACATATTTTGGGCAAATTGAAGCCAGGCAAAAAGTATTGCGAACATTAGAAGGTCAACAACTAATTTCAGAAAATTTATTAAAACTTCAAAAAGTAGCAAATGATAATGAAAAAGAACAAATAGCAAATAAAGACGCATTAGCTAAGGCAACAGGAGAGAGAAATGCTGCTGAGCTTGATTATAAAAAAGTATGGTTTGATAATTTACTACTAATTGATGCAGAAATAAGCAAACGAAAGTCTACAGCTTTTGGTTGGGCTGAATTGGGGAATAAGAAAGAATATGAACGATTCCAAGATTTACAAGAAATCCAAAAATTATTAACTATACTTGAGTATACGGATCAAACAGACGAATCAAATAAAACTCCTTATTTTTATCAAAGGAAAATAGAATCATTACAAATGCTTAGCAAAATGATGAAAGAGGCTAGTCTATATGGGAAAGGAATGAGCATTTTGACTGATAAGAATACATATACAGATCAAGCAGTGATAATAGAAAATATGACTAAATCAACTGAGAAATTAGCAAAAGCAAAAAAAGAATTTAATGAAGTAGAAAGCAAAAAAGGTCAGTTAGAGGAAGATTTAGCAGCACTTGATGCTGCATTGGCATTAATTCCACCAGAATATCGTGCTCAAATTGAAGCAATGAAAGAAGCTGCTAAAGCAGAAGTCGATACAATCCAGACACGAAGAGATGCAATAAGATTATTAGCAATAGATTTAGTTCGGTTGGCTGAGTTGTATCCGACAATCTTCCAGACTCCAATCAAACCGAATCCTGTAGGACAGAATCAAGCAACTGGTGGTTTTGTTCGTAGATTTGCATCAGGTGGTCCAGTTGGGACAGATACTATACCTGCATGGCTATCACCGGGTGAATATATCTGGAACGCACGTACAACGAGACAATACTATCCTTTAATCAATGCTCTAAATCGTTCAACTGGAAATACAACAAATGTGGGAGATATTAACGTCACAGTCAAGGGTGGTGATACATCACAAATGACTGTTCGTAATATTGGGCAGGCTTTGAGGCGTGAAATTCGGCGTGGAACTGTCAAACTGAATTAGGAGTCAGAAATGGAAAATTTGCAATTAAAAGGTATAATCAAGGTAGAATTGATACGAGATGGTAAAGTTATTAAATCAATGGAATCAAAGAATCTTTTTACTATATTAGGTCGTAATCATATACTTGATGTTGTGTTTGGTAATAGTTCTCCTGTTACTCAAGTAAACCCTTGGTATATTGGTCTCATTGATAATGATCCAGTTCCTACGCCTCATCCTGCTGATACGTTGGCATCTCATACAGGTTGGGATGAGGCAACTGGATATACTGGTAATCGGAAGGCGTGGCCAGACGCCAATGCAGATGACGGTACAAAGGAATCATCTAGTGTTGCTACATTCGCAATGACTGATACTGCAGAAATCTATGGTATTTTTATCTGTGCGGCAGCGAGTGGTACATCTGGTGTATTGATGTCAGAAGGTGCCTTCACTGATCCTATTGCTGTAGTCAATGGGGACGATTTTAAGGTTAGTTACACTATTATAGCTACCTCAGCATAAGGAGACATCAAATGTATGCCTGGGAGAGTGAGTTAGGTACATTATCAGGATTATCAGATCAAGCGGCATCTGATGCGATAAATGATATGACTATAGTAGTGCCAATTGTGCCTAGATATAAGATTAAGAGTTATCTCTATAGTCAAGGTTGTTATGCCAAGATGCTAGAATCTTTGGATTCGGCTGATGTACCAACTAAAGGTTTGATTCAAACAGTTTTAGCTTTTTTGATTGATCCTGATTTCGAGAATCTTGATTTGTCACTTCCCGATGTTAGAATTATACTTAATTCATTAAAAACAGCAGGTATTTTGACAGAAAAGCAACATACTGATATATTTATGATGCAGACGACACAACTAAAATACATGCCAAGAGCTACTGATCATCAAGTTGCAGAAGTAAGGAGTAAATAATGAGTACACAAGCAGTTTATGAAAAACGCGGTACTTCTATTGTATTTAAAGATACAGCTGGTGATAAATTAATTGATTTATCAGGATTAGCTCAAGTTGCAGGTCGATTATCTGCATTTTATGACCGTGGTGCTAATGCTGCACCTGCTGAGTATGAAGTCCGTGCATATTGTAAGTGGGAAGCAACAGTCACACTTAATGAGATGATGCATGTCTATTTATGTCAATCTGATGGTACTCATACTGATGCTGGTCTTACTTTCCATGAAACTAATGATGCTGCATTAACACTAGCACAATGCAGTAACCTCAAATTTGTTGGTGTTGTTAATGCTGATACAGCAGATACAAATGAACATGGTTCTACATTTATAGTCAAGATAACAAGTCGGTATTTTGCTATTGGTATTTATAACGATTCCGCTGCCAAGGACTTATTAGATTCAGCTGGTGCTTCAGCAATTGTAGTTACACCAATCTACTTTGATATACAAGCTTTGGCATAACCATGAGCAAATATAGTTCTATTACTGAAAGACCACCCGAGTTTGACTTGAATTTAGATTGTAATTTTGTTAGGGGTCTTGCATTTGCAGGTTTGGGTAGATTCTCTAAAACACTTAGATTTCACGATTCCTCGCCCTATGGCAATCACGGCACGCTGACCAATATGGCCGTGCCTGCAACGGCCACGAGCGGTTGGGCGTGGGACAACTACTTGAGAAGATGGACGTGCAGGTTCGATGGCAGTAATGAGATTCGCAGTGTTATCCCTATTCGTAATTATCCTACTAATTCTAATAGTCCTGGTACGTTTGTTGCTTTAATCAAACCCACAAGTATTACAGGTAGTCAAGGATTGTTGAGTCGTGGTGAAGTGGTTGATAATAATTATACGCAGACATTTGGTTTGTTCGGCAATAAAGTGTCCGTTGGTTATGATGGCTACCTTACTGCAATAACTTCTGCTACATCAGTAGTTGTAGATGAGTGGGCGGTTATAGGGGTTATTGTTGATGCAACTAATGTTGTTTTCTGCGTTAATCGTACACTAGAATCTGCTAAAGCACATGGTTTAGGTGCGGGAGTAATCACAGCTACTAATCCAGCATGGCAATTAGGAAAATCCTCTAGGATTAACGATTCCATTCATTACCATTATTCGGGGTTAATTTCGGATTGCTTCTATTGGCCGTTTGCTACGAGTCCAGGTTTTCTGCTAAGTGCTTGCTCCGCGCTTGCCGACCCGTCGGATGTGATGCTGTCGGGGCTGATCAAGCCACCGAGGCGAATATTTTTTGAAGTTCCATTTATACGCCGAACAGTTATTGCACCAACTGTAATAAATAGATTGAATCTAGGTGGTCCGGGAACAAGTATCTTGCCAAAAATGCAAGATGGATTAGGATTAGATACTATAGTAAAAGGTATATTACCAAAGAGACTAGATTCATTAGAATTAGATGGAAGAATCATAAGTCCAATACATCATAGAACTATTGATGCATTGACTCTCACAGAGACAATAAGACCTAGTACTCAGATCAATGAACAGTATGCTAGTTTTGAACTCTCAGAAACTATTGATACTTCTGAATCAGTATTGGCAAATCCAGAGACAAGAGTTGATGAGTTAATATTAGAAGAAGTAATTAGTTATAATCGTAATGCAACACGATTGATCACAGAATCTTTGGTACTTGTAGATTATCTATTTGGTTATATCGAATTAGATGGTAATATTATTATTCGATTCTTCGATTGGAATCATTTCAGTTGGGATGATTGGGATACTTTTGATTGGGATGATTGGAACAGTGATGATGAGTATACTGTTAAACGCGAACATATATACGCACCAATACTATCAGAAGGTTCTCGGTTTATACGAACATATTATGGATTAACATCAACTGGTGAAATTACATTAAGTTATGGTCCTTTGTCGGTGACTCTTAGAGCACCTACATTTAATAATACACAGTCTTTGAATCAAACACGCATACAGCGAGAATCTATTAATGGTAAAATGAAAATATATCGAGACCCTATTTGGCCTCAGATTGAAACTTTTAGTTGGAGTTTTGAGGGTTTAACCGAAGAACAAAAAGATGAGTTTCTTGATTTCATATACTCAACCTTGGGTCTTGAAGTCAATATCCTTGATTATGAAGGTCGCGATTGGATAGGTGTTATCTCGAATCCACAAGTAGAAACTAGCGAAGAATTACGAGAATGTGGATATAAAGTCAACTTAGAATTTGAAGGAGAAATAAATGATTGAATTAAAAGCGATAGATTGCATTTGTGTTTTACCAAACCCGCAATGGGGTGATGTACAACATTTAGATGCATCGGTTCTAATTAAGCGATCAATGAATGGTGTACGATATACTTATGTTCAAAGAAAAGAACAGAGGCAGACATTTATTTATAATATGGTCGTTTTAAGGTTAAAGGCACTTGAATTTCTTGATTTTGTGCGTACTTATGGTGGAGAAGAAATAATAGTAGTGGATCATAAGGGTCGAGAAATTAAGGGCTATATTACTACGAATCCAAACACTTTGACTATGACCAATAGATCAATTGCAGCAGGTAGCGTGGAGCAAGTGTCATTCAATTTTGAAGTCCAGGGGATTGTCCAATGAGAGCATTAACACTTACCGCACAAGCACAAATTGCACAAAGATTAGGTAATGAAGCAAATATCTATATTACGGTCACTTGGCCAAATCAGACACCTGTTGTATATCAAGCTGATCGTATCTTGCAAATAAGTGCAGTTAATTCGATTGCTGCACAAGATGGTAGAGCAAGTCAGAGTGTAAGTATAACATTGGATGATATAGAGGGTGATTTTAAATCTAAAATTGATTCTTTTGATGTACATAATATACCCTGCAGTATCTATCAGACCGTCGAAAGTGAATCATTCTTACTATTTAAAGGTTGCATCTATACACCATTAACTTGGAGCGAGGGTGATAGAACAGTTACATTTGATGTAACGACAAGATTAGTAGATAAAGAGGCAGGATATACTGATATTTATAATCAAGATTGGCCGTTGTGTTTTGGAAGTGTTAGATATGTACCAGCGGCTAAAATTAAATCTGCTAAGACTGCTAAGTTGGATGATATACTCTGTGTCCCTGATTTCAGTATCGAATATAAAAAGAGTTTGTTAAAGAAAGCATTTCAAGATCAACAAATGATCGCTAATTTCTATCGTTTGATTGTAACAGGTTCTAATGCTCTTGCACCACCTGTTACAACTCTAATCCTCATCTATTGTGATCTAATTCGAGTACATAGACAATTGATGGCAGAAGTTGATGCAATAGCAAGAGAAATTGATAAACAGAATGAAATTATTGCTAAAGTAGAAGCAGGTGAAGGCGGGAATGGAGTTAGAATAGACAGAGCAAATAATGAAATTGAAAGATTAGAGAAACGTAGAGAAAAGATACTAGGTTCAGAGAAGAGTGAAGAACAACTAAAAACAGAAGCTATGGCTCGTTTGATCCGAGGGGAAGGACCAGAAGAACAAGAAATTCCAGAATTAAATTTCATTGGAATAATGAAGTTAGAGTGCGAAAGATTGATTGCTTTAGCCTATGAACGATATTTGATTAAGAAACAAGCAAATGCAAAAGTTGTTGCTTGCCACACTCAGATGAAACAAATTGCAGATAAATACAAGCAATTCGAAGTCGAACAATGCGAACAAAATAAATGTGCCAAGAGACGGGTGCATTTAATAATGAATGAAGATATTCCTTTGACTGGTACTAGATTTAATATTGGTGGTTTGCTTTGGACCGGAACTATTGACGGCGAATACCTTGATTTAAATCAACCAATTGCTTTATACAAAGATGTAGGTGTTACTCGTTGGTCTAAACCAGCAGAAGAATGTGAGAGTAGTGGTTGGTCTAATTTCTGGATTGATGATGCAACAAAACGATTAAGTGGTATGTACTGTTTGGTCAAGAGTTATCGTGATGGATCGAAACATATCATTAAAGTAGGGGAACAAGATGGTACAAAATGCACCTATGATTTAATAGCATATAGTTCAAGTGGTAGTGGAGGTAACTTAATACAGACCCCAATACCATTTACTAATTATAATGTACCATTTGGACCTTCTCCAGGTGTAAATGTACTAATTCCAGGCACTTATAGTAATTCTCCTGAGATTAGATTAAGTGCTGCTATAATGAGTCGATTGAATTATGTTCCTCTTAGTCCAGAAGAATTCTTAGCTCTTGCATATTTACAGCAAATTGAACCACAAGATCATTCAAACGATGTTGTAGCAATCCAGTTGCCAGAACCTACGGATATTTATACAATACTTGGGTGGGAAGTGTCAGAGATTTTAGAAGTGGCAGCTATACCACTAGCTTCCTGGTTTGATGGGACAATTAATGTAGCAGAGATACCTGATAAATTATTTTGGCAAGTTCCGCAAGGTGAAACAGTCTGTCAGGAAGATTCATTTCACGAAGTCTATGTTGCAAATATATTACCATCGAAGATTAAGTCAATTAAGGCATACTATACACATGATAATCTAAGAGTCTTAACAGAAGTTCCTGATGTCTACTATAGTACAAATGAAAATGAAGATGTAGGACCATTTAATGTAACATCTATTCGTTTTAAGACACCATTAAATATGATTGGTAGTGGACAATGGGATGATACGATCTATGTCACATTAGTTTCATCCGTGGGACTAAATGTTGTTGATATACTCGAATATTTGATTTCTACATACACAGACAAGACTTATGATCCTGTATCCTTTGATGCTGTTGAAATTCTACAAAAGAATTATCCGGCTGATTTCGCTTTACTTAGTCCCAAGAATATTTTCACTTTATTATCAGAGATTGCATGGCAAGCACGTTGTGCTATTTATGAAATTGATGATGTCTATTACTTAAAATATCTATCGCGTTGTATCGCTGAAGATAAAACTGATGTGGTGATCACAGAATCCGATATTGAACTTTCTACGTTAGAATTAACATGTAGTTCGACAGAAGATGTAATTACTAAATTGGTTGCTATATGGAAACCTGACTATCTTGATACTACTAAAGAACATTATCTTACATTGAAATTTAATACAAATATCTTCGGTGAGAATGAAGAAAAATTTGATTTCTTCATCTACAAACATGAGGCATTGGTACAAAAATCAGCTACATTCTGGCTAATACGACTAGCAAATGTCTGGAAAGAAATATCATTTGGTACTTTTCTAACACATAGCGAGTTAGAAATTTATGATATAGTTACTTTCACATCCGATCATCTTTCTACTTCGTCTGTATCGGCAGAAATTAAAGAAATTAGTTACGACCAAGAGTCAAAGACAATAAGATTAAAACTGTGGTTGCCTGTTCGTTTTGGAGAAATGACAGCATATCCATTAGCTTGGCCTGCTGCAATTGATGAAAATACTCTATTTCCAACTGTAATTGACATAGAAAAAAATTATGTTCCTATAACACAGACAGTATTGGAGGTACAAGGTCAATGAGTTATGATACAACACCTAGTGATGTGGGTGATACAAAACCAGTAGATGCGACTGCAACATTGGAACAATCATTGCAGGAATATTATAAAAGTAAAAATATATCATTACCTAAATTAGATGATTTTGATCCTCAATTAGAAGTAAAACCTCCTGCTATTATAGAACGCGAAGTATTGCCGGGTCTTATTATTAAAATACAATCACAAGAGAATACGACAATAACAGTAAAAGTATTATTACAAGATGGTCGTGTTGTGACTGCATATTTATATGCAATATTAGAGGGACAAACTATAAAAAAGAATGACCCTTGTATTATTGTACGCGGTAAAACAGATAATGAATGGTATTGTTTCGCTCAAAAATATGAAGAGACTAAAAGATTAGAACTATATCAACTTGTTGATCTTCCGATTCTTGATGGTACAGGCGAGACAAGAAACTGGTGGTGTCATGGTAAAAAATTGATATATGATAGTGAAACTGAAGAATGGGATGCGGAAGATGAAGCAATCAGATTACAATTCCCTATGTGGTGGAGTCCTGATGTAGGACCAGGGATTGTTGGTGCTAGAGTATGGGTTTGGGGATCAAAATATATCATTACGCATCCGGAAGGCTTGTGGCGATTTGAATTGAAAGGAGAATTGGTAACTAGCGAAAGTGCAGAAGCTTATTTAGTAAAACCTGATGGTACAACTGATGAAACAGTTACATTCACTGTATATGATTTATTGGGTAATTATGAAGGGGTTATTGGCGATAAAGGTTATTGCAAATACTTAACGGATAGTCAGAAATTTGAAGTCATAAGTATAAAATCACTTGGTGTTGATGGCGGTAATTGTTGGGTTGGATTAAATAATGATTATGAGTTAATTCATTTAACACCTATGTCTAGTTCTACTCCAGCAAACTGTGTGACTATACATGAGGTGTTTTCTCCTTGTGGTCTCTATTTTGATGATGCTGGCCACTTAATAGGCTATCTTGATTACGCAAGTAATTGGGTTAGTCCTTGGGGTATAGTTGATCCACGATGAACTTCAAAGAAATACAAGTAGTGGTTATGTCATCAGGAGCACCTGTAAATAGATTACTCGGTTTATGGTTGATGAAACATCAATTGGATTATTGTTATGGATCACCTGAAAATTTAGCTGGTGTTGATGTAGCACGTAATCAAACTATAACTCGATTTTTAAGAGAAGATGTACCAAAAGGTAAAAAGTATTTATTGGGTTTTGACCATGACATGATTCCTCTTGAGTCAACACGACATATTTTGACGGAACCCGGTGAATTGATTTATTGTGGTTATGCCGGACGACATGGAAGTAAAGGACATTATGGTAATGATGATTTTGGCATGTCTTGTTTCCGAACGTCAGTCGATGTGTTAGTCAGGATGCAATATCCTTGGTGCCAGAATACTATGTTAAATGGTGCAAAAATAAATTGTGAATGTAATTTTTTTCATCAAAAAGTATTAGGCTTGGGAATCAAACCTAAAATGGTTGGGATTATTGGACACGAACAAACTTGTATTTTGATTCCAAGCAAAACAGAATTAGGTTGGTCTCTACTTTGGTCAGAGGATATAAAATTATGAATCAATCACTTCCATTCAAAATAGTTAGATTTACTGCTGCATTGGCAAAATTTATAATTAAAGGTAAAGGTAAGTTCTTATCAGAAAGTAAAATGCAAGTAAGATTAGAAATATGTAAAATTTGTGCAAATTTCACAGGTAATTATTGTAAAGCATGTGGATGCAAATGTGGTAATAAAAGGAAATTTATGAATAAGTTAGTATATCCTACTGAAGATTGCCCCGAAGGGAGATGGTCAAGTGAACTACCTACGCGCGCGTAATCATATAAAAACTGGAGATTTGTTGTGTTGTGCTGGTCCTTGGAATTTTTCCAGACTTATTAGATTAGTTACAAAAAGTGATATTAGTCATGTGGGATTGGCTTGTTGGATACAATTTAATACAGGGCAGAAACGACTTTGCATGTTTGAAGCGGTTGAAGGGAGTGATGTCAGAATTGTACCATTACATCATTATTTGAAAACTGTATTTTGGCCAAATAGTGGCAAGATGTGGTGGCAACCATTGCAAAATGAAACAATCAATGGTTCAGGGTTAATGGATTATTGTCTGCAACAATGGGGACAAGGATATGTTGGTTCTTATCAATTTATCGTAGGTATGCTTCCTTTATTGCAACGAATCCGTAAATGGATTGGTAAGCCAATGGATATAGATAAAAATAGATTCCATTGTTCTGAGCTTGTTACTACAGCTCTGATACAACAAGGTTATCAACACACTAAGGAACCTGTATTTACAACTCCAGGTGAAGTTAGTAAATTTGGATGTTGGGGAAGTCGAGTATTATTGGAGAACAATGATGAAATGGACTAAGGAAGATATAGAAAAATTAAAAGAGTTACGCAATCAAAAAACTGAAACTAAAATAATAGCATCGGTGTTAAATAGGACAGTGTGTAGTGTAAATAGTAAATTAAAAAAACTTGGATTAATGAATTCTGATGTAGGTAAATCAACTGAAAAGTTTGATCCAACAGACGCAAGAGTTAGAGCACTCGAATCAAAGGTCAAAGCACAAAGTAATGAATTAGTAAATCAAAAATTAGAACTTAATTTTTATCGCGAACGTGCAGCATTATTTGACGCTATCTCAGAAACAATTGGACAAGAAATCAAACCGTATAAAGCATTGCCAAGGACATTACCTATTGATTCTAAGAAACAAAAGCATGTAGAAGATGTAGTAATGCATCAGAGTGATGAACACATGGCTGATGTAGTTGATCCTAAATCTGTTCAAGGACTAGAAAATTACAATTTTTCTGTGGCTTGTTGCCGTGCAGAAAAATATGTAAATACAGTATTAGAAATAACACAAAAGACACTAACTGGTTATAGATTTCCAAATCTCTGGATTCTTAGATATGGCGATCATTCAAGTGGTGAGATTCATAATGCTGTATTACAAAGTGAATTCAAAAATCAATTCAAGAATTCGTTTGCAATAGCACAAGTCCATGCTTTAATGGTACGTGATTTGGCACCATATTTTGAAAATGTATTTGTAATTTGCTTATCAGGTAATCATGGACGACGTAGTAAAAAGAAAGATTATAACAATCCACATGATAATTGGGATTACGCAATCAATAAGATGGCTGCAATGCTCAATAGAGATATATCTAATGTATCATATTTAATCCCAAATGCTTTTAGTACAGTGTTGAACATACAAGGTTTCAATTTTGCAATTGAACATGGTGATGATGTTAAATTATGGAATTCAATACCATATTATGGATTGGAACGAAAAACACGCAGACTACTAGCATTGAATTCGACACGCGGGACTAAGATTGATTATTTTGTTTTCGGTCATTTTCACCAACTAAGTGCTTTAAATCAACTTGGATCAGTTGAAACAATGATTAATGGAACATGGAAAGCGACTGATCCTTTTACTTTGGGCTCTTTAAGTGGTTATGTGGAACCAAGTCAATGGTTACATGGTGTACATCCAGAACACGGTATCACATGGAGATTTAGAATCAAACTGAAAGATGAGAATGAGTTGCGGGGTCCACAGAGATACAAAGTGGAGGTCTGATGCCATTTCGATCAGAAAAGCAACGCCGTTATCTTTGGGTCAAACACCCTATCATCGCAAAGAAGTGGACGAAGAAATATGGTTCTAAAATCAGGAAGAAACGTAAGAAATAAAAAAGGCCAGGTATCCATTTTGGGATACCTGGCCTTTTTGCATTTAGCCTATTGAATATTGAACCACTCAGGTGCATGTTGTATGATTTTTACTCCTGCTGTAGAGAAAAGCCAACGTGACCGTTCGTGATAATCTGGAACATCAAGACAATAGACTCGAACAATTCCAGCTTGGATGATTGCATCGGCACATTGTAAACAGGGAACTCCGCACCAGCAGAACATATAGCAACCATAACAATTTTGTGCTGCATTGGTAATGGCATGTCGTTCTGCATGACCACAGGAGCAAAGTTCAGATCGTTGTCCTGATTTTGCACCTACTATGCGTCTTGGACATATAGATTTACCTTGATACTTTAGAATAAATAATTCACATAAAGAACTATCACTTACACCAGTTTGTAATTCTTTAGTTGATAACAATGATAATTTAAGACTTGATTTTTCATCATCAGTTAATTGTGGCCAGAAGTATTCTCTCAAAAATTCCAGTGATTCGGGATGTGGTGTACCTGATGGTGGTCCATTATAACCTGTACCAATAATTCGATTTGCCATAGGTTCAACAATGATAGCACCAATATGTCGTGAATGGCAAGGATTTTGATCTTCTCCAATTAACCTTGCAACTCGCATCCATTTTTTAACGAATTTATCTTTCATAGAATTCCAATTCTCATTCTGAGCATCTCTCGGTAACAGGCAGCAGTTAAAGCACAATCGTAGACTGCATCGTGACAAAAATCAGCTTCAAATGGAACTTTTAAGCAACGAGCTACATATTGTAGATTTACTTTTGGGAATGGATACTGTTCTGTTTCAACGTCAGCTTTGTCATCCCAAAAGAGGGCACAACACATAGTATCACGATAGCGACCGTCGAAGTGATAATTGAAATTTTCAAAACCAAGCCACTCTGTAATAAAGGCACTATCAAAAGCCCAATTATGAGCTAGAGGCATGATACGTTTGCCTTCGGGCAAATGTAATTGTAAAAACCATTCGTTAAAGAGATCGGCCGCGACGTAAGGATCAATACCAGTTAGAACAAGATTAGCTAATTTTAATTTATTGATATGCAAAGCATCTATATCTATATCTTCTAATCTAGCAGGTGCTATCTTTAAATCAAAGGGGTGTAATACTTTTGATGGTTTGCAATCCGAATCGAGTGGCATTACACAAATTTGAATGATGTCGTGTATACCAACTCTCAATCCTGTAGTTTCAACATCAACTGCACAGAGTAGGTGGCCGTTTAAATGCCTCATGATTTAGATTCCTTAATCCAAAGACACTCTGTAGTTCGATGTTGTTGGCATAATACATCTTCAAATCCTTTATCTTTATGATGATTCTCAGATGTAAAAGCTTGAACTCTGGTTGATGTCCAGGATTCCCATTCATAACGCTGATCCCAAGGAAATGATTCATATAGAGTAGAAGGGAAACCAGAAAGTGCAACAAAACCAGATAAACCGAAGATTGCTGTTAATAGATTCTTATGATCTTGTTCATTGAATGTATGTGCATAGGAACCATGATCAGTGTGCATATATGGTGGATCACAGTAAAATACTGCATCAGAATCATCAAAGTCACGAAAACATTGTGTCCAATCAAGATTCTCTACTATAATGTGCTTAAAGCGTTCATGTACAGGCCAAAAAGATTGTAATGTACTTGTGATATTGGGACTAAATGCTGCTTTGGTTGCTCTCGCAAATGCATCACCTTTATTGATAACTGAAACATCTATCATGTAAAACCAGCGTGCTGCACGTTCCACATCATCTTGGCAATTAGGCCAAGTTTCTTTGCACCAAAGAAATTCTTCCCTTGAATGAACGGTAAGTTGCAGACGTTCGATAAGTCTAGCAACTAATGTCGGATCTCTTAATACACGATAGAAAGCAACAACACCCGAATAACGATCATTATAGACTTCAAGAGGTGAAGGTTGACGATTGATTGTAACAACACCGGACCCACCAAAGACATCAATCCATTTTTTACGATACGGTAAATGTGGTAGTATTTCTGAAAGTGATCTACTCTTTCCGCCGGGATAACCAAATGGTGCTCGTTGATAAGTATTTCGTTTTTCTGTTGCGTCATTCAAACTATTGAACATAGCCAAGAGATCAGAACTCATTTATTTACCTCTCACAAGTAAGGCACCTAGATTCGTTGGCTCTAAAAATGGTGGTATATCATACAAACTCTCCGGTAACAAACCTTCTTCAATCCTTTTAATCGTATCTAAGCAACATAATAGATTCCAACATGCCGCTTCAAGATGTGGTTCATCCCGCATACCCATTAAAAATTGACAAATATGTCGGAGACCAGAGTCTATGAAACTATGCAATGGAATACCTTTTTCCCAATTACGATCTTCATATTTTCTAGCACCTTCTTCAAAGTGTCTTGATAATGCAATCAAAGCACGACATGGTAATAAATCCATGCGACCTTTATCTAATTGAATATCACGTTGACCACCGGTTTCAAATACTCGTCTTTCACCCGAATCCTTGATTTCTGGCTTTAGCATTATCATAGGCTTCCGTTACTTCTTGTGTGGTATGACCTGTACGATGTACGATATACGCAAGGACGGTAAAAGCATCTAAATCAGGATTCTCTTTTAATTGATGTGTTACCATCGAGTAAATTATATTTTCAAATTCCTCAATAGTCATTTTTACTTTCTTATATTGATAATATCCGCATTTTCTACATTTAGCGACTACACTAGGATCATCACTTCTAATTTGATGTAATGTCGGTTGGTTGCATTGTGGACATTTAGCCATTATTACATACCACTGAATCTATTACTTTACCATTTTCAATCAATTCTACTTTATATTGAGTCTGTAAGTTTGACCTATCGAAGAACAAATTGGGATCGTCACGTATAGAATCTAAGTCAACTAATAATATGGCATGTGGATCATTAACAGGATAATTTTCAGGATTAATTTCGGTCTCAAATGTCTGTATACGAGTGTATCTAAATCTCATGAACAAGTTTGTCTCCTTTTAGTATGAGTTTGGTTTTGCTTGATGATTCATCTACGAAACTTATGTTACCAAACATCCATTGTGCATTGTGTAGACTTCTACCTTTTGGGAACTTAGTTGGCATAGATCGACCTACTTTAATTTTACTCCAATCATAACGATCATTAGGTTCCAACCATTTAACAAACTCGTCATAAAAATCAGAAAAATAGATGCTTTCACCTTCTACATAGAAACATTTTTCAGTAATAAATGTTTCCAATAGTGTTTGATTAGCTTGAGTTGCACTTGTCTTGTCAGAAGTTTCTAAAACTGGTACATTGAGACGATCATTTGATTTTGGTAATTCTAATCTAAGAATCTCCGCCAAAAAATCAGGTGCTTCTTTTTCGAGAAGGGCAAAGATTTCTCGTTTGGGTATTTGTTCTTTTAATTCATCAACAAATACCATAGTTATTCTTGTATCACCTGGAAACACTGGACAAGCTGATCTATCATTGGCACTTTGGCACCAATGACTTGTGTTATTAACTGAATAAAGATTAAGGAATAATTTACGAATAGGCAATTGTATAGATGTCACCCAATCTTTGATTCGATTGTATGCTTGTTTGTTATGCTTGAGATCGGTTTCTTCGACAATACAAAGTATTGCATTTTCGAGTTCTGCGTTGAAACCAGAATTACTGGTTAATGCGTGATCTGCTCTGACACAACCATTAGTGACTAAGAGACTAAGTGCTTCGTGAAAAATTGATTTACCACTTCCTTGTGGACCGTAAAGGAACAAGTAAGGAAGTGGCTCATTAGGATGTTGGAATAATGAAGCGATCCAACATTTAAGATAATCGGCACCAGTAGTTAATCCATTAAGTTGTGCCCATTTATTTTCTGCAATTGATTGATCAAGAGAAGTACCAATATGATTCAAAATCTTTAGCCATGTTGGATAACTTAATGTATCTTTTGATGTATTAGGTACAAATCTAAATTGTGATGTATTTCTGTTCCATTGACGATTACCTGGGTACTCTGGTTGAAAGGGTTTATTAACCAACTTCCAAGGTTTGAAAACACAACCACCAATTATTGCTTTGATTTCTCCTGTTTTAATGCCCAATGATTCTAAAGCTGTTTTTACATGGGTCAATGGTTCATCGTGCCATGCTTCATCAGATTTGATTACCCATCCGCAATCGGTATCATCATTTGCGATTAGATGGCGAATTAAATCATCGTAACTATCAACATCGGGTTCTGCCGTTGCAGTTTTTTGCGTATTCAAGATTCTACGCCATTTATTTCCAGTAACAGGCAACCATTCTTTTAAATCATCTTGTGAGTCGTGTGGTTCACGCTCTAATTCAACTATAAGACGTTTTCCGTCTTTATGTTGTTTTATGATCGTCTTACGACCTTGGTACTTTGCCGGAACATTGATGTCTGCACCAAGAGAAAGAACTGCGGCTTGTGCCTCACTAGCATAGCGAAATACAAATTTACAACCATCATCCTCAAGACCTTCATTTGCTCTAGCTGCGATGCGTAAATCAGGTTCTTGATTCAAGTAACAACGAGTCCAACCATTATTATCCTGGTCCCAAGAATTATCTTCTGTGATTCCTGGTGTAAATCGTCTTACAACCCAAGCACCACGTCTAAGAGGAAACATATACGAATTGTAATCACTTCCATGCTCTCTACCAGTTGATACTGTCTTAAAGATGCCACGCATACCCAATGATTCGTGTGCTTGCATCAAATCCCAAGTATGTGTTACAAGCATATAATGATCTTGCGACCACCAGAATGATGCACCGGAATCATCTAAGAATTTGATGAGTGCTTGATGTTCAGCATCTAATTTAACTCGCGTTCTTTGTCCGGCTATTTCTTCAAATTTCAACTCTTTTGATTCTTCAATAAATGATGGCAGAATCTTCCTTCTTTTACCAGAAATCACAGAGATATGATCTCGCCAATTTACAGGTACTTCATTTAACAGAGTGCCTGATTTAATGATCTCTAATCCATTAGTCCCAGACATCTTACGATGCCATACCCACATATTGCCGCCGCAAACATCAACACGACTAGCAAAGTCAAAATTGGCAGTAGCAGCCATAAAACCAAGAATAGAACGAGCAAGAGCAGCATGTTCATTATGATTAATGGTATGCACAGGATCAAGTAAAACGTAAAAGTGCAAACCTTTGCCACTTGTCGAACGACGTATCGTAATCCACGGTATAGAAAATGCAGCATCTTGAATCTCCTCTAATTGTTCTTTTGTTAATTTATTTGGATTCTTATCTGAGTGACCAGTTATTGCATCAAAATCAAAAGCTACCCATTTTGATACCTTATTCTTCCAATCCCAACCTGTCATACCTATACCTTCGGCATGACCGGAAAGATCAAATGATATAACACGATCTTCATATTCTGGATTACTATTTGCATGATAAGGTATGCGAAATGATTTCCAAATCTGAATACCATCCGTCCAACCGTGCCATTGTCGGCCATGATAATCACCCTCGATACGCTCACCATTATCTTGTGCAACATTAACCTGACATTCCATTTCTAAATTATACAATGATGCTAAATCAGGTAGTGTCTTAGCATTGAGAAATGATTTAATAGCCTGTGTTTTTGTTACATCAATCTGTCAGTTCTCCTTTTGATGTGACATCAATCGTGTCTCAAATCAAATCATTTTTGGGAAATAATAAATAGCTCAATTCCCGTCTATTATGTTGCCATTGTCCATTATTTTGTAATTACGGGTTTCCTGGTTTCACTGCTCTCCCTATTCCCTCTATATATACACTACTACTACTACTACTACTACATTAGGAGATATTACACCAAACAGTAAGTAGAGATTCCAGTTCTCAAATCAAATCAATTTCAGAGATCAATGGGTGCAAAATAATCGGGAATGACAACATACTATAGCCTACAGGGAACCTCTTATTGCATCTAAAATTGATTTGATTCGAGGTTCTGATTTCACATCACCGTTACAGGAGTCATCCGAATGACCGAGATTGTGCCTGAAGATCGTGTTCCTTTTGTTGTTGGTGTCATCAATATCGCTTTGATTCGTGAATCAGAAGTTGCATTACGAGCTGTTAATCGTACATCTGAAAAATATTTGATGTTAGTGGAATCAATCCGCCGTCAAGGTGTTTTGAATCCTGTCGTTGTTCGCGAGGTTAAAGACCCCAGTAGTGGCAAGATTGTCTACGGATTGGTTGATGGTTTGCATAGATTCACGGCTGCCAAGGATGCTGGCTTGCTTGAGATTCCCGCCCGTGTTACAACTCTTGATGATCGTGAATTACTTGAAGCTCAAATCATTGCGAACATCCATAAGATTGAAACGAAACCAGTCGAGTACACCAAGCAGATGATGCGTATTCTTGCCGGTAATCCTCTTATGACCAAGCGTGAGTTAGCTGGTCGCTTGGCTCAAACTGAACCTTGGATTAGTCAGCGGTTGAATCTGTTGAAACTTGATCCGAAAATCCAAGAGTTGGTTGATGCAGAGAAGGTTGTTCTCTCTAATGCGTATGCTTTGGCGAAGTTGCCACTTGAGGAACAAATTGATTTTGTTGATCGTGCCATGACGGACACCCCGCAGGTGTTTGTTCCTTCCATCTATAATCGTGTCAAGGAGATTAAGGACGCGAAGTCGAAGGGTAAGGACGCTTCTCCGGCTGAGTTCACGCCGACGATTCATTTGCAGAAGTTAAGTGATGTCAAGAAGATGTATGAGACTCCTGGTGAGATGCCAGGAATGATTTGCAAGGCGCAAAATGCCAGCACAAATATTGAAGGTTTCATGGCCGCCATCACTTGGTGCTTGCATCTGGATGATCTGAGCATCAGGAGTGCAAAGGTTGATTATGAGGCACGCAAGACAAAGCGTGAGGAGGAAGTTGCTCGTCGAAAGGCTGAACGTGAGGAGAAAAAGCGTAACGAAGCGGCTGCTAAGGCTGCTGACATTTCTCAACTCTAAGAGGTAACATTTGAGTAACGAACTAGCAACACTTCAAGAACTTCCATTAGTTGAAGGTAAATACTCAACACCACAAGCACTTACGACACTTACAAGTGCAGCATACTTGCCGCGTATCCAAGTGATGGGTGGCAATAATGATATTGTAAAAGAAGGTAAGTTTCCCATTGGTCATTTTGCTTTGGTCACTGGCAAGTCAATGGATGATTTGACAGCAGAATTTAATGCTGTCATTTTGTCATGGCGTCCGAAAGCCATGCAGTTCCAACCAGATGTTGTATCATACTATGATCCAAATTCCGAAGGATTCAAAAAGCTTCAAGAACGGGCTGATAGTGAACCTCAATCAGGTTGTGGTTATGGACCAGAGTATCTACTTTGGTTGCCTGATTATGAGAAGTTTGCAACTTTATTTTGTTCAAACAAGACAACTCGTAATGAAGCTCCAAATATTCATACATTCATGCGTAAAGCGTGTACTTTTATAATTGAATTAATCAAGAGTAAAAAATATACGTGGCATGGCTTGCGTGTTGGTAAGTGTGATTTGGAAGTCAAGTTATCCCCTCAGGAAGTAATGATGGGAATTGTCGATAAATTTAATAGTCCTCCTGAAACTGAAACTGAAATCGTAGAACCAGAATCAGAATCACGGGAGCGTTGAACTAAGCCACTGGTGTATTGGCCTCAAAGGGTAAGAATATAAAGCCCTAATACACCACCGCCGGCAGACCGGGAATAATAGTCTGCCATCTTTTAACACAAAGGAGAGTGAACGTGGCTCCATTTGACGACGACGACGATCTGATTGATGAGGATGACGACGACGACGACGACGACGACGACGACGAATGATTATAGGTATTATCCATGTTTCTCGTCAACCTGATTACATAGGATTAAGTATCTCTAATTTATTGGAAGAGTTCCCAGGAGTCGAGATTCATGTTTTTGCAGAACCAGGAGGCGAATGGTTTGCAGGAATGAGTAAAGTAGTGGTCCATAAGAATGAAGTACTTTATGGTCCACTATTTAATTGGTTGCATGGTTTGGAAACACTATCTCGCACATCAACGGAAGATTGGATATTGATGTGCGAAGATGATATTCAATGGGGTAAAGATCAAGGTAAAATATTCCATGATTATTTGAAAGGATGTTCAAATCAAATAGGTATGGTTTCAGGTTATTGTTCAAAACCAAATGCCAATCCTAAAAAATTAGGTTTTGCAAATGCAAAGATTTCACCTTACGGTTGGTGTGGTGCTTTAGCAATAGCAATACCTAGACATTTAGTACCTATGATTCTTGCAAGTAAATTTATAATTGCAGAATGGAAAGGCAAACATCTTGATTATGTAGTAGGTAAAACCGTTCGATGGATGGGTAAGGATATTATTGTGCATACACCTACATTAGTATATCATTTAGGTGCAACTACAAGTACACTACTACCATCAGGACACAAGAATCTTTTTGGCTATGTGAGACAGGCGTATGATAATCCCAATCAGTTACCCGGTCTTTAACGAAGCGGGGATTGTTAAAGTAGCCAAAGAGACTTTGGATAAGAGTATTAGTAGTACATTTGATGGACAGATCAAACCACTTGTATTACTATCTCGTTTTTTTAATGGTGATAATGAACTGCAAGGAGTAAGAGAAGCCGGAGCATTATTGCGACATTTATTTTATGGTTTTTTTATTATAGATACAAGCGATACAATAACAAAATTGATTGCAGAATCCAGTTGTTCTTTCAAAGTGATGGATACAATACGAGTTGATATGCAAGTATTACTGATCACTGGCACAATGCAACAATGGTGTGAAAGTCTAATAAATTGTCTTAGTCCTTCTGTATCGTATGAAGTTAGAGTTGTAATGAATGAAATTATGAATTATTTTGATTCAATAGGATTGCAACATATCTTTGCTTATTATAGGAGACGGAAACTAACTGACACAACCTATGTACTAGAGGACAAACGATGAAGATTCTGATTGTGACTTTTGCTTTGATTCTTTGTTCCACCATTTGCGACGCCCGCCCTATTCGTCGAACCGTGACTATTACACGGACACCTTGTGCCAATGGTGTGTGTAATTTGGGTCGCAAGGTCGAGAAGAAGGTTGAAATCAAACGTCCGAATACAACGATTGAGAAGAAGATTACTGTAGATATTGAGGCACCGAAGCCTCTATGAATTCAATCTTTTTAATCTTGATTCTTGTTTCTGCACAACCTGATTTATATCCTTGTGAGAAAGATATATTTGAAAGGGTCAACGCAGAACGAATAAGTAGAAAATTAATGCCATTGGTATTAGATCAAAGTCTCTTGCTTTCTGCTAGGAGTCATTGTACTTGGATGGTGACATCAAGACGAATGGTGCATTCTGGCGGACCAGTAGCCGAAAATATTGCTATGGGTTATCCAAATTCCGAACAGGCAATGCTCGGATGGATGCGTTCATCAGGCCATAGGGCGAACATATTGAATCCAAGATACAGGAGTATTGGTATTGCGGGATTTATGTCGTCCAATGGCACTTGCTACTGGTGTCAACAATTTAAGTGAATCCATGCCTCTCGTAACTTGGAGTTACGAGAGGCTTTCTTCGTGTCAAAGGAGAAAAATGAACCTAAAAATCACAATTCGATTGAACAATATGCGGGATGATACGGATGTTTGTGTTGTTAATTACATATTGAAACAACAGATTATGGAACATCTTGATTTAGAACAACATCCACAAGATATGCGTATTCATGTACAGGAGATTGAAGAATGATCTCAATATGTATTGCAGTCAGAAATCAAGGTCACTTGATTGATAAGACATTAGATTCCATATTCAGACAGTATTTGCCAAATCTAGAGGTAATAGTAACAGATGATGGCAGTACAGATAATACTGCTGAGGTAGTTAAATCATATCCAGTACAATATTTGTATCTCGATAATGATGAATATCATAATGGTGTCTTTGCCAAGAATTCTAGTCTCAAACATGCACATGGTGATATTATCATTCAACAAAGTGCTGATGTAATACATACATACCTCAATACAATACAGCAATTAGTACATGCACTCAGACCAGGAAACATTACTCTTGCCACAATTTATAATTCTAAAGATGGCAAGAGAGATGAATTTCAATATACTGGACCAAAGAATTGTAGACCTTTCTTTTTTCTGGGTGCATGTTGGCGTTCTGATATTTGTACCATAGGTGGTTATGATCCTGATTTTGGCCATGTATGTTGGTTTGATGATAATTGGCACGCAGACTGCTTGATTAATACTTGTGGCATTAAACCGATATATTTAGATGTAATTGGATTACATCAAGATCATTCACGTCCAAAATATGATACTGAACAAGCTAGAAAAATCTATAATCAAAAGAAATACGATGCAATACAAGGTAAGATACCGTATATTTCATCGACTGGTCCTTGGCCTTATGAACAAGGAGTTTCAGTATGCGAATTGCAATAGTTACATTGGGCATAGGTGATTATTGGAAAGCATGTAGAACATTATTTTATAGTTTGGAAAAATATGGTATGCTGCCAGATACAGTAGAAAGAATTATGTTATATGATTCTATTAAGCCCCCTGAAGGATTAGATTTTGCACGACCCGTACAAATTATGGAACATTATACTGATCTACCTTGTATAAAACGATTTATCAATTCATTCAAACGTATTTTTGCATTTACATTGCCCTATGATCGTATAATCTATTTAGATGCTGACATGCTTTGTATTGGGGATGCATCATTATTGTGGTCCGAAAAAATTGGTAAGTTGCCATTTTATGCTTGTCGAGATACGGCAGCATTCAAATATTATCCCGATAAATTAGCAGCGGGAGCAATCGACCCACAATTAGTTTTTAATGGTGGACTTGAAATTTATCATCCTGGCCTATTGCCAGAGTTCCATGATGATTTATTGCTTAGATTAAGATCGGGTACTCTTAGTATGTATGATGGTGCAGACCAAGGTGCTTTGAATTCATATTTTCAATTTAAGAATATTGAAGTTGGATTATTACCTCAAGGCTTAAATTACATACTTGATCCTTTTTGCCCTAAATTACCAGAATGGGAACAAAGAATAATTCATTTCACGAACTCAGGAGCTAATCCATTTAAGTCACCGGGACGCAATGATCCAGAGACGAGGAAATATTATGAACTTTGGGAAGAGGCATGGAAGGAATGTGTCAAATGATTGAAGTACCAGAAATTTTCAGATCACCTACGACTTGGGAATACCCTAAGTATAATCCAGTAACCTTTGAAGAATATTTTTGCAAATACTATGACTACAATGATATAGATACAGAACGTGAATACTTACCAATATTTTGGTCTTGTTTTTATTATCAACGACGATATAGAAGTAAAGGAACTTTGGATTTACAAAAGTTTCTCAATTCGTTAGATAGAAAGAAAAAATATTTTACGGTTGTTGTCTATGATGGCGGTATCCATGAATCAGTTGCACATTTAGATTTAAAGGTTTTTAGTGCAGTTGGTGATTCTTTATCTGTACCGAAAGGTTATAAAGGTACATTAGGTGATGTTGCAATCCCAATTATTTGTCGTCCAGCACCAAATATACAGAGAAATCGAGAACGTGATATATTAGCGGGATTCATTGGTGCTAAAACACATTCTATACGTGAAATATTATGGGATACATTAGGAGGGAAACCAGGATTTGTATTAGGTCAATCACCTGTTTATGCTTGTACTGCTTTTCAACCAGAAGATTGGGCAAGAGTTAATTATGAACGATTTAAGGATTTGATGGAACGTAGTATCTTTGCACTTTGTCCGCGCGGTAGTTCTACAACATCATTTCGTGTTTGTGAAAGTTTGCAATATGGTTGTGTGCCTGTTTATATTAGTGATAAATTCTGGTATCCTTGGTCTAATCCTAAAGATGAAAATGATCATGGCGTCTTTGATGATATTGGTCTTACTTGTTTGCCAGAAAATATTAAAGATTTGCCATCACGCTTAGAATCAATGCCACAAGAAATAATCAAAATCTATTTAGATAATGGACAACAGATATATGAAAAATACTTTAGTTTTGAGGGTTGTGCAGACCGTATTGTGGAGCAAGCAGTATGATACACATGACAATTTGGGTAACATCAAGATGTAATTTACGTTGCCCAAAATGTAATCAACAGAATTTACTTGGCGATTATGATATGCCGAAAGAAGAATTTTTAGATTTCGTTTTATCAAGTCGAAGTCGTAAAATACATTATGATACAATAGAATTAACTGGTGGCGAACCAACACTTTGGCCTCATTTTAAATCAGCATTACAACTATTACAGTCTACGAGTATAGCTGATTGGAACACATTTGTGACTAATGGTCGTGATGCAGTTCATGTAGCGAGTATAGCAAAGACATTTGCACCTGTATATGGTGTATCTGCTACACAAGCAACTAAAATGCAGTTAGATATACATAGAACAATTAATCCAGAAATTTTTATAAATGAATCGCCGCATAGATGGACTCCAGAATGTGAACTACCAAATACACATCCTACTGTTTGTATTATAGAAAATAATAGACAAGGAAGAAAAGTTCTACCTTTGGGTTATTATAACAGGAGGATATACCATTGCTGTGTAGCTAGAGTATTAAGTGGTGATGAACACTCAGTACCATTTGAATCTGATTTCATATCATACTATAATCAGAAACCAAGAGACCAAGAAATGTGTGGACGTTGTCTCTGTAATTTTTTAGTTTGGGATCAAGTATGAAACAAAAAACATGATGGAAAAAGTCAAACTACGAAGTGGCAATCTAAGAGTACCAGTTGATCTAGAATACTCGGGTTCACGCATCTTTCTTCATTTTAATTACTCTAAAGGACTGATCGATGAAATCAAGACAGCATTTGAGGGTCGTAAGTGGCATGGTTATGATGAACCGCCACGGAAGATTTGGTCAGTCCCAATTACACCAAGGAACTTGTTTCAGTTAGAGTATTTAAAAGGTAATAATCCGTATGTTAGATGGGAAATTGATTTAACAGAATCAGAGGAAAAGGTGTGTGAGTATTGTAGTAAATGGGAACGTCCATTGTATAATCATCAGATTGAATCAGTTGCTCATGGTCTTATAACTCATTATTTTATCTGGGCGGAGGAGATGGGACTTGGTAAGACATTAGCAGCCATCGTATTGATGGAAATGTCAGGATTACATGATTGGATGTGGGTTGGTCCCAAATCTGCTTTGCGTGCTGTAATACTCGATATGCGTAAGTGGCGAGCACAAATAGTACCTAAATTTTATACATACGAGGGTTTGAAGAAAGTAGTAAAAGAGTGGAAAGCAGGAGAACCTGCACCAGATGGCATTATATTTGATGAAGCGTCCAAATTAAAAACACCAACAGCACAGAGAACTGTCGCTGCGAAACATATTGCTGATAGTATTAGGAAGGATCACGAAACTGGGTTCGTTGGATTGATGTCTGGAACTCCAGCACCTAAATCACCGGCTGATTGGTGGTCTTTATGTGAAATTGCTGCTCCAGGATTCTTACGGGAACGTGATATATTTACTTTCCGTAATAGATTGGGAGTGATTGAGCAACGTGAACAAATAGCTGGTGGGGGTATGTATCCGCATCTAGTTGCTTGGCGTGATTCAGAAGATAGATGTGGAATCTGTGGGCAAGAAAAGAATCATGTAAATCATGCCTATAATTTTGATAAGCCAGAAGTTGTACATACTTTTGTGCCAGGAATCAATGAAGTAGCTAAATTACATAGACGTATGCAAGGATTAGTGCTAGTTAAATTCAAGAAGGATTGCCTCGATTTACCAGAAAAGATTTATGAAATTGTACGAGTCGAACCAAGTCCAGATACATTGCGTGCAGCTAGTCTTATTGTAAAGACCAGTAGGCGTGCAATAGAAGCTCTAACCAGATTGAGGGAACTAAGTGATGGCTTCCAATACCAAGAAATCCAAGAAGGCGAAGAAATCTGCCCGTTGTGCAAAGGCACAAGACGATGCACCGAATGGTACGATACCGAATTTCCCAACTTGCCCGCCGATCCCGACCTCATCCAACAGGGAATTCGTTTCGAGTACAATGATGACTATGAAAAAATCGGTGAGCATCCATGTACCTACTCCTCTCGGGACGTTGAGTGTACAAATTGTGGAGGAGCCGGTGTTGTACCAAAGTATTTGCGAAGTGTAATAGAAGTACCCTGTCCCAAAGATGAAGTAGTAAAGGAGCAACTAGACTTACATGATGATGTCGGACGACTTAATATCTACGCCGGTTTCACGGGTAGTGTTGATCGTGTCTGTAGTATTGTTCGTAATTTTGGTTGGGGTTTTATTCGTGCGGACGGCCGGGGATGGTTAGGTATTACTAATAAAGGTGAAGCATTACCTAACGATAAGTTATTAGATATTTACGCCGAAGGCGTCAATGATTATGATCGTCTTGCTTTTATCGGGCAGCCTGGTGCAGCAGGTATGGGTTTGACCCTAACAGCTTCACCAACTACATTATTCTTTTCAAATGATTTTAATGGTGAATCACGGATTCAAGCAGAAGATCGTGGACACCGTATTGGTATGGATAAAGAAAGAGGAGGAAGGATCGTTGATATAATTCATTTACCAACTGATGAATTTGTATTAGCAAACTTGCAGAAGAAAAAGGACTTGCAAACTATGTCCATGACTGGAGTTCAACATGTTTTTGATTAAGCCAAGCTACAAGATAGAATCACCTATAAGCAGGAAATTAGTATTGGATGCTATTATGCAGGCCGGAGCCACTTGTTATAAATCAGAACCAAAGGATGCTAGTGCTTTTGTAAAAAAGATAATGAAACTAGGACATGAATCAGTAATTGAACACTCTAGCATTAGTGTGAGATTCATAATTGATCGTGGTGTTTCACATGAATTAGTACGTCATAGATTATGTAGTTTTTCACAAGAGAGTACGAGATACTGCTCGTACAAAGATCAAGTTACCTTTATCATACCACCTTGGATCAACCTGCCAGAAGGTGAATGTGATTTTCTAGTGCAAGAAGGTAGATTATATTATGGCGCTAATAGAATTGGCATCGTACCATTAGATACTGCCATCTATACTTGGCTTTTAGCAATTTCCAGAAGTTCTGATTCGTACCATACTCTTTTGGAACATGGTTGGACTCCACAACAAGCACGTTCTGTGCTACCTAATAGTCTTAAAACTGAAATCGTAGTGACAGCCAATCTACGCGAGTGGCGTCATATATTGAAACTTCGTACATCGAAACAAGCACATCCTCAGATGCAAGAAATTATGATTCCTTTGTCTCAAGAACTACACACTCAACTACCGGAAGTATTTGATGCATATTCTCCTTGATATGGATGGTGTTTTGACTAATTTTCATTTAGCTGCTCTGCGTACTTTTAATGCAGAAAGGCTTCTTGAATCTTGGCCTATTGGTGAATGGTCGATTCCAAAGGTACTTGGTATATCAGAAGATGATTTCTGGGGTGTAATTAATCAAGTTCCTGATTTCTGGTTTCGTATTGAACCATATCCTTGGTTGCATGAACTAATAGATTTGACCCAATCAATAGGTGATTATACTATATCTACATCTCCTTCATTTGATCCTGATTGTGCGGCACAAAAAATTCGATGGTTACAAAAGCATATTGATACTAAATTTCATAATTATATGATTGGTCATCAAAAGTATTTGATGGCGAATAAAAATACAGTATTGATTGATGATAATGAGAATAATGTAGAACAATTTCAATTAGCTGGTGGTCATAAGATTTTATTTCCGATGCGAACTAATAAAAATTATTGGTTGATTGGTCAGAAATTCGAATATTTGAAACAAACACTGGAAAGGATTCACAAATGCTCGTTTTAACACGCAAAGAGAACCAAAAGATATACATCAATGGTGAAGAAATAGTTATAACTATTTGCAGGATAATATCAGATAAAGTTAGGATCGGAATTGATGCACCTAAAAACATAACCATTGAACGCGAGGAACTCCGTGCAAGATCAAAATGAACAAGTTCATTATTTATCGGTAAATAAGATATTTGCCAACCCAATCTTCAATTGTTTTAGTGGTGATGTCAAATTTATTACATCGTCTGGGGCAAAAACATTCAAAGAAATGGAAGGGCATCAAGTTTTTGTCTTAAATATTGATGGTAATTGGGAATCGGCAATCGTTAAGAGCTATGGCAAGCAACAATTACAAAAAATAACATTCAGACCTAGATATTGTAATGGTACTAAAATCCCATCAAAAGTAGAATACACTACGTTAGCAACAATGAATCATCGTTGGATTCTTGCAGACCAATCTGAAACAACAGATTTAGAAGTTGGTTGCAATATACGAATTATTAGAAATCGAGTTAATGTAGGTCGTGATAGTGATTATTTTGATGGTTTCGCACATGGATTAATTTTTGGTGACGGTTCTGCTGAAACAAAACAAGGTGGAAGATTTAGAATTAGATTATGTAAGGATGAAAATAATCATTTAGCTAATTTGTTGATTGATTCTTCATTTTTTAATACAATCTATCGGCCTAAGTCTTGTGGTGGTGATTTCTTGGTTATGCTAGAATCATTGGAGGATGATTTAAAAGCATTACCTGAAAATAAATCATGGATGTATTTGAATGGATTTATTGAAGGTTGGCTCGAAGCGGATAGTCGTATTACTTATGGTTCGTATGAATTATATTCTATAAATAAAAAAGCAATTGATTGGATTATAGATAATTGTGCAATAGCCGGGTATGCCGTAACAGGTATCCATCTTAATACCAAACCTTCTAATTTTGGACCAAGAAAACCGCTGCATAGTGTGCTTTTGAATCCAGAATCAATAATTTATCAAGTAGTAAATATTGAAGTCACAGATCAAATTGAAACCGTGTATTGTGTAGAGACAGAATCATCTGGTACTTTTACTTTGGCTGGTGGATTACTTACTGGAAATTGTAGGGGAAATATCAGTCCTTTAGATGTAGTTGACCTTGCCAAGAGTATTGAGAAATCGGGATTGTTACAACCTATTATTGTACGTCCACGTCTTGAATCAACGCCTTCTGGTTTTGATTATGAAGTTGTTGCTGGTCACCGTAGGCATAAAGCTTGTCAAGTAAATAATATGGAAATGGTATCTTGTTTGATAAAATTAAATATAAATGATTTTGAAGCACGAACGATCAATGCTGTTGAAAATATCAAACGTAAAGCTCTTAACATGTTACAAGAAGCTAATACTGTACGTCATTATTATGAAGCTGGTTGGAATAGAAGTGATATTGCAAAGGAACTTGATGTTTCTCCTGGTTGGGTACAAGTTCGTTGTATGATTTTAGAATTACCTCTTGATATTCAAGAAGCTATTGCAGCAGGAATCTTTACTCAAACTCAAATCCGCGATTTACATGGTTTGAAGAATAAAGATCATCAGTATCTTGCCGCACGTAAGATTAAAGAGGCAAGAGAACGTGGCGATCATTTAACTGTAGAATCAAAGTTACGAGTCGCTAAGAATCCTAATGCCAAACGTGCTAGAAAACGTAATGAGTTGTTCTTAATGCAAGACGAGATTTATAAAGCTATTGGTAATAATCTTGCAACTAGAGCATTGGGATGGGCTGCTGGAGAAGTTTCAGATATGGATTTCTATTGTTCACTCAAAGAGTATTGTGATGATCACGATATGCCCTATTCCATTCCTGAATTTGATTTTGACAAAGAATTGCAAATTAGCACCTAAGGAGGTTTCATGTTGACATTGGAGCAAGTCAAAAGAGCAAGGGAATTACTTGGTACTGGATTAAGTCATAGGGAAATTGCTATAAGAATAGGCATCTCACGCCAAAGTATAGCTCAGATAGTGAAAGGTTTGATGCCTTGTGAATTAGCAAAAGATGTAGAGCCAGGTAATTGTGAATTATGCGGTAAAGAATTGCCTTGCATTACTTGTGCGAAAGAATTGGCACAAAAGAATCCAAATAGAGGTGAATTACCGGAAGATGAAGTAGAAATAATCCTTGGGGGTACAAATTTAATGAATAAATATTACACTATAGGTGGAAGAGATGCCAGAGTCTATTAGTCCAATACCTTAGCTGATTGGAGACAATAAAATGATATACCTTGACACAGAAACAGTAGGTCTCTGCGGACCAGCAGTTTTGATACAATGGGCTAAAGATGATGGCCCTGTATCATTGCATTCTGTTTGGACATCATCTATTGCTGATACTCTAGTATTGATTGAAGAGTTCTGTAAAAACACGATTGTTGGCTTTAATCTTGCATTTGATTGGTTTCATCTTTGTCAATTATACACAACATTATTGTTACTTGCAGATAAAGTAGGTTATGATGCAATACCAGCAGATCATATCGAACTATATGCTTCTTTGGAACCGGAAGCACGCGATGGTCCTTGTTTGAAACCTGTTTCTGCTTGTGACTTAATGTTACATGCGAGAAAAGGTCCATATCAATCGACAATGAATCGTAAGGATGTGAGAATCAAACGAGTACCATCTATTCTAGCTGGTCCCTTGGCCGCTGAATTAGAAAAACGGATAAAATTAAAAGATATTTATTTTGCACGACGTAAAGATAAAAATGCACCTAAATGGACTGTTGAACAGTCCGGTGATTTTGCTGATCTAGTTCTTAAATTCAAACCATCATCTGCTCTAAAAACCTTAGCTGTTGATGCATTAGGGTTGGATCCGGAGAATGTATTATTATACAAATATGTAGAAGTTGACCCGCGATTCCGACCAATGGAACTCGGTTGGGCACCTTTTGCTCTCGCAGTCTCTAATCCAGAGAAAAACTGGCAAGCGACATTTACAACTGGGAAGGAAAAGCGTTCTGGTTATGCTTGGCCAGGTGTAATAGGGATGCATATTACACACTGGGGTTATAATACATTAGCCAGGGAATATGCTGAACGTGACGTTACCCTCACACGCGATTTGTATAAGCATTTTGGGTCGCCTGAACCTGGTGATGATGATTCCTTACTTGCATGTATGGTAGGTGTGGTACGTTGGAGGGGATACAAAATTGATGAATTAGGGATTCGAAAGCTGAGAATAAAAGCAGTAGAAAAATCTAATGCAGCACCAAAGGCACCAGCAAAAGTAAAAGAATTTGTATTTACATTATTATCGAAAACAGAGCGTGTTGGACTGATTAAAGAGGATGGCAAAGAATCAACTGGGCGTGTTGTATTAGAAGAAATAGCTCGTTGGACAGATCACCCTGCAGCCGAAGCTGCCACAAAATGCCTAGAAGCTCGTAAAGCCACAAAGGAAATAGAACTATATGACAAACTGCTCCAAGCAGGACGTTTTCATGCTTCTTTTAAGGTTATTGGAACTTTATCAACAAGAATGTCAGGGACTGATGGACTCAATCCACAGGGCATCAAACATGACAAATATGTTCGGTCCCAATTCCCCCTTGCTTTTGAACCACTTGAACTCTGTGGAGGGGACTTTAGCGGATTTGAGGTCTCAATTGCAGACGCTGTCTACAATGATCCAGAACTCAGAAAACAACTCTGTACCTGTAGTAAATGTGGATACATCTGTACTTTAGATGAGTATGCGTCCTCCGACGATTGCGTAAAATGTAACGCTAAAGATTCCAGATATAAAATTCATGGATTATTTGGCGAAGCATTACACCCTGAATTATCGTATGATCAAATTTTAAGAACTAAAGGTACAGCAAATGATCTTTATGATAAAGGTAAAAAGGGTGTCTTTGCCGAATTTTACGGCGGAAATTATAATACACTTGTGAATCGCGGATTAGTTGAAACTGAAGAACAGGCAAGAGAAGCCGAAGAACGATTCATGAGTAGGTTCAAAGGCGCCGATGAATTCAGAGCAAAAATCAATGATCAATTCTGTAGTATGAGGCAGCCTAAAGGTATTGGAACGAAGGTCGAGTGGCATGAACCTTGTGACTACATAGAGACAGTGTTAGGATTTAGAAGATATTTTACATTGGAAAATTCTATTTGTAAAGCATTATTCACTCTAGCTAATAAGCCACCACCACAATGGAAAGGTTTGAAGATCAAATGCGTAAGACGAGATCGTGAGCAAATGGTAGGTGGTGCTTTGATGTCTGCACTTTATGCAGCAGCTTTTAATATTCAGTCAAAGAATCTACGTGCAGCAGCAAATCACGTCATCCAATCGACTGGTGCGTCGATAACAAAGAAATTGCAAACTAGATTATGGAAACTACAACCTAGTGGTATTGGGGACTGGATAATACAGCCCATGAATATACATGACGAGATCATGTGTCCGTGCTTGCCAAGTATAAAACAGCAGATCAACACTATAGTCAAAGAATTGGTAACAGATATGCGACCAATTATACCTTTGATCAAAATAGATTGGTCTGAACACATGAAAACTTGGGCTGAGAAATGATAAAAGAGATCAGAAATGCGACGTCTTTTATAACTAACGATGCCAGAGCGATACAACGATACATAGATAGCGATGATTTTGAAGAATTAACTAATGTAAGTGATTTAATAGATGAATTGTATGTTGCATTAAATAAGATCACTTTTGCTGAAGTCAAGAAGTTGATCTATATGATGCAAAATATAAATTATGAATTTCTTTCATTACGTCGATTGCGATTACTTGCTAAATCACTAGGTATAAAATACTATTCTATGAAAACCAAAGACGAACTTCTAACCGACATAGGAGGAGTCTATGAAAAGTATCATACCATTTCAAAGAGAAAGGAGGTAATAGATGCTCGACCAGATTAAAGAGATACATGATGAAATTATTGCATTATTGGTAAGGATGAAGAAACCAATACTTGGTATGAATAGATTAATCAGTAATCTTGAAAAGAAATCAAAAGAAGAAGTAGAAAGACTATTTAATTTTTTCGATTCATTATACAAGAATGAATTCAAACGATTAAAAGATGTCTGGACACTACCGCATATCAACGATGATATGTGGCATGGGTATAGAATGTTGAGAATTAGAGATTTACCCGAGCAAAAATCACTGCATGATGCTTGGGAAGCTTACCATGATCGAGTAGCCGCTTTCAAAAAGGAACGTAAAAGTGAAAGTCAACATCAAACAGATTCGCAAAGAATTCGCAAACAGTCTCTCCGTCGTCGGCGTACAGAGGCTAAAGCTAGTCGCCGAAGCAGATAATTTTGATTATTTTATCGCTAGAGCCAAAGAGGCTTTGACAATGGAAGAAGATATTGATTTAGCTATCCTCTTACTTATGTTAGCTAAAATCAAAAATGAATCCACTGAAGATAAAAGCTAAAACTGGACCAGAACGTAAAATACAAGATGCTATAATTGATTTCTTGCTTATAAGAGGCTGGTACGTCCTCCAAACTCATGGATCGATGTATCAATCTGGATTCCCTGATCTCTATGCAACACACTCCAAGTACGGGGCACGTTGGATTGAGGTTAAGAATCCTTTGGCTTATCATTTTACACCGGCTCAACTAGAGTGTTTTCCAAAAATGTCAGCTAATGGAACTCGAATCTGGATACTAACAGCAGCAACCGAATCAGAATACCAAAAACTGTTTGGTCCAGCAAACTGGTACACTTACTTAAAACTATGAGGAACCAATGAGAATCTTGATTCTTTGCTTAGTTCTTGGGTTCTTGGGTTGTGAAGTCAAGAAACCAAAACCAATTCCAAAGAAACCAGTACCTTGTGATCAAAAGGAATGTCCATGCAGGTAGATAATGTGTATCTGGAACCTAGATTCAAACTTGATACTGGTACTATAATCCTGTTAAGAACTATGATACCGCAATTTGGTTATAGTAAATTTGGAGAATTCATTTTCTATAGTCATTATAGCCGACAAATAGATGGGAGGCAGGAATCTTGGGTTGATGTCGTAATCCGTGTAATAGAAGGTACATTCTCTATACGCAAAGATTGGTATAATAGGAATCATATTGCATGGGATGAATTATCTTGGCAGCGTTATGCTAGAGATATGGCAATTAGTATGTTTCGTATGGAGTGGTTGCCACCCGGTCGTGGTTTGTGGGCGATGGGCACCCCGTTAATAATGAAACGTGGTTCTATGGCTTTATTCAATTGCGCCTTTACTTCCATCGGATCAGATTGGATAGATGATCTTTGTTGGTTAATGGATTCTCTGATGCATGGCGTAGGTGTAGGTTTTGAACCAATTAGACAAAACCTGGAACTTTTTTCACCAGTGAGTGAAGTTGAATATGTAATACCTGATACTCGGGAAGGTTGGGTTGATTCAATACGAGTATTATTGAATGCTTTCGCACAACCTAATGGCATGTTGCCAGTTTTCGATTATGACTTTCTAAGACCAGAAGGCTCGAAATTAGTTACATTTGGTGGTACATCATCTGGACCACAACCGCTTAAAGATTTACATGAAGATATAGTAGAACTTTGTTATTCGTATTTGGAACAAGGTGATCCAATCGAATTCAAAACTGATCTTGCAAATCTAATTGGAGTATGTGTTGTCACAGGCAATGTGCGACGTAGTGCTGAATTAGCATTATGTAGCGTCTCTGATCCTATATTCTTCGACCTCAAAGATTATTCAAAACATCCTCGTCGTAAAAAATGGGGTTGGATGAGTAACAATTCTGTAAAATTAGAAACAAGCGAGGACTTTGGATTGCTTAGTTTGCTTGTACATCATAATATAGAAAGTCATGATATTGGTTTTGTTAATATGATCAATTTGAAAACAGGTCGTATAGGTAAGCGTGATAAATTAAAAGAAGATCAAGCAACAGGTTTGAATCCTTGTGGGGAGATTCCTCTTGAATCACGCGAAGTCTGTAACGTAGCAGAGACACTACCTACACGCTGTTATAATCATGAAGCTTGGCTTAATGCTTGTGAATATGCCTCATTTTATACCAGTACAGTAAATCTATTGGCTACACATCAACCGAGCACCAATGCGGTTATATTAAGAAATCGTAGGATTGGAGTATCTATAGTTGATTTCAGTGGCTGGAAACATCAAGTAGGTGTAACTAGACTAACCAGATACTTGAGAGAAGGATACAATCGGATACGTCAAGTTAATAAATTACTTGCACAAGAGGCAGGGATTCCTGAATCAATTCGAGTGACAACTGTAAAGCCAGGAGGAACTGTGCCTAAAATGGCAGGTCGTCAGGCTGGTATGTCACATCCTAATTTCACATATATGATACGAAGAGTAAGGATTCAAGTTAATACTGAATTAGAAAGAATACTAAAAGAAGCAAAGATACCAAATGAACCTGATTACTACTCGAAACAAACAACTGTATTTGAATTCCCTATATTCTCAGGTCATGTAAAACCTGCTGATCAAATTAGTATTTGGGAACAAGCTATGAATTTGATTCTTTTACAACGCGAATGGGCTGATAATGCCATTTCCAATACATTACTTTTTAGCGATAATGAGGTTGATGAATTAGAAGCTGTACTTGGTGCTATTGCACCATTAACTAAATCTGTAAGCCTGATGCGACATACAAAAGAAGGAATCTATAGACAGATGCCAGAAGAACATTTAACAAAAGAACAATATGAAACAAGATGCACAGCGATTAAAGAAATAGATTGGAGCCGATACCGTGGTGATGGACAAGATGAGAAATTTTGTACATCAGACAGATGTGAGGTACTAGCATGAATCTACTTATTGTTGACACATTTGATTTGTACCATCACTCAAATAAACGCAAAATTGATTATGTAACTACATTTGAAGGTTCATTTGGAAAAAAAATTGCATACGTATCTGATCATAAAAATAATGAAATTTTCTGCAAGTATCTACAGCACGCCGGATTCCACGTAAAAATAAGTAATGATCCAATAATTGAAATTGTAATTCTAGCTATGTTGGCTGATACGGTTACGATTGGTGGTTGTGATGATAGATTATTGCCATTGGTTCAAGTATTAAGAAGCAGAATAACAATAATTGGATTCAAAGTACCACTGATCTTTGGCAACTACTGCGAAATCAAGGAGTTAGAAGGTGACAAAGAATAAAGAAAACGAGAGAGAAGAAGAGATTAGAATATCTGAATATCAGAAAGGTATGATTGCGGCATACAATTCATTATTAGTCAAAATCACTACTCGTATGGCTCAGGTATTCTTAAATGGTAATGATTTTGAAGCTATTGTCTTACGCAATATCTCTAGGTTAATTAACAAGGAGAAAGAACAACATGAAACCGCGTGAAGTTAATTTCTGGTATTTTGTTGTAAGACTCTTGCCAAAGAAATTGATTTATTTCTGTACTGCTTGGCTCATAGGACAAGTGACTACTGGTAAGTATTCAAGAACTGAAGTGCTAAGAATAACTGCATTAGAAGCACTCCGTCGGTATGGGGATGATAATGGGATTTAAGATGCAATATCAACCTGATGTATGGTCGTGTGTGGCAACGGCATTTTCCATGTGCTTTGATGTTCCCGTCCGTAAATTGATAGGTATGGTGGGACATGATGGTTCTGAGATTCTTTGGCCAAGAATCCCAGAGCCACATAATAGACGCGGATTCCATTTGCAAGAAATGGTTGATGTTGGTTTTCTACTTGGATTTGCAGTATTGATTATCGAATCGGAAATAACATTATATAGTAATGACCCAATAGATATAAGAAATGTGAAGTCAAGATTAAGCATCTCTGATTATCTGGAAAAATGTGAAGGCGTGATTTTAGGTGTCTGGCCTAATGGGTTACGTCATGCTGTAGCATACTCTAGGGGTGTGTGTTTCGATCCTTCAGGTGACATATATGAACTCACGGATGATGTCACGATCAGAGTTTTCTGTCCTGTCTTGAAATCAAATCATTTCTCCATCGTAAAAGATTCTTTGCGAATTGGGGTTGACGGGGTTTCGGAGAAAATGTAAAATACATTTTGCCGAGAGAAGATAGCGAGGAACCCTGGAATCAAATCATTTCTAGAAATCAACATGATTTCTACATCAAACACAGGAGAGCCATGTATATAAAATGCGATGCTCGAATCGACTTCAAGCATCACAGATTACCGCCACCTATCACGGCTGATAGACTACAAGAATGTATGAAAAGGATCGAAGAATCAAAAGATGAGATCATTGAAGGTCATTTACGACTTGCCATGAATCTAGTATCGAAGTTTGCAAAGTGCAAGGAATCAAATGATTTAGTCGGTGTTGCTTTCCTAGCCTTAGTCGAAGCAGTTAATAGACTGAAGCCAAACATGAACGCCGGGGCATACATCAATAAGTCTATCACTTGGGCCTTACGGAAACATAGGTTTGACAACCATGCACTTCATGCGTCAGTCAGTACATATTATCGGCATGGCCCAAAGAGTCGAGACGCAATATCAATACATCAAAATGAGTATGAGATTGCGATAGTTGGGCGTGAGAGTGTTGGATATGAGTTATTTGACATCTTAGGGCATATCGCTGCTACGCCATTGGAAAAAGAGATACTAGAACTACGAAGTCTTGGATACTGTGATCGTGATGTTGCAACACAGTTAGGATACAGTACATCACGAATCGCACAGATAAGACAAATGTTGTATGCACGTTTCCTTTTGAAATGGGATGTCTAATCATGATTGACTATACGGAAGAAACAGCTAAGTATGAGAAATACTTGGCGGATCAAGATGCTTATTTAACCGCATTAGAAGCAGTTGAAGTAACCGAAAGGGTAGAGGTTGCTAAAACTGTAAGGGTTCGAGTGAGTCAATACATTTGCAAGATGTGTTTTGTTGATATTGGGTATGATGATCATGGTACATGCCGTCGATGTCGGGCCAAGTTGGGACGACAAGCAGCGTTGAAAACAGCTCAACTAGCTTTAATTCGGTTTGGGATGAAAACAACTGGATCAAAAGAAGTTGATAACGCGATCAGAAGAAATGTTGGTGGTTTTCACTATTAAAGGAGGACTGAAACATGGCGTATGTTGATCCAGACTACAAAAGTAAAAAAGAGTTCAAGGGAGCTGTGATGGCAGGTGTTAAGCACAAACCGTATAACCCAAGTGACATATTTGCTGAACCACAGTGATAGAGGGTCCACATTACCCGAAACCACATAGATGGTATGCTCAAGTGCGTGTCGAAAATGGAATTGTAACTAAGGTCCTTGGTTAGGAGAAAGAACATGAAGCTCAAAGACATTTTGCCTCTTGAAATTGATGCCAAGGCGCTGGCTAAAGAGACTGGTTTGTCTTCACGACAAATCAGGAAACTACGTGCAGGGGGCAGAGAGGTACCTAATCATGATTTTAGTCCTGAACAAGTGACTAAAATGCTTGAAACTAAAAAGAATCGTACTGCACAAAGTGATGCACGCGATGCATGGTATTTAGCAGAAAAGAAACTGCTAGATACATTAAGAGAATTGGATCATCAAGCTCAAGCAGCAATGATTTTAGGACATGACCATCCTAAAGAATTACATGAGTTGCTTACTCAGTTCGATGTAGAAATCCAAGAAGCTTTGAAGATGAGAGGTGCGGCAACACGCGAAGCACACAAGCTTGGCGTAAAGGCCATCTGGCTTGCAGATGTTAAGGCCATAGACAAGTTGTTGATGGCACACAACCGAAGGTTACAAGATGTTACCAACGCATTAGAGAAACCTTCGGAATCAATGCGGCGTCGTATCATTACCAAATTGGCTGTTACTTAAGGAGAAAATGATGGGAAAAGGATGTCTCAGGTGTGGAAAAGAATTCAAATCACTCAGTCTATTCAATCGGTTATGTCCTCAATGTAATCGAGCGAATCTGGGCTTGTCTAAGTTTGAACAGACCACGCCGTATAAGTCTGACTTGATAATACCAGTGAACCCTGATGCTGGTCGCTTTAGACGACGATCACTGAAACCTATAGGTCTAAGATAAGGAGGAAGAATCATGATACAAAAAGCTAGTCTCATAACTGTGCAGACACTCAAAAAGTCACATGCATCTCAAATTAGAATTGCACCCGATGGGACTGAATTATTCCTCAAGATATATGGGGAATTGGTGCTAGGGCAAATTAGACCCATTGGTTGGGTGTCTGGCGAAATGCTTGATGGCATACCCGATATGCGGGAAGCCTGGCTTGTTGAGTACATGGACAATCTGTATTGGGTGCAAGCACCTAATAACCGGCTAGGACATGGACGCGAATGGATGCGAGAATCTTGGATCGTTAACTTACCCCAAATCTTTATTTAAGGAGAAAACAATGACGTACCGTACATTAATGATCGAACTTGCCAAACTCACTGATCATCAACTTGACCTAGAAGTGATAGTTGAAGGTGGTGCGTGGGGCTGTGAAGCAGATGAATGGGAACTTTGTGAACTCGGAATTTGTGGCCCTGACCATGCAACATTATGTGATGGACAACCAACAATCATCATTGTATAGGAGGACTTAGCATGTATGAAATTGCAGTACCTGTAACTGGTTGGATAATCTATCAAGTTGAAGCCAAGAATGAAGAAGATGCAAAGGGGCAATTGAAAAAGTTTCCTTGCTCTTTTGTCTCGGCTGAATACGACGTAGATCGTGACATGGACCCTTCAAAATGGGAGGTACAAAAAATATGACTTTTACAATTGATGTTCCTATTGCCTCTGGTTACTTGAGTCATAAAGTGGAAGCCGAATCAAAAGAAGAAGCTATAGAAAAACTTCTTGCTTATGAACCCGTTTTTGAAGAACCAGAGTATTCAGTTGTCCTTGATCTTGACACTAACAAATGGGAGGTATCTTCTGATGAGTGACAAAATGCGATGGCGATATGGTGATACAAACCCGGTGGTGGCGGCAGTAAACGCTGACATAGTGATTGAGATTGGCGATCTGGTATGGCAGGACATTAATAATGCCAAATCGGCTTCTTTCTGTTCCAGTCAAGCAGCGTTTTGTAACAATTTCTTGGGTGTGGCCATGCAGCGAAGTCGCTATGGTGAAACCACACCGATTCGTGTAGCCACTACCGGCGTGTTCGAGTTCGACTGCCCGCTGGTCGCATGCGAATTGGGCGACCTGACTGGTCCGGACCATGTCAACAATGTCCTGATGAATCAGCAAGTAATGATGGTCACTGCACCCTGGTACGCAATTGGCCGCGTGGCCAAACGTCAACCAGAAGTTGTTCGTAGTGTATTGGTTGACATCCGTTCCACACTTATGACAGGAGGTATAAGATGATAGATATGATTGCAGTTTGTGATCGTGACGACAATACAGGCTTTTGTAAAGCCTGTGGCAAAGAAGTATCAGGTGTAGAACCTGATGCACGTAACTATGAATGTGATGCTTGCGGTAAGCATCAAGTGTTTGGGCTGCGGAACTTTTGATAGAAGGAGTTTCATAATGCAAATGCAAATTGAAGAGTTTGCTTGTTCTGAGATGGCTGATGCCACAGAAGAACAAAATCAAGAAGTTCTCGAATTAGTCGAAAAACTTGGATTGGATGGTCAATCCAAGTTGAAGACTGGAATCATGCCTTATCCTGAAGTGACAGGAGAGCAAAAGTTTGTTCTTGATGTCTTAACTCCAACTCGCGTAAACGTGAAGCAGTATTCCAGGACTGCTATCCCGCTTCGTGTTCTGCAAATTGCAGCACACGCAACTGAAATTGGATTTTTTGAGGAAATCCAAGTGTGGGACACAAAGGGTGTGGAGAAAGACCCCGTCCTTGTTGGTAAGAAAAGTTACACTTACTACTTACTAGCACGTTGGGGTGAACATCTTGACAACTGGACCATGATGGCCATGAAAGCGACTAAGATGGCAAAAATGGAAATGATCGGAAAGCTCAACACTTTACGTTCCGATCTTGATACCCGACTTGCACGTCTTGGTTCTGACACATTTTGTCAAGAGGATTTGACTAAGACAGGGTTCTATGTGTAAGAAGTGGTTTCCTTGGGATCACAAGGAGATCAAAGCAGGTTCGAGTCCCGCCCAAGGAACTAGAGTATGTAGAATAGGTTTGACAATGGCCGAACACATATTTGGCATGGGGATGACAAATATGCTTTCTACATACTCTTTAATTATATGTAGGATAGTGGACTGAAGACCACGACAAGTAGTTTCTAAATTTTGCCTCCCTAGAGACTATTTCCTACATATTAAGCCCAGGTGATGGAATTGGTATTCATATCGGATTTAAAATCCGAGGTCCATTTGGACATGCGGGTTCGAGTCCCGCCCTGGGTACTGAAAGGAAGGTATGACAAACATAGTAAAATTTTTGATGGACAAAGGTATGAAACTAATTGACATTGAATCATTTTTAGACGAAAAGGAGAACATTATGGGTCTTGAAGTTATGCAAGAAGCTATAAAATTAATGGAAGCAGAAGGTATGAAACCATCTACACTTTCTTTCATGGGCAAGAGTCAAGATATTAAATCCTGATTATCATGGTAAATTGGGCAAAGTGCTTCATACGGAAATTAACATGTTTGGCCTTCCACTGGTTGTTGAGAAGGGTAGGGACATTTGTTTCTATCCCTCGGAATTAGCAGAGGAGAATTAAATGAACAAAGCCAAGATGATTCGAGAAACATTCGATCAACTTGGCTGGGATACAAAAACGAAAGATATTAAGGAAACACTAAAACAGAAAGGAGTTGACACTACATCCCAGCAAGTATCGAATATACGGGCAGAATGCAAGGTGATTACAATTAAAATAAACCGAAGAATGGAGGTACGAATCTATGCAACTAGGGATAATTTATAGTCAGCATGTGAAAATCCTGGACCCCCCATTTTGATCTAGAGATCAAGGATTCAGGTGGCAAGATGTGAAGATCACTTGTCCTATGTGTTTGAAAATCGGCAAAAATACCTTTAACGGAGGATTTGCTATATGAGCTTAAAAGAAAGCATCAAGTTACTATGGAGAAATGGTGGGATAATTAAATTCTTTTGTCCCTTGCAAAAGATAGATGGACAATGGATGATTATGCTGCCATATTTTCGGTGGTATAATGAAACTTGGCATTTTTCAATGAGGTCTATTAACAGGAGAAAATAGATATGAGAGAATTTGTAATGCTTGCAAAAGTGTATGAAAATCAAGATGTCCGGGGCTGGTACATGAGTGAAAAGATGGATGGTATGCGTGCCTGGTGGGATGGGGGTATCACACGCGGACGTGATACACGCGAGATACCTTGGGCAAATAATCAGAAATCAAGTGGAATATCTACGGGTCTCTGGTCTAGATATGGGAAGGTAATACATGCACCTTTTGAATGGGTGGATCAGTTGCCAAAGATACCACTAGATGGTGAACTCTGGCTGGGACGTGGTAATTTCCAAGAGACCATGAGTGTGTGCCGCCAAAAGGTGGGAGACGCAAGATGGAAGAGCGTGAAGTACAAGGTGTTTGATCTACCGTCATATGACGTTGTGTTTATGACGGGTGACATACGGAATCCAAATATAAGTATTAAGTTGGATACTTGCCTTGATTTCATTGGTAGGGACAAGATCAAGGCACCTTTGCCTTTTTATCTTGTTGTTGATATGTTTGGTAGTGTGACTTGGCCCGACAACTGTGAACCGGTGACTCAGTATAAGATTTCTGATGTTTCCGATCTAACTGATTACTTGGAAGTAGTGGTCAAACTAGGTGGTGAAGGTTTGATGATCAGACATCCTGGTTCTTATTGGGTGCCTTCACGTTCTCAGTTCCTACTCAAATACAAACCCTATATCGACGATATGGGATTGGTGGTCGGTTGGGAGCCTGGCAAGGGGAAATACGAAGGCATGGTAGGTTCCCTAGTGATAGAGTGGTGTGGTCGTCGATTCCAGCTCTCTGGATTCTCGGATCAAGAAAGAAAGATTGGACACTTTAAGATTGGCGAAAGAGTAGAGTTTCGCTATCGAGAATTATCTGATGGTGGACTACCCAAAGAAGCAAGGTATCAAAGGAGGGAAACATGAAATTAGTAAGTCTTACAGGTGTTTTGCTTTTTGAAGATGATTCTTCAACAATCCTGGAAACTTTGCATTTTGCAATGAAAGGAGGAGCCGACCTACAGGGAGCCGACCTACTGGAAACTAACCTACTGGGAGCCAACCTACTGGGAGCCGACCTACGAGGAGCCAACCTACTGGAAACTAACCTACGAGGAGCCAAAGATGGTGATAAAGAAATCCTGAATATAATACAATGTTCAGGTATTGGAAGTAGAAGAAGAATGACAACTGCTGTGATCTTAAAGGATGAGATCAAAATATATTGTAGTTGTTTCACTGGGAGCATAACAGAGTTTGATGATCGGATCAAAGTAGTATATGCTAATAGTCCTAAGCATTTGATGGAATACCAAGCTACGATTGCTTGGATTCTAGCAAATGCTGAAATAGAAAGGAGGGAAGCATGAACATTATTGTGGATAGAAAGGACTTGGCTTTTGGAGAAGATTACAGGATCAAAGAATCCTGGACCAAAAATTTGGAACCCTAGAATAAGGAGGTACATGCTATGCAAGTGATTTTGATGCAAGTGATTTTGATGCTTGGTGCTGTCACTGATTTTCAGGTGGAACCAATAAAATTGAATGGAATCATTCAATTTAGTTACGTGGTGCAGGTCGATGAACTTACAAAGAATGACGCATACTAAAACGGTTACATTGAAACAAGCTCTTGTGTTTAAGTGGAAAATTCATCAAATAAAGAAGGAGGGTGAATAAATGGACGTAGTAGTGACTAAAGCGACTGAAGCACCTGATGCCTTGCCTTTTAGCGACCTGGATGTGGGTGCCATATTCCGGTTGGATACTGGGAAAGCGGTGTATATGAAGGTGCGACTACGGCATGAAGAAGGGTACAAGATGGTGGAATTGATGACTGGTCATGCGTATCCACCATCTAGATCGTTGTGTTTGGAACTAGAGGCAGAAGTAAGAGTTAAGGACTGGTGATTTAAAACCAGGAAAAGGAGACTGAATGATCAAGTATCTTAGTCCAACAAGTCTGCAAGCCTGGCGTAAAGATAAAACTGAGTTTTATCTCAGGTATTTAGCGGAGGATAGAGTACCACGTTTCCCACAAACCAAACACATGGCTGTTGGTTCAGCTTTTGATGCTTATGTCAAAAGCGAGTTGGGAAGAATGATTGGAGTTGAGGTGGATTTTGAAGAATTATTTGAGAAACAAGTGGAATCGGAGAATAGGGAAATAGCGAGAATTGATGGGAAGATCGTAATGGAAAGGTATAAGGGCCTCGGGTGCCTTGCTGATTTAGTAACAATGATTCAAGGATGTGCTCGATTTGAATTTACTGTAATGACAGAAGCAAAAGGGAAGGAGGTAGGGGAAGATGGAGGTCTTACTTTACTTGGCAGACCAGACGCTTACTTCACTGATCGTTATGGCAATGATATTATACTTGATTGGAAAGTTAATGGCTTTTATAGTAAGAGCCGTTTATCGCCAATGAAGGGGTATATGAAGTTGAGACCTGGTGGGGAATGTCACCGGGATGCGATAGTAATGGATCATCGGGGAGTGCAATGCAATATAAGTTACGGGTTAGAAGTATGTAACGAGGTTTGGGCGTTACAACTTGCTACATACTCTTGGCTGACTGGTCAGCAGATTGGTTCCGATTTTATCGCGGCCATTGATCAAATTGTTGGCCCTGACTTGCGAGTGGCAGAGTATCGTGGAGTAATAGGAGCAGAGTATCAATGGAAGTTGTATGAAGAATATACAGAATTGTGGGAGATTGTGAAATCAGGTTGGATATTTCGTGAGATGTCGGAGGGTTCATCGAGGGAGAGGCAAGAGATTTTAGACAAACAAGCACAAGGATTACGGGAAGGAGGCGAATGGTTTTCGAGTGTCACACGCGGTTGACTGGATTCCTGGCCAGATTCAGTTGATCTTTTAATCACGGCTTAATAAGGAGACGACAATGACGAGTGTTGATCTATTGAGACAGATCGAAAGATTTGTAGGTAAGGTTAATGAGGACGATCTGGAAGATATGGTTTTCAAGATCCGAACGACTCTTGGTGTACAGGAAGTTGATTGTGTTGTCGGTGATTGTGACATTACTTTCTCAGATTATGATGATGCTACGATCACAGTAGAATTGGATGATATTGTTGGTGCTCGTTGGGTTGCGTCCGGTACGATTAGCGATGGTACTTTGGGTGGAACTTACTAAGGAGAAATGATGGCTAAGCCACGCTTTCATGTTTCATCTTTTAACAATACAGTCACAGTGCAAATGAATGAAGATTTTGCCTGTGAGTTATTTGATTTAATTAGGATGAAGCCAGGTATAAGTCCTACTTTATTTGCTTTGAGTGAGAAAATCGAGAATCAATTTTACTTCATGGGGAAATTGACAAAGCGGCCTGATAGAATACCCCTGGAGTCGGAGGAATCGGTGGCATAAGTGTAGACCAGCACACCTTTTTGGTGTGCTGGTCTTTTTCTTTTTAGATCAAATCTGGTCTAGGCTAGGAAGCGTAATAGGGCGACGGGGAGAGGATGGTCCAGATATAGCTGAGTGCCTAGAATCGGCTCCAGTGACGATGCTATGGGCCTAGAATCGGGTACAGTGGGCTTTGGGTCTAATGGGCTTTGGGTTACTGGACTTACTAACTAAGACCCTATTCTATACTCTACTATTCTCTCTCTCTCTCTCTCTCTCTCTAATATAGTATATAAGGAACTTAGGAAGTAGTTATTGACACACCTAAACGGGTGGTCTGTAGTCAAATTGACTATAGACCAGATTTGATCTAATAAATAATTGGGGTATTGTTGATCAACAATAAGGTGTACAATAAGGTGTAGTCAATTTGACTACAGGTGTATGATAAGGTGTAGTCAATTTGACTACAGGTGTATGATAAGGTGTAGTCAATTTGACTACAGTCTTAATACACCTGTAGTCAACAGGTTTCGTGCTTCGTGCTTTGTGCTTCGTGCTTCGTGCTTCGTGCTTCGTGCTTCGTGCTTCGTGCTTCGTGCTTCGTGCTTCGTGCTTCGTGCTTCGTGCTTCGTGCTTCGTGCTTCG
>Ga0315284_10000493_pt1 | contig 53972 bp, 46 predicted proteins | sample YL17G09_16_MG_FD_203696 | JGI IMG/M metagenome (GOLD analysis project Ga0315284, IMG submission 203696) | Sediment microbial communities from Yellowstone Lake, YNP, Wyoming, USA - YL17G09_16 | ecosystem: Environmental > Aquatic > Freshwater > Lake > Sediment | place: USA: Wyoming | collected...
ATTTTCATGAAATTTCACAGGAAAACTATTTATGCTGACCCCAGTTTAAAAAATAAGATTTATTTCATGAAATTTCATTTAATTTTTCTGTGGGCTAAAATGAAGAGAAGGAAGACATGCCCTATGTCAAGCAGATTTTCCCTGCGCTAGCAACAAAAGGCGCGCGCTACCGGAAGATCGAGGACCGCATTGAGATCCGCTCGAGCCAGGATGTGAAGCTGTTCGCGATCTACGACGGGCACGCTGGGAGTCAGGTGAGCGAGGAGCTCTCGCGCACATTCGGCCGGCTGCTGCACCGGGTGCTCAGCAAGGTCGATCCGAACGACAACGCGACGATACGCAAGCTGCTGCGCATGGCCTTTGTGCTCAAGGACCGGCAGATTGAGAGGGCGCGCACGCGCCGGCCCGAATACGATCCTGGCTCCACAGCGGTGATGGCGATCTTCTTTGCCAAGACGGGTCGGCTCTATTTTGCGCACAGTGGAGACTCGCGGGCTGTGCTCTATCGTGTCGCACGGCGCAAGCAGCCAGACGGCATGGTGGCGGTCAAGCTGCACGAGGTGATGGCGACGGAGGACCACAAACCGCTGGCGCCCGGCGAAGAGGCGCGCATCAAGGCGGCCGGCGGGCACGTGACGCGGGCGAATCGCTCCTCGGTGGAGCGCGTTGACGGCATTCTCGCTGTCTCCCGCTCGTTTGGCGACTACCACTTGAAGCAAAATGGCACCGTCGAGTACGACCCGGTCAAGGGAAAAGTGTCAGTGGTGCCCGATGTGCGCATGGTGACGCTAAAGCCTGGCGTCGAGTACCGCCTCTTCATCGCGTCGGACGGCCTTTGGGACGAGATGGACAATGCCGAGCTGGCCAAGCTGGCGAGCTTCCCCACCGTGCTCAATCCCGAATTCGGAAAACAGCTCGTGCGCTACGCCCGCATCAAGGGCGGCGACGACGACATCAGCGTGATCGGCCTCGCCATCAAAGTGTAAGATAAAGCAAAAACAATTTTTTATTGAACCAAGCCAGGAGATGATTTGCTCAGATCGTCCAAAGTTGCAGGGGGCGCGGGAGCTTGGATGCCAAGCTTGGCTAATTCTTTCAATTCCTCGTCTTTCACTGATACATTTTGGCTGTATTTTCCTTTGTCAAGCAGCCTGTTGTTGAGCTGCAAATACTCACTAGACAAGCGATCAACTTTTGCCATGTTGGCCTCGTACACTTGTGTAAGCTTTTGAATTTCTTCGGCTTGTTTCTCAACGGGACTGAGATCTCTAGTCAGTGGACGAACCCAAGTAATTGGGTTGAAAGTTACATTGGTCTGGGACTGCAACTCGATCAGCTTTTTCATTGCTGTTTCAACTGCTCGTTTTGAGGTAACCGTTTCAGTATTTGCCACCTTCAATTCTGACAGTTTGGCATCGACAAGTTGTTTGTAGCCTGCAAGGTACTTTTTCAGGTTGTCGTCTTGAATATCTGCAATTTTCGATTGAGACCACAAATCCGAGAGGTTGAAGATCCAGCTACCGATGCCGGCACCCAGCTCCTTCACCTTTTGAACAGCTTGGACTTGGCCAGCAGGAAGATTGAGCGCAGCCCACAGACCCTTGGGCGAGTACCCCGACTCCCTAAGGCGCTTGTTCTCGAGCGCCTCAGCAACAAAAACATCAATCTGTTCGTCATTGTTTGCAATGACGCGACGCTGCCTATCGATGTCGGCTTGGAGCTGCGTCGCAGCTACTGGATCTTGTTGTTTCAATGTTCGCACTTTGCCTTCATCTTCTTGCAACCGTTTTCTCAGCTCGACTTGCTGTTTCTCCAATTCAATGTGTGCTGATGTCAAAGGTATTGTCTCTGGGCTCTCGCCGTAAAAGCCAAAGCTCAGCAGGTTGAGCGTGGATTCTCCCCAGCCCGTGGTGTTAACATTGTAGATACGGGGATAAATGCAATCATCAGTGAAAAAGTTGATCCAAAAATTAAAGTGTTCAGTCAGCGTGTCCCTTTTGATCTTGACAACAGCGGCGGCCGTGGCAGCATCGGCAATCGCCTCGGTGGACTCGGTGAATACATAGTCCACCGCCGAGTCGATCATCGCGCCGGCAGCCGAACCGGCCATGGCCAGACCAGCAGCCGGGGCAGTTCCGACACCAACTGTGGCCACTGCACCAGCGGCGCCGGCAATGGCTGCTGTTCCCCCCAGAAGTTTCTGGAAGCTGACTACGTTTTTGATTCCCTTGAGTCCAGCGCCCAGAGTGGACTTGATGCCCTTTCCTAGGCCGTCTGGTGATGACATCCACTCCATGGATGCATTGGCGGTAATCCATTGAACATACTCAAGACTCTTGCCAATGAAGCTGCCGCCGCTCTCCTTGGCCTGCTCAAACGCTGTTACGTCCTTATAGCGGGGATCGTAAGCCCAGTTGCTGACAATCTCGCAAACATTGTCGCGGCCGTAGCGGATCACCTCGAGAATCAGCTTGGCGTACTTGGGGTCATTCCAAAGGGCTTGGAAATACTTGGTTATCCCCGCGACGACCAGCTGTTGCAAAGGGTTTTTGATGATTTTCCAAACGCCACCCACCAATGTAACCAGTACACCACCAATCTTGCCGCCGGCTTTGCTGACGAGGTGCAGCGTCTGCGATCCATAGTACCAAAGGCCCTTGATCAGGCTTTTGCTGCCGGAAGTCACGGCACCGGCCGCTGTCCGCGCGCCCGAGTAGAGCTTGCCGATGCCCTTGTATGCAGCCTCGGACAGCTCGCCACCCTTGGCCTTGAGCCACTTGATGGCCGAGCTCATACCCGAGCCGAGAGCTTCGGTCACCTTGGTGCCAGCATACTTTAGGCCACTCCAAGTCTTCCCAGCAAGCAGATAGAATGGCTCCATCACTGCTTTGGTCAGTCCGGTCACCAGCGGGGGAATAATCTGCACAAAGACCAGGTAGAACATATTCCACAGTTTGTTCATACGATCACGCAGTTTTTGGAAAAACGTTGTCATGTACTCGGTGATCCACTCCAGCACCTGGCCACCCATGCGGGAAAACTCGTCCAGCGTCGAGAACAAGTCGCTCTCGGTCTCCTTGACGCTGTCTAGCTCGAGCTTGATCTCGGCCAGCTGGTTCTCGATGGCCTGTCGCTCCTCAGCTCCAGTTACGCCTGCCAGGCTTGCCTTGAGCTTGTCATAAACCGATTGCGCTGCGGCTCGGGTTTGCGCTGCGGTCGGCATGGTCATCCGCAGCCAGTTCTCGACGACGGTTTGCTTCTCCTTTGTCAGCTCAGCTGCCTTCTCCGCATCGTCGTAAGCAGATACTTCTTCGGGATCGTTGACAAGCGTTTGGTCGCGCTGGTCGTTCCCCTGCTTGATCTCCGCAATGACCTCTTGTCCCTTCTCGTCATCGACCGCCTTTTGGACGAGGGCTTTTTCAGTATCCTTTTTCCTGCGCTCGAGGATTTGCGCTCGGTACTGCTCCGTTCGGCTCTGGTAGTCCTGCGTCTCAGTCAGAGCCTTCTTCGCATCCGCTGCGATGACGTTGAGTTGCTCCTTCGTCTCCTGCTCTTGGCGTGCCAAGAGTTCTCGCGCCAGTTTGTCTTGCAATTCCCTAGCTTCCTTTATCCTCGCATCTTCTTGTGCTCTTCGTAGCTCGGCGGCTCGTTGACGAGCTTCTTGATACCTCTTTCGCTGATCTTCTAGTTCTTTCTGAACTTGTGCCTTTTTTGCCTGACGTTCTGCCTCAGCTTTGGCTGCAGCGGTGGCTTCGGCGGTGGACTTGGCTGTCGCTTCAGCTTCGGCCTTGGCCTTGGCTTGAGCTGCTGTCTGCGCCTCTAGTTCAGCTTGAGCCTTGGCAGCGGCCTGTAGTCTGGCCTGCGCTGCGGCGGCAGCTGCGGCCTTGGCTTTGGCTGCCTCCTCAGCCTCCTTGCGGATCTGAGCACTGGTCTTAACCAGCACTAGTTGACTCATCGACTTCTAGTAGTTAATAAAGTTTTTTTCAGACACACTCGATTCGTTTGGTTGTCCCCAAAAATAGTGTTGCTTAAGAGTAATCATGTCGGATCCTGGAGTTCCAGAGGTCGACATCATTTTCGTCGAGCGTCCAGATGTGCAAGTTTACCCTGCTGATGCGGCGTCACCGATGGTTGTCCTGGAGCTTGACCAACGAAAACTAGTTGCGGACTTTAATACCAACCTGGAGAAGTTTGAGAAGCAATTCGAGCGCGAGACTCAAGTGCTGCAGCAGCGAACGCAGGCTCTGAAGGACGAACAGAACGAGTTGATTAGGAAGCACTCGACTGGCCTGGCTGATGTCTCCGGAGTACAATGGAATCAGACTAGTCAAGGCCAGAAACTTGAGCTCGCCATTGAGAGCGAATTTGGCAAGGACATTGATTTTCCTTCTGCAGTTCAGTTTGCAAAGAACATTCCAGACGTTGAGAAATTCATAACTGATTGGAGGCAGCACATTGCCGATCTACGCACAAGAACAGATGTTGACATATCACTCTTGCCAACTGCTCCTGGCTCAACAGGAAGGGAGCTTCTTCCAACGGAGCGAGTCATCAGCCTGCTTGAACTCACACGAATTAACACTTATCTTGGACATCTAACAAACATCTATGACAAGTTTGTACCGACAACAAACCTCATCTCGGTTACGAAGCACATGTTGGGATCAAAGATTGGGGATCTTGAGGTTATTGATGCTAGTTCTGGGCTGACTGATCCATCAGGCGGTCGCCTGTCAATTTTACCGCCCAACTATGCGCAACTGAAGCAATTGTTGGGCTCTGGTGTGATGAATATCACGCTCGATGCTTCTCTCGATCCTTCTCGAGGAGCGCTCGTCAATGCGCTTGGGACTTCGGCCATTGTATCGCCAGAGATGGTTACTGATCCCAACTTTATGCAATCTGCAGTTCTGGTTCATTTGAATGAGTATTTCCAGCTGCAGCTGAAAACAGCGGAATTTGAGAATTCCAAGCTGCGCCGCCAGTTAAGTTTGGAATATTTGACGTTCACCAACAAGCTCGCAGAGATCAAATTATCAGCGATTGGTCGTGTTGAGCGAGACTTCAATCTGGCACGTAGAGTTCAGCTGGCCCCTGACCCCCGGATCCCTGTTCTCAGACAAGAGCTTGCAGACCTGGCGCTGGAGATCGAAGCAGCCAAAAATTATCTGCCTGCAGCCAAGGCAGGACTCCAGTCAACATTGAGAGACCTGAATCAGACAACTGCTACCCTGGAAGCCGAGCTTGCTAGCCTGCTCAAAAAGTTCGCAGACTCCAACATTATGGCCAAGCTGATTTGGCCAAAAATAGGAGAGCAGAAGTTCAACCTCGGAATTATTGCTCGCATGAAAAATGAGGATGTTGGCAGCAAGACGTTTCCTGTGCTGGCTCTTGATCCCAAACCAGAGGGAGCAAAGATGACTGTCAGCACGCTGAATGACAAGGTCCGAACAGCCAGCGGCGAAGCAGATCGCACGATCGGAGGCACCAAAATTCCTGTTGACCCACCGGGTTCTTGTGACAAGTCTGATACAGATTCCTACAGAGAATATCAGAAATTTATTGCTGCATATCTCTTTGGCCCAGACGAGCCGCCGGCCACTCCGCACGTGCCCGGCTCGGGCCCAGAGTTTTTCCCAATCAGCCCATATCGAGGTATTCTAGCCAATTGGGGTGTTGGAACCGGCAAAACAAAAGGAGGCATGAAGGCGATGATTGACTTCTTCGACAATTTCGACAGGCGCTATGACAATGGAACTTTTGCGCCGCACGAAGCCGATATGTCGAATTGGATCCAACTCTGGGTGCCCAATCAAAATGTTCTCAACGAGTGGGCAAGGGACATTGAGTCGACATTTAAGGGCCGGATTGTCAAGACTGATCCCAATCTGTTTAACGACATCACCCAAAATCGCTTCCTTGGTCACTGGTATCTCAACAACAATGCCAACATCAATGGCTGGTCACAATCACGATCCAAGGCGCTCTGGATCGTTGACAGTGGGGACCGCTCGAAATACATCACTGCCAATCTTACTGATGTTTTTGAAGTGGCTGACATTGTTTGGGCTCAAATCCCAACAAGTTTCATTTTTCACAAGCTACGTTTTCCGGGCATCCCAGCTGTCGATACGACATACACTATACCCCAGGCTATCAAAAAGGACGCGCTAGTTCCTTCCCTTTGGCACCCTGTTATGGATGACACTGCAACGCCTCCGAGGCAAAAAACAGACCCAAGTACAGGACTACTGTTGTGGACAATCGTTGCGGATCCAGCAACAAGATTACCTGCCTTAAATCCATCCAATACGCAAAAGTTCGAAGATGCCATCACAGAGCTCTGGACAAGGCCTGATATTAGGAGGTATTATGCTCGAAAGTTGAAGCAATTCTCACCGTTTGTCATCTTTGATGAGGTGCACAATTGGAACAAGCCTCCGTTGAATTCTAACGCGGATCAAAAGAAATGGCTGACAACTACCTGGACAGATCGTTTTCCAAACTGGTGTTGGTCCAAATTTCTTGCGCTGTCGGCGACGCCATTTAACATTGCGAAACCAGATTTCACAAAATTGGCACATTTGATTCAGTTATTGAAATACTTTCCAGATGAACAGCCTGCAGACAAGACTTATTCAGCGGTCTTCCCAGCCGGCTTGACGCTTGGCGGGGTCATTCCTGATGTCAACGCAATACCGCCTGTCGTGTCTACTCCAGAGATGGATATATTCTTCTCTGGTTGGCTGTCCTATGTCAGTCTGAACTTTGATACGACACTCTATCCCTACTACAAGTCTTTGGTGTGCACTAACGTAGAGGATAATTTTTGTGTTTCGGACAGCCGAGAGATTTTGAAATTGTCTACAATGACGGATGCTGATTTTGTCGCTACCTTCAAGGAGACAAACTTTGCAGATGTTCCTGGACAATCAAAAAATCAATCTGTGATCAGGTCATTGCGGGAGTGGAAGTACACTGTGCCCAATTTGATTAACGTCTATTTGACCAAGCCCTCTGTAGACGAGATTGCCGCAAACTGGGCCGCCTGGACCACGCAAGACGAGAAACCGATCTACCGACAAGGAAGATTTTTGAACTTGGACACGTTTAAGAACGATGATCCGCCTACGGCGCAAGAGCAGACGCTCATCTTGCCCGATCGCCCATCTGCTGCTGTCCAAAAAACATTTGATACTCCAAAAATTACAACAACCCCATTTTGTTTTGACAAAGCAAAAACGTCTGATCTGAGGACATTTTGGAACAAAATTTCAACCACTGCCGGACAAACCGTCTCCTGGACACCCGATCTGCTGGAGAAACAGTGCATCTTGGACATTGTTGGTTACACTGGCACGAAAATCAAAATGGTTACTGAGAAGGACTCGGACAACAACGATGTAACATTCAAGACCATTGAGGAAGGATATGTTGTCAGCCAGCCCTTGGTTGTGGGTGGAAAAGTTGGAGCTCGCGAGAAGGGAGAAGTCTGTGCGAAGATGCTTACCAGCTTGCCTGGCAAGTTCATATTCGTGCAGACAAGCATCAACAATTCTCCCATTGTTTACAACTACTTTTGGAATGACTTTTGGGCCGCATTCCCTCCCACTGCAGCGACTCCTCCTGCATCGATTGAAATATTTCAAGAGATTCCTGTAGCTTGGGATCTTCTGAATCGTGGGAAAACTGCAAAGCCTAGCACAAATCCAAACGATCCTGCTGTTCCCGACCCTTGGTGGCCATGGGATGTGTCAACCGATATGTCCGGCCCATCTGCAGATCCAAAGAAAAAGGACTTTCCTCAGAAATCTGACAGTGATATTACGGCAGCTGTTGATGCGTGGTACACAACGAACGTCAACGATAAGAGAATTCGTGGCATATTTTTGGCTTCAAAATATGAGACGGTCAGCAAACCTCACCCACTGTTTACACCCATCTTCAAGTTTTGGCAGGCTCTGTACAATGATGCCAGGAATTTTGATGGAAGTTATTTCAAGGGAATATTTCTCAATCCCGCCAGTGTTGAAGGTCTGAATCTGTTCGATGTCAATTATCACGTGAATTTGAATCCGCCTCAGAGCATAACTGTGAAAACGCAAGCAGAGGGGCGAGGTTTCCGACAATGCGCACACACGGCGTTGGCATGGCACAGCACGACAGTTACCGCTGAAATTGATGCTTCTGGTACAACTGTCAAGTACAATCTTGATGCTCCGCCTGCAAATGGCATTTATCCAGAGGTCAAAATGATTACCTTGATTGCGAGTATCGACCCAATGCTAGCATCGCTGTCGCCCATGCAGATCACACCGGACGAATTGATGGCCAGCTCCATTTACAAAGACCCTTCGATGGCAGGTGATTTCTTCCTCAGATATCTTCAAGGCTTGGCTGTCGACAGTTTGCTATTCGGCGCTTACAGTCATATTGAGCTGCCGCCCGGCGTCGAGGCTCAGGCCGAAGGGCAATGGTACTTGGCAAAAGAACTTGTTCTGCAAGCAGCTAGTTATGTTCGCTCGAATCCTGCTGGTCGAAAGAAATTTGTTGACTATGTCAAGCGTTTTTATCATGGATCTCTTCCAAGCGGCGCTCCACCTGGAACTCTGCCCAGTCCTCCTGGAATCACGGCGGAAGAGACTGCGGGCAAGGACCCAAGGGACGTCTACAAAAAGTTCCTCAACAGCATTGCAAAGCAGACAACTGATGCGTTTGCCATAACTCCTGCTCTGATGAAGGACCTATTTGCGAGATTGGTCTACTTTGCTGGTGACAGCATTGAGTTTCCTTCAGATGAGACTCTTCTTAGTTCTCCCGGAAAAATATTTAGTTTTGCTTTTTGGCGTGGTACAAATCTACCTGTTGGGAACACGAGGTGGTTTAAAAATTATGTCAGCGCATTGGCACAGGAGAAGAATGATCCTACCACTGGTCTGGCTAAAACCATTTTGTCCTCCAAACTCACGATCATTGAGAACCAAGCCAAATGGATCAAGGAAATGTCAGAGCAATATGTTAAGTACATGGACAACTTCACACTGAGCAGCTATTTTGCTCAAAATGTCTATCCCAAAGACACCTTTGTTCCGGAACTTGGCTACTATGAGAGATTGGACGCAAAGACACCAAACACATTTAATCAAGCGGATTGGTTCAAAGATGCTATCACCTGGAATCTCAACAAGGGCAAAGGTGCATACAAGACCAAAACCGAATGGGTCATTTAACAATAAACAACTTACTCTGCACGTAGCTTCCTTTATTAGGGTGCATTGTCGGCAGCTGCGTCTTCGGTTGACACCCAAGCACTGATCTTGAATTCGAGTTTGTTGTCGGCATTGAGATCGCGTTTGTCAAATGCATCTTGGATTTTTTGTATGTATTTGGAGTTGGGATCTGACAGTTCTGTCTCAAAATAGTCCTTCTCAAGTGGCTCACCAAGTTTGTAGCCAGTGAGATCACGATTGACCTTGGGATCGAGCGGACTTTCATCGGCCTTGAAGATAAACATAGTTTTGTCTCCGCTGGGGGCAGAGTAATTGTAAGCGTTAACGACGTCAACAAGTTTGCCACTGATAGGTTGCCTAATGTCTGCGTACGTTCCAGCTTTGGTTCCGTCTGTGGTCCAGCGGTTCTTCTCATCGCTCGGTGGAGCGGCTTGGAACTGATCAAAATCAAAATCGCGTAGCAAACTAAGGCGGATAAACACAGGGTCATCTAGTGGCTGCCGCAAAGCTGCCTGTCGCTCGCGCTCTATCCGCTCAGCTTCCAGGCGCGCGGCTTCTGCAGCAAGACGCTCACGCTCAATGCGCTGGGCTTCTGTTTCTCCGGGGGTAGCAGGAGCAGCAACGCCCTGGAACTGGGGACCGATGGAACCAGGTCGCACAATGAACTGTTTGCCAATTGACTCGAGGCCGCCCTCGCACGTCTTGACGCGAACATCGTCGACAGCACTGATAATCTTATCCGAGAGGGCATCTTTCCTCCACAGAATGGCACCATTGCTCACAGCCTCATAAATCTCCACAAAGTTGCTCACCACAGTGGCCAAGAATTTCATGCGCGTGCTGTAATCAGACAACTTGTCGCCAGCCTTCAAATTTTTCGTGGCAATTGAACAAGCTGTCAAAATCTCCTCAGAGATTGAGATCAAGCGGAAGAACCCCTCGTTGTATTCTTGTTTGATGCTTCCAGCATTGCCAAGCTTAAAGGCGTCAGCAGATGCATCCTGGATGAGATACTTGAAAAAGTTCTGCGGTGCGATGCTGTCAAAGGTCGGGGCGTTCATCTGGCGCGCGGTCTGCGTGATGTCAACCTTGAACGGGGCACCCTTGAGCCAGCGGATCCAGTCGTCGGCAAGCGCGGTGATATCCTTGCTCTTGTAGGCCGGGCTGCAGCCAGTGTAGTAGAAGATCATCACCAGCATCATCAGCTCGTGGTAGATGCCGTAGAGCTCGGTGAACTTCTTGACAGTCTCGGCAGGAATCGTCTCACAGACCTTGGAGAAGCTCTCCTTGCTGAGCGCAGCCGCATAGCTGTCGGCCATGGTCAAATCGGGGAAGCGGCTGTAAATTGAGCGATGCTCAGCGCTGGTAAACACCTTGGGCGCCGCAAAGCTCGGCTTAGTGTACAACGGTGCATAGTTCTCGCGAATCTTCTTGGTCAGCGCGCGCAGGTCGTCCTTGGGCGTAGCATTCTTGATCAGGATCAGGTCGGTAACAATGCTGCTGATTTTGATTTGGTCATCCTTGAATGTTTTCTTCATGTCAAGGTTGACATTGTACACATTCTTGGCAGTGCTGAGCTGCTCCAGCACAAAGTCGCGGACGGCAACCATCTTCTTGAAATCATCCTTGAACTTATCAATATGCGCGATGAGCGTCTTGGCATCTTCGTTCAGCTTGTCCTGTGCATCACGAGTGATTTTTTCTTGGTATCCAATGATCTTTGCCTTTGTGACCTCATCCATATTCCGGTCGTTGGCAATGCTCAGCAGCGTGCTGGCCAAAACAAGCTGTTGCTTGGCATCCAGACCAACGGGATTGGCCAAGATCTCGAGGCTGGCCTCAAAGGTCTTTTTGTCAGCAGTTTGGATCCTTCTGGCGAGCAACGTATCGGCCTCTGCCATGAGCACCTTCTCAATGTTCTTCATCGAACGTATCACCTGTTTGCGATCAATGTCTGTCAGCTTGGAGGGCTGCAGTGCGAGCAGCCGGAGCCCACGGTACAGAGAAGTCAACTGTCCAAAGTTCTCCCGGATGTTCTGAAGTTTCTCATCAGCAGTCTTCAGTTCATTGAACTTGCCAATAAAGTTCTTGGTCGCCAAGAGGTAAACCTTGGCCCAGTCGGCTGAGCAGTCGGTGCGCTTGCCGAGCTTGGAGCTCTTGCGCAGGCCAGTCTGAGAGTCGACGCAGTCAAAGCGGCCGGTGAACGGGCGCGCCTGGTTGATCCACAGCTGCATCTTGGCAGTCGGCGCGTCGACGCCGGGCACCTCAAAGTGCTCTGGGTCAAAGGGCTCGTCGCCGAGGCCGTAGAGCCGGGCAATCTGCGCGTCGGTGCGCGTGGGAAAGCGCTCGTTGCGCTCAGTGCCTACTGCAGCCTGCTCCTCCTTCCACTCTTGCAGGAGCTGCTTGGCCGCACGGCGACCGGCAGGTGTAATTTTGCTTTCACTTGCTTTGCGAAACATTTCACACTCTCAACAATTCTACTCTTTGTCCGAGAGATTTTATTGGGCCTGCCAAACGCAAGGGCCGAGCCAGCTCAAACGCACGCTAGTTGAGCGTAAAGTTCTGGCTGCACGTAGTGCAGGTGTGGTACTGCGTCATCGGCTCGTCGGCGCTGCGGATCTGCAGCTCGTAGAGGAAGCGCGTGCGCAGGCTGCCGCAGTGCGGGCACGGGTCCGACTCCCAGTCCTCGACCTCGGCGACCGGCTTGTCGGCGAGACGCGCAGCGAGCTCCTGGTGCAGCTCTGGCTCCGCGACGCTATATGTGTCGATCTCCGCGGTCAACCGCGCCCGGTCGAGCTCGCTGATGTGGTGCGTGCGCTCGTAGATATCAATCTGGTGCCGGATGCGCTCGAGGTGCACCGGGCGATTGTCGCGCGCCAGCACGATCAGCGGAAGAAAGGGCCAAGCCTCGGCAGGAAACTTGTGCGCCGACTCTGACCGCCGCAGATTGGCAGCTGCGTTGCGCACAGCCGTGCTGTAGCGCGGATCGCCAGCGCAGCTGGTCGCAGTGTAGAGCGCGCTCTCCAGCTGCACAATCCAGGTATCGCTCAGCGCCGGTTTGCCGCTCTGTCGCAGCAAACGGCGCACCCGCTCGCGCTGCTGGCCCCGAGCGCCCAGCGGCAGCGCCAAACTGCTGCGGTGCAGCAGCCGCATTTCATTCATCAGCTCCGCTGTGAATTGCTCGCTGTCCACGGGGGCATGGCTCGGCATTGCTTCTTTGCTTTTGGCAACACTGCAAACTATTCACAAAGTATTTATTCGCTCTCTGCGGGCTTCGAACTCAAAGCTCGAGCAGCAGCGTCAGCGTCGGCAGCAGCGCGCAGGCGATCTGTGTAGCCGAGCTTGGCGGCCATGCTGACGGCGACGCCGAAAAGAAGGAGGGCCGGCATTGGCCAGTAGATGCCAAGTAGGACAAAGGGCTCGCGCATCAGATAGGCAAAGCCGAGGAACGCAGAGCCCGAAACAGCACCGCGAACAGCAAGAAATCGAGCGTCAGCATCGCCAGAGCGCACACTGGCAACAAAGTCGAGCGCAGCCACCGGCTTGCCATCGACTGCGGGCCACTGCTTGAGCATGGTGGTGCCGGCCGAAAAGGCAGCCGCCGCAAAGATCCAGAGCAGCAGCAGCAGCGCTGTGAACACGCCGTACTCGGCGCCGCCGACGACCGCGGCGAGAATGCTGCTGTGCAGCAGCGCCAGTTTGCTCGGCACGTAGCGCTCGACAACCTTGCGAGCCTCGTCCAGTGTAGGAAAGTGTGTAAGACCCAGATCCAACAGTTGATCCATGATGGTGTGTTTTTTACTTTTGTCTTACTACGAGTCCAACATATTAAATGCTACTCGGGTGCTGCGTCGGGATTCGGGCTGGAGAAACCATCGGGCGGGTAGAAGCCGCCTTGCGGCCATGCCCAGCCGGGGTACTGGCCGACGTAGGGAGGATACTGCTGCTGCTGCTGCGGGGGCCCATTCGCCGCGGCAAAGGCCTGGTAGCGCGCGGCCAGATCGTCCAACATCGCTTGGTTGAGCTGGTAGGCGCCCGGCGGCGGCACAGTGCTGAGCTGACGCTTCTCGGCCTCGAGCTGCGCTGCGGAGAACTTGGGCAGCTGCTTCCAGGCCATCTCGAGCAGGCCCACCTCTCCGACCATCTCCTTCTTGACCGTGATGAATTTCTCTGAGCGCAACAGTGCGTGCAGCTCTTCGAGCAAAAGCTTGACATCGAAATTGCTGCTGACGCCGCACTCGGCGTCGGTGATTTCGATCAAGAAAGAGCACTCGCCTCGCGGCGCCAGCTCCTCGGCCTTACTCTTGAACTTGTTGTAAAAGTGCTCCATCGCCTGGCGCTGGCCGACGAGTCGGTCCGGCATCATCTTGCACAGGGTCTCTGGCGTCACGCCAGTCTTGAAGCGCGGCGTCAACCACGAGGCAGGCTGGTCGTTCGACATTCAGTGTGATAGCTGAGCAATGTGTCCTCTTATTACCAAGAAATAAAATAACTATTGTTTCCCAAGAGCGATGGCGGCGCCAATTCAGTTGACCAACGCCATTGGCGCTGGGACAGTCAAGCTCAAGCAGTGCTCAATCGCCGATGCAATGGTGCCGGGGACATTCAAAGTGCTCAAGAACAAGGACACTGCCTCTCCCACAATTGTTGCCTTTGGCCAGCTACAGCAGCCGTTTGGCATCTCGGACGCAGTCTGGCCAACACTGAACCAAAACGTTGCCATGAAGTGCAGCTTTCCAAATCACAATTACACCAAGTATTTCGAGAATTATGGGCTCGCGGCAGAGATCGCAATGTACAAAGCTGTAGCAGAATTGATTCGACGCAACTATACACCAAACATTGTGCTGTATGTTGACAGTTGGAGATGTCCACTCTCGAACTTTGTGGACGGCATACCTGAATCGGCGAGAAAACAATTTATGAAACAATATATGGAGCTTCTTTTGGATGATGAGAGAGGGACTCTGACTATTTCTAAAAATCCGGAGAAGACAAAATTGTGGGACGAAGCATCGATATTGTCTCAAGAATACGGTAAACTCACTACACAATTGAACAATAATAGATTTACTATGTCACCTACAGAGATTCAAGATTTAGAAGGGAGAATTGATGAGAGTCGAACGAAATGGAAGGCAGCACAGGCAGCACATAACGACCTCGAAGCAAAATTAGAATTGGAAGCTGGTATGGCCTATATGAAGACCGATGTTGTTGACGTATTGCTGACGGAGCAAAGTCAAGGTAAATCCCTGAGGCAGGCTATTGCAGAACAAAAACTCTCCGAAAGTGAGGTGTTTGCTCTGCTCTTCCAGCTGATCTTTACCTTACATGTGTTCTCTGTCATTGGCATCCGGCAATCCGACCTGCACACGGGCAACGTATTTGTTGATCAATACATGCCACCTGCTGCGCAGTTTGCCTACGTTCTGGATCCAGCTCAACAAGGAAAGTCGACCTATTACCTGGTGCCGGCGACTCATATTGTCAAAATTTACGATTTTGATTTTGGTGGCATCTACGATCCCATCCTAGGCTTCCCAAAAATAATGAACGAACAAATGGTTTTAAACCGAGGGTGTTCTGCACAATCTGCGTGCGGTCGAAATGCAAAAGCGGATATGTTTCGCGTGTTGGCATTTCTCTGGAGACAGATGGTGGACAACCAATCCTATCCCAAGGTACGACAATTTATTGAGAAAGTGGTCAATATCAATCTGCTCGAACAAAGAAAAATTATGGATCTCTGTGTTTGGAAAAACCACAAACTGCTCGTTGACCAGGCACAGTGTCCTCCCAAGACAAAGGTCGACATGGGACTGACGTATTGTTCCCTGGATCATCCAGAGGGCTGGGTGGCGCCCGACTGCTGGGTGCTCTCGCCGCTGGAATCACTGTCCCTGCCCGAGTTTGATCAGTGGCGCAAGGCATTCAATGGAAAAGCCCTGGACACGCCGTATGTCTACGGACTCTGGCCAGATCAGGGTGTGCGCCAGCGCTTTATTCAGGGCGACCAGGCATCCTCGTGGGTTGACAGCATCGCTCAAAAGATGCTCAGCTATGTCATTGAATAAAGCCACGTATTGCCAAGAAATAAAATATACGTTCATTTCCAAGAGCGATGTCGGCGCCCATTCAGTTGACCAACGCCATTGGCGCTGGGACAGTCAAGCTCAAGCAGTGCTCAATCGCTACCACAATCGTACCGGGAACATTCAAAGTGCTCGAGAACAAGGGTACTGCTTCGCCTACAGTCGTCGCCTTTGGCCAGCTACAGCAACCTTTTGGAATCTCCGATGCAGTCTGGTCGACACTTAACCAAAACGTTGCCATGAAGTGCAGCTTTCCAAATCACAACTATCAGTTTTCTCAAAATTATGGGCTCGCAGCAGAGATTGCCATGTACAAAGCAGTGTCAGAATTGATTCGACGCAACTATACACCAAACATTGTGCTGTATGTTGACAGCTGGAGATGTCCGGTCTCTAAATTTTTAGACAGCATGCCTGAACCAAACAAAACTCAATTTATGACACAATATCTCAATTTTCTTTTGAGTTCAGGAGCAGGAACTATAGATACTTCCCAAAATCCGGAACTGGCTGCACTATGGAAGAAAGCAGAAACATTTATGAAAGAACGGGAGCCCCTCGATCAAGAATTAAACAACAACCGGTACCAAATGACACCGGCTGCCATTGAAGAGTTGGAGCGCAGAATTGATGGCATCCGCACCAAATGGAGGGCAGCAATGAAGGCGTTTGAAGAGTTGGAGGACAAATTAAAATCAGAAGCTGGCCTGGAATACATGAAGGCCGATGTCGTCGATGTGCTGCTGACTGAGCAGAGTCAGGGCAAAACGCTGGGTCGGGCCATCGCAGAACAAAAACTCTCTGAAAACGAGGTGTTTGCTCTGCTCTTCCAGCTTATCTTTACACTGCATGTGTTCTCTGTCATTGGCATCCGGCAATCCGACCTGCACACGGGCAACGTGTTTGTCGATCAACATCCTAGCGCGCAGTTTGCATACGTTCTGGATCCAGCTCCGCAAGGGCGCTCCACCTATTACCTGGTGCCTGCGGCGTACATTGTCAAGATCTATGATTTTGACTTTGGTGGAATTTACGATCCTGTTCTAGGTTTCTCACCAATCAACAATCAGCAAATGGTCTTACACAAGCTCTGCAGCGCCCAATCAGCATGCGGTCGAAATGCAAAGGCAGATATGTTCCGCGTGCTCGCGTTTCTTTGGAGGCAGATGACAGACGACATATCCTATCCCAAGGTCCGACAATTTATTGAAAAGGTGGTCAATATCAATCTGCTCGAACAAAGAGAGATTGATCAGCTCTGCGTTTGGAAAGATTATAGGCTACTCATTGACCAAGCGCAGTGCCCTCCCAAAACCAAGGTTGACATGGGACTGACAGAGTGCTCTCAAGACCATCCAGAGGGCTGGGTGGCGCCCGACTGCTGGGTGCTCTCGCCGCTCGAGGCACTTCGTATGCCCGAGTTTAACCAGTGGCGCAAGCAATTCACTGGAAAAGCCCTGGACACGCCGTATGTTTACGGACTCTGGCCAGATCAGGGTGTGCGCCAGCGCTTTACTCAGGGTGACCAGGCATCCTCTTGGTTTGATACTGCTGCCGGCTGGATGCTCAGCTCCGTGATTGAATAAAAAGTTTGAATGTAACAGCTGATTCAATGTGACGTCTTATTAGCAAGAAATAAATTATATGTTCCTTTCCAAGAGCGATGGCGGCGCCCATTCAGTTGACCAACGCCATTGGCGCTGGGACAGTCAGGCTCAAGCAGTGCTCGATTGCCGATACGATTGTACCCGGAACATTCAAAGTGCTTGAGAACAAGCACTCTGCCTCTCCGACAATCATCGCGTTTGGCGAGCTGCAGAAACCTCTAGGAATATCCGGTGCCGTCTGGGCGACTCTGAACAAGAGCGTCGCGATGAAGTGCAGTTTCCCTAGGCAGGAGCCCACAAACTATGGGCTACTGGTTGAGGTCGACATGTACAAGGCTGTTGCGGAGCTGGTTCGGCGCAACTACACGCCGAACATCGTGCTCTACATTGACAGCTGGCGCTGCACAGTGCCGCAGCTCCTGGCCGGTATGCCACCCGAGGCCCGGGCCGCCTTTACCAGGGCCTACTTTTCGGCATGGAGCTTGCAGATAATACAGAATCGCATCGCTGTGGACCCTAACAATGAGACGTTGCTCGCTCTGGAGAACAACCGCGCCGCGCTGTACCGGGCGATAAAGAAGATGGAAGACGACCTCCGCAAGAACACTAGCATCAGCGACGCTGAGAGGCAACGGCGCAAAGACGAAATTGCGCAAGCGCAGATCCCTTATGAGCTTGCGCTGCAAGAAGAGGAGCTGTTTGAGAGCCAGTTAAAGATCAAGGCTGCAGAAAAACACATGGAAACTGATGTGGTCAATGTTTTGCTGACAGAGAAGAGCCAGGGTACGTCGCTGATGCAGATTGTCCAGGACAAGCTGGCCACCGAGGAGGAGCTGTTCGCCATTCTGTTCCAGGTGATCTTCACGCTGCACATTTTCGCGGCGATCGGCATCCGCCAGGCGGACCTGCACACGGGCAATGTGTTTGTTGACAGTTTCTCCCCTGCCGGCGCCCAATTCGCCTACGTGCTCGAGCCGGAAGCCGGCAAGCACTACTACCTCGTTCCGGCCAAGCACATTATCAAGATTTACGATTGGGATTTCGGCGGAATCTACGATCCAATCTTGGGCTTCCCAGCGATCAAAAACTTGGAGATGATCCAGCACAATACCTGCGCGTCACAGTCTGCGTGCGGGCGGAACGCTAAAGCAGATCTCTATCGCGTCCTGCTGTTTGTTTATCGGCGCACGGCGTATCCCAAGATCAAAGCGTTTATTGAAAAGGTAATCAACATCAACCTTCTGAGCCGGGACAACAGCCATTTTGATGCGCTGTGTAAGATACTGCCCTCAGAGCGCGGCCTGGACATTGAACAGTGTCCGCCGCGGACAAAAATTGAGGCCGAACTGGGCTTACAGTGGGGCAGGCAGTGCGACGACACTGCTACGCAGGGCTGGGAGCCGCCCGCCTGTTGGATGCTCTCGCCCGCCGAGGCGCTCCGCCTGCCCGAGTTTGCGCGATGGCGCAAAACCTTCACGGGCCGACCGCTCGACACGCCCTATGTCTACGGCCTTTGGACACACCGGGCGCCACGCGAGCGCTATGTCAATCCCCCGGCGCCCGCCTCTTTCATTGACACTATGGCCGGCTGGCTACTCAGCTCTGTCATTGAATAAAGCTTTAGTGATACTGTGCAGCGGCGCGTTCTTCCTCTTGAATTTTGTCGCACAAGTACTCGTAGACGCGCTGGCGAAGCTGAAATCCCGGATGGCTCTCGGGAATGATGTGCCGATCATAGTCCAAAAGTTTGCGTAGCCACTCTGCCGAAGCAGCGTGGTCGTGCTCCCGCATCGCCTGGTCAAAGCGCTCGTTCTGCTTGCAGCGCAGAATCCAGTGCGGCTTGCCCTGCAGAATGGCCTCAAGCTCCGTAAGGCTGGCGTTGCTGAGCATCTGCGGCGGAATCATGTCGTAATTCCGATCGACGGGTGGCGGTGCAGCGCAGCGAGTACAATTGCAGCGGAACCCATAGCGCATAGAGAGTTGCTCGTGCCGAAGGGCGCGCGGCTGCAGCTGGTCCACGTAGCAGTGCGTCAGCTCCTCGCCGGGCAGAATGTCGCGTAGCGCGACCAGATGCTGGACCGGCGGATGCTCGTAGTGCAGCTGCTGCACAACGGCGCAGTTGGGCATGCACGAGTGGTTGAGCAGCGAGGTGAAGCGGTACACCGCGTGACCAATTGGCTCCATAATCTCGCCCATCAGGGCGAAGCTGTTGCCCTGAAACTTGGAGAGCATGCGCACAATCGCGCTCGGCGACTGGCCTTTGAGCGCTGGCAGCTCGAGATGGCACTTGTCGGCCATCAGGTCAAACGTCTTTGAAAGGATGGGGTTCAGGTCGATCCAGCACATGTCGGACATGGCGTCGGCAAGGTTGGCATTTGTGAAAGCACGCCGGAGCATCAGCACATCGCGCAGAAAGCTGGCTTGGCCATCTTTTCCGGGTGTATGATTCCGCAGCAGGCCGGCAATGAGAGCGCACTCCTCCTTGTGCACGGGCCAGTGATCGCGCTGACACGCCTCGCTGCAGTAGCGCACATGCTTGCACGCAGCGCAGCGTTTGAGCTCGCTTGCCTCTCCGCTGGCGCACATCAGGCAGTGCTGGCAACGCACAGCCCACAGCTCAATGTCGAGACAGTAGCCGCCAGGCGGCGGTGCCTCAAAGAGAAAGAACGCGCCCTTGGGAATCAGCTCTTCCGTGAAAACAGCCCGGCTTGGAGCCTTCCCAGTGACGCGCACTGGATACACTGCTCGGCGGCCTTTCACCGGGACACCATCGGGCTCCATCCTCTCGTGCTGGCAAATTCTGTTCTCTGCCTCTCTGCCCAACTTGGTAAAAAGCGAATTTGTTGTGATTTTCAAAAATAATTTTCTATGTTCTTGTCAGTAAGACTGAGAGGCATGCACGGATTTTCCCTCTTTGATGCAGATCCTGCGCCCGTTGGCCAGGCCTGCGTGCGACCGGATCCCTTTGTGAATCCCGGCCGGCGCTCGATGTTCCAGATGGCCGCCAAGGTGCGCGGCAACTGCCCGCAGACCGGCGTCGAGACCGCGCAGCCGGCGTTCCCGCTCGACCCGCTGAACCGCGCCAACGACCCCAATCTGCTGGGGATGGGCGAGCGTAACAACTTTGCCGACTACGCGTTCGCCTCGGCGCTCGAGACCAAGTGGTGCGGCTACACTGACTGCAGCGGGCCAAACTGCAGCGCCTGCGGCTGCGCCAACCTGCGCGACCCGTGCCAGTTCAAAAATGGCGGCTGGAACCAGCCGGCCGGCTGCAACCGCCTTTGGTTCACGCGGAGCGCTGCGTCCTGGACCAGCCCTCAGGACGGCAATATTAGAGGCACCATCCGCTGGGGTTAGAGAGTTTCGAATAATAAACAACTTTACTCTAATAGACATCGCCTGCAGCCTCTTCCTCATAGACGGCGTCGACATCAACGATCAGCGTCTCGGGATCCTCATAGTGCGGCACCGACAGGTCGTCGAGCTGCGGCGGTGCAACTGCTTGCTTGGGGGGCGCAGCAGCGGGTTTCTTGGAATACGGACGCTGGAAAGCAGACAAATCAACAGCCGGCCTGCGGCCACCAGAGCGACCCTGTGGAGCTTGGGGCTGCGGAGGAGGGGCTTGAGGAGGGGCCTGCTGTTGCTGGGCCTGCGGCACGTAGCGGCGGCTTTCGCTGGGCAGACCGCTCGGAACGTTCGGTCGCTGAGGCTGTTGTTTCACTGGGAAACGCGAGGGCTGTGGCGCTGGCGGCTCCTCGGCGGCCAAATACGAGCCCGGAACATACTTACGCTGGAAATCCTTGAAACTTCCGCTGCTCTGACTCGGCATCGGGGCGGCCTTGGTCTTGATCGTGTTGAGCAGGCGCGCAATCTCGGGCGGAGGGCGTTTGGCGCCGCCTCCACTGCCGCCGTAGCCTCCATACCCGCCAGCAGAGCGCCTCTGCGTGAAGTTAGAGTTGACCATGTTTGCCCTCTCTGGTCCCAGCATCGGCGAGCTCGGGGCACGGCGACGCGGGTCGGCGGCAGGCGCCGGAAATCCGCTACGCTGCGCAAAAACTGACTGTCCGCGGTTCATCGAGGATGGTTGTGCTGGAGATGTCTGAGCCTTGGGTCTAGCAATGCGTCGACTACTCATAGTGGACCAAAGTGTTTTGAGCTTCTCAAACGCAACTGATTTTGGATGGAAGAGATCATCCTCCTTCTCGCTGAGCTCGGCCAGCTGCCCCACACGACCAGCAATTTAATCCTCAATCGGCGGCTGCGTGCCGTGCTGCCAGTGCGCAGCGGGGATGATTTGATCACTGCGGCCAATCTGGCCGAGGTCCGTCAGCTAGCGCGTTTTCCAAGAGATCGCGTCTGTTCCATTGCCGTGCGACGCAACGACGCCGAGCTGCTCGCCGAGGCTCGTCGTCAAGGATTTCCTTATTGCGGCGCACTGAAACTCGCGGCCGAGCTTGGCCACATCGAGCTTCTCAGGCCCATGTTGACAGATGCCACTTACAATAGCACACAGTTGCTAAGGGCTGCAGCAAGCGGTGGACATGTGGAAATATTGGAATTGTTATGTCAAACAGACGACTTGGTTCCCCCGCTAAATGAATACTACCAAAGGCCTATCCACGCTGCAGCGAGTCATAGTTTGCAAACTCTTGAATTTCTAAGCACTTTGATTGACTTTGACGTGTCACAAGTCATTGGGATCTGTGGCTTTGCCGCCAACCTCGAGGTGCTGCAGTGGCTCAGAGCACGAGGAGCTCATTGGACTGGGCTGGCGTGTGCCAACGCTGCACGCCTGGGAGACCAGGCGATGCTGCAGTGGGCTCGGGAGAATGGCTGCCCCTGGAATGAAACGTGTACCACGGCAGCAGCCAAGCACGGCCGTTTCCAGCTGCTGCGCTGGGCCCACAGTGAGGGCTGCCCATGGACCTCCCGAGCGCTGGCCGAAGCAGCGCTCAATGGCCACGTGGAGATTGTGAATTGGCTCTTTGACAGCGGCGCGCCCTGCGATGCGCATGTGACGATTGGCGCTGCCCGACACAGCCTGCAGATGCTTCAGCTCTGCGTTGCTCGCGGGGCGCCGCTTAACCGAGAGCAGTATATGTTCTTTGAATACCACCGGCACTCGCCCACTTCCGCTGCAGCCTACCGAGGCTGTCAGGCCACGCTGGACTGGCTCGAGGCGCAGGGCCAGCTCGAGCTGAACGACGTCGCATTCTACGCCACTCTGAATGGTCATTTCGAGCTTGCCAAGTGCTACATTGAGCGCGGCAGTAAGATGCCCGATCTGGAGACTGTTGCACTGTCTCCCGGCCGCCGGCTTGACTTTATCGAGTACCTGTACCAGCGCCAAGCCGCGGTGTGTGCAGCCGATTTCTATTCTTTTGTCGTCTTGCGTCATGACATTGAGCTGCTCGAGTGGGCAGGCAAGCATCATATCCTGCTGCCGGAGGATGAGGATTTTGGCATCGAACCTGATCCCGAGCTACAAGCTGTTCTCGACAGAATCAGAGCCGAACAAACTTGATTTTATTTTATGGAAACACGTGGTATTTAAGCGCCAATTGCGAATTCTTGTCCTTGAAATTTGGCCGCAGCGAAAAATTTCCCGAAGGATTGTCCCAGCTGGCACCAAACATGTACTGAACATAAAGATCACGATCTTCGAGCCTGTTGAAATTTGGCAAGTGCTCGTACTGCCGTTCACTAACCAGTGTGTCAACGTCTTGGTAGAGCTTGTTGATGAAGGAGTCACGTTGCGACTGCTGAACAAAAGTACTCCGCTCGTGCGGCGTCATGTCCTCGAATGGGCGCTGCGCTGTGGGGAAGTAACTCGCCGTCGGCAGCATGCTCGGCTGATCCTGGCGCCACAGCAGCGGATCGGAGCGATTCTGCGGGCCGTACATCACCGGCATCTCTGGGGCATAGTAGGGCGGGTTCGTGTCCGAGTGATCGGTGCGCGGCTGGCGGCCCTCGGGCGGCGGGTGCAGAACATAGGGCTGCGCATCCGGCGCACCGGGATCCAGCGTCTCGCGCCAGAGGTACGGCTGCTGCCAGGGCGCCTCGTTGAGGCTGGTCGCGCCAATCCATGGCGGCGGATCGAGCCGGCTCGTGCTCGGGCGCTCAAAGTAAAAGTTGGCCTGGCGCTGCGGATCGGCCGGCCGATACGTCGGATGCGTAATCGCGACCTGCGCCCGCGCGCCATACCACTGCCGCTCGGCACTCATTCGCAGCAGTTGTCTTCTAATTAAGATTCAGAAAATACGCGCGACACTGACTGTTCCACTCTGAAATGTCACTGAAACTCAATCTCAAAAACAAGAAAAAAAAGAAATCAACCAAGTTGCCCAAAACCAAGGATGGCAAGCTGACGTACCAGCTGAATCGCATCTCGTGGGCGCACGATCGGCTCGATGAGATTGACAAGCTCAACACGGACCAGCTCAAGAGCTGGAAGAGCGAGATGAAGCGCAAGGACGACTGCGAGGGTCCGACCAAGCCCAAGCGAACGCGCGCCGGCCAGGCAGCGGCGGTTGCGGCCGCTGAAGCAGCAGCGCAGCAGTCCAGCGCCGCGGCGTCTCAGCTCTATCTGGCGAGCAATCCAGCGGCCGACGACAGTCTGCAGCCCGAGTCTCTGGACTATGTGCTCTGTGAGGAGCCCACCCTACCGCTGCGGGTGCTCCAGCTGTTTGTGCTGTGCTCTCGCTGCAGCCAGCCCGTGTCCACTGGCGCCGCTGGCCACATGTCGCCGGTCAACGGCCGCTTCCGCTACTGGCACACAAGCTGCTCCAAGCAACACTCCTAGCTCTCGCTGCAAAATAAAACTCAAATATGCACAAACCAAGAGTCCGACACGCAATTGAGAGAGTGGGCAAAAGTGCTTTACTGGTCGGCAATAAAATCAGTGATCCAACCAAGATCGATGGTGGCCGAAGTATCGTTGACATCAATGTAAACATCAGTGACGTCGCCATTAGAGTCAGTCTCGGCCACGTGGATGACTGGGCCACGATGGTCGGGAATGCGTTGGTAATTGCCAGGACCACCTGCCCTTGCAATCATGCCGGTTCCAAAGGTGATTCGGAATTCAACGCTGTCCCGGAAGGTCAAGGCAGAACGGGATACAATGCCAGGTGTGCCAGACCAGAGTTCGATTGTGGTGGTAGTGCCGATAAAGCCAAATACTCCGAGGTATTGGTTCTTTGCCTTGGGAGAACGACGAATCTCAAAAGCGCCTCGGTCGACACTGCGATTCCCGTTGGTAAAGTACAAGACGGGGCCGTCTTCGGGAAGGCGTCGAATAGTCTCGCGCTCAGAGCAAGGTTTGGGCACGACAGCAGCAGCTTTTGACTTGATGGCAGCTTGAGCAGCAGCAAGATTAGGACAGTTTTCCACCACGTGGCCGTTGGCATTGCAGAGATCGCACTTGATGGCAGTACGAGCTAACTCAAGATTGGGACAGGTTTTGATTTCATGCCCAGTAAAGCCGCAAAGAATGCAATTTCCATTTCCGCCCATTGGTGGATTAGCAGGCTTTAGTAATCTCTTACAACTGATTTTGAAGGAACATTTATGAATAAATGATATCACCAGTCTTTTCAAAAGTAAGAAAATAAATCAGATTTCATTTGAAATTTCATGAAATTTTCATGAAATAAAACTAGGGTCACGTTAAATTGTTTTCTTTCTGAAATTTCATTGAAATATTTCTTTGAGCGATTAGGCTTGGAATCCAAAACTTGCATTTAAAATTTTTTGGGCCAAAAAAATTTGAGGCTCAACTTTTTTTAAAAATGCAGTTTTTAACAAACAGGCCAAATGTCCACTGAAATATTCATGGAAATTTCAGAAAGAAAACAATTTAACGTGACCCTAGTTTTATTTCATAAAACTTTCATGAAATTTCAAATGAAAAAATATTTTTGCTGACCCTAGTTTAAAATAAACATTATTTCATATTTATTTCATACAGATGAAATGAAAATTATTTAATTATAGTTTGTCTGGAATAAGCCGGAACAAGGTCAAAACAAAACAAACATGGACTCGACGCAATCTTCTTTGAAAAAGCGCTCTTTCGACGACGCAAAGCAGCAAGTGCCGAAAAGGATTTGTGCTGGCAACGACACACTGCATGTCGAGGGCTTTGCTGTGCACAAGCAGCTGATCGAAATTCCCGCGGTTGTGCTGGCGGATCTGCAGCGGCAGAGCACTCGGGCGGAAGCCATTTTCAACGGTGTCGACGATGGGACCGAGGTCAAAGGCGATGGAAAGCGCCGGCAATTTCGGCTTGGCCGAAGCAAAGTCGCCAAATCTTTCGAGGCCGCGCTGGACTCGCAAATCTCTCAGCTCACTGCTCACAAGCGCAGCCCCTGGGTGGTGATCCAGAGCCAAGCTGGCTGCCAGGAACAGCCAGCACACACAGACTATGAGCCACAGGCAGAGCTACCCAGCGATCAAGTTCCGCTGGCGCTGCTGCTCGCCGTGATGCCAGGCACTCGGCTGCACGTGTGGCCTCGCTCGATTGGCCTGAGCGCTGATGCCAGCCGCATTTCTGGCCCCATTGCCAAGCAGACGCTTGAGCTGCAGCCTGGCGATGCTGTGTTATTTCGCGGGGACCTGGTGCACGCGGGCGCCGCCTACAAGTCGGATCACCTGCGCATGCATTGCTATCTGGACAGTGCTGCTGTCAAGCGCGCCGCAAACGCCACTTGGCTCATCAACAGCGACAATGTTGACACACGACTCCGCGCTGCCATTCGACAATAAACAATCTGCTTTAGGTATAGTGAAATAATCTCTTGGGTGATATATAAGAGTTATCGCGAGAGATGCCTTACATGAAGATTGCCGAGGGACCCAAAGCGCCCCCGATGCCCAAGGCCAGAAAACCTGGCAAGGCATTCAAACCTAAGAAAGTGTGCGGTGGCCTCAGCGCCAAGAGCACCACGCGCGACTGGATCAACGAGCACCGCTACAGCGACAAGGAGTCGGAGCGCGAGCGCGCGCAGGAGGTCGTCGAGGGTCTGCAGGACACCTGCGAGCGCACCGAGGGCTGCAAGTTTCAAGAGCACAACCTCAAGTGCAAGGTTGACAAGAAAGCAAAGAAGGAAAAGAAAGACGAAAATGATGTTCTGAAGGCTGAGCTTGTCAAAACCTATGCAGCTCGCTTCTGGGCGGCAGAAAAGGAGGCCAAAAAAGCATCCAGCAAGAAAAAGGGATCCAGCAAGAAAAAGGCGCCCAGCAAGGCGAAGAAAGCACCCAGCAAGAAAAAGGCTCCCAGTAAGAAGAAAGCTCAAAGCAAGAAAAAGGCACCCAGCAAGGCCAAGAAATCTCGCTCAGTGTCCCCCAAGCGCACCGCGATGACGCTGCCGGCTCTGCGCAAAAAGGGCATCGACAAGCTTACCAAGGATGAGCTGCTCGAGTTTATCAAACGCACGCGCACTGCCTATGCCAAAAAGGTGGGCAAGAAAGTGGCTGACCTTCCAGCGCTTCCCGTGAGCGAGCTGCGTTCCAAAAGCAAGGCTCAGCTAGCTACGCTGGCGCGGCAGTGGAACAACAAGCTCTAGTAAACAGGTGCTTTACATCTAAAACTTTTCCGAACAGACAATGAGCCGGATCTTGGCTCCAAGCGAGCTGGAAGACATTGTTGAGACAGCGCAAGCTAAAAAGACAATAGAACTCGATCTACACCCAAGCTCTGTTGAGGCTCTCAAGCAGAGAGGTTGCAATGTGAAATCCCTTGGTTATCTATCGACTTGGAGGACAATGTTTTTCTTGGACAGCGACTACTCGATAAAATGTCTGTCGACTCAAAAACAAAGCGGACAAGACAAATAAAAAATTAACGCAGGCAAAGCAATGCCCGACATTGTCTATGAGCAGGCCATCCAGTGCACCGACTGCCAGACTTATCGGGACCTGAGCGCTCAAGTTTGCCACATGTGCACAGAAATCAGGCTGGAAGCCATTGCACAGAAAATAGCGCTTTGGGAGTGGATGAAACTCACGAGTACCGGGATCCTTGTTGGCCTAGGGATTGGTCTCCCGCTGGTCTACCTTCATAATCGACTCCGTGCGCACGGCTCTGACAAGCCTCCTAAATCTCTTTAAAATATCTGAAATGTGTGTCCAGCACCAGGAATTTTCTATTTTGAAAAATATTCTTTAGTATTATGTTTTGGCCTCGCTGCTTTGAGGGCGCAGTCAACAAGTATCTCACCAATGTCCAACAGCTACATTGTGATCGCTACGTACCGCCGCGCCAGCCCCATCTGTCTTGCCAGCTTCATGGACTTGGCCAAGGCCAAGCAGTTTGCACACAACGAAGCAAACCGCGCACACGAAATCTACGACAAGTCCGTGTTTGCAGTAGTCGACGATGCCAAATCCTCCTCCGGCGTTATGTACATGTTACGGAACGCTGGACAGGAACAAATCAGCATCCACGCCGTGCTGCATGATTCCTCTGTTCCCGCGTCCGCTGTCGAAGCTTACGCCTATGGCGAAAAGTAAAACCCGAGTATGTTTAATCAGCGGGAATTTCGTTTAGGAGTGCACGCGACAATACAGTCCAGATTGGCAGCGAACAACCCAACACAAAGGCAACATACCTGCGGGACCAATCTCTCTTTGAAATATCTCTGAAATATGTGTACACTCTGTACGAGAATTTTTCAAAATAAATTATACTTTAGTTTATTTCAAAAAATAATAAATTAGAAAAGCACTGAATTGTTTGGAGCTCTCACAGTCAGAACAAAACAACGCAAACAATGGAAGAGATTGTCAGCATAAATCAGCTCTTGGACGAAAAGTATGCCAAGGCATTTAAGTCGGACAATACCGAACTCAAGTTGAGCGTTTTCAAGGCGCTGGCAACGCTGGATGCGCCTGCGGATGAAGAGCAAAAACTGAAAATCATGGTGCACATTGGCATAGCCCAGGTTGAGGACTTTGTCGAGCCCAAGCCAGAGCTGGAGCTGCTCATCGATGAGGCGCACAAGGGCAGCGAAGCAGCTGTCTACCCCCGGATTCAGTCCTACATTGAGAGCCACCCAGACGCTGTGAACACTCGCTTTCCCAATTTCCTTGTCACTCCTCTGCATGCTGCTGCCTGCTCTGGTCTCAAGCAGACCACACAGCTTCTCCTCGCAAAGGGCGCTGATCGCACTGCCAAGAATTCCTGCGACGAGACAGCTTCGCTGCGATGCCGCGGAATGGGCTTTTCCGAGATTGCAGACATGATTGATGCGTTTGTGCAGTAAACATCTTTATTTCAATCAAACAACCATGAGGGACCCTTTTTAGGCCCTGCCGCCTTGGGTGCCTGTTTCTTGCCATAGCGCTCTTGAATGCGGTACTTGTCCGCCATCCACCAGGTGTAGACCGAGTCGGCCTCGGCCTTGGTGCGTCGGCCAGCCCCAATGTCCTCGGCGAGCTGCATGATCTTGTCGTACTCATCGGTGCCGACAAAGCTGCCGTCGAGGGCCTTCCGATAGAGCGTCGGGCAGGTCTGCTTGAACATGCCGTACTTGGTCTCGAAATAAGCATTGAAATCTTCGGGAGACACTCTTCGACACTGGCGCCAAATATCTTCTTCGAGTTCTTTTAGAAGCATACCGAGCACCTCGATCTTGGTGCCGCGCAGCTTGGCTGGCTCTGGCTCCATTGTGCTGTTCTCCTGAATATGAATCTTGCCCTGCAGCCTGGCCTCCAGCGAGTGCTCTGGATAAGCTATCCCAACTTTGTGCAAGAGTTTGTGCGCGCAGCAGTGGACCTGCTCACCGAGCTCGGCCTTCCCGTACAGCTCTGGCAGCAGGCGGTCTGGCCACCGATAGCGCAGCTGCGAGATGCCTCAACCCTCTTTATTATCAGCCGCGGCATGGACATCTCTACATGCCCTGCGTTACCTCAGAATTTCATTATCCATCAGATCGAGCAGTGCAGCTGCGGCGCGCTGCAGAGTGCAACATCGCCCTACTCCAATGCTCTGCGGAAGGCGATCTTTGTCTGGGACTATAGCCCGCTGAATGTGCGCACGCTGGCCAAGCGCCTGTCGCTGCAGCGCGTAGGCCTGCTCGAGTTTGGCTACCACCCGAGCCTCGAGAACCACGTGCTTCCCCAGCAACAGCACATGTCGGATATTTTGTTCATTGGCACTCTGTGTCCACGGAGATCTGCAATTCTATATGCATTTCAAAGAGCAGGCTTACGGGTGCGCGTGGAGAGCAGAGTATTTGGTGCGCAGAAATCAGCCCTGATTTCTGGAGCAAAGATTGTTCTCAACCTACACTACTATGTCAATCCATCAGTCCTGGAGACGGAGCGCTTAGCTCTGCTGCTGGCCAATCGCAAGTGCATTGTGTCCGAAACCTCCTCGGATGCCGAGGTCGATCTTCTCTACTCTGCTGGTGTGGTCTTTGAATCTTCGACTGCCGGCTTGGTTCTCCGGTGCCAAGAGCTGCTTGCCCAGCCGGAACTCCGGGCCAGCCTCGAGCACCAGGCCTACCAGTGGTTCACGCAAGAGATGCAACTCCGCCAGCGATGGCAAAATATTGACGATTTAATTGGCTATTTCTCAAAAACCGACGTTTAAACTTTAGTTTTGCGTCCCCCACCCTTGACAGGGGCTTTTTTGGGTTTAGCCTCGGTTTTTTGTTTCTTGGGCTTTGGCTCTGCTTTTGGTTTTTTAGCCTTGGGCGCGGATTTTTTGGCAGCTGGCTTCTTCTCAGTCTCTGCTTTCTTGGTTCGCTTTGGTGCGTCTGCTTTCTTGGTTCGCTTCTTGGGTGATTTCTCTCGAGAAGCAGCCTTTTTGTTCTGCTTTGGTGCTTTGCCCTTGGCCTTTTTGGGAGCAGGAGTCTTGGCGGTGATTTTGCGTTTTCCCTTTTCCTTGTGTTCTGACACAGCAGCCTTTTCAGAGGAGCTGGAAGAAGACGACTTGTGCTCCTCAGAGGAGGACTTGTGCTCCTCAGAGGAAGACTTGCGCTCCTCAGAGGAAGACTTGTGCTCCTCAGAAGACTCTGATGAATCGTGTTTTTCCTTGGAAGATGAATGATTTGATTTGGACGACTCTGGTTGGGGTTCAGCGATGGTGAGCATGTTTTCGTCAAACGTCATTGCGCCCAAGACTCCACCATCATCTCCACCATCAAAGTTGATACCGCTGATATCAAGGTTTTCTCCATCGCCAAAGACCAGTGGTTCAAACGCTACGGGCTGAGGTGCAGGCGTGGCTGGAGCTGGCTGCTGTGCAGGGACGGCCGGGGTTGGCTGCCGTTCAGGCGGAACTTCAACTTGAGCTGGCTGCTGTTCAGGCGGAGGAGCTTCAGCTGCCGGCTCGGCTTGCTGTTCAGATTTCTTTGGTCTCCCGCGCCTTTTCTTTGGCTGCTCCGCTAGCACGGTGGTGAGAATTATTTGCGGCTGCTGCGCTGGCACGGTGGTGAGAATGATAGGTGGCTGTTCTTGCTCAGCCGGGGGCGACGACTCGGCGGGAGGCAGCAGTTCGAGAGCTTCATCGCCGCCCGGCAGCTGCAGAGGCTGCACATCGGCAACTGGCGCAGCAGCGCGCGCTTGGTGCCGGAGCGGATAGACAATACTCAGGCGCGAGTCGAGCTTGGTGTAGGTCGACAGCGGAAACGGCATCTCTTGGTTTGCAAATCCCGCGCCACCCTTTTTCGAGTTGTAGCTACTGAACGGCTTGTCTTCGTAATTCTGGCCTCGGCGGACGCGCACCGTCCAGTTGGTGCAGTTGTTGTGCTTGTCAACGAGGCAGCTGTAGGCCATCGACAGCGAGCCAAAGCGCAGCTCGCCCTGCTCGAAAAAGGCGCGAGTCTGCTGCAGCGTACCGGGCAAGCTCTTGTCCGCCTTGTCCGCCTCGGTCGGGCTGTACCACACAAGCAGCATCACGCCGGGTTTTCCTTCCTTGCATACCCACGCTGGCAACACCAGCTGACCGCGCGCATTTTCCTGTGCCAGCAGCGCGTTTTTGTCTGGCGGCTCCACCAGATCGTCGATGCTGAAATGCTGTCCACTCAGCTCCATGCTGCTTGTATTTTGGGTTTTAAAATTCTGACTAAGACACTGCGCAATTTAAGAGCCTTGAATTTTCTTTAATTTTTTGAAAATTCTCAGGATCGGACAGGCGAGATAGAAATGAAGGAAATGAAGGAAATGTAGGGAAATTTCAACTTGCAATTGCAGGGTGCAGAATGAGCTCGGCTGTGCTGGCGCGCTGCTGGGGATTCTTTTGCAGCATGGACTTGAGCAGCGAGCGAAACTGCGCAGAGAGCTTGGGCTTTGAGGGAAAGGAAATTCTGCCACTGAGAATCTTCTGGTACATGCCCATCTCGGTTTTGTCGTCAAAAGGCAGGTTGCCCGTCGCCAGCACAAAGAGCGTGACGCCGAGCGACCAGATGTCCGCCGCGTAGCCGTCGTACTGGCGCGCCGAGGCGGGCGCCGCAGCGGTGGAGCTATCGCGCAGCGCGATGGTGATGACCTCGGGCGCCACGAATGCCGGTGTGCCCGAGCACTTGTCGACCAGGTTCGCCGCGCCTGCAGCAGCGAGGCCGCTGACCGTTGAGAGGCCAAAGTCGCAGTAGGCCAGCGAGCCGTCGGCGCGCTGCAGGATGTTTGACGGCTTGATGTCGCCGTGTGCCACTCCGCGCGCGTGCAGCTCAAATAGGCCGACAATGAGTTGGCGCGCGACCGGGCGCAGCCACTGCTCGGGCAGATGCCGCGTCGGCAGGCGCTCCAGCATGTCGAGCAGCGTGCCCTGCTCTGCGCACTCGAGGATGATGCACCACTCGGTGCGCCCGATGCACTCGGCTGAGTAGGTGTCGAGCATCTGCACTGCAGCGCCGAGACCGGCGAGCCGGTGCAGCGCGGTGAACTCGAGCTGCGCCTGGTGCGGGTCGAGAAAGCTCTTGACAATGACGCTCTGCCGCTGTTGCCGGTCCCACGCCTTGCGGACGTTGGGCTTGTTCGCGTGCAGCGGCGTCTGCATTTGATATCGGTCATGCAGTAGCGACGCACTCATGCACAGGCCCAATCGCCAGCCTGGGTTTTCTGCCCTTGCAAGAGTCGGCACAAAATAATTCTTTTGTCGCTTTGTTGATTGCCTCTGCCAACGTTCAACATGCACCGCGTCGTAACGCTGAATGTTCGGGGCACTGTGATCCAGACCCGTGCTGCGACGCTGGCCAAGCAGCCCAGTTCCAAGCTGGCCGAGCTGGTTAACCCTGAAATTACAGAGTTTGCAGCAACAATCACAGATGGAAAGATTTTCATTGATCGCAACCCGCAAGTGTTCTTTCAGCTGCTTGACGCGCTGAGTGACAACACTGAAGTATCGCTTTCACATGCGCTGCAGCTCGAGGCCGAGCACTGGGGCATTGAGCTGGCCCGTGCTCGCTGCCCGGCGCCTCAGCACTATCTTACAGTGCGCCGCGAGGGCACATTTGCTTTCGCACGCATCACCAATGCGCAGGGCCAGGATGTCCGCGAGCTGCTGGGTAAGACCGCTGCATGGCTCGACCACAATGAAGTGATCGTTCGCTACGCTGAGCGATTTAATTTCCGCATTTCAAATATTTGGCCCGACTCTCGTGGTGATTTCACAATTTTCGAGATGACAAGATACTAATTACATTTGATTCAATCGGAAATAAAAATTGAATTACATTTTGTTGCATAAAATCACTGGGTCAAGTAGATTTATTTTTACATTGTTGTTGCGATCACAAACTATGGACGTTCCAACTGAACATGATTTCTTGATTATTTGCGGCAAGGAGTACGCTGTTGCCGATGCCTACATCGACCTTGAGGCTTGTGGTGGACCTTATCAAGGCGTCAATGGCACTCGCTCAATTGGAATGCACGTTCGTTCACGCGAGACCGGCTTGACTATTTTCGAGAAGGAGTGGTACCCATCTGCATTGGCTGGCATCGACTGTAAGCAGCAAGCCAGCTTGTATTGGAATCAGCCACAAAATCACACCGAGTGGCTATCGATTTGCGATAAAGCGCAACCGCGCCTGCTGGTAATCGAGGAGATTCGTACTGTTATGCACGCTGCTCGCCAGGCAGGGTGGACAATTCACTTGCTTGCTCGACCAGCGACCTACGACTTCCGCGAGCTTACAGCTTTCTTCCAAACTTCTGGCATTGAGTTTCTCAGCCAGCGCGAGGATTTCAAAAATGGAAGCATGTCCTCTGCCGACATACTGGCGCAAATCTGTGCACCGTTCGATTTGCGAAAAGACATGCCCACTCACTTCGATGCCCGAAACATGATGGCCTCGCCATTTGGCTTTGGCGGTGCGACTCAGGTCACCGACATTGGCCAGCAGATCAACGGTGCAGCACTGGTTCTCGGCATTGAAAACGCTGTAGATTTCAGAAACCTGCTTCAGAAAGTCCTTGGTCGCCAGCTGACTCACAACGGACTCCAGGATGCTCGCGATCAGGCCGACGTTTGGGATCATTTCAAGAAGCTTATCAAAGCCAACGACCACGCTGCTCTGCGGGAATTACTGCAGTAAACCCTTTTTACATAAAGCCCTTCACATTCAATCCAAATGGGACAGTGATATATGCAGACCAAAATGAAAGTTTAGGGGGTTAAGTTGTTGAACTCGTTGGAGGGTATCTATGATTATAATTTCCGCATTTCAAATATTTAGTCTGACTCTCGACACGATTTCACAATTGTCGAGATGACAAGAGATTGATTTTATTTAATTCAATCGGAAATAAAGAAATTGAATTCCATTGTATTTTCAAAATATACTTTCAAAAGATAGATTAAAAGCTGAATATGCGGTGGAATTGGCAGTCAAAAAAAGACAATAATGGCTGCAGTAGAGGCGCCAGTGTCCAAGAGAATTGCCGCGATTCTCCGCTTGGAGTCCTCGCGGTTGATGCAGCAAGAGATGCTGGAGCCTGACGAGTCTGTTGAGCGAGCATTGAATCTCCATGCTGAGTATCGTCCAAGCTTTTCGGAGAATGAGGCCGTAAAAGAGCACACGTCCAACTGGATTGACCAGATCAATGCCCAAGCTTGCCTGCTTAATCAGCACGGAATGGAGGGCAATGTGCTCTATGCCCGCGAACCCGCACGTGATGGCGGATTTCCGACCATTGTGGCCAAGTTTGGACCGACCTATTTCAAGCTTGGTACGATCAAGCGAGACAAGTGGAATGGCATTGAATATCGGAATCGAGAGTCTGTGATCCTGCCAGCATCCCTGGAGCTCGGCGTGACGAACAAAGCCCATCTCCCAGACAGCATTGGCGCGCACGGCGAAGGCTTCAAAGTTGGCGTCAATCGGCTGTTGCGCTCTGGCTACAACGTGACCTATCAGACGCACGGAGAAGACTGGAAATTCGAGCACAGGGATCAGTCGCTCTGGGTCACACGAAGCAAGCTGGAGAACGTCAAGTCGAAGACTTTTTTTGACACTGTCATTACAATTTCTCACAATGATCGAGATACGCTCTTGCTTTTGGAGGACAAGAACTTCCTCTGCCTCACAGACTCGTACGCAGTGAGGGCCGAGCGTGCCAACTATATGTTCACGCTGAGTGGAGACAATGACGTTGCCATTGAGGTGCTCTTGGACCCGCGTCACCACGGCGACATCTATGCCAATGGCGTGTTCATCTCTCGCTACCATCCGAGCTACACTGGGAACTTTGGCTTCAACTTTCGTGGCAAAGCCGCGATTCCGGGGCGCGATCGGAACCATCTCTCCCGCACTCAACTTCTCCACGCGTTTACCTCGGTTCTTAATCGCTTGGCCCGGCTGGTCCGGCCCGATGTGGATCGTGTCTTGAACATGCTTGCCGAGGGCTCGCTGTTTGACGATGTTATCAGGACCAGCATTGCCCGCCAAGCGCCGTGGGTGTCCTTTTTTGTGAAACATGTTCGCCAGCAAAAGTGGTACCCCTGCGAGACGGAGCGCGATGCGAGGAACATTCGCCGTTGGTTCCGCGAAGAGGCTCGCGTTGTGACCAAGAACCAAGCCCTCCTTCTCATTCACGCTGATGGATTTCCATCGGCACAAGAGGAACGCAATCGTCGCTTTGCACAACTCCCCGAATGCGATGAGGCCGAGGTTGTTCACTTGCGAAATCCAGTCATCCAGGCCACCACTGTGATTGCTGAACGCGAACTGGCTGTGCACTTTGTGCGCGTCAACTGGAACATTAGCATACTCTACAATGCACAGCACATCTACATCAACTTGCATTTCTTTGAGCAGGCAGACAACAGAGCAGAGGACTCGATACTAAGCCAAATCTTCCGCTGCATGCTTTGGAATGGGGCTGATCCTTCCGATACTGATTACAAAGAGGTGGAGCAAAAGCGAATGCTCTTACATGCAATCCGAGACCAAGTTGAGGTCCGAGAGCCTGAGGCCCCCGTCCAGCTGCCATCTCACCGAAAAAAGCGCAAAGCTGATTCTGCTGAACGAGCAGCCAAGCGACGAGTTCACTTTCACGATTTGGATGAGGTTGATGCTGCTAACGACCATGGCTGCTCTGGTTCTTGCCCCCTTCACTGCGGACATTGAATACACTGACTAAATATTTTGCTCATCTCAACTATTGATACGTGTGGTCCCAGAGCTGCTGCTCTGGGTCGAGAGCTATTTACTAGAGTGGACTTATTAAACAACAATCACTGTGGCCACAGAATCAAAGGGCTGGTCTCAACGTGCTGGGTGAAAGCTCGGCGACATTCTTCTAAAGAGGGAAATCTGTAGGCCGGAACCTGTTTCCCCGCCACCGTTGCAGTGGCAATGCCGCGGCCGCTCTCGGCGATTTAATTTACGCATTTCCAACATTTGGCCCGACTCTCGACACGATTTCACAATTGTGGAAATGACGAGATACTAATTTGATTTGAATTAAAAGCAGAAGCAGGCAAAAGAATGAATATTCCGACACCCGCACAGATGAAGTCGCGCGAGGTTCAGAAGCGCATCGACATTGTGGCACTGTTGAGCAAAGCGACGGGGCGTGAAGTCCTCTATCGCAAACACATTCCCCTGCAGATCCGCAGAGAACTAGAACAAGCTGGCTGGTCTTTAATTGTGCACCATCGACGCACCAAATATCTAGGAACGTTTATCTCCAACCCTCCTGCTGTCTGAGATCACACGTGATATTAAATTACGGATACTTTATTTATGGCCTGCAGTAACAGAATCCGATGTTATGGGCACATGGGTGTCCAGCGTTTGATACACTTCATGATAGACAGAAGACTGTACAGATTTCATGTCCAGAGCAGCGATAATTTCCCACCTGGGATGGTTTCGCGTCAAAGGAATGTTATTCAACGGCTGCACCCCGATAAAACACATGTCACCATTGTCAACGAGAAAGTTGAGACAAGATTCTTCAAACGCGTGAAGAGGAACAGCCTTTGTGATTGAAGCTGGATCTTGAAGCCACTTGCAGCCGGGCTTCATGTAGAACTGCGTCTTCGGATTGCGGGGCAAAAAGCGCTGGCACACCAGCTCTCCATCGCGCCACACCAGCTCAACATAGGACTTGATGGGAGTTCTCTTGGTCAACACAGCAGCCAAGTAGCACAGCCCAATATCAATGCCAACGGAATCGAGAAGGCGCCCCAGTGCAGCCTTGGTAGCCTGCTCGCGCTTGATGCCAGCCTTGGTCAGGGGATATTTGGGCTGAGCCAGTTGCCGACATTGTTGTCGGTGCAGTGGCCAGCACTTGCGCTGGCAAGCTGCGCTGCAATAGTAGACGCTACGACAAATGCTGCACTTTTTCCGCGGCAAGGGCGATGCACAATCGGAATTGTCGCACACGTGCACAGGCTCCTTGGACATCTATTCGTGCTCAACAAAACTGACCCATGCAAGACCAGGATGAAGCCGAGTGTCCTATTTGTTTTGAAAATATTAAATCCAACTTTTTTCAAAATGATGGTTTACATCTGCCATGTGGTCACAATTTCCACAACTCTTGCGTCACTTCTTGGTTTTCCAAATGCAAAGCTACTGTATGTCCGATTTGTCGTCAGTGTGCCACTGAAAGTGATGCACTGAAATATGAAATTCGTGCCCTAGTGGATCACTGGATGATGAAATTTTCTCAGAAACACACATACACTTTGGATCAGAAGTGTGACGCGATTCTGAAATGGTGTCTAGAAGAGATACAAATTCACGATCGATACACGCGCGTCAGATCTACCATCAATGCTGGGTTGGCCGCAGAGCTGCTGCCCTGGGTTGAGAGCTATTTACTAGAGTGGACTTATTAAACAACAATCACTGTGGCCACAGAATCAAAGGGCTGGTCTCAACGTGTTGAGTGAAAGCGCGGCGGCACTCTTCCAGAGATGGAAATCTGTAAGCGGGCACCTTTTTTCCTGCCACAGTTGCTGTGGCAATGCCGCGGCCAGTCTCGGTGCTGCAGACCTGGTGTGGCGCGAACAGCGAGTTGAGCTCCTGTTCGACAAGCACAGCGCGGGGCAGCTGCCTCCGGCTCACCTCGTACTCGGCAACCTCCTTGCAGACCAGGTCTCGCGGCAAGTGAGTGCGCCAGCTCTGCTCTGTGGCATCGCGCAGGCGCGCGTACAGCCAGTGCTCCGTCGCACTGAGGCTGACTTGTTTGTTCTCCCAGAGCGGGCGCTGCGCAGCGAGCGGCCAGTCGGTGCGTATCCAGCCAGCAATGTTGCGCATGCTCAGCATGGTGAGGAACTTGCTGTAGAACAGCGGCGTTAGGCACTTGGACAGCCGGTCAAAGTAGACTGCGTCCTTGCGGTGGATCGGAGCCACGTCCAGCACGCAGAAGCGCCGTCCGTCCCTTCCCGCCGCCACCATCTGCTTAAAGTTGGAGCACAGGATGATGTGCAGGCAGTTCTTCACGCGAAACTTCTCAATGTTCTTCTGATTAATGTCCAGATACTCGCTGGTGGCAATGTGCTGCAGACGGACCATGATCTCTGGGTCGTATTGGCCCGACGCCTCGTCGGCGACCATGAGAATTGTATTGCGGAGGCAGCCGTTGAAATCGGCACTCAGCTGCTTGGCCTCAATCACCTTGCCGTAGATGCCAAACAGCCTCGCAGCGAGCTGACCGAAGAACGTCTTTCCAATGCCGCGGGCTCCGCGTAGCGCTAGTGCGACCTCGCCCGGCTGGTCGGGCCGCTGCACTGCAAAGGCCAGCCAGTTGAGCACATAGTCCAGCGTATCGGCCTGGCTGGAGCAGATAGTGGAACTGATGAAATCGAGCACCTCGCGTAAATCCGGATCCTGCATGTAAAACTCGAGCGGCTGCGTGCCGGCGGTGACCCACTCGTCGTGCACAGCCCATGGGAAGCCCTGCCACATGTTGAACCAGCCGTTGGCCTCGGTGTCAACGCCCGGCATAAAGACGATGTTCTTGTAGCGGGACTGGCGCGGCGAGCGCAGCCACAGGTCGGCCTTGAGCCGGCCATCGATTGTGCGCTCCTCGCGGTGCCACTCGGAGAACACCTTGGTGCTCATGAAGCGCACCCCGGGCGAGCCGGTCAGCGGATCAATGCAGCGCCGCTCCACCACCATCAGGTTGCAGTTGTTCTCCCCCACCATCACATAGGCAAAGCGCGCATTGTAATCGTCAACCGCTTCGCGCGCAATCGGATCCTCTGCCAACGAGGGAAGATCAGTGGCCGTAGCCAGATTCCCTGTAAAATATTTCAACACTTCTTCTCCACTGAAACAAGAAATCCGAGGTAGTTGCGCTTTGATTTGGCAAGTGGTGCTGTTGCAGCGCGCCTGGATGCCATTTTTTGTGATGCTGAGGAACGCCGAGGCCGAGTCATGATCGGCGCGCTTGAGCCAGCAGTATTTGCTGCGCAGCTTGGCCAGCCAGATGGTTCCATTCTGCCTCGCTATCTTGTGCACGCGGGCCTCTGGAAAGTGCTCAGCGATCTTGCTCTGCACAAGCGCCTCAAACTCGTCTTCGGGTTCTGCCTGTGGTGGCTTTTTCGCTGCGGGTTCCTCGCTTGGCTGCTCCTCGGCTGGTCGCTTTGGTGCAGCTGATTCAATGCCATCAACGAGCCGGCTGGCTGAGGCACCAGGCTCGGGATCAACCTGCGTCAGACAAAAGCTCTCTTGTTGCGTGAGGTTTGGCTCGCGGACAATGTTACCGTCAGCGCTGAGCACCGCCTGCACGCGGTAGCGCGTCAGGTCGTCCTCGCGCTTGGTTGCATTATGCATGCGCAGCGCAGCGCTCTTGCCGCCGTACAGTGTCACATCGACCAACTTCATGCGGTCCGTGCAGGGCACACTTAGCTCGTCCGAAAACTCGATCCGATTTGCCAGCGTCGTGGCCAAAAAGATCGCCGCCTGCCGATCGAGCACCAACTCGGGCACGTGCAGGTGGATGCCCGGCTTGAAGCCCTTGGCCACTTTGCGCGCCGCAATCACGCTGACGACAATGCTGCACTTGGGCCGGCCCTGAACAAACTCCTCCACAGTGTCCTTCAGCTGCTGTGCCACCTGGAGTCCCCAGTTGGTCAGCGCTGAAACTGTAGGTCTCGGTGGCTTGAAAACACCCATGTCCAGATCAACGAAAAAGTTAAAGTGGTCCGGCAGATATCGCGATAACCCGTGCCGGTAAGATGGTGGTAGCGCGAGCAGCAGGTCGCGGAGCCGAGCGTGATCATCAATGAAATAGGTGCCCGAGTTTTTCAACTCGGGATTTCCTGTGTGTCCACCGATCATACTGGTGTGAGTTGGTGGCTTTCCGAGCCGCGCTGCGTCGTGCTCCCAGAGGAAGCGCTCAAACGCCTCAATCTCGGGGCGCGCAACAGACATTCTCTTGCTTGTTTGGAAGATTTTATTTGCGGGTGTAAAACACGAGCACTGAGCCTCGCTCGAGCTCCGCTTTTGGGAAACCAGAGATCTCCTTTGGTTTGTTTGCGGCCAAGTCGTTAAATTCGAGCCAGCTGTTAGCTCCAGGACAGCGGACATAGGCAAGATAGTGCCCACCAGAGGGCAGTTGTTGATCCTTGCTGAAACCCCCGAAGCCGTCGTACACAACAAAAGATGCAAGTTGATACGTGGCTTTTGGCGTAACAATAGTATCGGGAAATGAGAAACTGCTTCCGCTCCAATAGCGGGGTGGGGATACCTGTAACTGTTCTTCGGGCTTGGTAGTGTAGCGCAGCGGAGCAATTGTCAAGTAGTCTGCCGAGTCTATTTCCACAGTCTCGGCGTAAGTGATAACAACAGGAGCTTTGCCCTTTTCTTCAGAGTCAATTCTTTTGTTCCTTGTCAATGGTAGGTTGAATGCTTGAACTGCAGGAGACTCCACATCATACGTCAAAACAATCGTAGCAAAGTCGTCAGCGCGTTTGATAGTCTGCTCGCGCTTATCACTCCAGTTGGTCTTGCTGATCAGAACTCGCATAGGATTGACCTTGAATATCCGAGCCAAATCCTGGTAAAAGTCAGCCGCGGTAGCTTGGCCGGAATATTCACCGCTTTTGTTGAGGCATTTCTCAACAAGTTTCCTAATATTTTGGTCAGGCCGGCAGATAAATTGCCGCTCGCCCAGTTTGGGGGGAGAGTGAATAATTGTATAAATCTCAGTCATCTCAGTGGCCAACGTTTGCTGATAGCCCTTGGCGTTGGCATCGCAATAGAGGTCTCCATTGCTTTTTCCTACAAAGTTTTTGTTGATATTCGGGTCGCCGGGCGCCAGCAGCGAAACCAGCACCGAGTCGGCAAAGCAGCTGGAGCCGTCGGTGTTTGAGGGATTGGTGAGCTGCGCTGCGCACGAGCCAGTTGCAGCCGCCTCTTTAAAGGGAATGACAAAGCTCCAAAGCGGGGGAGTGTTAGCATCAGAGAGTGTGACATTGAATTGTGCTGTCTTGACATTCTCAAAAAAGCCCAGATCGCCAGTTGTCGCAAAAGTGTCACTGACCACTTGAGCTCCAGGAATGCTAACCTTGAAAGGAAACAGCGCATTGTCGGGAACAGTGACAGTTACCTCATTGTTGGTTTTGGTGATCAGCACGTCCTTTGTCCATGCAAACAGCGCATCCTTGTTCTCCTCGTAGATCTGCTTGAGGAATTCGGGTGTCACCGGGGTGATCTTGTCGCCCTTGAGAATGTTGGTAATGCGCTCGGTCAATGATTTCTTGTTGCCCAGCAAAAGCGTCTCGTAGATGCGCGTGGCAATCGGCGAGGGTAGCGTGGCCAGCGCAGTTGGCTTCTTGGGCTGCGGTTCGGTTAGGGGCGCAGCTAAAAAGGCAGCGATTCTGAGTCTTGCATTTTGCACATCTGATAAAGAAGTATCGAACGCCTCGCCTTCATACATAAAGGGCAACAGAATGTAAGGGGCTCCCTCCAGAAGTACATCGTAGACAACAGGCACTAGATCAACTACCGCTACGCGGCCCAGCAGGAACAGCACATTGCCACGGTCCTTGAGAAGTTCGAATAGTTCCTTAGATCCAAAGCTGTCGTTAATCCAGTTGAGATCCAAATAGCCAGTGGAATTACCAGTCCAAACGATGAGCTTGCCTTTGGCCGGGATTTTAGAGACATCTGTAAAGATTCGAATATCATCAGCGTTGACAATCTTAGACAAGTTTCGCTGCAAAACGTCTACATAGCCTCGTTGCGGCGCGTAAACACTGACTGTTCCACTGTATTTGGGGACAGCTACGGGTGCAGGTTTTGGCTTTGGAGGTGCAGTTAGGGGAGCAGCTAAAAAGTCGGCAATCTCCTGTTGTGCATCTTGCAATAGCTGTAGCGATCGATTTGTTGTCTGAAGGGAAGTATCAATGAGACCAGAATCCGAGTCAAATGGCACGGGAACATAGGGCAGCTTTTGCATGCGAAGATGAGGATGCAAATTGGTGTCTTTTGGACGGGCCAAAAGGAACAAAACATTACCGCGATCCCTAAGCCGATTAAACTCATCCCGAGAATTGAAATTCAAATCAATCCAACTGTCATCCAGGTAGAACGTGCCCACGCCAGTCCAAACAAGAAGCTTTCCTTGCGCCGGAATTTTCGATACATCGGTGATCACTTGAATAGCATTGGCGTTGATGATCGTGGATAGATCTTGCTGCAGAACAAGCGCTTTGCTGGCTTTGGGAGCATAGACAGTAACGATTCCGGGATACTTGGGAACAATTGCCGCTGGCGCAGGCTTTGGCTTGGCTGCAGCTGCTTCTTCAGATTTGCGCTGGGCTTCAGTTTGCTTGGCTGTCTGTCTGGCCTCTTCTTCGGCCTTGCGCTTTTGCGCAGCAGCAGTGCTCCTGGCCTCCTCTTCAGCGCGGCGCTTATCATCTTCGGCTTTTTGCATAGCTTTCTTGGCCTCCTGCTCAGCTTTGCGCGTGTCAGCAGCCGCTTTGTCCTCCGCTTTACGGGCATCCTCTTCAGCCTTGCGCTTCTCAGCCGCAGCTTTGGCAGCAGCGCGCTTGGCGTCATCCTCAGCTTGGCGCTTGGCCTCGTCGGCCTCCCGGGCCTTGAGCCGGGCTTCTTCCTCAGCCTTGCGGTTTTTCGCAGCAACAGCGCGCTGAGTCTCCAAATCAGCCTGCCGCTTCGCAGCCTCTGCTTTCTGTATGGCTTTTTGGGCCTCCTGTTGAGCGCGGCGATTCTCATCTTCAACCCGCTGAATTTCCGCCCTGGCCTCCCGCTCGGCCTTGAGCCGGGCAGCCTCGGCCTCCTGCGTCTTGCGGCGTTGCTCCTCTTGAGCTTTGCGCTTCTCAGCGGCCTCCCTGCGCTTGGCCTCTTCCTCAGCGCGGCGCTGGGCAAGTTCAGCTTGCCTGGCATCCTGCTCGGCCTTGCTCTTGGCTGCCGAAGCAATTCGCTGTGCTTCTTGCGCTTGTCTAATCTGTTCAGCCTCGAGCTCTTTCTTTCGAAGTTCTTCTTTCTTCTTCTCCATTTGCAACTTGAGATCCAGCAGCTTTTGCTCTCGGAGCTGGGCATCGACCTTGGCTTTTTCTTGGCGCAGTGTCTCAGATTCGATGCGACGAAGCTCAGCTTGGCGCTCACGCTCAGCGCGCTCTGCAGCGAGCTGTTGCTGCTGCGCTTGACGCAACTCCCTTTGCCGCTGGCTCTCTGCGGCCCGCTCCGCTGCTGTTGCTGAAGCGACTTGCCGGCGCTCGGCTGGCTGTTGCTGAGCCCGGCGTGAGGGCTCAGCGAGCTCCGCCGTGATCGCTTTGGCGCTCTGCCAAATCTCAGCGGATGTCGGCATAATCACATCAGGTATTTCAATGACCCACTCTTCTTCTTTTGCTTGCTTGCGCGGAGCCAAGGAAAACTGAACGTCTGGAATAACAATGCCTTTCAGCTTTGACTCCTTGCTTTTTCGTTTCTTGCTTTGTTTCTCCTTGCTTTTGCTTTTTCGCTTGAGATTGCGAGAAGCATCGCGCCTGAGGTTGGACAAATTTCCGCCGGGAAGATTGCAGTTCTTGCGCGAAGTGAAGGCGCCTTTCTTGACAAACTCCTCACACAGCTCACGGTAGTCCTCGCTGCTGCTCATCTCCGAATCTATTTGCTAGCACACATTTTTTAATTTAAAGAGGCTCAACTTGTTGCGGCTCGGGCGCTCGGTAGCGGATGCAAACGTACTCGGCGTAGCCGCCGAGCGGTAGCCAGTCCTCGGCGCAGCACAGGGTGGCGCTGATGGCGTTGCGCCGCGCAAACTGCAGGATGTCGAGGCCCAGCCGCTGGCGCTCACTCTGTAGGTAGTGCTCCGGCACCCAGAGGCCTCGCACGACGAGTCCGAAAGGCTGGTGCTCCCACTCCAAGCCCAGCGCCTTGAGCAGCTCGGTGGTGCTGGCACGAATCTGCGGCGCCAGCGGTCCCAGGTGCACAGCAATTCTCAGCAACATCTCCGGCACCGCATCATCGACCAAGTAAACCCTTGCACCGAGTGCGTATTTCTCTGCATATTGCGTTAGCAGCCAAAATGCGCGCGCCTGCTGATCGGCAGCTTCCAGAGGCTGCACACGTTGTCTCACGCGCACAGTGTAGTGCGCAGCGCCAGCCACAAGCCGGACCGTGAACTGCAGATCAAGCGCATACACAACACGCAGCAGCGTCGTAATATCCATGGCTTTATCTTTTGCCAGTCACCGTAACCATCCTGAAAATTTAGATACCGATTTGAAAATAAATCATTTCATAATAGTGTCCTTGAAATTTTCATGAAAAATTCTTGAAATAAAACTAGGGTCACGTTAAATGGTTTTCTTTCTGAAATTTCCTTGAAATATTTCTTTAGTTAAATACCATCTAATCCAAAATCTGCATTTTAAAAAAGTTGAGCTCAAAATTTTTGGGCCGACCAAAAATTCTTTAAATGCAAATTTTTATAAACCAGCCTATTTACTTAAGAAAACACCAATGAAATTTCAGAAAGAAAACCATTTAACGTGACCCTAGTTTTATTTCAAGAGATTTCAATGAAACTTTCATCGAAAAACTATTTAGTGTGACCCTAGTTTAAATTAAATAATTATTTCGTGAAATATTTCTTGAAATGAATTATTATTTCTTTGAGCCAACGTGAAATTCATGAAATAAAAACATCTACATAGGCAAATTGAACTAGGATTGGTATAAATATTTTTCCTTTGAAATGTCCTTGACATTTCAAGGTTGGACTAGCGTCACGTTAAATAGTTTCTTTCTGAAATTTCATTGACCCATTAATTGAAAATTAAGCCCAAAGGTCAATATCTAAGAGATTGTTTTGGGCCGGTCCAAAAAATTTGGTCCGAGAGCGAATGGAATTCAAGGGGCCAGTGCACGCTTGGCCAGCAGAGTATCGAGAGGGCTGGCTCAAATTTGTAGCGGAGCTGCAGGACGAGTTTTCGCCTGAGGATGTTGCGCTTTGGAAGAAGCAGATCACGCTGCGCGGGCGAGGCGTCCTGCAAGGCCCGTCCAACGGCGACACAATCTCCAACTGGCTCCGAATCAACCTCAATCAGCACCCAGAGCGCCTGCCGCTATTTCGCAAGATCCTCGAGTGCAACGTGACCGACGATGCGACGGGCAGCGCAGAGTCCAAGGCCCTTGCGCAACGTGTGCTGAGCTTGATAGACGCGAGTCACTTTGTCACGCTGTTTCAGTAAACTCACAGTTTAAGAAAGTAAATAATTGTATCCAATTGAAGTAATTTATTTTTTGCATGAGGCGCCGCCGCAGCTTCCGGCGAGTACAATGATGAGCAGGAGCACGAGCAGCAGGATGAGGCCGAGGTAGAGCGGGCGCCGGCGCTGGTAGATTGCTGTGCTGATGTCGTCGACCACGCTGGTGCTCTCCTTGCGCTTGGAAATAGCAAGACTCACTTCGGTACAGGTGCCAGCCAGCTCGCTGACCATGTCGCCAAAGAACGCCCGAAAGCTCGGTCGCTGCGGGCACACTGTGAACGTCGCCTGGTCATCGCCCTCGGGTCGGCAGCTCCCGCTTCGGCGTCGCCGGTGATGTTTGCGCTGCTGTGGCGCTTCCGGCTCTGGCACAGAGCCGGGCTGGCCGCGCGAGCTGGCGCCCTCCTGCGACCCAGCCGCCTCGAACATGCTGTCGGGCGGGCTCGCAGTGCGCCGGTCAATCGCCCGCGTGGTCAGATTCGTGTTGGTCTGATCGATGTAGGTCGGGTTCTGCGGCTTGAGAATCGAGACGCCGCCCAGCTGCTGGTAGCGGTGCGCCGGATCCGCCTTGCGCGTCCAATTCGCCGACTGGTAGATATTGTCGTCGAAAATATCCACTGGCATTGGTAATCCCTTGTTGTCAATAAAGAAATTAATTTATTTCTTCAAATCAGCTGATGTCTTGATTTCCAAGCACTCGAGCGTCTGAATGTTTGTCAACACATAGATCTTGTGCTCCTTGAAAACAGAGATCACGTTGTCAATGAAATCTTTCCTTTCAGCGCCAGTCATGCTGAGATGAAACCAAGGTAAATCGAGCTCCTCGGCATCGCTGGTCACGCAGGGCATTGGCCCCGCAGCAATGAGACGCATGCCTGTGTAGCCAAACGGCTTGCAGAAGAGCGCAACGATGAACTGCGTTTCCGAGAGGTTGTCGACAATCTTAAATTCGAGCTTCTCCCGCAGCGCCTCGAGCTCTGGAAGCGTCGCTTCGACGACAAGGGTGCCCCACCACGAGAACAGCAGCTTTTCACCAGTGCTCCACCACATCACATCACCAATCTGCACTTTGTTTGTAAAATCCAGGTATCCAATTTTCTTCAACCACATAGATGTCAATAATTTATGAGGTTAGATAATCTGAGCAAGTCAGACGAACAGCTATCAGGCAGAGGAGAAGACAACTTTCAGAGGGCGCAGTCCAAAGCAGACAGCCAGCAGCCAGCGTTGATGAAAGCGTCAGCAGCCACAGCGAGTAGCCCAGACAATCCACTAGCATGTACGTGGCTGTAAAAGATTCAGAGGTTAGTTTCAAGAATGGAGTGTCTCGCTGCACTGCTCAGAGCTCAGCCGAGCGCGCTGCACGACTGGCAGCCGCGTGAGTGGCTCAGCCTGATGCTAGTCTGCCGACAGTGGCGGGACTACCTATACGCTGAGAATCCGCTGGCCATTGACTGGGGCTGGCACAACGATGCACCGCTGCGCTTTGCAGCGCGACACGGGCACAGTGAGCGCGTTGCGCAGCTACTCCGCAATCCCGTCGTCAACCCCGCGGCTCTCGACAACGCAGCGCTCATGCAGGCGGCAATTCACGGACACACTGAGGCGTTTGGAATGCTGCTGGCAGCCACTCCGCTGGCGCCAGCCATCGAAATGCTTGTTGCTGCGCTGGCGCGCAAGCATAGGGAGATAGCTGTGCAGCTGCTGACCTGCGGCAAACTGAACTTGGCTCTACAGCCTCGACTATCTGGTCTCGAGCGCCAAATGGCGCTGGCGCGCCATCACCGCTGCAGCGTGCTGCTGGTTCTGGCTGCCGAGGTTGGGGACTACCCAGAGCTTGTGTGTCCTCTCTTTGAGAAAACTCCCAGCTGGGGGCTGCTCAATGAACTTCAGTGTTGGCGCTGCATGGACCAGCTTGTCGGGCAAATCTCCACTGTGGATCTCTCGGAATTCCAAAAGTGTCTACTGTGCCGGGTGGAATCGCCAATAGAAGACGCCACGCTAGAGCTCTGGCTGGACAAACTCCGAGCAGCAGACAGCGACATCTCGCTACAGAGTGTTTTTTCACGGTTGCTGCGGGATGCCAGTCCAGCTCTGATTGCCCAGCTGGTCAAGTTAGGGCAGCACTACCTCGAACCGATAGAGCTGTATGCTCAGCTAGAAAAAGCATGTGGGGCTGGCCACATTGACATTTTGCGCGCAGCAGAAGGCGCTCTGGAATCGTTGCAGGTGCCTCTCGAGCATCTGCTGCTGGCAGCGATCGCGGCCGAACAGCTGTCCTGCGTCGAGTGGCTGCTGGCGCTGCCGCAGATCGATCCGGCGTACAACAACAATCAGGCAATCTGTGCAGCAGCAGAGCGGGGCTCCCTGGCGCTGGTGGACCGCCTCGTTCGGGAGCCCGGCGTAGCAGCATACGCGCGGCGCAACGCCCCACTCCGACACGCCTGCGCAGCAGGATCGCTGCCCTTGATGCGTCTGCTGCTGGCCAGCTCACCCCGCTGTTGCCTCGACAAGAGCTGTTTCCTCTCTGCGCTGCAGAACAAGCGGGTGGATGCGCTGGCACTGATACTGGATCGCACCGCTATGCCCTACGAGGCCAACGCTGAGATATTTAGCGCTGGGTTGGGCAACGAAGAGCTCATGTCCGTGCTCTGCGCTGCGCTGCCAACAAAGCTGGTAATTCGCACGGCTGCAGCACTGCGTGGCATTGTGGAACTGCTACTGCTGCACGATGAAGCACAATGGCTTCCGGCGCTGCTGGACAGCCGGATTCTTCTCAGCGAGGAGATTGAGCGAATCTTCAGAGAACGGCACTTTGACCAAGTGAATCGGGAGCGAGTGGATTTGCAGCGCGCAGCCCTGCCATTCTTCAGAGCAGTGTTGGGCGCTGCCCGACCCTGGGTCAGCAGCCCTGTGGCATGCAAGATGATCTTCACGCTGGCCAAGCACAGTGAATTCGCTGTGCTGATCGAGGCGGCACTCGGCTGTGACGAGCTGATGGACAGCAGCGCAGAGACCAGAGAGATCTTCAAGGCCAAAGTTTGCTCTGCCCTCTGCAAGTGCTCAACGATTCCAGTGACAACCGCTCGCAGCTTTTTCAAGGCTGTCAAGTTTAACTGCAAAGGCAACAAAGCAATCCAGCGCTGCAAGCGCGAGATCTCAGACTGGCTGCGAGATCACGCATCGCTATAAATAATTTCTGTTTGCCATTAATTAGTTTTGCAGAACACAGGGGATGGAATCAAGTGCAAGCTGCTCAGAGGACGAACTCGCCGAGGGGTTTATTGAGGGAAGGACGCGAGCGCTGATATTCCCCCAGGTGACCGACTATGATCCGCAGTCGAGCTCGCTGGCCGAGCAGATCAAGCAGCTCAACGCGCTCTGCAGCAGCATGGCGCAGGCGATGCTGACAATGAACAAGAAGCTGGACAGCTGCGACGAGCGCCTGGCGCAGCTGACCGCCGCCACCCAGCGCGATCTCGCGGGCGAGATTGTGCAGGAGCTGGCCAAGGCTCAGGCCGATGTGCCTGCCGCGCTGGCCGAGCTACGCGCACTTGCACAGGCCAGCAGCAAGCCGGCCGATCTCGTGGAAATGGTTGCCATCATGCGCAAGATCAAGCCGCTCATCAAAACGATGGGCAAGCGTCTAGAGACAATCGAGTCACGCGATCTGCGCATGGAGAATCTCTATCTGCGCGAGAAGATACCCTTTCACTTCCAGCCCCATCACTCGAGCAGCAGTCTCAGCTCCGGCTCCATCGGTCAACCCCTTCGGCCACCGCAGGGGAAAAAGTAAAGCACCAACCACGCTGCTTTCTGTAAATAAATCTGTTATATGAAATTATTTTCATGGAAATTTCTTTTAACTCCTGAAATAATCATTTAATTTAAAAGTAGGGTCAGCATAAATAGTTTTCGTATGAAATTTCCTAAAAATTTCCTGAAATAAAACCAGGGTCAGCTTAAATTGTTTATTTATGAAATTTCAGTCCAATATTTCTGTCAATGTTCAGGTCTGTTTTAAAAAATTTGCATTTTAAAAAAAGTTGGACCTCAAAAATTTTTGGCGACAAAAAATCTTTTATGCAGATTTGGTTTACTTGCAGCTTGATTATTTCATGAAATTTCAGAAAGAAAACAATTTAAGCTGACCCTAGTTTTATTTCATGAAAATTTCATGAAATTTCAAAGGAAAATATGTATTTATTTAGAATTCAGCACTCTGAGCAGGCGGCCGTCTGTGGTTCGAACCGGAACGCCGAGAGTGTTTTTTCCCTGGATCGGAGCAAGAGGTTGCGATGATTGCACTGGTTGTGATGATTGCGTTGGTTGTGGTTGTTGTGCTGATTGTGCAGCGAGACGAGCCTCGGCCTGGGCGATGACCTGGCTGTCCTTGACCTCGGCTCTGCGGATATCGCTCAGCCCATCGCTGGTGGTCGCTAGGAACGGTAGCGCGGTGAGGTTGACGAGGCGCGGGTGCGAGCTGAGCCAGCGGTCGATGTGGCCCCACTCGGGCCGCCACTGCAGCACAGTGTCGTAGCCGGACTCAAAGTAGAGCGTGATGAAGAGACCGCTGGCGTCTTTGATTTGGTGCAGCGGCGCCTCGAGCGCGTTTGACGACAGCACACCAGAGAGCCCCGGCCGGAACAGGTCACAGCGCTCCTGCTTCACCAGCGCGCTGATCTGCTGGCGCCAGAGCTCGCGCGCGTTCGGCTTGAACACGACGTCGTCCTCAAGCACCAGGATGAAGCCAAAGCCCTTGCGCTTGGCGTGGTCCACGCAGAGCTGGTGGCTGAGGCCGCAGCCGGCCGCGCTGCCCAGGTCCACGGCCTTGACGCGGAACAGATTCTCCGGCACATCGGAGAACTTTGCCCACTCACGCTGCGCCTCCTCCCAGCGATCCGGTCGCCGGTCGAGATTGATGCAGTACGCTGTCACCTGGTTGCTATCGAGAGACGGCACCGAGGGCAGCGGCATTCTGTTGTAAGCTACCTTGGAAATAATATTATTCTATCACTTTAGCAGAGACAGCTGCACCATGCAACAGCCCGCAGCGATTCCGCGGGAGAGGATTGAGCAAGCAGCCACACTGTGCGCGCTGGCGCAGCAGAGCCGGCGCCGCGAGCCCTGTGCCGAGTGCAATGCGCTCGACGAGCTGAACACTGGCCTCGCCGCCGAAGGCCTTCAGCTGCTCGAGTCGCTGCAGTTCAACACCTTCCCACTCGGCCTCTGCTCTGGCTTCATTGCGCAGGAGCCGCGTACTGGCTCCATCGTCGTGGTGCTCTCGGCCGCGTTCGATTGGCAGCAGGCGCCGATGCCGCAGTTCTGGGACCGCGTGGTCGACTGGCGCGGCTACGGCCGCGTTGCGCAGGTGTTTGCCCAGACGGCAGCCAACCTCGAGGATACGGTGCGCTGGGCTCTGCGCCGCGTAACTCCCCGGGCCGGCCGCTATTTCCAAGTCTACGGCTTTGGCCTGGCCGCACCGGTTGCCTACTTGCTAAATCTCGACGCTGTGCCGCGGGCAATCGAGCTGGGCTTTGAAGCGCGCCTACCAATTCTCTTTGCCTGTCCCAAGTTTGTGGATTCCCGTTTCAAGCAGTGGGCGCAGCTCGGCTCCATCCTCAGCTTGGCGCTGGACGGCGACTGGTTGCCACGCATGCCCGTGACGCCGCTCAACTGGCAATTCGAGTGGCCGGCAACGCCGCTCGCCATTGACCTCGGCTACAAGCCGCTTTTCGACGACCCCCAGCGGCCAGCGCAAACTGTACAAGTTTTGCCCAGCGCCTACCTAGCCGCGCTACTACGCATTAAATGAGTTTACTGGTGTCTCATGGATAATTTGCATATTTCGGAGCATCAAAGGCCTCAAAGTGTTTCCAGAGCCTGGGGCTAGTCTCTTTCAAGGCAGGCTGTTCCTTGATCAGGCGCCAGATGCCAATCGCGGACAGCTTCATGTTGTTAAAGTGTTGACAGGGCCAGCTCTCCTGGCATTCACTATCAATCTTCAGTTCGCCTTGGGAGGTTTGAATAATCCAATCGAAAGTCATTTTTGCTTTTGTTTTGTTTTTTGTGATTCACAATTACTACACAGTAGTCCATTCATAAACTTAGTTTGAAAATTAGAGCCCATAAATATTTTTCATCTTTGAAATAAAAGAATCTTTATTGCGGATTTCGCAGGCGTAGAACAATAATCGTGTCCTCCAAGTAGCCTTTGCCTCGAGCTTTGGTCGGATAGTGATGATCATAGTTAATGTCCTCCCCCTCTAGATTGCACTCGGCGCGAGAGGTGAGGCCCTCGACCCATTGCTCCTCAGAGATTGCCGCGGAAATGTGAGATACTCCAAAGCCCAGATTGGCTTTGGCCAGCGCTTCCTCCAAGTGTTCCAGGGGCTCGGGTGCCTTGTACTTGTCTTTGTCTCGGAGCTTGTAGCCACAGGCTTTGAATGTGAAATCAACGCGGATGGCAATGTCGTGGCAATCGACGATCAGATCATTGGTCGGATCGTACTCGTTGTAGGGCTCTTTTCCGAAAGGGGCAAACGCAAGGCCATCCTTGTCCCAGTCCACAAGTTCATCATCGCCAAGGAAAATGATCGCTCCATGTTCCTGCAACTCTTCCAGCAGGTTGCAGGGAAGCGGCTCGTTCAGCTTTTCAATCTGCTGCTCAAGAATGAAGGTTTGGCTGCGAATCTCACAGGCAAGTTTTCTCAACTGCGTTAGAAACTCTTGCTTCTTTGCCTGCTTCTTGTTGCGGGTATTCTGGCGATGAATTGACAGCAACCTTTTTAGCTTGTCCTCTGCTGTGACAGTTGGGTTAGCCTCTTCTTCCATGTTTTGTTCTTTTGCTGCGTCGAATTGCCACACATCCACTGGTCTCGATTATCAATTAAAATTAAATGAAAATTCACGAGTGAAATTATTTAATTCAAACTCGGAAGTTTAACTTCATGAAAGGAAATTTATTTTACTCTACCCAGCTGGGAAAGCGGGCTTGAGGCAGCTGCGGCTGGCGAACATTCAGCGTAGAGCTGCGGGGTGTGCGCTGGAGGCGCGGCTTCCGGACATCGAGATTCGAGTGCAGCGGAATGCGGATCAGCGAGTTGGTATAGGCCTTGAGGCGGACGTCAAACTGCTCCACTGTGGCGCGGGGACCTCTGACTTGCTCGAGCTGGCGGTGCAGCTGGCTTTGCTCGCGGCGCAGGTTGAGCCGAGTCAGCTGCTTGACCTGTGCCGGCTGCAGCGCATCGAGACTGGCCCAGAAGCGGTCCATGTGCTCCATGCTCTGGATGTACGGCACATACACTGCGTTGCTGCCGAGCTCGGCATTGAAGAGTTTGGCAATGCTCTCCGCGCTCTCGCCGCTCTCAAGCGTCTGCGCGACGGCCAGCTTGAGCACCTGCGCTCGGTCATAGTCGGCAACCTCCTCGGCGCTTTTGCGCACAAACATCTCGCTCAGTTTGGCAGCTTCTGGGACCGCCGCAACTGCTGCGACAACTGCTGCAGCAACCGCTGGCTGGGCTGACACCTGCTCAAGCTGCCGCTGCAGCTCTGCAATCTCTGCTTGATCCTTGGCAATGTCGGCCTGCAGCTCAGCAATTTCCTCGGTCTTGGCCTCGACAATCTCATCTTTGGCCTCGACGCCGGGAAGAGTCTCCTCCAGCAGCGCAATCTCTTGTATTGCCGCAGCAATTTCAGACTTTTTGTCTTCAATATCTTCTTTTTCGTGAAGGATTTCCTCCTTAACTTCCTCCTTTTTTTCTTCAATTTCCTCCTTTCTTTCTTCAAACTCTGTTTTGGCCTGTTGAATTTCCGTCTCAATTTGACTGGTCTCCTGTTTGAGTTCCTTGCTTTCTTCAGCCTCTTGAATGACAGAAGCCTTGCTTTCTTCAGCCTCTTGAATGACAGAAGCCAAGCTGGCATCGCTGGCCACTGTGCTGTCGTTGTTTGCCTCGATCGAGATGGAGCTTGCGTCGGTCTCTGGAAGGATGGGCTCGTCCCACAGAGGCGCCGAGCGCGCTGTGGGCAGCTCAATGGTGCTGATCTCGCTCATGTCAGGAAGCTCGGGAAGTTCGCTGTAGGTTGCGCTAGCATCGGTCGTCGACGCCTCTTGATCGAGGCTGATGTCCACGTAGCGCGAGGGCTCAGCTGCACTCGACAGGGCGGCCGCTGGCTCAGCATTGGCAGCCGGCGCCTCTTGCTCGGCATCTGCAACCAATGCCTCTTGCTCGGCATCTGCAGCCAATGCCTCTTCCTCGGCATCTGCAGCCAATGCCTCTTCCTCGGCATCTGCAGCCAATGCCTCTTGTTCAATGCTAATGTCCGCGTAGGGCGACGGCTCGGCTGCTGACTCTTTATCAGCTGCGTCTTCCTCGAATTGACCCAGTAGCTGTTGCTCAATGTCACCCTCCTCGTCGACTTCAAAGTCAATATCATCATCTTCCTCTTCTGCTGTCTCAGTGCCGAGGTCGAGTTTGATTGCTTCCTCTTCCTCTTCTTCTTGATCGCCATTGGCCTCGGCCTCTTCGCCAGCTTGAAGATCATCGCCTTCGATTTCGCTTTGCTCGCTAACAAGATCACTGTTGCGATCATAGTCAGGATCAATCTCAGGTCCATCTTCTTTCACAGTCAAGTCCAGAGGATCGTCTTCTGGCTCACTGTGCGCATCCTCTTCGTCGAGGTCAAGCTCCGCTGCCTCCGCATCAGCAGCATCGGCCACTTGGACGTCCTCGTCGTCCAGCACCGAAATATCACCATTCATCTTTAGGCCCTCCAACTGAGCCATAATCTCGGCCATCGTTGGCGTGGTTGTCATTCTGCCAGCGAGAGATTACTTATTTATTGCACAACAAAAATTATTGCTAGAGTCGCACCAAGAGCCAGTCGAATTTGACGCGCTGCT
>Ga0315284_10000495_pt1 | contig 53786 bp, 50 predicted proteins | sample YL17G09_16_MG_FD_203696 | JGI IMG/M metagenome (GOLD analysis project Ga0315284, IMG submission 203696) | Sediment microbial communities from Yellowstone Lake, YNP, Wyoming, USA - YL17G09_16 | ecosystem: Environmental > Aquatic > Freshwater > Lake > Sediment | place: USA: Wyoming | collected...
AACCGCAGCAAATCGCGGTCTCCACGCAGCCGAACCACGAAGTGATACTCCTGGTCAATCCAGTCCTCCAGCAACGCGCGGGCATCCCCGCCCCGGTCCACCACCAGCACGCCGCGCCTCTGGGTCAACTCAAAGACCCAGCGCACCGCGTCGAGGATGATCGGGTTCTGGCCGGGACAGAACGGCTGCTCGTGGCTGAATGGCTCCATCAGGATCGGCACGGGGTTCTTGCGCGACACGGAGGCGTACAGTTCGATCAGCCAGTAGCCGTTGACCAACTGCCCGGTGCTGCCGTCGCGGACCGTGGCCAGGTAGTCCATCTTCTTGGCCATAGGCTTGGCGATGTCGGACAGGTCCAGGATGATGGGCGTCTCGTCAGCCACCAGCGGCAGCCATAGCCCCGTCGCGGCGGCCTTGACCTTCTGGTCCAAGTCGTCGGCTTGGTTGAGATGCCCTTCGAGGCGGTCCAGGCGGGAGAGAAACTTGGTTCCCCGATCGGGCAGGCTGCGAGCCATGCGACAGACCACCGGCCGACCGGCGCGAAGCAGTCCGACCAGCCCATCGCGGAGGAACTTTTTATGGGGTTTGGTCAGATTCTCCCCGATTGGCCGGAGGAACCAGTTCAGGTTAGCCGATACGGCTTCCATCAAGACTTGCGGTCGCGTCATAGTGCACCTCCCTGTGCGATAACGAGTTATGGAATACTGGACCTATCCCATACATCGTCACGCACGGGGTCTGCGCCGGAGCCATTCACCCCTTGGAAAATCACCTTTAAAAAAAGCCCTCAGTTTGAGGAAAATGTACTGGACAACTCCGGACTTGACGATACAATATTACAGAGTTACGTATCCCTAGAGGAGTGTACTGATGAGCAAGACAAGGAAAAAGAGCGACGCAGAACAAGGACCGCCGTACGTTGGACCGATCACGCAGCAAGCAATGGAAAGACAGGCGGAAGGTCCGCCCGCACTGATGAGAGAATGGCACCGTGCCCTCAAGCAGCCCGGAAACTTCATACTCCTCTGGGCAGGGGCTATCCTAAAGCCGGACGGTCACGGCAACAGTTGGAGCATGATGTTCATCTGCACCGGCGACGAACCAGCTCCGAACCCAGAGCCGCCAATTAACTCCGATGTCGCGGCCAAGATGGAGACGATGCTTGCACCGTTGGCCCATGAGTCACGAGTGCGCATCCTTCAGAGCCTTTATCGCGGACCTAGCAGCCCGACAGAACTTTCGGAGTTGACGGGGCTCAAGGGCGGCAGCCTGTACCATCACCTGCGAGAGCTTCTTTACGCGGCCTACGTTCGGGACGAGCAGGGCAAGTACCAACTGACCGATCTGGGCAGGCAGTTGCTCGTCTCCTTCACGAGCATCGCATCGAAGGTCGTGCAGGACCGTGGGACCGAGGGCCTTATGATGGGCGATAACTGGTAGAACCGCTGGCATCAATTCGCTCCTGAATCGGCGGGCATGATTCCCGGCCAAGGCTTGCCCGTCCGCTGGCGAGCCACGGCGTCCATGTTCTTGAGCTTGTCAGCCGGCGTGTAGCTGGTCAGATACCGCGTCGTCGGCATGGCCACATTGCGACAAGTTGGCGTTGCTGGCGACAGTCCGCTGTAGCACTTTGCGACAGCGTGTTTGGAGCGACTGTTGAGCGAAAAAATCACGTTTTTGTATCTCCTTGTTATAGAGATAGTTAGAGATTTATTTTCTGGAATTATTCCACGGCACCACCCTTGCTATAAGTAAAGGCGGAGCGAAGCAAGTTACACCGGAACCTCTTGCAGTAAACGAGGAAGGGAATGTTGGAGCAAAAGGCGCGTAAGGCCACGGCGTTTAGGCCGGGCTGCGGTCACGAGACGTGTGTCGTGATGACGTGCCAAAACATTTTCGAGACCGAGCAGTTCGGTCGAGAGTTGTTGAAAGTTCATAGCGGCCGCCTCCAGGCGTATGGGCGGATCAGGGACTTGATCTCCAACCCCCCGGCTGGTTCGATCACCTCGGCGATTATCGCCACCAGCGATAGTACGGCCGAGTTGAGAGGGGCGCTTGCGTGGTTTCGGCGCTACTGGCCTCGTTGTCCGGTCACCGTTGTGGGCGACCGGGGTTGCGGGACTCAGGAGCGCACGGCCCGTGAGGGCGGCGCGTTATTTCTGACTCGCCCGGTGAGTGTGGAACAGTGGTCTGCCATTGTTTACCGCGCCTCCGGTGAAAAGTGAATTAGAGAGGTTTGGTTCGGAGGGAGCAAGGCCCTTAAGTGGGCCACGCCGCCTTGAGCAGCGGCGTGATAAGGCAGGCCTGGGCTGTCCAGGAGCCTGTGGCGGCTTGAGAGAGAGCCGTCGAGGGAGTCCGAATGAGGAACCTCGTAGACAGTCGGATCGGCGGAGACGAGCGCCCGCCGGCACATTGCCTTCCTCCTCCTCCTGGGGCAATACGACGGTCGAGAGGTTACTCAAGGTAGCGACCTGTGACGTTTGTGGATCAGCGGAGATGAGCGCCCGCTGAAATGCTCTGGTCTCTCCTCCTCCAGGGCTTCTGCAAATGGAAGCCTTCAAGAGGCAACAGGTGGTTACCAAGGCGAAGGGCGATGACGTGGACTTGCAAAAGTTACGTCTTCGCCCCTTTTTTTTGCGCTCCAAGTGCCGAAACGGTCCTCCGGTGACGGCCGGTCGTCGAAAGGCGGCGGCCAACCGCTGCGAGCGGATCGTGGATTTGTCCCACTTGCGCCCTTGTGATTCCCGTTAGCCTCAATAGAATTCACTCGGAAACCATTTGAGGGAGGCAGGAGACATGCCCGGTCTGGGCGTCAACATCGATCATGTGGCCACCATCCGTCAGGCGCGGCGGACGGTGGAACCCGACCCCGTCTGGGCGGCCGTCCAGGCGGAACTGGGCGGCGCCGACGGCATCACCTTCCACCTTCGCAAGGATCGCCGCCACATCAACGACCGCGACGCCCGCCTGCTGCGGCAGACCGTCCGCTGCAAGCTCAACATGGAAATGTCGCTGGACGAGGAGATCGTCGCCATAGCCCTGGAGATCAAGCCCGACCAGGCCACGCTGGTCCCCGAGAACCGCCAGGAAATCACCACCGAGGGCGGACTGGACGCCCTGGGCCATGCCCGTCGCCTGGCGGAGGTGACCAAGGCCCTCCAAGGTGCCGGCGTGATCGTCAGCGCCTTTGTCGCCCCCCACCGCGATCAGATCATCGCCTCTCGCCAAGCTGGCTGCGACGCCATCGAGATCCACACCGGGCGTTACGCCAACGCCACCGGCCCCGCCGTCGCCGAGACCATCGAGGAAATCCGAGCGGGCTTGCGGGCGGGGCTTGATGCCGGCCTGGTCGTCCACGGCGGACACGGCCTGACCTACAACAACATCGCCCCCATCGCGGCCTTGCGGGGCTTCAGCGAGTTCAACATCGGCCACTCCATCGTTTCCCGCGCGGTATTCGTCGGCCTGGGCCAGGCGGTGGCCGAGATGAAACGCCTCATCGACAAGTCCGCCGGCATGTAGCGCGTAGGGCGTGCAACTATTGTTGCACGCGCAATTCATAGACGATGCGACCGTTACGCGAGCTACAAGTAGCTCGCCCTACCGGTTTTTTCGCGGCGCGTATCCGCACACTTCAATGAAGGACGAGCGAACCATGAAAGTCCTGGTCGCCTTTTATTCCCGCTCGGGAGTGACGCGCGCCGCCGCCGAGGACATCGCCCGCCGGCTGGGCGCCGACATCGAGGAAATCATCGACACCAAACCGCGCCGCGGCGCCATCGGCTGGCTGATCGCCGGGAAAGACGCCTCGCTGAAGTGCCTCGCCGAGATCGCCCCGCCGGCCAAGGACCCCGCCGCATACGACCTGGTGATCCTCGGTACGCCCGTGTGGGCCTTCACCATGGCCCCTGCCGTGCGGACCTACATCGCCCGCTACGCCGGGGCCTTCAAGAAGCTGGCCTTCTTCTGCACCATGGGCGGCTCGGGCGACAAGAAGACCTTCCGCCACATGGCCGACCAAGCCGGCCTATCCCCCCTGGCGACACTGGCACTGACCGAAAAAAACGTCCGCGCCGGAAAATGCGGCGAACAAGTGGAAGGATTCTTGGCGAGGCTCCAAGTATTGTAGGCGTGCAGCTATTGTTGCACGCGCAAGTTATCACTGACATAACCATTGCGCGAGCTACAAGTAGCTCGCCCTACCGAATTTCTCCTCAGCAGCCGTGTGCAACCGTGAACATGGCTATGATTATTCCGTATAGATAAACTCCGACCGGGGGATCCGGCTTACATAGCTTCTACACGCCTTACCCGGTCTTTTTAGGCGGCTTTTGGAGCAGGAGATTTCGGATGGCCTGGAGGATTTCCTGCGGTTCGGCCATGCGTCCAGGGCCGGATGTTCCGCAGGCCAGGCGACCATCGTCGGGACCGACGACCTGCCAGCCCCAATCCCGCAGGCGTTTGATGTTCGTCTGGACGGGCGGGGCGAGCCACATGCGGGTGTTCATCGCCGGGGCAAGCAGTATCGGGCAGGACCCGCAGGCCGAAAGGCCCAGTGAGCTGATCAGGTCGTCGGCCAGGCCGGCGGCGAACTTGCCGATGATGTCGGCGGTGGCCGGGGCGACCACCATCAGGTCGGCAACCTCCGTGGGGGCCAGATGGCCGGCGCGGAAGTCCTCCGTCGGCAGCCACAGCGTGGTATACACCTGCCGCTGCGTGAGGGTTTGGAAGGTCAGCGGCGAGACAAACCGCGTAGCCGCCTCGGACATGGCCACGCTCACGCCAGCGCCGGCGGCAACAAGCTTTCCAACAAGGTCAGCAACCTTGTAGCAGGCGATCCCGCCCGTGACACACACCAGGACTTCGTATCCGCCCAGGGAATTTTCCGCGTTGCCGGCCATTGTCGCCGCCTGTCCCCCAGTCTTGAAGGGCGAGCTACTTGTAGCTCGCGCAACATTCACATCGGCGACAGATTGCGCGTGCAACAAGTTGCACGCCTACAGGGCTACGGGGCTATTTCTTGAGGATGTCGTTGGGGGTGAGAATCCGGGACTTCTCGTAGTCGATGGCGATCTTGTCCTCCAGGATTTCCTGGATGGCGACTTCCATGTCCGTCATGCCGCGCTTGCGTTCCACCAGGGCGCGGGAGCCTTGGACCAACTCCACCAGCCGCCGCTGGATCAGGGCGGTGAGCTTGAATTTTCCGCCGACTTTTTTGACGATCTCCTCGCTCTTCAATGCCTCAATCATCGTTCCGTTGACTCCTGTTTGACAATCGCAACCACCTGGCGCACCGCGGCTTCCAGGTTGTCATTAATGACTTCGTGATTATATACGCCGCTGGCCCTGGCTGCGTCCAGTTCTTTCCTGGCCTGGGCTAACCGGGCGGCCACCACTTCTTGGTTTTCGCTGCCGCGCCCTTTGAGCCGGGAGGCCAACGTCGCCTCGTCGGGCGGCGTCATCAGCACGTAAATCGCGTCGGGCATCTTGCGATGGACCTGCAATCCGCCCTGGACGTCGATGTCCAGGATGACGGTTTTTCCGGAGGCCAACGCATCCTCCACCGGACCGGCGAGCGTGCCGTAGAGCCGGGAAAACACCTCGGCCCACTCCAGCATCTCCCCTGCCGCCACCATCCGGCGGAAAGTATCTTCGCTGACGAAACGATAATCCCGTCCGTCCACCTCCCCCGCCCGCGGCGGGCGAGTAGTCGCCGATACGCTATATTCCGCCCCGGTCCGCCGGAGCACCTCACGCACGATGGTCGTCTTGCCGACCCCGGAGGGACCGCTGATGACGACCAGCCTGCCGTGAATCCGGCCCATCTCGCCACTCCGTCGCGCGGCCCTGAGCTACACCGCGCGTAGCCGCTGATCGACTTGCCTCGCCCGCGGAATCCGCACAGATCCCGCCAGCGAACTGCCTCTTCCACTTCACTCGACGTTCTGCACCTGTTCCTTTATTCGGTCAATGGCGGTCTTGATCTCCACCACCGCCCGGGCGATTCGCGCGTCGGCGGCCTTGGAACCGATGGTATTGGCCTCGCGGAGCATCTCCTGGGCGATGAAGTCCATCTTCCGCCCCGCAGGTTCGGGAGAGTCAATGGCCTCCCGGAATTGCTGGAGGTGTGCCCGCAGGCGGGCGATCTCCTCGGCGATGTCGCACCGCTCGGCAAAGATGGCCACTTCCCTGGCCAGGTTTTCCGCGTCGATGTTTATGTTGCCCGCGGCGGTCAGTTCCTTGACCCTCGCGGCCAGTCGCTGGTGGTAGTCCGTCACCACCTGGGGGGCTTGTCGGGCCACCTCATCGAGGTTCTCCGTGACGACCGCGCAATGGGACAGCAGGTCGGCCTTCATGGCCGCCCCTTCGTGACGGCGCATCTCCATCAGGTCGCCCAGCGCCCGCTCCACGAGGCGCATCAGTTCCGCCTGCGTCTTGCGGCAGATTTCCTCCAGTGGCGGGGGTTCGCAGACGCCGGGAAGCTGGAGCATCGTCCCCAGGTCGATCCGCAGCGTGGGGTTGGCCTCGATCTCCATCAGCTTGATCTGGTCGATGTACTTGGCCAGCGCCACGACGTTCACCCGATAGGCCGCCTGCTCGTCGGGCACGGTCATACGGACGGAGATGTTGATGGTGCCTCGCACCAGCCGGGCGCGTAACAGCTTGTCGATGTCCGCCTCGGTGCTGACCAGCGCATCGGGCAGCTTGATGATGCTCTTGTAGTAGCGGCTGTTGACGGAGCGGATCTCCACGGCATATTCCACGCCGTCGGCATGGCCGCCGGCCGATCCGAAACCCGTCATTGAACAGAGCATCTCAGCCTCCTGAAGCGGGCAAGGCGGGCATACTGGCGGCCGAGGGAAGGGTCGTCGCGGCCGGTTGGGTCTCCGTCTCCTGGGGACCATAGAACGCGCTGGTCGCCGGGCTGGGATGACGTCCCGGCTGGTAGGTCCTGGCCTGCAACATCGTCCCGGGCTTGACCATCACGGGGTTCTTCTCATATTTGGGAGACTGCTCCGTCGGTTCGGAACCATCGACGGTGTAGTGGATGGACACGTTGACACCCGGAGCGGCGATGCTCACGGATGTCTCGACGGTGATGGGGCTTTGGGGGGGAATGAACTCCGGTCTGGCGGCCACCGCCTTTTCCGGGCGCAACGCCACGGTGGTGGCGATGGACAGCAACACGAACAGCGCCGTCAGCACGATGGTCACCCAGGTGAATACGTCCCCGGTCTTGGTTCCGAAGGCCGTAGAACCCACGCCGCCAAAGGCCGCGCCCAGCCCGCCACCTCGCCCCTTCTGGAGCAGCACCACGACGATCAGCAGGACGCATATGACGATGAACAGCGTCACCATGAACACTTGCAGCATCTGCATGGGAGTCTGCCTTTCCGACGCCTCGTCATGGTCAACAACGCCGCGTCTTTTAGCAACCAAAATTCCGGCTCCGCCGGGGGCGAACCTTACCAGGCCGCCCGCGCGATGGCCTCAAAGTCCGAGGCCTTCAAGCTCGCGCCGCCCACCAGCGCGCCGTCCACGTCCTCCTGTCGCAGCAACTCGGCGGCGTTGGAGGGTTTCACCGATCCACCGTACTGAATCCGCGTCTGTGCCGCCACGGCGGCATCGAACCTCTCCGCCAGCAGGCGACGGATCATCGCATGGACTTCCTGGGCCTGCTCCGGAGTGGCGTTGACGCCCGTCCCGATCGCCCATACCGGCTCGTAGGCGATCGTCAGCCTGCCCGCGTCAGAGGTCGCGATGCCTGCCAGACCGATTTTCACCTGGCGGTCCACCACGTCCATCGTCAGTCCGCTCTTTCGCTCCTCCAGCAGCTCCCCGACACAGAAGATCACCTCCAGCCCCGCCGCCAGGGTCTTGATGATCTTGCGGTTGATCATCTCGTCGGTCTCGCCCAGCACGTGCCGCCGCTCGCTGTGCCCGATGATGACGTAGCGGCAGCCCACGTCCTTGAGCATCGCGGTGGAGACCTCTCCGGTGAAGGCCCCGTCATCCTCGTGAAAGACGTCCTGGGCGCCCAGGGCGATGCGGCTGCCGGCCAGCGCCGCCTTGACGGCGGACAGGTACACGAAGGGCGGGCAGACGGCCAGGTCCACCGCATCGAGGGACCCGATGGACCGCGCCAGGGCGGTGGCGAGTTCCACGGCGCCGCGGCTGGTGGTGTTCATCTTCCAGTTGCCCGCGATAAACGGCTTGCGTGGCATGTCGTTGTATCCTTCCTGTTTTTCCGGGCGTCGTGGCCCGATTCCTAGACGGGTTCCGTGGCTCGCGGGAAGCTTCCCAGCACGTGCATCTCTCCGCAGTGCTCCTTGGCCTCGGCGAGGGCCTGTCGGAAGTTGTCGTCCTGGCAGTGGCCTTCGGCGTCGACGAAGAAGTAGTACTCCCAGTTCCTACGCTTGGACGGGCGGGTGTCGATGTTGGTCAGGTTGATGCCGTAACGCGAGAACACCTCCAGCACCCTGGACAAGGCCCCCGCGCGGTGGGCGGTGGTGAACATGATTCCGGTCTTATCGTTGCCTGTCCGGGGGGTGGGGTGGTTGGAGATGACGAAGAACCGCGTCATGTTGCTGGGATTGTCCTCGATGTTGGCGAAGACGATCTTTAGGTTGTACAGCTCCGCCGCCAGGACCGAGCCGATGGCGGCCAGGCCCTCCTGCGAGGCGGCCATTTCGGCGGCCTTGGAGGAACTGGCCACCGGAAGGAGATCCACCTGCTTGAAACTGGTGGAAATCCAGTTTCGGCACTGGGCGAAGACCTCGGGCTTGGAGGCGATGGTGGTGATCTTCTCCGGGGGGCAGTTGGCCAGAAGGTTCTGATGCACCTCCACCAACACCTCGGCGCAGATGTAAACCTGCGCATCAATGAAGGAGTCCAGAGTGTCCACCACTCCGCCGCCGACGTTGTTTTCGATGGGCACCAGCCCCAGGTCGCAATGTCCCCGGGCGACTTCCTCGAAGACCGCTCGGATGTCCGCCAGCGGACGGTATTCCACGGAGGCGCCGAACTTCTTCTGCGCGGCCAGGTGGGAGAAGCTGCCCTCCGGGCCGAGGTATCCGATCCGCAACGGACGCTCCAGTGCAAAGGACCCGCTCATCAACTCGCGGTAAATGGCCTGTAAGGACCGTTGCGGCAAGGGGCCCTGGTTCAACTCCGCCACCCGCTGGAACACGGCCTGCTCGCGGTCGGGGGCATAGATCGGCACCCCGCCGGCCAGCTTGGCCTTGCCGACCTCGATGACGACCGCGGCGCGCTGGTTGAGCAGGTCGACGATTTTACGGTCCAGATCGTCGATTTTTTGCCGCAAAGCGGCCAAGGCGTCGTTGTTCTGTGCGTGATCTTCCGCCATTTGGGCTTCCCAGACTGCCGATGCGCGGGTTCACAGGACCGCCCACCAGCGAAGGAATGTTTGTACCCGCGGCGACCATTTCGGTCAAGCTGCTGTCGCCATGCTTGTCCGATCCGTCAGACGTATTCAATCGTGGCTGGAGGCTTGGGGGTCAGGTCGTAGAGGCACCGATTCACGCCGGGAATTGCCACGATCCGCCGGCAAATCCTCTCCAACGTGTCCCAGTCCAATCGCACGGCCGTCGCCTCGCGGGCATCCACGCTATGGATGCATCGCACCACGATGATCTGGGCAAACTCCCGCTTGTTGTCGCGGATGCCTGTGGCCAAGTCGTTCAGCAGGACGGCCAGGTACTGGAACGCGCCGCTGTCGGCCAATTCCTCCTCCACGATCGTCGTCGCCGCCCGCACGGTGGCCAGACGCTCCTCGGTGACCTCTCCAACAATCCGCGTCGACAGCGCCGGACCGGGGAAGGGAATCCGTTGGGAAATGCCCTTGGGCAGGCCCAGCAGCCGCGCCACCTCGCGCACACCGTCCTTCCGCAGCGTCGCCAGCGGTTCGAGCACCGCGTAGCCGTACTCGCGCTGAACGTCGATACCGAGCTGCGCCAGGATATTATGCTGCCGCTTGATGCCCGCGACGGTTTCCTCGATGTCCGTCAGGATCGTTCCGTGCATAAGGAACTTCGCGCCCGACTCCCTCACCAGCCGGCCGAACACCCCCTTGTAGAAAGTGTCCGTGATCGCCTGGCGCTTCTTCTCGGGGTCCGTGATCCCCTTCAGTGCCGAGAGGAACTCCTTGCGCGCATCCACCAGTTGCACCGGGATACCCAACTCGCCGAACGCCTTGACGACGCGCCGCGGTTCGTCTTCGCGCATGAGGGCATTGTCGACGAAAACCGTCCGGAGACGGTCGCCCAGCGCGCGATGGCCCAGCACGGTGACCACGGAGCTGTCCACGCCTCCGCTGAGGGCGTTGATGGCCAGTCCTTCGCCGACGGTCTTTCGAATCTCCGCGACCTGTTCCTCGATGAACTTCCCGTAGTCCATTGTCGTCTCCTGAAATGTTGAAATTTCCGCCGCCAAGTGTCCGGTGGGAAGACTCTAATTGCGGGCAACCATGATGGCAATGGGATTTGACGCGGGTCATCTCCATTTCGTATTGGGCGCAAGGGTTCCAGGAACCTTGCCCAAGGCGGGTCTCTGTGATATTCTTCGCCGGTCATGGAACATGGAACCAGTGCCATGAGCAGGGAACCTCAGGCAGGAGAATGTGCGGTGACCGAACAGATCGCCTACGCGTTGATAACGCCCTATAGCCTCTACAAGAGCCGCACCGGCGGTATTATCGGCCGCCTGTTGGCCAACGCCCGCGCGGAACTCGTGGCGGCGCGGATGTTCGTCTTCTCCGACGCCTTCGTCGACGCCTACCAGGAGGTCGTCTGCCCGCAGGGGGCCGACCCGGCCATCCAGGCCGCCTGGCGGCGCTACGTCAACGAATCGCTGAGGCAAAAGAATCCCTGGGGGTTCCTGCCCCGCTGCATGCTGCTGCTGTTCCGCGGGCCTAACGCGGTGCGGCATCTCAAGGACGACATGATCGGGCGGTTCACCGAGCAGCCCGTCGGAGACACCATCCGCGGAACCTACGGCGACCTCATCCGCGACGAGAAGGGCGTCATCCGCTACTTCGAGCCTGCCGTCATCACCTGCCCCGACTCGGAACTCAACAACCAACATCTCAAGCTCTTCGCCGATTTTGCCACGCGCGACGGCGGGGTGCTGGCCGGACGCATCCGCTACGACCAGCCCAACGTGCAGGTCTCCCTGGTGATGCTCAAGCCCGACAATTTCTATCGCCCCAGCCGCCGGCCCGGGAACATCATCGACACCTTCAGCCTCACGGGCCTGCGGATCGTCGGCGCCAAGCTGTTCAACATGACCGTCGCCCAGGGCGAGGAATTTTACGGGCCTCTGAAGGAACAATTCGTCACCAAGCTCAAGGGCAACGTCACGCGGGAAATCTACCAGCGCCTCCATGACGCCTTCAGCTTCCCCGTCACGATGGCCGACGCGGAGTCGATGGCCGACCTGCTGGCCGAACGCAACGCCACCGCCGAGTTCAACAAGATCGTCGAATACATGACGGGCGTGAACCCCGAGGACCTATCCGACCCGGCCGAGAAGGCCACCGCCAGCCGAACCAAGTGCCTGGCCATGCTCTACGAAGGCCCCGACGCCATCAACAAGATCCGCACCGTCCTGGGCTCCACCGATCCCCGCAAGGCCGAACCAGGCACGGTCCGCAGCGACTTCGGCCGCGACCTGATGCGCAACGGCGCGCATGCCTCCGATAGCGAGCAAAGCGCCACTCGCGAACGGGAGATCGTCGGCATGACCCGCTCGGAGAAGGATACCTGCGACGTCTCGCGGATCATCGGCGAGTACCTCCAGGCCCCCAAGTAACGCCGATGCCACCGCGCATTGACCTGTTCGTCACCGCGCCTCTGGAGACCAACACCTATCTGCTGCGAGGCGATGGGGAATGTTGGGTGGTCGATCCGGCGATGGACCTGGAGGGCCTGCTGTCGGTGATGGATCGCGGCGGAGTCAGCCCCTCCCGGATTCTGCTCACCCACGGGCACGGGGACCACATCGCCGGCGTGATGGAACTGAAAGTCGCCTTCCCCGCCGTTTCCGTCTGCTGCCCCGCCGCCGACGCGGACATGTTGACCGATCCGCATAAGAATCTCTCGGCCGCCTTCGGGCTGGAGATCCTCGCACCACCGGCTGACTGCCTCCTACGGCCCGGCGATGCGATTGCGATGGGAGAGTGGACCTGGCAGGTACTCGACACGTCGGGACACACCCAGGGAGGCGTGAGCTACTATTGCCCACGGGCGGAGGTGGTGCTCACCGGAGACGCGTTGTTCGCCGGCGGGATCGGTCGGACGGACATCCCCGGTGGCGATGAGCGGAGCCTCTTGGACAACATCCGCCGTAACCTCCTGGCGTTGCCCGACTCGACGCGCGTCCTGCCCGGCCACGGGCCTGAATCCACCATCGGACGGGAACGAAGGGAAAATCCGTTTCTGGCCAACTCGCGGTGACCGACGGTCATACTATCGCCTTGGCGGCGATGTCGCGGCGGTAGTGGCAGTCCTTCCAGGAGATTTTCGCCACGGCCTCGTAGGCCCGCTTTCGTGCCGCGGCGATGGTGTCACCCACCGCCGTCACGCCCAGAACTCGCCCGCTCGCGGTGACCAGCGTGCCGTCCCGCTCGGCCGTGCCGGCGTGGAAGACCTTCACGTCGGGAAGTTTTTCGGCACACTCGATGCCACTGATGGGATGGCCCTTGGCGTAGGATCCGGGATACCCGCCGCTGCTCATGACCACGCAGACGGCCGGGCGGGGATCCCATTCCATCGCGACCGTATCCAGGCGATGCTCGGCCGTGGCGACCATCAGCTCCACCAGGTCGCTTTTCAGTCGCATCATCAACGGCTGGCATTCGGGGTCGCCGAAGCGGCAGTTGAACTCGATGACCTTCGGTCCGGCGGGGGTGAACATCAGCCCGGTGTACAGGATGCCCTCGTATCGCCCGAAGTCGCGTCGCATCGCATCGACGATGGGCACGAGGATTTCCCGTTCGATGCGTTCCATCATGCGGCTGTCCAGGATCGGAACGGGGCTGTACGCGCCCATGCCTCCGGTGTTAGGCCCGCTGTCGCCGTCCCCGACGGGCTTGTGGTCCTGGATCGGCTCCATCGGGTAGATGCTCTTTCCGTCACAGAAGGCCAGCACGGTGGCCTCCTGACCGGTCAGCAGTTCTTCGATGACCACCGTCGCGCCGGCGGCGCCGAAGACCTTCCGCTCCATCATGTCCTCCAGCGGCTTGACCGCCTGGTACGGTTCGGGGCAGATCACCACGCCCTTGCCCGCCGCCAGCCCCGAAGCCTTGACGGCCACTCCGTGTTCGCGCGACAAAACGTAGTCCTTGGCCATTCGCAGGTCGGTGAAGATCCTTGCCTCCGCGGTGGGCACGGAGACGCTTCGCATAAGGTTCTTGGCATAGGCCTTGTCGGCCTCGATGCGCGCACCGTCGGCTCCGGGACCGAAGCACAAGATGCCCGCTTTGCGCACCGCGTCGGCCAGGCCATTAGCCAGGGGCTCCTCCGGTCCGACCACGACCAGATCTACGCCTTGGGCCTTGGCAAATGCGACGATACCGGCGGTGTCACTGGCCTCGATGGGCACGCACTCGCCGTGTCGGGCGATGCCGGGATTGCCTGGCGCGGCGTACAACTTCTCGCACCGCTTTGACTGGGATATCTTCCAGGCCAACGCATGCTCTCGTCCACCGCCGCCGATCAGGAGAATCTTCATTCCTTCCATCCTTTCGCGATGTCAAGTCCGTTCATTGGCGATGAGTGTATCCAATGCGCCCCGGACATTCCACACGCCACGCCGCGAGCATTGCCGCGGAACGATCACTTCCCTTCCCCATGAGTAACTCTCTTTGGCGGCGTAAAATACATATGCCTTTGATAGAGGCGAGTCCTGAAACCCTTCCCTTGTCCAGGAAAAAAAAGCTCTGCGCGAAAAATTTTGTTTCCTAGGCAACCACCCTTATACGCACCCGTAATAGCTTGTTATAAAGAGGATTGCGTTACTTTTATTATTTACGGATACCCGATGGTCCTGAAGTATGCATACGTGATATTCCCCATGTGGCCCTTGCAGGCCACGGAAAGTCGTGTACAATTCATTGAGACTTGGAGAAAATCCCAAGACGGAAAAAAAGACCCTATTTCGGATCGGTTCTCCCCCGGCCGATCCGATTTCCGAGGCGGAGCCTGTCGTCCCCCCCCGCGGCAGGCCCGCCCTTTTTTTGCGCGCCTTCGCCTGGATTTTCTTCACCGATGGAAACGAGGGGAGATTGCTGCTTGGTTGGGATACCTTGATATGGACCGCCTGCGATGGCGGCAAAGCGGCGTGATTCATTCCGCCGTGGCGATGGCCGCGGCGATCGGCCCGACGATGTTGGGCACCACAACTCGCCGAAGCAGGTCCTCGCCCGCTTCACACTGGCGTGCGAAGGCATCCTTGAGATTCAGCACCTTCCCGGGCCGGGGATACTGGCGAATCGTGAAGTACACGCTGATGGGTTCCTCTTCATAGGCGCCCATGCGGACTTGGTAGCTGCTGCACCGCGTCTCCAGCGACAACCTAGCCTGGAGATAGCAGTCCTCCTCCAACGCAACGACCAAGCTGGGCTCAAACTCAATGGGCTTGCGCTCGCCCTCGCCGATCAGGGCCGCCAGCGGTGAGCCTTCCAGCAGCGCCCGGGCCGCCACGGCGTCGCGGTTGCCCCGATAGTCCAGGTTGAAACCGAACACCACGTCCAGGCACTCCACGTCCAGGCCGCTGGTGCCCAGGTAGTAGACGCTGCGGTCCAGCAGCCAGGAGTGGAAGCGATACGCATCACCCGTCGTCGGCGGGTTGAAATACCCCGAGGCGAGGCGCTGCGACTGAAGCTCCATCCACTGATAGTTGCCCGATTCCTGGTCGCCTTCCAGCACGTACTCCCCGCTGTCGCGGCGGTAGAAGCTCGTCATGCCGCGGAATTCCTTCTGCACCGCCTCGCAAAACAGCAGCACCGTCTCTCTCGCGCTGGGCAGCGCGAGGGTCGTCTGGAGGTTGAGGTTGACGAAGAAGTCGTCGGCGACCGTACCGAACTCCGAGTGGTTGTCTTCACGCACGTCCGCTAAAACCTCGCTCTAGGCCCCGGCCGTCCGCCAAGGCTAATGACTTGTCTTCCTCTTGCTGCGAACCTGAAGCTGCGGCGCCTCGCTGGTCACCGTGCTGTCGGCGGTGATGGATTCGGTGACGAACGTGTTGCCCCCCACGGTCACGCCGCGACCGATGACGGTCTGTCCGCCCAGGATCGTGGCGTTGGCGTAGATGGTCACGTTGTCCTCCAGGGTGGGATGGCGCTGCAAGCCCTTGATCACCCGCCCGCGTTCATCCTTGGGGAAGCTCAGCGCCCCCAGCGTCACGCCCTGATAGATCTTCACGCCGTCGCCGATCCGCGTCGTCTCGCCGATGACCACGCCCGTGGCGTGGTCGATGAAAAAGCTCCGCCCGATCTGCGCGCCGGGGTGGATGTCGGCGCCGGTGACGCCGTGGGCGTGCTCGGTCATTATCCGAGGCATCAGCGGAACGCCCAGGCGGTGCAGGCGGTTGGCGATCCGGTAGACCATCACCGCGTAGAAACCCGGATAGCAGTAGATCACCTCGTCGATGCTCTTGGCGGCGGGGTCGCCGTCGTAGGCCGCCTGGGCGTCCAGGGCCAGGGCCTCTCGCAGCTCGGGCACGGTCTCCAGGAAGTCCTTGGCGATCTCGGCCGCCCGCGTCCGGCAGGGCGCATCCTGGGCCTTCTGGGCCTCATAGCACAGGCAGTTGTACACCTGCTCGGTCAGTTCCTGGCCGATCCGAACCAGCAAGGCCCCCACGTGATAGCGGACGTTCTGCTCGGTGGTCTCCTTGGGACCGAAGAAACCCGGAAACAACAACTGGCGGATTTGGCCCAGCAACTCGACGATCTTGTCGCCGGAGGGGAGAAAGGCGTGCCCGATGCGCTGCGTGCGGGCGTCGCTATGGTAGTTGGCGCATATCTTGTTGGTGATCCGATCCAGACTGCCATTGAGCCTTTCATTCATGGTCCGGCCTCTCGCCACAATCCACGTGGGACATTCTACGCTACCGTTGTGGCAATGTCACGGTCAAGGACTGGTTGGCAAGGGTCTTTCCGTTTTACCCACCGTTACCTGGGGCCACCGCACGGGGTGGCGTCGCGCGGCGGGCTTTGTCCCACCGCCAGGAAAAAAAAACGCCTTTCACTCCCGGATCCGCTCTAAAGAAAGCTTCACTTTTTGCATCTTCGTCCGAAAAAAAGCGGTATCAATAGTCCATTGCTCGCGTTATCCTACCAGGCATCCCAGACAGCCAAACGGCACAGGCGGAACAACCATGAAAGCAGGAACCTTGCTCATACTGGTGGCCGCGCTGCTCACCAGCGGCTGCGGAACCTACCGCGGCATTCCCACTCATGGCGGAGGCAAGCGGTTTGACGAGGAGCAGCGGATCGTCGCCGGCGCCATCCGCCAGGCCGTGGGAGACATGGTCCTCAAGGAACTGTCCGCCAAGAGGCTGCAAATCGTCATGGATTGCATCTCCCACGACGGCGGCGGGAGCATCACCTGGCCGGGACTTCAAGGCATCAACGCCACCGCCAATTTCTCGCACAACGTCGAGGGCAACTGGGATGCCAACGATGGGAGGACCACGGAGGTCTTGGGCGCTGGAGGAGGCGTGTCCATCCAGCCCAACCCGGTGTTCTTCCCCGCGGTGTTCCCCACCCAGCCGGACGCGGCCTACCTCCGCGCGACGGTGGAGATGAAGGCCCGGCACGATGGCATCATCGTCACCGATGCCCAGCCTGATGCGGTGCTGTTCCTGCTGGTGGACGTATTGGGAACCAACCGCAGTCGCACGGACAATATCCTGGTCGTCGATGAGGACTACAAGGCCTCCTGCGAACTGACCTACTATGCCGTGGACACGCGAACCGGACAACTCCTCTTCCGCGCCAGGCAAAGCGGGGCCGAGGCGCGATACGACGAGCGGCATACCCTGGGGGTCACGCGCATCAAGGTAAAACGGGGCATTGCCCCCTTGGAGCCTTCCATACCGCTTGTGGACAAGGTTGCCGCGGCCAAGACGCCCACAACCCAGCCGGCCAGAGAGACCGCCGCGGCGCCGACAACGCAACCAGCCGTCGGCGTGGCACCTGCGGCATACCAAGCGACCATCCAGCCGCTAGTGGCTCCATCCCCCCCGGCAGAGGCCAAATAAAATCGCTTTCTTGGCGCGGCCTCACCTTCCGGCGTAGGCGCTGCCCACCATCCTTCGCAGCGAGGTCAGCACGTAAGCCCTCAGCGATGCGCCCGGGCATTGAGTGGTGGCGTTGGGGGCGTCGCAGTGGCAGAGGATGTTTTCCGGCGCAATGTCATACGTCATTGACAGGTCCGCCACCAGGCGACGCAACGTGGCCAACTGCGCCGCCGACGGCGGCGAATAGGTGAAGTCCCCCACCAGGCAGATGCCGATTCCGTAGTTGTTGTATTCATTGTTGGGCGTCCCGCCGCAGTGGGCGCCCCATTTCTGGCTGCGCCAGCGGCTGCCGATTTCCAGCTTCCCGTCCGGCCCGCCCTGGCCGTTGTCGATGACGAAATGATAGCCCAGTTCGTCCCAACCGCGGCGGCGGTGCTGGAGGTCGAAGGTCCCGGCGTTTCCACCGTCGGTGGCGCTATGGTGGATGACGATGTAGCGCCACGGACGAGGGTTTTGCGGCGAGGCCCAAGCCTCCTGGGCGCCTCGGGGCGTTGCCGGTCCGGCATAGACGACCGGTCGAGGCGTGGAGTAGCGGGGGACCAATAGATCCAACTCATGGGAAGGCAACCGGCCCATGGGTTTGGGGCCCGTACAGCCGCTCAGCCAGGTTGCCCACGTGGCGCAGACCAGGCCGACCCATAATCTCCAGGCCCCCGACGCCCTGTCCGCCGCGATCCGTGACAACATGTGATGAGTTCCCTTCGCCTGAGAGTAGTCCGACCGACTCCGCCTAAGAACGTGCATGAGAACTACATGGAGCCGCGTTGCGGTCAAAACGGATTGGCCGCAAGGAGGACCGACGCAGGCAACCCGCACCGGGTTGTCGAGGAGGTCCGACGCCGCGGACGGCCCGTTTTCGCCGCAACCCTTCGGGACGGGGCGTCCTTGTCCGCATGCCCGCGTTGCTCGGGCTCGACGACCACTCCATCAAGGTCGTCATCGCCCTCGCGCCTTGGCCTGCGTCCAAACTCGCCCCGTCGCGGCCCGCGTAGTTCTCATGCACGTTCTAAGGCATTATCGGCTGAGAGGCCAGGTATTCCTTGAGCCTGGAGATCGACTCGTGCCTTCGCAGGCCTTCGATTTCCCTCACTCCTTCGGCGACGGGCGAGATCAACTCCGTGGAAAAGCCCGCCGAGGCCGCATGGGTCGCCGTGGCGGACTGATCGGTAATCACCGTGCAATGCGTCCGGATGGGGCCGGCAGCGCGATGCACCGTGGCCAGTTCGTCGCCCAGTTCCCGCGGCGCCCACAACAGGGGCGACTCGGCGTGGAGGTGGCGAAGTCTTATGCGATGGGCCAGGAACTGCTGGCTGGACCCGACGTCGAAGAACGCAAGCTCCCCGCGGCGGCGCATTTCCGTCAGACAGCCGCGAAGCTCCCCCTGTCTTGCGTCCGGGGCGTCCAAATACATCGCCGCGTCCACCAGGAACACCCGCCGCCCGTCGGGGATGATCCGCAGGATCGCCGTCTCCTGCTGGAACGCCACGGCGGAATACGGTGTCCCTGTGACAGTCACTCGGTAATCGCCTGGCTCGGTGGCCTCCACCACGGGATAGAGCGTGCCGCGGCCGGCCTCCACCAGGAGCAACGGGCCGTCCTCCAGGTGGCAGACGGCCAGGACCGGGGCGTAATACGACAAGGGCGGTTGAAGGTAGCCCCAAACCAGACGTTGGGGATCTTCCTGCCGATAATAAATCGCATCCGGCACGATCATTGTAAATTCGACGTCGCCGACGGCGGCCTGGGCAACGCGAAGGGAGATCCACCCGATGGCGACGCAGCCACAGACGGTCAGGGCGAACAGTCCCCATCGACAGAGAAACCCCCCGACCTCCCTGGTGTGGCTGCCGCTTCCTGAGGCCAGATCGTCGTAATGTGGCGTGCCAAAAAACACTCAGGAATATCCCTGTTGGTCCTACGTCGTCAACTCGAGCATTTCACGATTGGGTGAACGCACGGTGGGGCTCCGTCCCACCGCGCGTTCAATCGCCTGTTAGGCTGGCGGGACAGAGCCCCGCCAGCCAAATGTAAACATCTAAAGTAAAACTGCTCTAGCTCGCCAGCGACATCAGCCTGGCTATACGATCCTTTATCGGCGGATGCGTGTCAAAGATGCTGGCGGATCGTTCCTCGGTTTTCCGGATCGGATGAACAATGTACAACGGGGCCGTGGCGCGGTTGGCGACCTCCAGCACCTCCTGGTCGCCGGCCAGTTTGGCCAGGGCGCCGGCCAGACCCTCGGGGTTCCGGGTCAGTTCCACCGCCCCGGCGTCGGCAAGGTACTCCCGCTGGCGCGAGATGGCCATCTGGATGATCTTCGCCAGGATCGGCGTGATGATCGCCAACACCAGCGCGACGATGACAAGGATCACCGCGCCGCCCTGGGAGCCCCGGTCGCGGGAACCCCGCCGCGATCCGCCCCACCACCGGCTACGCAGGAACACGTCGCAGAGCATCACCAACACCCCCACCATCACGGCGACCAGCGTGGCGAAAAGGATGTCGTAGTGGCGCACGTGGGAAAGCTCGTGGGCCATCACGCCCGTCAGTTCATCGCGGTTAAGCCTGGTACGCAGACCGGTGGTGATAGCCACAGCCGCGTGACGAGGGTCGCGCCCCGTGGCGAAGGCGTTCATGGCTGTGTCGTCGATCAGATAGATTTGGGGCATCGGAAGCCCCCCGGCCAGGCACAGCTCCTCCACCACGTTGAACAGTTGCGGATCGTCGCTCTTGACGATCCGGCGTGCCTGGCTGAGGCCCAACAGGACCGAGCTGCCGCCGTAGTAGCTGGCCAGGGTCAGGAAGAACGCCACGGTCCCGGCGAGGACGGCCAGGCCCAGCCCACCATGTGTGCCGCCGATCCAGACGGTCCCGATCAGCATCCCCAGGCCGACGAAAAACAGCCCGAACAGAACGATAAGCAACCAGGTGTTCCGCCTGTTGCGGGCAATTAATGTATGGAATGTCTCCACGGCCATGTCGAGAACACGCCCTCCCCTTCGCGACAGCCTAGAACTTCACCTGCGGCGTCTGGCGGGCCGCGGGATCTTCGATCTCGAAATAGTCCTGCCTCTGGAAGCTGAAGGCGTTGGCGATCAGGTTGTTGGGGAACGTCTCGCGGGCGGTGTTGTAGACGGCGGATGAATCGTTGTAGTGCTGGCGGGCAAAGGCGATCTTGTTCTCCGTGCTGGTCAGTTCTTCCTGGAGTTGGGCGAAATTCTCGTTGGCCTTGAGGTTGGGGTAGTTTTCCGAGAGGGCGAACAGTTGTCGCAGCGCCCCGGACAGGAAGTTTTCGGCCTCGGCCTGCTGTTTGACGCCCTGGGCGGAAATCGCCTGGTTGCGGGCGTGAATGACCCGCTCCAGCGTGTCCTTCTCGTGGGCGGCGTATCCCTTGACGGTCTCGACAAGGTTGGGGATCAGGTCGTAGCGCCGCTTGAGCTGCACGTCGATCTGGCTCCAGGCTTCCTGGCAGCGAATCCGCTTGCCCACCAGACCGTTGTAAATCCCCACCAGACCCGCGATGACCACGACGATAACCCCGACGATGATGACGGTAGGCAACATGGCATGTCCTTTCCTGTTGGAACGGTCACGTTGAAAGACCCGTCGGGAGGTTTATAGCATTTCGCCCCGTCGCCGACAAGTGGATAGTCGCCCCCGCGCGTCTTTCATGCGTGCGCCTGCGAGGTTGTCTTGGCGGCCTCGACGCACCGAGCCAGGGTCATCGTGCCCAGTTTCTCGCGAACGATTCCCTGAAGTTCGCCCCACAGGATCCGCAACGAACAGTCCTGGCGGTCGCACTTGGGCGGAGCGTGCTGGCAGAGGTTCAGCGCCAGCGGGCCTTCCACCGCCTCGATGACGTTCAGCAACGTGATTTGACCCGCATCGCGGGCCAGTAGATACCCCCCGTGCTTGCCCCGCACGGGCACGATAAGGTCCGCCCTCGCCAGGGACGAAAAGATCTTCACCAGGTACTGCTTGGGCAGGCCCCGCTGCGCGCAGATCACGTCAAGGCTGACCGGTCCCCGGCCGTTTCGCTCGGCCAGAACCAGCACCCCGCGAATGGCAATCTCCGCGGCGGCGGAAAGCTTCATGTCGAAAACTCCTAATCCCCGCCCTGCCGCCCAAGTACGCCCCTGGCGGCGGAAGGTCGGGCCTATACCAAAGATAAAAAGGGACCCCAAACTCATTACCAGGGTCACTATTCAGTCTATACGATACCGGGCCACCTATCAAGGGCCGGCAGATTGTGGCTTCGGCGGGTGGTTCCGTCGCTAGTGTCGCGTCGCCGCGCGGCTGAGGCTGGGCAGGAAGTACTCTCCCACGACGTGTTCCCAACTCATCCGCCGGGCAAGTTCATATCCCGCCTGTACCCGCCTCTGCAAGACCGACTCTTCGCGAGGCAGGCGATCGATGATGATCCTGGCCAAGCGGTGGTTCTCCTCGGATTCGATCTTGTCCCGCACGCTGGCGGGAAGGTACAGCAGTTGCTCCACGCTGAGACCGATGGGATCGTTGAGGTAATCGGCCTCGATGACGTTGTCGAAGTTTTCTCCTCTGGCGGCTTGGCGGGCGAATCCCGCGCAGCCGCAGATATTGGACACCACGCACAAGGCGCCAAAGCTCAGCGGTTCCAACTGGCTGATTCCGAACGGCTCATAAACGCTTAGCCCGAACTCCAGGTCCGTCCCGGCGCGGATGTCGGCGAAGGTCATGTCCTCGGGCATGCGCTGTCCGCAGACCCGGTTGTTCCAGTCCCACTGGTTGACCAGCACGGCGCGGACGGCCTGGTGGTGGCGGTTGAAATCGTCGAACATTTCTCCCAGGACTTCCTCGCCCCCGCAAAGGTCCGGGTAGCCAACCTCATGCGTCACGGGCCAACCGTAGACCCGCTCCATGTGGCGGATGTCCTGGCTGCGACGTTGCCCGCCGAGGGTTCCGAGCATGAAGTAGACAGCCGTCTCTTCCCGCTCCATCAGCATCCGGTCCAGGCAATGCAGGACGCCCAGATCGCGCCAGATCCCCTTGCTGAGCACCGGTCGGGCGACATGGCTGAAGACCCACGTGGGCTGGGGGCCGAAGAGGTTGGCCGCATAGGTCCGCATTCGCTCCTGGGAGAGCTTTTTGTGCCGCATGTCTACCGGACGAGTAGGGATGCCGTTGTACACCAGGTCGATGTCCATCGTGCGGAAGTGCGGGTCCAGGAAGTGAAGCTCCCAGGCGATGTAGTCGCCCACGGCGAAGATGTGGTCGCAGTATCGCGCGGCCTTGACCAGCGGGTGCTTATAGTTGTCCCAGACCTGCGGGAAGATCTGCTCCAGCGTTTTGCCTTCCGCGTCGGCGGCCTTGAGGACGTTGTAGAACATCGTGTCGTGACCGGGGGTCTTCTCGACGATGGGGCGCACGGAGGCGACCTCGTGGGCGTAAAAGACCGTCCGCGTGTTGGGCTTTCCGTCCAGCACGGCCTTCAGCGCCGTGGGCATGCCCATGTATTCATGCGACAGAAGCACGACGCGCTGGCCGTTCTGGAAGCAGCCCAGCGCCCCCAGGGCCTCGATGCCCGGTTCGGCCAGGCGGACGTACTCTTCGTACTCCCAGATGCCCTCGAACCGCTCGGAAGGCACGGAGAATTTCTTGAACAATTCGCCCTTGAAGAGGTTGAGGCGGTCCTTGTTGGAGTGGAAGACGTCCACCAGCAGCACTTCCACCTCCACGGTCTTTCCGTTGCAAGGCTCGCGCACCTGCCGCGTGCCGTAGATGATGCCCACGTCGAAGGTCCGCTCGATGGGCATGAACTTCTCGCGCCATGGGGGGGTGTAGACGGCGTCCAGGGAGCTGTAGATGATCTTTCCTCCCTCGCCCAGTCGCAGGTTGGCCGGACGGTCCGTCTGGAGCAGCGGGCCAAGCAGGATGGTTCGCGACACCTCTTTGGCGTACGCCTCGGCCGTCACCAGCCCGGCAATGACCGCGCCGATGCCTCCGATCTTCTCCACCGCCTCGTGGGTCACGTGCACTACGATCATCTGGGGGCCTCTCTCCTCGTACTGTACCGGTTTTTTATCGGCCATTTCCGCGCAATAGATGACTTGGGGCGAGGGTTGGGGCATCCAAGCGGTTCGGAGAACGACGCGGTTAGTCAGCGCGGCGGCCGGGACGGCGGCAGGAGATGTCGCAGCGGTCCAGGCGGACCACGCGACACGTTCGCCCGACGTGGCGGCAGCGGTTTTTCAGCAAATTGACGTAGTGGGTCTTGATGGGTTCACCCCGCAGGTCCAACCGACCGGCCGCGGCGTGGATCGCCTTGGCGCTGGGGCCTTCGATCTCCACAAAGCAGCCGAGAATGGGCAGGCGGTCCAGTTCCACGCGGCAGCGTCCCAGGCGATAGGAGCATCGCCGCTTCACGATCGTCACCATCTCCCCCAAGCCGCAGGCGGCCAGTATCTCCGCGACGACGGCGGGGTCGCCGACGTGCGTCTGCCGTTCCGTGCGCACCTTGGCCCGCCCCCCTCGCCGGGCCGGGCCTTTGAACGTCAGCAGCGCCCCTGCCTCGATCTTCTCGGCGCCGCGGCGAAGGCAGCGCGTGGTCCGCAGCCGCAGGCCGGAGTCCGCCGCCAGAAGCCGCCGGTCCGGTGTGTCGAAGTACGCGTCGCTCTGTTCCACCGTGCCCAAGTGCCTGGCCCCGGCGGCCAGGAGCTTTCGCCTCACCGTCACCAGGTCCTCCACGGCGTACTTGATCTCGATTTCCTTAGCCATCGCCGCTCCCGTGGACATGGTAGTCAGTTCCCTCCGTCCGCGGGAGGCCTTTCCCGGCCGTTCTTTCGTCCGCGCCCCAGCAGGATGCGAAAGGGATACGTCCACCATATCGGAAGCCCGTCATTCAAGCCCGCAAAGGAGTTCTTCAGCAGATCCATTACGCGCGCCGCGCCGGGGTCGGGCATGCCCACCAACCAGACCAAGGACAATGCCCGAACCACGGTTCCCACTAAGAAAGTGGCATGCCAGTTGGTGTAAAGGAACGGGCCAAGGTGAATCGGGTGTGACTGGAAGTAGCTTAACGATTGCGCGATGACGCCTCCCAGCAGCCCTCCCACCGCGCCGCCCATGTTCACCAACACCGCTGATGCCGCGACATACTGGTTCCGTCGCGGTCCGTCACAGAAGCCCAGTATGATGCCCGTCTGCGCCAGGGCGATTCCCATCCAACTGATTCCCGCCAGGATGCTCGCCAACGCAACCACCAGATAAGGAACCACCGGGGTCTGTGCCGTCACCCAACTCCAGTCACCGTGCCCCAATAACCGCCCCACCGCCGAACTGGCGGAGTTGATGCCCCCCACCAGGGACGCCGGAGTGGTCAGGTTGCGGGAGACGAAAAACCACGGAATCACCGCGATGACCGTAAAGATCGTGCAGATGATCAGCACGGGACGCCTCCCCCACCGATCCTGCCGCCTGCCCCACATCCCGGCAGCCATCGTCCCGCCCAAAGGCCCAAGGACAAGGAACAGGCCATTAGTTGCCAGCTTGCTGAAACCCAGGCCCTCCGATGCTTGCCGCCAGAAATACCACCCCCCCACCACGGCGGAGAAGGTCAGCGTGGCGGCGTATCCCACGTAGTTGCGGAATGCCTTGTCCTTCAGCGGGTCCAGCAGAAGGCTGAGCATCTCCCGCGTCCCGCCCGCCAGTCGCGCCAAGGGCGATACCCGTGGATGCGCCTTGGGCGCCGCCGGCGGCGCCGGCGGGACTACCTCGCGAATACGAAGAAACGTAAGTATGTCAATGATGCCGAAAACCGCCCCCACGGCAAAGATGCCGCAGATCACACGCAACAGGAGGGGCTGATCGACCACCGTTTCGGGACGATCCATCGCCACCACCTTGTCCAAGGCGATACTGATCGCCAGGATCGCCACGATCATCACCACCTGGGACCACTGAGTCCGTCTGGCGAAGTACCGCCCACGGATCCGTCGGGGGATCAAATCCCCCATCCAGGTCGTCCAGCTTGGCACCGAAACAGCGGCCAGATAATGGCTGGCCGCCAGCAACAACAACACCGTCACCACCGCCCAAGGCCCGGGCGACAGCAAGAGCGGAACGGCCGCCACGGCGAACCATAGCAATCGGTGCAACGTGGCGTAGAGCATGAAGTGAAACTTGCGAAGTCCCGTCCGCTCGATGGTGATCGCCGCCGCCAGTTGCCCCACGCTGGCAAGGAAGGGGATCGCTCCCAGGATGCCGAAGGCTAAATCGTTGAAGCCCAACATCCTGGCATAGGCACGTAGCTGCTCCCCATTGACGCAGGCGAACCACACTACCCCGTACATCCACGCCAAGGTCACGGTCCGCAACGACTGGCGGAGTTCCTTCCGCCGCACGCTCAGCGCGGGCAGGATCTCATACGACCAGTTTCGCCAGGGAAACACCCACAAACCTCGTTAGGAAAGCCACGCCCCCCAAGCCTTCCCGGCCGGGGCCATCGGGGGGACAATATACCGCAGGCATTCCACAAACAGTACACCGTTTTCAGCCTTCCCCAACGGCGGACCACAAACACCGCAGGCCGGGCACCGTCGGACCTCCACGTCCCGATCGGCGTCTCGGCCTGCAAGTTCCCCGACACCGCCTGCTTCAGGCAGCCAGGTAATCCTCTTCCAACGCCACGCGGATCTTCTCCAATGCCAGGTTCTGAATCTGGCGGACGCGCTCATTGGTCAACCCGACAATCTGTCCCACCTCCGCCAGGGTGCGTCCTTTTCCACCCGAACCGATGGAAAATCGCTCCATCACCACCGTCCGCTCCACTTCCGTCAGCTTGGCGCGGTTTCGGACCAGGATATCCCGAAGGGCGTCGACGGAGTCGTCGCGCTGCATCTCGTGCCGCTGGGTTTCGAAGTCGCTTCGCTCCAGGTCCGGATCGAACTCCACCGGGAAACGCTGCCGGTAGCGACCCGTGCTGCTGGCCAGTCGATTGAAGCTCTTGAGGATCGCCCGGCAGGCGTAGGTGGAAAGCTTAAACCCTCTGGCGACGTCAAACTTCTCGATGCTCCGCAGCAAGGCCATGTTGCCCTCGGAGACCAGTTCGGCGAACTCGATGTTGGGAATCCGCGTCCGCTTGGCCATCGCCAGCACCAAGGCCATGTTCGCGCGAACCAGCTTGCCCTGTGCGTCCTGGGCGCGAAGATACCAGGCGATCATCTCCCGCGCCCGGGAGAGAGTCTTTCTTCGCCGCTGCGATGCCAGCAACTTCGCCAGGCGATATCGTGCGTAGTTGTACCGCAGGAACAACGTCGCTTCCTGGTCGCCCTTGAGCCTTGGCCGACGAACGGAGTGATGCTCTACGTCGTCGGCGACCTCCGGAAAGTGCGTCCATGCGGAGACTTCAATCTCTTGCGTTTCGGACCCGAAGTACCGCTCCTCCGACTTGGGGTCCGCGAAGTCTTCCCCGCTGACAAAGCTCATTTTCTCGGGGATGCGGCGGTAGATGTTTTGTTCCTCTTGGTCCAATCCTTCCGGAGGGCCCCATTTGGGCCTCGTGACCACGCCTGGTGCTTCCAGTGTCGCTCTCATGGTTGCCTTCCTTTCGGCCCTACGACCAAAATGGCCCAAGGCTATACTGACCAATGTTGCTCCGCTTATCTTGTATTCTGTGCTTTTTAAGGGCCGCCTCTGGCAGCCCTTGGTACTTTTCACACCAATCATACATTTGTGGTGCTGCTTGTCAACATTAATATCGGCGATGTTCTGGATTTTCCTTTAAATTAACCACCAAGCGGTAAATAAGTAACAAATCAATCCAGGCTTTAGAATTACGTAACTCCTTTTATTATAAGGTATAACATTAAATGTAATCTTTTTGCCACGTTCCAAGGGATTGCAGTCCCTTGGATTGCCCGTCAGGAAAAAGGGCTTTGGAACCCCCTGCAATTTGGTGGACACACCCGGCCTGCGCGACATGGCCTGTTTATTGGTCGCTCCCGCGGCCAATCAGCCGACGCAGGAGCATCTCTTCTCCTGAGCGATTGCCTTCCACCAGATGCCCCGTGAACTGAAGGGCATAGCCTCCCACGAACATCGCCACGGCCAATCCCCACTGCCCCAGGATTAAAAGAACCGGCGCGGCGACGAAGCAGGCCGGAATGCCCAGCATGTGCAGCCAGAAATTGGATGCGTTACGGTGGCGTTTCAGCCAGTTGTCGATGGGCGACCACATCGAGAGATTCCCTCACCATCTCGTTATCCGCGGTTTATCGCCGCCTAGAGCATCACCCTAACCCCGTAGACGCTCTCGTAGATGGTATTGAGCGTCATGCCAAGGAAGAAGTCCAGCGCCAGGATGGTCATGCAGCTTGCCACGAAGCTTTCCGTGCATGCGCGTCCCACCCCCGCGGCGCCGGGGGCGCAGCGGAAGCCCTTGTAGCAGCAGATCAGGCTCATGGCCGCCCCGAAAAAGACGCTCTTGATCGGCCCGTAGAAGATGTCGAAGTTGTCCACGGAAATCGCTGCCAGGCGCCAGAATTCCGCGCCGTTGATGCCGTAGATGTAGACGCTGACGACATATCCGCCCAGGATGCCCATGAAGTCGGCGTAGACCACCATCGCCGGTATCAGCAGCACCGAGGCCAGGAACCTCGGCACGACCAGCACCCTCAAGGGGCTGGCCCCCATCGCGCTGAGGGCGTCGATCTGCTCGGTGACGCGCATGGTGCCCACCTCGGCCGTCAGCCCGCCACCGACCCGCCCCGCCAGCATCACCCCCGCCAGCACAGGCCCCAACTCGCGCAGGACCGACAAAATGACCACCGTGCCCATCTGACCTTCCATCCCGAGGGCCTTGAATTGCACGACGGTCTGGACGGCCAGCACCATGCCCACGAAGGCCCCCGTGATCATGACCACGGGAATGCTCAACGTGCCGATGGCGAAGAACTGCGCCATGAGCAGCCGAAGGTTCTTGGGCTGCACCAGTCCGGCGGAGAGCCACCCAAGCGTCTGGGCGCAGAAGATGCAGAAATCGCCGAATGCCTCGATCCTGCGGATGGTTCGCGCGCCCAGGTTCTCCAGGAGGCCCGGGAGAATCCCGACCATCATCTTGTTGGTTCCTCGGAGCATGTCGTTCATGTTGCCGATTTTCATCGACCCGGGAGCGGTTTGTTCTTAAGCCCCACCGGTCCGGCGGCTGCCTCCTCGTTGTCCGTACAGGCCCAGTTCTCGATCAACTCGATCATTAAGACGCGGCGGGTCCCGGCGGTGACCCGAACCCGCCGGTCGATCCGCAGGGGGCAGACATATACTATCCCCTCCCCGTCACGGATGCAGAGAACCTTTTTCCGCTCCATGGTGGGGAGTTTCAGGTTTGTCAGGAAGTTTCCCACCTTCTGCCTGCCCCCCCCGCCCAGAGGGGCAAACACGTCACCGGCCCTTCGTGTTCGACACGTCAACTGCCCGTCAAGGCGATCGGCGTCGAGCATCTCCACGCCCGCGGGGTGGTTTCGGCAATGTGCCTTGAAGGCCGCCGGGGCGAAAGGCTCCAGGCGGCAGGCGATCCATCTGCCGTCGCCCAGCGGCGTGATCCCCGGACAGGCCAGCGTCACTTCAGCCGGAATTGCAGTCTCTTCGGCCTCGATACGGCGGATGGTCAATGCCCCGCCTCGTATGTCCGCGCGATAGCCTCCCGGCAATGCGACCGAGCCGGGCGCGGTCCTTACAGGCAGTTCCGCCAATTCGGCCAGATGCTCCGAGGTGATTTCTCGCATGGGCAGGCCGGCCTGCTCCATGGCGATGCGGATGGCGCATGCCCTGATGATTCTTTCCTCCCTGCCCAGGATGCGGGAGTCCAGGACAAGGGGCAGTTGATCCCGGGATTGCTGGGACCAGCCTGCTGCCGCCAGGATCTCCTTGGCCCGAGCGGCGATGTATGCCTCGGCCTCCCCCGCAGCCGAGCCAAGCCGGAGCAGCGCCCCATCCACATCGTTGTTGAGGCGTTCCCGCAGCAACGGCAACAGTTGGTGGCGAATGAAATTACGGGTCATTGTCGTGTCGGCGTTGGTCCGATCTGTCCGCCACGACAGGCCCTGGCGCCGGCAGTATTCCTCAATTTGTCCGCGGTCAACATCCAGCAGCGGGCGGATGAGCGTCGCGCCACCCCCGCCCAACGGGCGTGAAACAGGAATGCCCGACAGGCCGCGAAGATGCGTGCCGCGGATGATCCGATGCAGGATGGTCTCGACGTTGTCTCCGGCGTGGTGACCGACGGCCACCGCCGAAGCGCCGATCTGATCGGCCGTTTTGGCAAGGAACTCGTAACGGGCGTCCCTGGCCGCCTGCTCGATGCCCAGTTTGCGGCGGGCCGCCTCCCCGGCGACGTCGCGGCGTTCGATCACCGCCGGCAGGCGCCACGCATCGGCCAGGGTGGCGACGAAGTCGGCGTCGAGGCGGGCGTCGTCCCGCAGGCCGTGGTGGAGATGGGCGACGACCAGCCTGTAACTCCTGGTCAGCTCTTGGCTGAGGGTGCGGAGGACCGACAACAGACAGACGCTATCAGCCCCGCCGGAGACCCCCACCAGCACCTTCGCCCCCGCGGCCAGGAGACCCCGGCGGTCGATAAGTTCGGCGACCGAGTCAACCAAAGGGTCGCGATGGACGTAAGCTCTTTTCATGGCTCGCGCGTTGGCAGAAATCGCCTGCTGTCTTGTGGGAAACGACCAGATTTTATATTATCCGGTTTGCCTTAGCGGGAACAGACCACATGAGACCGGCTCATCGCTCCCATGACTTGGCGGCTGTGTTGGTCTTCGCGGGAGTCGCCGCGCTCCTCGCATGGATGGCCTTCGGCGACGAATCGCTCAGCGCAGAGCAGTCCAACCTTGCCGCCGCGGCGATGAAATCACATGACGCGGGCCTGTTCACCGGCGATCCGCTCTTTTCCCGCGAGAATGCCTGGCGCTGCGGCAGCCCGGGGTTTGGGGGGATAGTCGAGGGCCTCCTGGCCCTGGGCGGGTGGCGGGATCCGTTGCTGCCGTTTCGCCTGCTGGTCGGCCCGCTGGTCCTGCTCTACCTCTGCGGCGCCTACGCGTTGTTCCGCAGCCAGTGTCGGAGTTGGTCGGTCTCCGCCTTCGTGGCGATCCTCAGCGTCGCGACGGTGCCGGCGTTGAGCGGGGCCTTCTGGGGCGTCGGCTCGCTGTCTTCCATCACGCCGGAGGGACTGTGCGTCTGCCTCAGCCCCCCCATCGTCCTGGCCTTCCTGCTGTGGCGCGAGTACCGCATGCGTCTGCTGGTGTTCCTGCTGGCCGGGGCAATGGGCAACATCCATTTCACCTCGGCGGTCAACCTGGTCCTCGTCCTGGCGATGTGCCATCTGGTCGAACGTCGCATGGCGGCTGGTGCCTGGCTTGGACTGGCGCCGCTGTGCCTGGCCGCCGCGGTGGGAGCGTCGCCATTCCTGGCCTTCCATTTCCACCCGATCGTCTCACCGGCCTCGGGTATGTTGGTCGATCCGACCGCTGCGGCACGGGCGCTGCATATCGCCGAACCGGCGGTGTTGTTTCCCCAACTGCTGGGCGACGCGCCCAATTGGCTCCTTCGAGCGGCGGCCTTGGCGTTACCGTCCGTCCTGCTCGTGCAGGTGCGGCGGTTCCGCCCGCGCAAAGCGGTTTTTGGGATCACCTTTGCCATCGGGACGATCGTGATCGCACTGGGCTTCCAGGGCGTCAGCCAACTCCTTGCCCCGCTGCTGGGCGGACGGCCTCCGTTCATCGGTTTTGCTCAGTCCTCGGCGTTGCTGATGCTCCCGCTGTATGTCCTGTTCGCCCAGACGTTGGCGGGACTGTTCCGCCTGGTACGCCCGCATCGGGGGCTGCTCCAGGCGGCCTGCGCCGTCGCCATGACGATCTGGATGCTACCCTCCGACAACGTGCGGGTGCTGCGCCATGGTCTTTACAAGTTGGCCACGGTGTTTTGCGGCGAGGAGGACAAGCCCCGGAAAGTCCAGCGCATCGAGGAACGTCGCCAGGCCGACATGGAGTTAAAGGCCCTCGCCCGCTGGGCGGCAGACAACACGCCCAAGGAGGCGGTGTTCCTCACCGACCGCGGCGAGTTTCGCGCTCTGTGCGGGCGAGGCATCGTCGCCGGGGGCGCCGACTGGCGTTGTTTCTATCCTAACGACTGGGCGGCTATGGGACGCTGGGGCGGGCGATGGGAGAGGCAGGCGGCCCTGCTGCATCCCACCGGCGACAAGCTCAGCGGAAAGGACATCGCCTTGTTTTTCAGCCAATTGTCCGACATGGGCGATCTGCCGCCCGACGGCGCCGGACGATATGTCATCGCCCCGGCCCAGCAGACCGTGAAAGAACAAGGCTACCTTGTCGCCGAATCTTCCGAGCTTTGGGGGCGACATTACCGGCTCTATCGCCTCCTGCCGCCTTCGGGCTAGAATGTGGCATCTTTCCGTGCCGTCGTGCCGCTCCTGGCAACGCGCCGGGCCATGACAACCTGTCCCGATAAGAAAAGGAATGAACATGAAACGGCAACTCGCACCCCTGTTGGCATTGGCCGCCTGCGCGGTATTGACGCAGGGCTGCGGACGCGCCATCACGGAAGGCATCGGCACCATCCGCGGCGCCAAGGGAACCTATGCGCCTATCAGGCCCCTCTCGGAGATCAAGAACGAACCGGTCCTTGGGGCATACACCAACTTCGAGCTTGGCCCTATCGTCGATGACCTCGGCGGAAAGACCCCCGCGGAGTTCTGGGAGTACCTGCCCAATGAGTTCTACAAGGCGATGTTGAAGAAAAAGCTGCCCATGCAGGCGGGCGGAAAGACGCTGGTCATTCGCGGACGCGTGGTCCATTACGAGTCCGCCAGCACCCTCGGCATGGCCATCGGGCCGTTGGAGGAGGTCATCGTCCGCACGGAATTGGTCGACAAGTCCACGGGCAAGGTCCTGGCCGTGGGCAACTGCATCGGGCGCACCGAGGAGACGGTCAATTCCGGCGTGGAAAAGAAGGCCGAGGGTCTGGCCAAGGCCTTCGCCGGATGGATCGACGCCCACTACCCCAAGACCGGTCGGGAAGAGGCCGAATAGCCCCCCAAACGGGACGAACAAATTTATGGTTCATTCCCCTGGCAATCGCGCGGCGGAGTTCCGTCTCGCCGGGTGCCATTCTTGTATCATGACGCATTCACTTGTCTATCGTTCCCCTCGCCTCGCGGCGAGGAACCCACGTGCCCTACGCGACTGGCCTTATATTCTCGACGCTGGTCATGACCATCCATAAGATAGGCCGTACCGCTTTGTGGAGACACCAATGTCAATATAGCCCGAAGAGGTAAAAGCTGCGTTGACTGCATGTGGGACCATGCAGCCGCGTCGGTCGCCTCATTGGAAGGAAGGAGATGTCATGCCTGGCGGTTTCACGCATTTCGGACTGGTCAAGGAACTTGGGATCAATAGAACCTTGATGTCTATCAAGGGAATGTCGCATGACATCGCCGATGCCATTCAAGAGTACTATGGCTATGTGGACCTCGGCGCCGTCGCGCCAGACCTCCCATACCTGACGCCTCTGTCAAGCAACTGGGCCGACGCCTTTCATCATCAACGGACAATAGATGTCGTGCGTGTAGGTGTTCGAAGGCTGGAGTCACTTGACGACAAGCACGAGGATCGCAGGAAGCTGCTTGCCTGGTTATTTGGCTACGCATCACATGCCGTGGCTGATATGATCGCGCACCCGGTTATTGCGATTAAGGTTGGCGAGTACGAGGAGAACAAGACTGAACACCGTGTCTGCGAGATGAATCAAGATACCTACGTGTTCTCTCATTATTTCGGGGACGCTATCGACGCCTGTGAGTACCTCGATCACGGGATCAAGACATGCACGGACGACGGGCGATCAGGAGCAGTCTTGGCGAAGGGGATCGGGACTTTCTGGACAGAAGTCCTACGCGAGGTGTATCCTGACAAAGGCAGATCAGCACCTGCTTCATGGTTTCGGCAATTTGTTACAGTGATCGATGGAGTGGCCGAGGAAGGGGGGCGTTGCTTAGCCATGCGGGGCTCCGCGGAAGGGGGTGGCATAGTTTACCCGCAAACGCCAAACATGACGTATGTGGACGACCTGAAGTCCCCATACGGCGAGTCGGTCACATTCGACGACCTGTTCAGAAGATTTCAGGAGGAGACGAAGGTCGTCTGGGGGCAGATGGCACAGGCGATCGTGGCCAATGACGCAACACTTATCAAGCTTCCGAACGGCGACTTTGACACCGGCGTGAACCTAGCTGGCGGGCAGACATCCATCTTTTGGGGGCAGAAGTGAGAAACTATATGAAACTCAGGGTCTCAGCCGCTTTATGCCTTCTGGTTCTACTCGCGGGATGTGCTAGCAATCACGCCAAGATGCAGGAGGAGGCCGCGGACGTGCCGCGGCTAACGAAGGTGATGCATTTCCACGTACGTTGTTTGAACCTTCCAGCCGACTGTGAACTCTCGCAAGAGCAAGTTCGCCTGACCTACTCGGAAGCACTCGCAAGCAATCCGTCCCTCGCGCTGCCCAAACAGCAGTCCCTGGCCGTCAAATGGTGCAGTGGCGAAATCATCCTTCTAGTTCGCGATAACAAGACAGGGACCGCTTGCTTCGAGGACGCCTCGTGTACTCCCAAGTTAGATTGGCGATGGTACGAGTTTTCTCATCCACCTAGTATGTTCACCATTTCGCACCCGCAAACATGCGGGTGCAGGCAATCAAATCCCGAGCAAGAAAAGGGACATTCTTCTTGTCCATAGGTCAGGCGCGAACAGTTTCGTAGGGCACGCGGGTTCCACGCCGCGGGGCGAGGGTTCCGCGTGCGGGATATTATCCAGTCGCGTAGGATATTATCCAATTTTATAAAAGGTGCAACGGTTCGGCTTGGCTAGATGGAGCCTTGTTGCACGCGCGATCCGCCGTCGGGCGGAGATTCCCTCAATTTCATTCCTTGTCATGCCGATAATTGTCTCTGTGCCGCCAAGGCGGCTGCCCCAGCCGTTGCCCAGGAGAACCATTGTGTGCCCGTTCGTCGACAAGGCATACTCGCGTTGCTCGGTGTGCATGACTTTGCGAAACGTCACCCAGGCCGTCGCCTACTGCGCCAACCGATACTCGGCGTGTCCCATCTACCAGGAACTGGTTGCAGATGACCGCCAATCCGATCCCGTCAAGGTCCCCGTCGGTATCCTTGCCGCCTCATGAAAGCCCCGTCCAACTGAGGGGCTTCCTGGACTATCTCCAGGCCGAGTGCGGACTGTCCAACAATACCCGCAAGGCATATCAACAGGACCTGCGGCGATACCTCCGCTACGTCGCCGACTGCGGCGCCACGAAACCGTCCCAGTTCACCCCGCGCCACGTCGAGGACTTCATGCGACGCGAGAAACGCGCCGGGAGAAGCCCCGCCACCATCGGTCGCGAACTGGCGGCCGTGCGGACCTTCTGCAAGTATCTGGTCCTGCATGGACTCCTCTCCCGGGACATATCCTCGAACGTCGAGGCGCCCAAGAAGTGGCAGCGCCTGCCCACCGTGTTGGACGATTCCTCCGCGCGGACGCTGCTGGCTGCCCCGGACCCCGCCACCGACACCTTCGCCGCCCGCGACCGGGCCATGCTGTCGCTGCTGTATGCCACGGGCATGAGAGCGTCGGAACTTGCCGGCCTGGCCGTGGCGGATGTCAACTTCAACCTGGGCGTCATCCGCGTCCTGGGCAAGGGAAACAAGGAAAGGATCGTCCCCGTCGCCGCCGAAGCCCTCGACGATCTGCGCGACTATCTCCGCCGCGACCGACCGGCCTTGGCAACGGGCCGCCAGGGCGACATGCTGCTTTTATCCAGAACCGGTCGGGCCCTTGCCAGGGAGGACGTCTTCCGGATCGTCCGTAAATACGTGCGTCGCTCGGCCATCCGAGGAAGAATCTCTCCGCATACGCTGCGACATTGCTTCGCCACGCAACTGCTCTCGCGAGGCGCCGACCTCCGCGCCGTCCAGGAGATGCTCGGTCACGCCGACATCGCCACCACGCAGATTTACACGCACCTGGACGCAGCGAGACTCAAGGCCGTGCACAAGAAGTTCCACCCCAGAGGATAGTTCCCCACCTTTATCCCGACCCGGGCGGGAATTGCAACGTCCCCGATGCCAAGCTTCTCGCGCCGGTTACACCTCGACGACCTCGCGGGTCACGTCTTCCAGGACGAAGTTGCTGACCGCGGCGATGTAGCCTCGGATCGCCTCGTTGAGCCTCTCCCTGGCCTCCTCCCGGTTGCTGCCCCAGCAGACGCAGCCCGGAAGCGACGGGCACGTGGCCGTGAAACCGCCTCGCTCATTGTTGATGATCCTCACCGCCAGCTTCATTATCGCACCTCACCATGCATTTGTTTTCCGTCCATGGCTTTCACTTTCTTCACGCATGGCCCCCCGACATTTCCTTCTCTACTACTACGCTCTTCCTTTCAGGTGCGTCCTAAGAAAAGAAGCCGATTGAATAAAAACCATCTGTCGGAGGCCCGCCACCCCTCGGTGCGGTTGAGCAACAGATATGCCTATCCACATCGGGGCGCGACCCGTCCGCCCGACGTTTGCAGAATTCTATACCACCGGGACCCGCGCTGCAAGGAACACTCCGTCAATTTCGCGCTAATTCCGCCAACACCACGGAAGGCACTCACTCGTTATCGGACCTATCTCTTTTCAAACAAAGGAATTCCATGTGAAATTCCCTGGCAATTCATTCATTCCCAGCCACGATGGAACGCTCCCCCGCCACGGTAATGCTCCGCCATCGGCGACGAACAACCAAGTGTCCCCTCAAATCGGAATTCTTTTCTCATCGCGTTTGTATCCTTCCGCCTCTGGCATGATCATACGGGGGGAGGCTATACTGGCATCGAAGACACGCGAAGCGGGCATGGATTCCGCGGGAGTACCGACGTGCCTATCTATGAATATTCTTGCGCCAGTTGTGGAAAGAACTTCGAGCTGCTCCTTGCCTCCAGGACCGCCAAGGTCGCATGTCCCCACTGCGGCTCCAGGAAGCTGCGGAGGCTCCTGTCAACCTTCGCCGCTCACGGAGGGGCGTCCTCGGTTCCTCCTTGCGCCTCAGGCCGTTGTCCAACGGCCGGGGCAGTATCGGCCGGCTCATGCGCCGGGGGCCAATGCCCTTTCAGCCGATAGAATCCTCCTGGGCAAACAGACGAAGTTTGTAGGACGGGAATAAACCTCACGCCAGAATGACTCCAGACAAGCGACAGAGGCCCCCAAGACCGCTTTATTTCGCGGGGGCTACCTCGATGAGCGTGATCTCCGGGCGGGCGAGGAATCGCAGGCGGGGAACGAACCGTCCACCCTCCATGCCGATGCCCCGGCTGACGTTGAAGGCGGTATCCCCCAGTTGGTAGAAACCCCCTTCGAATCGTTTGCCGAAACTCGACAGCGTGACAACCGCCCCATAGAACGGAAGGGCCACCTGCCCTCCATGCGTATGGCCGGAAAGCACCAGGTCCACGCCTCGCTTGGTAAACTCGAAGATGCCGTCGGGAGAATGATACAGGAAGACGCTGTAGGCATCGGCGGGTTTGGATTCCAGCGCCGAGGCGATGCGGTCGTCGGCATAGGCTGGAAGGCCTGACAGCCAAAGGCGAGCGGAGGCGACTTCAAGGCATACCCCCACACCGTCCAGTTCCGTTACCCCCGTGCCGGCGTATAGGTCGGATCTCCCATCCCAGTTGCCCCGTACCCCGTATGTCGGTGCAATCAGAGCCAATCGGGCCATGCAACGGCGGAAATGCGGCAGGCCCTCCGGGCTGTTGCACGCGTCGCCGGTAAAGGCAATCACGTCGGGGTGGAGTGCGGCCACCACAAAGGGCAGTTTCTCTTCCAGTCGTGGACTGGCGTCGCTGTGCAGGTCGGAGATGTGGACGATGCGTATCGGCCGAGGGGACGATGAAATCTTGGCACTGGCAAGCGTCACTCGTCGCACCGCCAGCCAGTAAGGTTCAACGAAGCGGGCGTAGGCCATGCAGGCAAGCCCCCCCGCCGCCAGGACGACGACAGCCCGACGCAACCGGCGGAACCTCTGCGGCGCTGGGGAATGGGTAACGAACCGCCGGTGGAGCCAGCCAATGGCCACCCGCGCCGCGGCCAAAAAGGTCGTCACCGCCGCCGCCAGCACGGCCAGAAGGACCAAAAAGTTTTTCAGAGGAAAATAATGCGGAAGCGGCATGGCCTGACGATATCCGTAACTTCAAGTCCTCTGGCCGGGACGGTAGGCACGGCAACTAGGGCTTCGCCGATAGAATCTCCGCCGGGCGCGGCAGGTTCATGTTGCGGTAGCCCCGCGCGAACTTGGACGCCACCACCAGCCACACCAGCACGGCCACCACCGGGAAAGCGATGAATCGGGCATAGAATAAAATCCAGGTAAAGATGCTCACGTCGTGGGTGACCCAGGTACCACGGACCTTTGCGACGGCCCGCAGCAGTTCGTCAAGGTTATACAGCGCCCCGCAGGCGAACGTGCCGCGGATCACCTGCTGCCAGGGCGTGACGATGGCCAGGAGGATCAGCGACCAGAAGAACGCGCTGATGAGTCCGGCCACCCCGCCCAACCTGCCCACTAGCGACAGTTTGACCGCCAGCAGCAGCGTCAGGCTAAGCAGTATGGCGGAAGAAAAAGCCAGGAACTTGCTACCTGGAAGCACCCAGTAAAATACGTCCCGCCATTGCCAAGCGGAGTCCCCGGTCGCTTGGCGCGCCCACTCCGTCGCGGCAGGGGCGGTAGCGGAGGGACTCATATAAAGCCCATCGATCACTCCGACAAAATTCACCAGCACAAACGAGGTCAATTGCACCACCAGCGCCACGGCGATCAACCACCAGAAAAGCCTCTTGGCGCAACGAACGGAACGAAAGGCATCGTAATACTCGAAGGGGACGATTTCCTGGTTCATGGGTGTCTTCCTTTATTCATTTCCTTGGCCCCTTGGCCTGTCAATTGACCTGGCGGACCACTTTAAGGTTAGGCAACAGCACGAGATTCGCGCGTATCACGCTAGGGATGCTATCGGCCAGGCGAGGCCTTCCGCATGAGACCTGCCGCGGCGGAGAAAGCATCTCCGGCGGCTTCGATGGTGCGGGCGATATCTTCCCGCCCATGCGCCGCCGATACGAACATCGCCTCGTATTGGCTGGGGGCGATATACACCCCCCGCAGCAGCAGGGCGTGGAAATACGCCGCGAAGGCGGCGGTGTCGCTGGCGGTGGCGGAGGCGTAGTCCCGCACGGGTCCGGGGGTAAAGAAGCAGGTCATCATGCTCCCCACGCGGTTGAAACAGACTTTCGCCGCGAGTCCCGCCGCCTCCGCCGCCTGGCGAAGACCCGCCTCCAGGGCGGTGGAGGTCCGCTCCAGGCGCTGGTAGAAGCCCGCCTTGCCGATCGCCTTCAGGGTGGCCAGACCGGCAGCCATGGCCGCGGGGTTGCCCGACAATGTACCGGCCTGATAGACCGGCCCTTCCGGAGCGAGGTATTTCATGATCGCCGCCGGACCGCCGAAGGCCCCCACCGGAAGCCCCCCGCCGATGATCTTGCCCAAGGTTGTCAGGTCCGCCTGGACGCCATACATCTCTTGCGCCCCGCCGCGGGCCAGGCGGAAGCCCGTGATGACCTCGTCGAATATCAATAGCGCCCCGCACTCGTCGCAGAGCTTTCGCAAACCCGCGAGGTATCCCTCGGCCGGGGGAACCACGCCCATGTTTCCGGCGACGGGTTCGACCAGCACGGCCGCCAGTTGTGCCTCCTCTTCGCTGACCGCCGCTTGCGCTGCGGCCAGGTCGTTGTAAGGGACCAGCACCGTGTCGGACACCGCCCCGGGGGGGACGCCCGGCGAACTCGGCACGCCCAGCGTCGTTGCGCCGCTACCGGCGGAAACCAGCATCGCGTCGGAATGTCCGTGGTAGCATCCGATGCACTTGATGATCTTCCTCCGCCCCGTCGCCCCGCGGGCCAGGCGGACGGCGGACATCACCGCCTCCGTGCCGCTGGAGGTGAAGCGGACCTTTTCGATCGACGGGAAGGCCTCGGCGATCTTCTCGGCCAGTTGCGCCTCCCCTTGCGTGGGAGCGCCAAAGGAATCCATGTGGCGGGCGGTCTTGGCAATGGCCGCCGCGACGGCCGGGGGACAGTGGCCCAGGATCGCCGGTCCGTAACCGGCGACGTAGTCGATGTAGGTATTGCCGTCGATATCCTTGATTCGCGCGCCGCGCCCGCGGGCGATGACCGGTGGCGTCCCCCCCACGGCAGCGAAGGCACGCACGGGGGAATTCACCCCGCCCACCAGCACCCTTCGGGCACGTCGGAAGGCGGCCTGGCTCTTGGCGGTCTTGCGCTTCACGGTCTGTTCACCGAATAACGATGTTGATCAGCTTTCCGGGCACGACGATCTTCTTGACGACGGTCTTGCCCTCCACGGCCGCGGCGACCTTCGCCTCCGCCAGCGCCGCGGCGATGATGTCGGCCTGACTGGCATCGGCGGCGACGGTGATCCGCCCGCGCAGCTTTCCGTTGACCTGCACGGGCAGCTCGATGGACTCTTCGGCCAGCATGGCCTCGTCGTAAGAGGGCCAAGGCTCGTGGGAGAGGCTGGCCTTTCCACCGAGACGCTGCCAAAGCTCCTCGGCCAGGTGCGGGGCGAATGGCGACAGGACCAGCACGAACCGCCGCGCCGGATCGGGGGCGATGGTCCCGGCGCGATAAACCGTGTTGACGAAGTCCATCATGGCGGCAATGGCTGTGTTGAACTTCATCGCTTCGATGTCCGAACCGACTTTCTTGATGAGTTTGTGCAGCGCCAGCTCGACGTCCTGGTTGATGTCGCCGTCGCGCAGAAGGGCCGGTGAGTCTTCGCTTCCACAGATCATTCTCCAGACGCGGTGGAGGAAGCGGTGCACGCCCGGAACGTCGCGCGTGTTCCAGGGCTTGGATGCCTCCAGCGGCCCCATGAACATCTCGTAGAGACGGAAGGTGTCCGCGCCGTACTGGGCGATCACCTCGTCGGGGTTCACGACGTTCTTGAGGCTCTTGGACATCTTCTCCACCGACTCGGTCAGTTCCTCACCGGTCTGGCGGTGCCTGGGGCGGTCGCCGGAGAGGTCCACGTCCGGGTAGGCCACGCACACCCCGCGGTGGTCGCGGTAGGCGAAGCTGCGGATCATGCCCTGGTTGAAGAGCCTGCCGAACGGCTCGCTCGTGAAGACGTAGCCCAGGTCAAACAACACCTTGTGCCAGAAGCGGGCGTAGAGCAGGTGCAGCACGGCGTGTTCGGCGCCGCCGACGTAGAGGTCCACGCCCATCGCCGCCTGGCCCGCGGCGAGATGCCTGGACGGTTTCATCCAATACCGCTCGACCTTGGGGTCGCAGAAGGCGCGGTCGTTGGAGGGATCCAGGAACCGCAGGTAGTACCAGCACGACCCGGCCCACTGGGGCATGGTATTCAGTTCGCGCGTGGCCGGGCCGCCACAGGATGGGCAGGCGGTCTTGACCCACTCGCTCGCCCTGCCCAGCGGCGGTTGCGGCGGCGCGTCGGGGTCGTCGCTGGCGGCGGGGGTGAAGTCCGACAGTTCAGGCAGGACCAACGGCAGGTCGTCTTCGCCCAGTGCCACCGCGCCGCACGTCGGGCAATGGACGATGGGGAACGGTTCGCCCCAGTAACGCTGGCGGCTGAAGAGCCAGTCACGGAGCTTGTAATTGACCGCGCCTTTGCCCAGACCGGTCCGTTCCAACTCGGCCGTGATGCGACGCTTGAATTCGGCGGTGGGAAGCCCGTCATACGACCCGGAATTGACGGCCGATCCATCGTCCACATAACCGCGCCAGTCCACGCCCTCGGGCGGATGAACCACCTGGACGATGGGCAGGTTGAACTTGGTGGCGAACTCGAAATCTCGCGTGTCGTGTGCCGGCACGGCCATGATCGCGCCCGTGCCGTAGCCCATCATCACATAATCGGCCACCCAGACCGGGATGCGCTGCCGGTTGACGGGGTTGACCGCATAGGCCCCGGTAAACACGCCGGTCTTATCCTTGGTTTCAGCCAGGCGCTCCAGTTCGGTCTTGTTGACCGCGGCGCGGACGTAATCCGTCACGGCCTGGCGACGCTCGGCGGTGGTGATCCGCTCCACCAGCGGATGCTCCGGGGCCAGGACCATATAAGTCGCACCGAACAGCGTGTCCGGGCGGGTGGTGAAGACGCGGATGCAGTCCTCGTTGGCCTGGGCGGGAAAGCCTCTTTCCTTGCGGTCCTGGAACCACCCTTTCAAGCCTTCCTCCTCGCAAGCCACGGAGAAGTCCACTTCCGCTCCCGTGCTCTTTCCGATCCAGTTGCGCTGCATGATCTTGATCGGCTCGGGCCAGTCCAACAGGTCAAGGTCCGCCACCAGGCGATCGGCGTAGGCGGTGATGCGGAGCATCCACTGTTTCATCGCCCGGCGGTAGACGGGATGGTCGCCTCGCTCGCTGCGCCCCTCGTTGGTGACTTCCTCGTTGGCCAGCACCGTGCCCAGCTTGGGGCACCAGTTGACGGGAACCTCGGCCATGTAGGCCAGGCGGTACTCGTCGATCAGGCGGCGCTGCTGGTCAACGGCGAGTTCCGCAAACTTGTAAAAACCTCCTGGAACGCCGCCGACAGCCTCGATGGCCTCGCTGACGGGCGGGGGGACGACGTTTCCGCCCAGGTCCACCACGAGTTGTCCGCTTTCCAGCCTGTTGACGAGTTCCTTGATAGGCCGGGCGGCGTCGGCGTCGGGGTCGTACCAACTGTTGAACAGCTTCAGGAAGATCCACTGCGTCCAGCGGTAATACTCCGGGTCGGTAGTCGCCAGGCGGCGCGACCAGTCGTAGGAGAACCCGAACCGCTTGATCTGCCGCTCGATGTTGGCGATGTTGCGGGCGGTCGTCTCGCGCGGGTGGACGCCGTGCTCGACGGCGTATTGTTCGGCGGGCAGGCCGAAGGCGTCGTAGCCCATCGGGTGGAGGACGTTGTATCCGCTCATTCGCGCATGGCGGCAGACGATGTCGGTGGCCGTGTAGCCTTCCGGGTGGCCCACGTGCAGGCCCGCCCCGGAAGGATAGGGAAACATATCCAGCACAAAGAGCTTGGGCGCGTCCTTGAAGCCGTCCACAGCGGGGTTGGGCTGGCGAAAGGTCTGATTCGCCTCCCAGTATTCCTGCCACTTCTTTTCGACGGCGGTGAAGTCATATCCGGCCATGATGTCTCCTAACGGTGCCTCGCCGCCTGCGCGGCCCGGACCATATACCTGGCTGGCGGGGCTCCGTCCCGCCAGCCCTACATGTGCTTCAATGCGCGGCGGGACGAAGCCCCGCCGCGCTATTACCCAAACTGAAAATACCCTTATCTCGTTTTACCGTACACGCGGCCCGGACCATAATCTGCCAATCCCGAGGCGTGTTGGCCAACAAAAAAAGCCCCGCGGTTCGTGGTGAATCGCGGGGCGGCGCGGCGGCGCTTGGTTCGTGACTAAAATACTTCCTCGCCCAGGGACTTCAACTCTTCCAGGGCTTCCTTCTCCAATTGTCGTACTCGCTCGCGGGTCAGACCCACCAGTTTGCCGATTTCCTTGAAGGTCCGCGGCGGGCCTTGATAACCATCCAGGGCGTAGCGCAGTTCCAGGATTCGCCGCTTACGCGGTTCCAGCCTGGCCAGCAACGATTGGACGATGGGGCTGTTGGAGGCGTCCAGCAATGCTTGTTCGGGCAGTTGTCCGGACTCGTCAGCCACGATCTCGCCGAGCGCGCAGGTCTCCTCGCTGTCGACCTGGGTGGGCGCGTTGACGGCCTGGAGGCCCTGCTGGACGATCTCGGTCTTCTTTTGGCTGATCCGCAGCTTCTTGGCCATCTCCTCGATTGTGGGCGGTCGGCCCAGTCGCGTCTCCATCTCCCCGGCGGCGCGGCGCCACTTGGCGATGAGCTTGGCCAGGTAGGCGGGGATGTGTATCGGCTGGCCGGCGTTGATCATGGCGCGCTTGATGGCCTGCTTGACCCACCAGGCGGCATAAGTGCTGAAGCGCGCGCCCGCGTCGGGGTCGAAATCCTCCACCGCGCGCATCAGGCCCAGGTTGCCCTCGGCCACCAGGTCGCTAAGCGTCATGCCGGGGTTGGTGTAGTCCTTGGCGATCTTGACCACCAGGCGCAGGTTGGCGGCGATCATCTGCTCCCGCGCGATGGGGTCGGAGTGCTCCCGGACTCGCCGTGCAAGCTGCTTTTCCTGCTCGGCCGTCAGAAGCGGGGTGTACTTGATCTTGTCGAGGTACCAGCCCAGACTTGTCTGGGCGGTACCGGCTGTTTTTCCCGCCGTCGTCATGTGGTTCCCTCCGGCCGCCCGTGGCGTCGTGACCTCTTCCGGCAAGGGATTCTTCGACATGCCGCCAGCGGTACTTAAACAGGGAACCGGACCCCCGAAACCAAACCCTTGTCCGTCAAAGGTTCGGCAACGCCCCATCCTTCAATAGCAGCGAGCCGCCAGCGACTTCAAGCGCGGAGACCGCAGGCTTCACGGTTCGCGACTGCCATTCGTTGGCGGCTCGCACGCCTTCTCAATGCCTGACAGACGAAATATCAGCTTTCCTTCGACGGCTCGTCCGACGACGGTTCTTGGTCCTGCGCGGGTCGAACCGAGGGGATGATGTTGAGGTCGGCCAGGCCCGTTTCGCCTTCCAATCCGCCTCGCCGCTTGGCGCCGCGGTCGGATTCGACTTCCTCATGGCCGTCCTCAGCCGACCACAGGGCGCGCTTGAGGCTGAGGCCGATCTTGCGGTCGTCGGTGTCCACGCGGAGGATTTTCACTTCGATCTCGTCTCCGACCTTGACGACGTCCTGGGGATTCTCCACCTTGTGGTCGGCCAGTTCCGAGACATGCAACAGGCCTTCCAGCTCCTCCTCCAACTCCACGAAGACGCCGAAGTTGGTCAGCTTGGTCACCTTGCCCTTGACGATCTGACCGGGCACGTAGTGCTGCGGAATGCTCCGCAGCCAGGGATCCTCGCTGAGCTGCTTGAGACCCAGGGCGACGCGCATCTTCTCCTCGTCCACCGCCAGCACGACGCACTGCACCTGCTGGCCCTTCTTGAGCACCTCGGAGGGATGGCCGATCTTGCGCGTCCAGGAGAGGTCCGAGACGTGCAGCAGCCCGTCGACGCCCTCCTCGATCTCGACGAAAGCGCCGTAGTTGGTCATGTTCCGCACCACGCCGCTGATGACCGTTCCGGGGGGATACTTCTCCTTCACCAGCGTCCAGGGGTTGATCTCCGCCTGCTTCATGCCCAGGGATATCTCGTGCTTTTCCTTGTCGATCTCCAGCACGACCACCTCCAACTCCATCCCGGCGCTGACGATCTCGGAGGGGTGGTTGATGCGGCGGGTCCAGCTCATCTCGGAGATGTGCACCAGGCCCTCCAGGCCCTCCTCCAGCTTCACGAACACCCCGTAGGCCATCACGCTGACCACCGTGCCCTTGTGTCGCGAGCCGATGGGGAACTTTTCCTCCACCTGCTGCCAGGGACTGGGGGTCAGTTGCTTGAGACCCAGGGCGATTTTTTCCTTCTCGCGGTCGACGCTGAGGACAACCACTTCGATGTCCTGCTCCAGCTTGATCATCTCGCTGGGATGGCCGATGCGTCCCCAACTCATGTCGGTAATGTGCAGCAGACCGTCCAGGCCGCCCAGGTCGATGAAAACCCCGAAATCCGCGATGTTCTTGACCACGCCCTTGCGCACCTGGCCTTCCTGAACCTCCGCCAGCAGCTTGGTCCTCGCCTCGCCCCGCCGTTCCTCGATGAGCTTCCGCCTCGAGACGACGATGTTGCGGCGTTCCTGGTCGATCTTGAGGATCTTGGCCTCGATGATCTGACCGAGGTATTCGCCCACGTCTCCGGGACGGCGGATGTCCACCTGGGAGGCCGGAAGGAACGCCGGGACTCCGATGTCCACCAGCAACCCGCCCTTGATCTTGCGGACCACCGGGCCTTTGACCGTGTCGCCTTCCTTGCTGTGCTCCAGGATGCGCTCCCAGCCCCGGATGCGGTCGGCCTTGCGCTTCGAGAGCACCACCAGACCGCTGTCGGATTCCATCTCTTCGAGAAGGACTTCCACCGTCTGGCCCGGCTGGATACTCGTCGGATCGTCGAACTCGCTGATATTGACGGTGCCTTCGCTCTTGAGGCCCACCTCTACCACCACGTCGTTTCCGATGACGTTGACGACCCGCCCTTTGAGGATCGCGCCGGTTTTATGGGAGCTGCGCTCCTGGACCATCTCCCCAAGCGATTCCTGGTTGAACTCCGCCCCGAGGCTGTCGGAGAGTTGCTTTTCCACTTCCTCATCGCTCAGCCCCAGCGACTTAATGAGATTGTAATCTACCATTTGCTACCTAACCTTTTGTTTACCAGATAGTTCCAGCGGTGAAAACCCCGCCCCACGATAGAGCGGGCGCCGCTGCCGCGCCTCGTCCCGGCGGCTTGGGGGGCCGGACCGCCCGGCCCGATGCTCATGGAGATCCCCGACACGAAACGGGGGCCTCGCAAGAACGCCTAAGATTACCCGGCGGGCCATACCATTGGCAACGGAATAATCAACTTCGCTCACACGCGAAGGGATACAAGCGGGATGTTGGGGTGTTCAAATCTTCCCCGCCGCCTGGCTACGAATGACGACACAAGTCGTTCCTCGATAGAAAGAAACAGGACAGGCCCATAGAAACGGTTTCAGCCCCTGCCAGGCCCCCTTCAAGGGTTTTCGCCCAGGCAACACAGAATCCTCTGTGTATTTACGGGCGATCCTTCACCCACCTGGCCACCGTGAGAACCTGACTCCGCCGATACCCCATCGCCGCATACAGCGCGATGGCGCCCAGGTTGTCGCGATCGACGCTCAGCCGATACGGCTTGCCCTGTACGTTGGCCGTCCGCCCGGACTCCATCGCCCGATAGAGCAGATACCGCCCCACACCGCGCCGATGCTCCTCCGGCAGCACAGCCATTTCAACAATCCCGGGACCAAGACTGCTTACGCCGCGTAGACACACGCCGATTATTCTGCCCTGACGCTCCACCGCAACGGTTGTACCAAGCACCTCCGGGTCCATCGTCTTCGTCCACGACCGGCGCTCCTCCTCGCGCCTCTGCTCATCCCATTCCGGACGCCTATAGGCTTCACAGAGCACGTGCACAACCTCCTCTACACGACTGGCATCGAGGCTCGACTCGCAACATCCCCCCGGCAATGGCGCCTTGGCAAGACGGTCCCACACATCATACGGCGCTTCCATCCTTTGCTTCGACGTCAGTTCCCATCCCAATGAAGCGAGCAGGCCAAGGTAATACATACTGTGGGATGGCATGCCCTCATCCACATCCATCCACAAGATCCTGCGCCCCCTACTCTGTAGGGCCAGGATCACGTCGCGAATGATTGCATATCGTTTACGCCAATTGCTGGGCACAATGCAGAGTATCGACCGATACTCCGTCCACCCAACAACACCGTACTCGTTCGTGCTCGGCGACGGTATACACTCCACAGGCAGATTAGACCGCGCAGCCGAGCCAAGAAAGTCGCTGACATCATCCGCCGAATACCCTATTGTGCGGAATATCTTGGCAATGAGGTCCGCGTAGACGTCCCAGGAATCATCGGCACTCATACGATTCACATAGTCCTTCCAGTGTAGCCTTCACCCAGTTTTGAGACGTAACGGGGAGTTAATCCGGATTTCCCAGATGCACTTGGCCCGCGACCGCCACAGGCCACCTTTCTTCCATCGTCTCTTGCATCGAGGTTCCTGCAAGCATTTTCAGCCCCGCTTGCTCGCCATCCGCGGCAAGGACGAGTCCACGGAGGGTCTATTGTCAAAGTCAACATGTGCCGCATGACTCATTGTTCTCTTCGCTGAGATGTAGTAACCAGTACTTGATCTGACAGTTACGCCACATTGCCGGTTGAGGGTGCTCAGGTCGCGCATCGGCGGCTTCTAGTCCACTGCCCGGTGAGGCTTGAAAAAACCACGGTCCGCCACCGGCACTTTCTGGGATACTGAATGGGCTTTCATGTTATGGTAGTCACATCATAGAATCATTTATCAAGAGGCCCTGATGGAAGAGATCGCCGAAATCCTAAGCGTGCTGGCCTGCGACGTGGGCAACACCGCCTTTCATCTGGCGCATGTCAAGGGCCAGGACGTCACCCCGGTGCGCACGGTATCCCATGACAAGGCGGAAACCCTGACCCCACTGCTGGTGTCGATGTGGAACGAGATTCTCCCGCCCAGGAAACTGGTGGCCTGTAGCGTCAGCCCCCGCGGGCTGGAGGCTTTGGAAGCCGCCTCGGCGGCGATCGGCCAGAACGTCCTGGTGGTCGGAAGGGACCTGCCCCTGCCCATGGAGACCGACTTGCCCGATCCCTCGAGCGTGGGGATGGACCGCCTCTGCGCGGCCGTGGCGGCCTACGACCGTCTCGGCGTGGCCTGCGTGGTGGCCGACTTCGGCACGGCGATCACCGTCGATTGCGTCAACGACGCGGGGGTGTTCCTCGGCGGGGCCATCATGCCCGGCCTGGCCATGTCGGCCCGCGGATTGAAAACCGGCACCGCCCTGCTTCCGGAGGTCCAGGTCCGCTCCCCCGATTGGATCATCGGAAAAGACACCCGCCAGGCCATCGTGGGCGGGCTGGTCTTCTCCGCTCGCGGGGCGCTGCGCTTCCTGGTGGAGGCCTACGCCACGGAGTTGGGCCACTGGCCCGTCGTCATCGCCACCGGTGGCGACGCCGGGATCGTCTGCGGCGACCTTCAGGGCTCCGATCTGGTGCAGGCCATCGTGGAGGACCTGGTCCTTCGCGGAGTGGCCGGGGCGTACTACAAGACCTTGGTGAAATGACTGCTCCCGCCGCTCCAGGTGTCTCTTCCGGCCAAGGGCGATTCGCCACCGGCGAATCCGCCGCGCCAATGGCCGTATTGCAAACGCCGCCCGGCCGGGGGGGAATCGCGGTGATCTCCCTGTCCGGACCGGGGGCAATGGAAATCCTGGAGGCAATCTTTCGGCCCGTGAAATCCCACGCCGCCGGCGGGGAAGGCGTCCTGCAACTGGGCCACGTGGTCGCCGATAGTCGGGTGATCGACGAAGCCGTGGTGGTCTCCCGCGGCCAGGCTTTTGAGATCAACATCCACGGCGGACCGGCGGTGGCCATGGCGGTGATGGAATTGTTGGCCGGTCACGGGGCGACGATCGCCCCAGCGCCCCCCGCCGCCCCGGAAAGCTTCCCCCCTGCCCATCCATCCTGGGACAACCCCGCCGTTGGAACAGAGATGCTCCAGGCGATCCCCCTGGCCAGATCGACCCTGGCGCTGGAGGCGCTGAGCCGACAATGGTCGGGTGGATTGAGCGCCCTGGTGTCCGAAACGATTCGGCGGATCGACGCGGGCGAGTGTGAACCGGCAGCGGCAGCGGATACCGTCGGACGGTTGCGACTGGCTTCAACCGCCCTGTCGCGCATGAACCGCTTGCTGAACCCGCCTGAAATCGTGCTGGCCGGTCCGCCCAACGTCGGAAAAAGCACCCTGGCCAACACGCTGGTCGGCCGGTGCGTCAGTATCGTCCATCACACCCCCGGGACCACACGCGACTGGGTGAGGGAACTGGCGATCCTCGACGGGGCGGCAGTGTGGATCACCGACACCGCCGGGCTGTTGGAAAACGCCCAAGGCATCGACGCCGAGGCCGTCGCTCGCGCTAGGCAGCGCGCCGAAGCGGCTGATCTGGTCCTCCTGCTTGGCGCCGACGACGAGCGAACCGGTTCCGTCTTCTACGCGAAAAAACTGCTTCGCCTGGCCGCAAAGGCCGATATCCGCCCGCCCGCGGGCGACTACGACCTGGCCGTCTCCTCCGTCACCGGCAGAGGGATCGAGCGACTCAGGCGGGCTGTCCTGGAGGCCCTCGACCTGGCCGACGTCGATCCCACGTCGCCAATGGCCTTCACGCCACGCCAGGCCGAGGCACTCGAATCGGCAGCCGGCCAACTCGACCGCCACCGATTCCACCGGGCGAAGGAAATCCTGATCGGTATTCTGCGTTAAGGAACATGATCACAGAACCTGCCGTTCCACCGAGCGGCGCCGCGAAAAATCGCCGTGTATCAATACCCATGAAAGAGGACTTCCATGAACACCTCACCCACCCGGACACTGGCACATGAGGACTTCAGCGACCTGGCCGTCGGGGCCTTCCCCTCGGACTATTCCCCCCTGGGAGAATACCACTATCGCCCTCCGGTGGGAAAAAGGGGCAACTGGTATCAGCCGACGACCAGTTCCGGCTGGCGGCCTCACACCGCCTGGATGGTCTTCGAGGATCGCGGGCAGCATAAAATGCTCCAGACGTTCCTGCCCGACAAGCGGTTCCTCCGCATCCTGGTCACCGGTGACGACGCCTGGGGCGACTACACGCTGACGGTGGTGCTTCAACCGTTGCGCCCCGATGGGTTCGCGGGGGTCCTGTTCCGTTACCAGACCAGCCGCACGACCTATCGGCTGGGTTTTGAGGGTGGAAACCGCTTCGTGCTCTACAAGGACGACCACCGCGAGCATCCCGTCCTGGCCGAGGCGGACTTCGCCTATTCCTGCGACAGGACCTACCACCTGGAGGTCGTACTGGCCGGGGACCGCATCACGGCGAGGATCGACGGGGCGGTCGTCCTGGAGGCCCGCGATACAAGCTACCCCCACGGGCGGGTGGGCATCGTGGCCAACACGACGGCGATCTTCGAGTCACTGGATGTCCAGGCCGCCGAGAAGGCCCACGCCGCTTACGTCCAGACGCGCGACAGGAAACAGCGGGAGATTGACGAGGCCCGCGAGAAACTCCCCCGCCCGATGCTGTGGCGGAAGTTTTCCACCAAGGGTTTCGGCGCCGCTCGCAACATCCGCTTCGGCCACCTGCGAGGCCGCAAGGAATTGGATATCGTCCTGGCCCAGCCCGTGCCCTTCATCCCCGGCGACGACAGCTTATTGGGCATCCGGGCACTGACAGCGATTGACCTGGAGGGCAATGTCCTGTGGCGATTCGGCGAACCGTGCGATTGCCTGGCCGACACGCTGACCACCTGCGACCTGCCCTTGCAGGTCTACGACATCGACGGCGACGGATACGACGAGGTCCTGTGCCTCAAAAACTTCCATCTGCTGGTCCTGGACGGCAGGGACGGGACGATCAAGAACTCCTTCCCCCTACCGCTGAATCCGCGCGAGGAGAACCGCTTCGGCCGGGTGATGGGCGACGCGATCATCATCGCCAATTTTCGCGGTCTGGAACGCCCGCGCGACATCGTCGTCAAGAACCGATACAGGCAGGTCTGGGCCTACGACGACAAGTGGAACCTGCTTTGGACCAACGAATTCCGCAACACGGGGCATTTCCCCGTGCCCTACGACTTCGACGGAAGCGGCAAGGACGACCTGATCGTGGGCTACGCCCGCGTGGGCCACGACGGGGCGGTCAAGTGGAACACCGGCTGGGAGGACCACGCCGACGAGATCGCCATCGGGCGGTTCGATCCTTCGCGCGACGGGCTGCTGATCGCCATGGCCGCCGGGGAGGCGGGCTTCAACATCCTCACCCCCGCCGGCGAGGTGGTCTATCGACGATTCCTGGGCCACGCCCAGCGGTTATCCGCGGCCAGGTTCCGAGCGGACATCGAGGGGATACAGTTCTACGTGGTGACCTTCTGGGGCCAGGCGGGCATCGTCTCGCTGCACGACTGCCGGGGCAACGTCCTGCTGGAGTTCGAGCCGACGGCCACCGGAACCGTCCTCAACCCCGTCAACTGGGCCGGTGACGGGACGGACCTGGCGCTGATCTCCGGCAGCCGCGCCCACGGCGGGATGCTCGACGGCTACGGGCGGCGCGTGGTGGTGTTCCCCGACGACGGGCATCCTGAATTATGCAGTGAGGCCCTGGACCTCACCGCCGACGCGCGGGACGAGGTGCTGTTGTGGGACAACGAGTCCATGTGGATCTACACCCAGGACCGCCCCTGCCCCGCGGATCGCGTATACAGACCGGTCCGCTACCCGCATTGGAACGCCTCGAACTACCGTGCAGAGATTTCCCTTCCCGGCCGAATTTCGTAGGCGGGGCTACCGCCCCGCGGAATCTTCACCAGCAAGGCAGATCGTCTTTAATTCATTCCCGTGGGGCAGTAGCCCCACCCTACCCTACTGCCGGGAGACCATGGGGCGACGACCTTCACCGTGATCTCCGTCGAGGTCGCCTCTCCGGTGTCCTGCGTGCCCTTCACAAAGATCTTGTATTCGCCAAGGTCCGCATCCTTGGCGGCCGTGATTTTCAATTGCACACCGCCCTTCCCGGACAACTCGCAGCTCTCGCCAGAAGTTCTGTACAGGCCTTGCGCGCGACCTCCACCCGAAAGCGGCCGAAACCAGCCGAATTCGCGTGTATCGCAACTTGGGGCGAGCCGCTAGCGTAACTGGCCACCAGATCGACCGCCGATCCGTGTCAGTTGTTGCTCTATTTGTCTTTTTGATGATCCACAGTGACGCCATGACCGCCACCGACGTTTACCTCTGTCTTGGGCTGGTTGTCCGGAGGCTTGTTGATGTTCAAGCAACCGAGCGGCGCAGCGGCAATGCAGACCAGTAGAAGAATACTCAGCACCTTTTTGCCAATCGTAAACATTTGCAATCCTTTCTTTTAAGAGACCCGATCCATTCCCAGTCGGGCATCCGATATTCTGCCCAGCCTTGCTTCTAAATGGCTTCCGCCATCGTTCCACTTCACGCCAACTCAGGACTTGCCTGCTCCGAATTGGGAGTCAGGCTGTCCAACTACGCCGACTTTTTCGACGCGACCACGACCACTGCGACCCCTCCGGCCAACGCCAGCCCGCCCACGATGGCCGGAATGAAGATGGTCTTCTGCTTCTCGGCGGTGACCTGAAGGCCAGGGAGGTCAACGACCTTCTCGCGCGTCGTGTAGCTGATGCCCTGGAAGACCAGGCCCGCCACGCCCAGGACGATGAGAACAACGCCCATAATCATCGTCGGCTTCATCTTGCACCGGTCTCTTTCAGTTCGTCCTGTTAGCTTGTCCCCATACGCTGGACAGGTTTCAGCCTGGAATAAGAAGGTAGAACCGTCGCCATGGGTGACGTTCCCTCTGCTGTTGCGGAGGGCGACCGGAGCAACAGCAGCACGCGCGGCGACGGAGCGCCCATCGCTTACCTCGATTTTATACTCTTCTCTCGCCGTCCACACAAGAAGTTTTTTTTCCGCCCATGGGGCCACCAGTCCGTACACGCTGGCCGGCGTTTGCCGATCCAAGCTCCTGTGCCGCCGCCGATGGTTGTAATACACGAAGTGAAGTATCGCCCCAGCCTCAGCCGGGCCTCTCGCCCGCGAGGATCGCCACGTCGCGTGGGGCGACGCGCAGGACGACGGGCGTACCCGGTGGCAAGGCCACTCCGCGGTCGGCCAGCACGGAGACCTTCCAGACCGTCCCGGCCAGCCGGCAGGCGTACTGGCGCAGCTCGCCGAGGTAGGTGTGGCTTTCCACCACGGCCGGGATGGACGCCGACGACGGATCTTGCGGCGCGGAAGCGGCGGGGAAAATCCCGATCCGCTCCGGACGCACGCAGCAGGTCACGCTCGCCCCCGGAGGCGGTCCGCCCTCGGGGAGCACCAGCAACGTTGCGGCGGAGGTCTCCACTCGCCCGCCGCCGATCACCCGCCCGTTGATGAAATTCGCCTCGCCCAGGAAATCCGCGACAAATCGCGAGGCGGGGCGGTTGTATACCTCCTCCGGGCCGCCCACCTGGACGATCCGTCCCGCGTTCATCACGGCCATTCGGTCGGCCATCGACAGGGCCTCCTTCTGGTCGTGGGTGACGTAGATGCCCGTGGCGCCGGAGGACTTGACCAGGCGTCGCAGTTCCCCCCGCATGTGTAGTCGCAGCCGCGCGTCGAGGTTGCTCAGCGGCTCATCCAGCAGCAGGCACCTGGGCCTGGCCGCCAGCGCGCGGGCCAGCGCCACCCGCTGCTGCTGGCCTCCGGAAAGCTGGTTGGGCTTTCTTGCCTCCATGCCGCTCATTTCGACCAGCGCGAGGTTCTCCTCCGCCAGCCTTCGCCGCTGGGCGCGGTCCAGCCCCTGCATCCGCGGGCCGAACTCGACGTTCTGCCGGACCGTCATGTGCGGCCAGAGGGCGTAGTTCTGGAACACCATCGCCGTGCCTCGATGCTCCACGCCCAGTTCCGTCACATCCTGGCCGCCGAAGAACACCCGCCCCCCCGTGGGGGCCACCAGTCCGGCGACGATGCGAAGCAGCGTGGTCTTTCCGCAACCGCTAGGCCCCAGCAGGAAGA
>Ga0315284_10000496_pt1 | contig 53640 bp, 48 predicted proteins | sample YL17G09_16_MG_FD_203696 | JGI IMG/M metagenome (GOLD analysis project Ga0315284, IMG submission 203696) | Sediment microbial communities from Yellowstone Lake, YNP, Wyoming, USA - YL17G09_16 | ecosystem: Environmental > Aquatic > Freshwater > Lake > Sediment | place: USA: Wyoming | collected...
TGCTTGAAAAGGCCAATCAGCGCATCGAAGCCGAAGTCAAAGCGATCCGCGAACAGCAGGCGGCGCGGCCGGCTATCCTGAAAGCGCATCGAGCCATCAAGTCCGAAAAGGAGAAGATTGACGCCATCTTGGCGGCGGCTTCCGACGGCGCCGCACCGGAAAAGTCAGAGAAAGAGGCCGCCCGCAAGCCATTTCAGGTCGGCGATTGGGTGAAAATGACGGACTTGAAAGATGCCGTTCGGATCCTGGCTTTGAAGAAGAACGGGCAAGAGGCTCTGCTGGAAGTGGGGGGGTTGCATTTGTGGATGAATGCGGGAGACTTGCAGGCCGCCGACCCGCCGAGCGCCGCAAAAAAGGGTGCGCCGGTCAAGATTACGCTCTCGGCGACGACGCCCAGTCACTATGAATTGGATCTGCGCGGTATGACCGGCGATGAAGCCGCTTTCGCCGTGGAAAAATATTTGGACGATTGCGTCGTCTCCGGATGGAAATCGGTGCGCATCATCCACGGGAAAGGTACCGGCGCCTTGCGCACGCGCGTGCGGGAGGTGCTGTCCCGATATCCTCATGTGAAGGCGGTGCGCTATGGCCGTCCCGAAGAAGGCGAATTCGGTGTTACAGTTGTAGAGCTTGAATGAGAAATAAGCACAAAAGTAGGGAATAAATATTTTGCGGCAAGGAGTGCAGCATGTCAAAGGGTCTCAGTTTTTAATCCGGCCCGACACCTACCGGTAAGTCATAAAAAAGGGGCGCACAGCTTGAACCACTATCGTGGCCACTGTGCGCCCAATCTCCGCTCAACCTACCTTTCAGCGCAAGGTCGCGAAGCGCCTTGCGAAAAGAGGTAGCGACAGCTATCCGCCATAGGCGGATGGCTCGCAGCTCACTTCAGGAGCATCATCTTGCCGCTGGCGGTCAAATCCCCGGCGTGAATCTGGTAGACGTAGAGCCCCGAAGCCAGCCCCGTTGCCTCAAAGGTCGCCTCATGACGGCCCGCCTCGCGCCAGCCATTCACCAACGTGGTGATCTGGTTGCCCCGGGCGTCGAAAATGTCAATCCTCACCCTCCCCGCCGCGGGAAGCTGGTAGGCGATGGTCGCCGTCGGATTGAAGGGATTGGGATAGCTCTGCGCCAGCAGGTAATTCACCGGACTGGCCACGCTTACCGACGCTTCCTCAAACGGCTCGCCGCTGTCCACAAACCAGCCCGATTCCCACGGCCCCATGCCGGTCACTAATTTGCTGAAGGGCATATGATCTTCCGCCCAGATCGTGTTGTTCGGCGGAGTGTAATCGCCGAAATAACCATTCAGCATGTAATTGCCCGCCGGCGAGGATCCGGCGACGGCCAGGGCGCGGTTACGGTTGGTGGAAAATCCGGCCGGCAGGTTGAAATTCAGCAGCGGCCCCAGCACCGGGCCATAAGTGCTGCCGTTGGGCAAAGTGACGTCCACCCAGATATCTACCGCGATAGCCGAAGAGCCGTTGTTGCCCCCGGCGATGTTGTAATTCAGCGTGCCGCCCGAAGCCGGAATGACCGTGGAACCGATGGGCGTCAGGGTGACGAAGACATTCGGCGTGCTGCCCGCAGGATTGCTCGTGGCGCTGTTGGTGTAACAGTAATCACCGCCGGTTCCTCCAGTATTATTGCAAGCCGCGCCGGACATGTAGAACGTGATCAGTCCGGTGGTCGCGGCGGGCGCTGTCCAATTGAAAGACCAGGAAGTCGGTCCGGGCGTCCCAGGATAGGTGCCGGCGCTGGTATACTTCATGTAATCCGGGGACGTGCCAGATCCCACGCCGAGGGTCGTGTGGGTCGGATCGGTGACGGTGAAATCCCCAGCCTGAAGATAACTGCTGCCGGACTGATAGATGGAAGTGCATTCATATCCCCAGCGCATTTGGCCCGGATCGGCCAGGATTACCGTCAGCGAGTAGGTGGTCCCCGGCACATAGCCGGTGCTCGGCAATCCCGCGATCTGTAAGTAGCCGTTTCCGCTGTTCAGCGGATAGCTACTATGGCAATTAACACAATTAGCCCCAGAGGGCGGCTGGCCGGCATAGCCGTTGGGCATGCCGCTGGGATAGGCCATAACGGCGGCTGCACCCAAGAACAAACAGAGCAGTGTGATGGCATGGCGCATGGGATCCTCTCCTTTTCCAAAGAATTGCTTGGGCTGCGGGTCTGGGCCCTCCACAGCAACAAATATAATGAATAATACCGCGAAAAGCAAGTGATTTGTTTCACTTTTCACAATTAAACGACTCTTTCAATGATGAGCATAAAAAAGAGGCAGCCATAATGACCGCCTCCCGATTAAATGCCGCGCGAGCAACGCAGAACTCGTATCTAGACTATTTCATCAGAACCATCTTGCCGGTTGCACTATATTCTCCGGCTTGCAGACGATAAATGTAGATACCGGACGCCAAGCCGGTTCCATCAAAAACAACCTCATGGCGGCCGGCTGGCTGCCATTCGTTTATCAGTTGGGCTTGCCCATTGGGAAGATACCCCAAACTCCTTCCCGCGACGTCAAATACTTCCAATGATACCCAAGCGGCCCGGGGCAGATCGTAGCGCAGAGTCGTCATGGGGTTGAAGGGATTGGGAAAGGCGCCGTATAGTCTGAAGTTCGCCGGAATAACGCCAGCTTGTCCTGAGGATTCCTCCACTCCTAATCCCGCTACCCAGTCAAAGATGGCATTGAGAAAAGCCGCGCGCGACGTCGTCTCCCCCAGGCCGCTGACCGCCTCCAGCCCAAAGGCCAGATAAACCACGTGCGCTCCGCTGGTTTCATGGACATAATTGACGCCTCCCACCTGGCCGTTCGGATAGACCAGCAGGGATGCCGATCCCGCCGGATAGACCGAGGAGGGCGAAGTCTGATTGCCAGCCCCCGTGCCGCCGATCAGCAGCAACTCCATGCCGATGCCGAGGGCATTGGTCGAATCGCCGTAGAGTATGGGCTGGTTCACGTCGCCGGTATGGGGCGTGCAGCGCAGATAATTCGTAAAGAAACTCGACGTTCCGATGTCTTCGTTGATCCCCTGTCCGGTGATGATGAGCGTCTTGCCCGCTTCGATGAAACTCTGCAACGCGTTCATTTCGGTGGCGGACAGTGTCGAAAGGGAGTCGTTGCCGGTCATCCATATCACTGTTTGGTAGTGCGAAAGATCTCCCGCAGGCGTGCCCTGCTGATTCGCGTGCCAGGTCTCGAAAAGCTCGTTCATCTCCTCCAGCGAACTCTGCAGGTAAGTCTCATAGTCCTGCCCCAGGTCATCATCCACCAGCAAGAGCGGCGCCCGGCCGATCTGCACGGAAAAATCCATCTCCTGAGTGAATCCCGACGTGTCCGTCAAATCCATGGCGAAGTTCACCCAATTCCCTTCCGCCGCGCTGGAGGGCACCGAAAAAATGAATGGATCAGCCGCATTGCTGCCGCTCCCCTGGTGGGGGATTAGGCCCCAGGCTCCGGTGGAATCCAGCATTTCCACCAGCGTCGAATCCTGCGACAGGGTGGCCGTCAAGGTAGTGGTCGGCGCCCAGAGATTACTCAGGACGACGTAGAGGCTGACGGTTTCGCCCGGATCGGCGCGGCCGTCGCCGTTGCCCGTCGCATCCACGACGACGTAGTTCTGGAATTCCAGCAGAGGCTGCGAATAGATCACATCCATATTGACGATCATGGTGTCGCTTTGCTCGGGAGGAATATTCCAGACGGCCACCTGAGTGGGCCAGGGCGAATAGTCCATGCTGTTGGGATTCGAGAATTCGTCAAACCATTGATTCCCGGTGGATCCGGGAAAGACGTCCCCATAGTCTCCGCTGCTGCTGCCATAGTTGAGTTGCTGCAAGCCATCCGCCTCTTCCATGTCCACCTTGGGATGCCATTCGTTCGGCTGGCTGGCATTTTCGTCCACATGCCAGATGGCCAGGCCCTCCCCCGGCAAATGAATGTCAGATCCGATGCGCTGGCGGTTTTCCACCATGAAATATTCCGTGTCGTAGTAACCCTGTGTCCAGAGCTTGAACGCTTGGCCGCTCGTTTCAATGGCGGTCACCGGCTGATCGTGCAGGTAGCTGCTAATTTCGGTGGGCACAATCCAGCCCAGTTTGTAGCGGCACCAGGCGATCATGTGAGCCGGGCTGGTCACCGTATTCCAACTCCCCCCCGACATTAGGCACCAATCGCCGATGCCGGACGAGCTGTAATCCGTATCGTAGAGATCCGGCAAGCCCAGCGCATGGCCGAATTCATGGCAGAACACGGCAATCTCAATGATGCCTCCCGATCCGTTCACCGCCGGCTGAATGATGTAAGGGCCGATCAGAATATTTCCTCCGCCGGTTCGGGGGTCGTCGGTTTGATAGAAGGAGCCATAAGCCCACTGCAGGCTCCAGGAATGCGACCAGATATTGTTCGCCCCGATTTCCCCGCCCGGGCCGTCGTGAACCACGAAGAGCGCGTCCACGACGCCGTCATCGTCGCCGGAGTTGGGGAGGTTGTCCGGCCCGTCGTTGTCATACTGCCCGAAGTCCGTCGTCGGATCGCAGTCTATCAGCAGATCCACGATGAATTCGCCGACATGAGCATCCGGCCCCAGTCCTTGTTCGTTCCCCACGACATACTGCTGAGTATATTGCGACGTGTACCAGCCGTACACGCCTCCGCTCAGGTGAAATTGATTGTAGGAGATCTCCTCGTAATATTCGGCCATGGTCAGGGTCGGCCAGGGCCCTTCGAAAAGCTCCTGTGACAGCAGGCTGACATTCCACGCCGCCGGGCCGGAATCCGCGTACAGGCCGCAGATGACGGGGCTGTAGCCATAGACGTCGTCCACTTCATCCAGCGAGCGCCCCTGCTTAAGGGCCGCGCGGCGGGCTTCGGCGTAGAGCGCCATGCGATTGGCCAGCATCGGCTTGGGGTAGAATTTGTCGCCGTCCTGCCGGGCGCGGTCTATCACGATCTGCGGCACCGGCACTCCCGGCTTGGCCGGCATCAGAGCGTACGATGTCCCAATTAAACAAGCGCTTAGGATAACCAGAGCGAAGGCAGCCTTTTTCATCGAATTCCTCGGTTTGAGTTGTTTATGCAATATAACAAAAATATGCCCCTCCACCAAGCCAAATATGAGGGGAAACAAAACGGCGGCCTCCCGGCCGCCTTTCATTCTCCATTTTGCCCTCGCCCCGCCCTAAAGGACGGGTCTACATGCTATTCAAGCCCGCTAAAGCGGGCTAAACTCATTTTTGTCTGAACCGCGGATGACACGGATTCCACGGATTCCACGGATTTAAAACCACGAAATAATCTGCGTAATCTGTTTAATCCGTTTAATCCGTTTAATCGGTGATTCAGACAAATTGTTAAGGCGGCCTCCTGGCCGCCTTAACAATTGCCATTTGCCGTTTGCCGTCTGACATTTGACGTGAAATAGTCATTACCCCTCTTCCCCCTCCAGAAACACAATCACCCTCACCACCCCACGTCCCTCGTCCGCGTATGTGGCTTCAGCGGTCATGCCGCCGTCCTCAAGAATAACCGCAGCTTTGGTTTTCAGGCAGGCTTTGCGGGCTTTCGTCTCTATGGGAAATAGCTTCGCCGGAGTGTTCCAGCCCAGCGGAGCGATTCGGCAGGTGCGCTTGTCGTTGTCGAATATGGTGAGCAAGCCCGGGCGGAAGGTCAGGCGGCGGCGTGCTAAGGCTTCGTGGCTGGCGAAGGGAAACAACTCTTTTAGATCGGTCAGCGTTTGGTGTCCGTGGGGGCGAAATTGCTCCGGCGGCAGTAGCAGATCGGCGGCCAGAGCGTTCGCTTCGCCCTCCTGCTGTAGCTCCTCAGTCGAGTCGCGCGGCAGGTTCTGCGGGTGTCTCAGCCGCAGGTGAGCCACCTCGTGGCAGTAGGCCCAGTGCGAGCGCTCGAGCTTCTGATCGGGCGCCAGCACCACCGCGCCGTCAATCAAGAGCGCCCGACAGCCGTCCGTCAGCGGCGCGAAGCGATAGGGGACGCCCAGCCGCGCGGCCAGATCGTCCAGATAACTCATGCCGATTCCCCGCCGGCGGGCTCGGCCTTGCGCTCGCTCTTGCGCCGCCGGTAATCCAGCAGGATTTCGACGAAAAGCTCCTTCGACGGGCTGAAGCGGTTCAGGAAACGAATGCCGCGCAGGACTTCGATCTCTGCGGCGGTAGGTTTCATGAGCAGGCGCGTACGGTCGTCGCTCAAGAATTCCGCGAGGCCTGGATACGTCGGCGTATCCGCGTCCACCTCGTAGTGCGGCTCGGGTTCACGCGCCGAAGGCGCGTCCGCCACGAGCTCGGTCGGGCTCATCCCCAGCGCTCGAGCGATCTTCTCCAAGATATCGAGCGTCGGCGAGCTGTGTCCGTTCTCCAGTTGCGACAGGTAGGTGCGGTTGATGCCGGCCGCCCCAGCCAGATCTTCTTGGCTTAACCGCGCCAGCACCCGCGCCTTGCGGATGTTGAATGCGATGTTCATGGGAGGGTGTCCTCCTCTTTTGCATGTTCTTGCCGGAATGGAAGTCCGCCGGCGGCGGACAATTTCCGGCAGGTTATCGGCCGCCAGGAATCACTTCGTTCCCTTCCTGACGGCAACCCCAGCCTTTTGTTACTTTGCGAGGCCGGACTGCCTCCATGAAGCGATCCCTTGGATAATCCGGCTTATGCGGGATGGGGGCCATCCCGCCTCCTAAGCCAACAAAGCCAACCTAATATAAACAACAATTTGCCCCGAGTCAAGAGGATAATGCAAAAAATACGAGAAAAGAGTTGACTTTATGGGTCTGGATGTTGTATATTATATGTAGGATGTTGCTTATTAACGAAAATTGGGGGAATTTCCATGTGCAGCGCCAAGCGCAGGGGGGGAAACGGCCTGACGCCTTGTCGGCTTTCGAGAAAAGCCTGGCCGGTCTGCTATTCCGATGGATGCTACATGAATTACCGCTGTCCCGTCTATCGCGGGATGTTTCCGAATCCCGAGAGAGATTACGTCCCGCTGCCGTCGGTCTTCGTCCTCGTCCGCCGCGGGGAGGCTGAAGCCATCTCCTACCTCATTCCGGTCGTCGCCGACCTCGACTAAAAAAAGCTGCCCCACGGCCTTGGGGGGAACAGCCGTGGGGCGAAACCGTCAACCCCTGGGGGGAAGGGTTGACGCTGGTTTACAAACTCACCCTATAATATAATATGCACCAAATTGCATGTCAAGTAAAAAGTTGGAAAAATCACCAAATTTTCCAAAGCTAATTCCAGTCGTGGCCTGAACTTGTGAAAAAGGGCATTGCAAAAGGCTACGCTTCCTGCAGCGCCAGCCTTAAAAAAACTCTAAACCTTTTGAAAAATAAATCAGGGGGAATTATGGAGAAGACGGCCTGCGCCGAGGTGTTGCGCGACATTGGTCGCGGCGATGTGGACCTGGACAAGATTTCGGAGCTCATGCGCTCCTCGGATCTGGTGATCCGTCACTATCAGGATAAAATCGAGGGGCTGCGCCGCGCCGGCGAGCAGTTGGAGCTCGATCTCGAAGAAGAGAAGCGGGCCTGCAACGACCTGGTGCGCCGCCTGACGGCGCTCCATGAGGAGAATCGCCTGGCGCGGGGGATCTTCAGAACCGAGATTGAAGGCCGGCGAGCCTTGACCGGCGTGCAGATGACGCTGGATCTGGAAGCGCTGGACATGGCCGGGCTGATTCGCGAACGGGAGAACGCTCAGAGGGATTTGGGGAAGACGCTGTAAATGCAAAGAGGCGGCGTCAAGCAATAATACGCGACGCCGCAAAGTCGTGTAGGTCGGATTCTCTAAAATCCGACGCATTGCCAAATAAATTCAAGGAGGTACTCATGAGTTTGGATTTCTCTCAGGCCGAGAGCCTGAAGCAGACTGTCGTGCGGCATTCGCGAGCGGGGGATCTGTCGCTCTACGCGGAAGCTCAGCAGCGGGGGATGACCCTGTCGGAGCTGTTGGAAGAGCTGGATCCGTCGCCGCGAGATCCCCGCATGCGCGGGGATGACAGCCAATTGGGCGGAGGCGTTTCACGGGGTGATGGATACCCGGATGCCTTCGAGCGCCAGATGCTGGTGCTGGGACTGGCGGGCACGGGCCGCCGCGCCATCACCGTCGAAGATTTCTACCTGGGCGGCGGGATGATCCTCCTGCCGGAATTCATCCAGCGGGAAATCGAGCGCGGCTACCGGCTGGTGCAGGATCCGCGCGAACTGCTGGCCGCTTCCGTGGCCGTCAGCGGGCCGTCCATCAAGCCGATCTACATCAAATTGGAAAACGCCAAGGAGTCTTTCGCCAAGCGTTCCGACGGGGCGGCCTATCCGTCGGTGCAACTGCTCTACCGCGAAAAAGAGGCCAACATCCAGGATAAGGGCCGCCGCTTCGACTTCTCCTACAAGGTCGTGCGCGGCCAGCGGCTGGACGAATTCAAGGTCTTCCTCTGGTGGATCGGAGCGCAGTTCGCCTACGACGAAATTGACGAGATCTACAACATCATCGTCAACGGCGACGGCACTTCGCCCGGCGCCGCCAACGTCTTCAACGGCTCGGCGGGCAGTTGGCTCTATTCCGACATGGTGCATTTGGCCATGTCCTTCGACGTGCCGTCGCAGATGACGCACGTCCTGGGCACCAAGACGGACATCGAGAAGATCCTGAACCTATCGCAGTATCAGGATCCGGACACCTGGCACGCCGCGCAACTCTTCAGCCAGCAGGGGCGCTACCAGGGGCTTCTGCCCATGAATGCCAAGCTGGTCGTCTCGCCCAACGCGACTTCGACCAAGTTCGCGGCCTTGGACAAGCGCTTCGCCATCCGCGAATCGGTGGCGCAGCCGCTCATGATCGAAGCCGAGAAGATCATCACCCAGAAATTGGAATCGGCGGTGATTTCGAAGGAATCGGTCTACACCATCATGGTGGATGAGGCCATCAAGACGTCGGATTATTAGGGGCTGGAGGCTAGTAAAGGTTGTGGCAGGTCTCTGGCGTGGGCCGTGACCTGCCACAAATTGAATGTGTTTTCCCACCGCGGAGCGCTGGGGCACCAAGCAGTTTATAGAATTTCCAGGAGTTGATCCAGATTGATCCCCGCCTGACGCATAATGGACTTGAGCGTGCCGCGGGCGATTTCGCGATGATTGGGAATGGTGAGGCGACGGTGAGGCGAATCGTGATGACGCAAGATAATGTGGCTGCCGGTTTGATGGTCTAATTCGTAGCCGAGTTTCGTCAGAGCCGCAATCAACTTCGTGGCCGAAAGCACCGGCATTTTGGTCACAGCGAGACCTCGACGATCTCCTCCTCGATAGGTGGAGGAATCGGTTCGCCGTGCTTCTTCAGGCTCTCTAAATAGCCGCGAATGGCGTCCTTGATGTTATCCAGAGCTTCTGCGCGGGTCTTACCCTGCGAAATGCAGCCCGGCAGCGACGGACATTCAGCTACGAAGACGCCGTCTTCATCCGGCTCGATGACGATGCGATAGCGCATGGGATTCTTTCGAATTGTTCTGGCCTAATATACCAAATCGGAGGACTGAAGTCAAGGGTTGTTTGGGGGTTGTGGCAGGTCTTAGGCTTTGGCCGTGACCTGCCACAAATTGAATGTGTTTTCCCGCCGCAGAGCGGTGGGGCACCGGGCGACTAATTCCGGGAATGGATCTCTTTGTACAGAAACGCACCCATCATCATGATAACTCCCCAGGTTCCTACTGTATAGGCCCAGGGGCCCAGCCTTTCAACATGATGTACAATCTGACCTGCAACCTCGGACATTCCTATCGAATAGAATAGGAGGCCCAGGCCCATATAAGACCAGTACTTACTCTTTTTCATTTCACCACCTCCACATGGTTATTGGTAGCGTTGCTATCCCACCGTCCGCTTCGGTGGATGAGGCACAGATTATTATATTTTCTTCAGCAGATCCTGTAGATCTTCGTAACGATAAGGCGGGCGTTTGCGGATGGCAATGACGTCAACCATTTTGTCTTTTTCGGTAACCATAGGGACGATGCGCCAGCGATCCAGCCGCAATCGCCTCAAATCGCAATCCAGATCGGGTGAACGGAGCTTCTGAGTCGCCGGCGATTTGGGATTTGCGAATAACTCATTTATGGCCTTCTTCGCCCGCTGTCGCATATGCCCGGGCAACCCGCGCATTTCCTGCCAGGCACTCGGCGTGATAAAAACGTGGTATTGGCTCACCGTAGGTCCTTCTTGACAGCCTGCCAATCCAGCCATCCCGCCTTCTTGCGGTCGCCTTTGGCGGCCTTGAGAGCGGCCAACGCCTGACGGGCGGCGGCGATATCCTCCAGGGATTCGACCCATTCCACCGGGGCTTCCCAGTCTTCGGCGTCCAGCACGGCCAGGCGCTTGCCGCGATGTTTTACGAACTGCACGGATTGCAGCACGTCGGATCCAGACATATAATCCTCGTTTTCCTTTGCATCAAATAATTTATGGCATTGGGGAGGGCAAGTCAAGAGATGTTTGGGGGTTGTGGCGACATTCGCACCGTCCGCCGCGACGGATTAAAAGTTATGGCAGGTCTTAGGCATGAGCCATGACCTGCCACAACTGAAGTTTCCTAACCCCGCCCTATCGGCCTATTTCTCCCAAATCCCCACCTGGTTCTCCTGCGCCTCGTTTTGCAGATCATGGTAGTGCTGCCGGTCTGCGGGCAGGTATTTTTCATCCACTCGGGCGTAACCCTTTTGCAGTAGGATTTCGTTCAGGTTCTTGGCTCCGTTGGGACCGTAGAGAATCGTGACGAAGGGATAGCCTTCGTCATCGTGCATGATGCCGCTGGCCAGATCGTTGGTGGTCCAGGTGAAAACGCGGACTCGCTGGCCGTGAATCTCATGCCGGATGAAGTCCCAGATCACCAGCCCCAGCCGATGATCCATGCCGGGCACCTCCAGGCCGGTCAGGCGAGCGGTGGACTCGCCGATCACGATGATGCCGCCGCTGCGGACGTCATCCACCAGCAGGGTGCTGCCCTGGCCGGCCGTTGGCAGGACGAGCATCGCCAGTGCGAAAAGCGCGATGCCGCAGTAAAGCCTCATGATGACTTCCCCTCATTAACCCACTGCCCTACCGTATTGAACACCGGATGGGCTCCGGAGTTCCGGGAAGATGGCGCACGGTGATTGGAAGACAACCCCGACCCTGAAGGGTCGGGCCACCCAGTTAATCCACGCCTTCCGGTATAAAGTTCCAGAAATCCTTATATTAAACCCGACCTTGCCACTTAAGGGTCCGCCGAAGGTGGAAAAGGTCGGGCCACGCTGAAAAGGAGGCACCCTCATGCCCTTAAACGCCACCGAAACCCTGCTGCGCGAACGGCGCGACCGGGTGATGATCAACTTCGCCGGCGCGTTGACGACCACTGACCGCTACTTGACCGGTCCGGGCAACTACGCCGGCGACGGCTATCCCATGCCCGCGCCCGGAAAAATCCTGCGGCTCTACGTGTACGACGGCACCAACGTGCGCACGACCGACGTGGAATCTAACTTCAACGCCGGCGACCGGCTGTCGCTCTTCGCGGATTACGACGCGCCCTACTTCGCCGTCTGGGTGCACATCAACGGATCCAACAGCAGCACCGTCGCTTCGCTGGTGCTGGCCAACAGCACGCTGCGGGCCTCGCTGTTGATCCGACTCGATGTATATTAGCCGCCTCGCCCACCACTCCGCCCAAGGGTCCCTTCGGGAGAAGCAGTGGGCTACATCGAACTAGCCCCCTAAAGGGGGCAGAAGTTTAGCCCCGTTTACGGGGCTTGAAAAGTACGTAGCCCCGTCCTTGAGGGCGGGGCGGACCTGATCGCGCCGAATTCAATCTACTCAACCCTTACAAACTTTAACAGGAGGATCACATGGCATCACAATTCATCGTTGACAACCAGGGCGTTGGGATGTATCCCACGCTCACCCTGAAGGTGGACACCACGGCCAACAAGGATTTCTCGCAGGCCGACCTGGACGGCAATTTGACCGCCGGCGTCATCGCGGCCAACAACACCATTGGCATGGGCGCGGCGGGCGACAAGCTGTTCGGCAAAGTCGTGGCGGTTTCCACGGAGGAAGACGCCAACGGCATTCCCGTGACCTGCACGGTGCAGGCGGGAGGCGTGGCGCGCTTCAAGTACAACACCGGAGCTGCGCCCAACGTCAATGAGATGGTCGAGGTGGATGGGGCCGGCAAAGTCCGCCGGGGCACCACCAGCACGGACATCCCGGCGGGCGGTCACAAGCACCGCGGTCAGGTCATCGCCAAGGACACGACGACCGAAACGGTGGATGTCTGGTTAGGGTGACAAAATGAAAGGCGGCAGGTGGCACGAAGTGCTCCTTCGGAGAAACACCTGCCGCCACAGAGTAATCCTCCGCTGGCCGATTCGATCGCCGGATCCTAGCCCACCGCAAAAATGGTCCACCAGACTCGCCACTGGTAATCGTCGTCTCCATTTTTGTCCTGATACCAGCCATCCAGCTTCCAGGTCACCGCGCCCGTCGTGGGATTATAGGAGACGTTCCTGAAACGGAACGAGATGGTGTTGATGTGGTGATCGCTGCTGGCAAAATCCACATACCACCCGCTGATCTGCACGGTCACGCACTTGTAGCCGGTCCCAATAACGTCGGTGAGATCCGTGCTGAAGCTGCCCCCAAAATCGTCTCGAAGACCGCTGTCTCCATGCTTGACATTGCATTTGGTCAATCCTGTGGTAGCTGCTTCCATAATCAACCTCCCGGTTTGAATTAATTTGGCCTGCTTCTTCGCCTCAATGGACTCGGAGTGGCTATGAGTCACTCCATGGACGTCGTAGCTTTCCTTGATTTGATCCATGTTCGCCTCCTTTAAATTGGACGATGGGGTTCGGAATTCCTAAAGCATTGAAAATACGCATACTTGGGATTGTTGCGATCAAAATATAATATAAATTTCTAATATAAGAAAGAGTTATTTTCAAAATATTTTATAAAGGAGGAATCATGTCCTGGACAACCTTAGTTACCATCCGCAAGCACCTGCAGGAGACGACCACGCCGGCCACGGTGATCGAAGACGAGGTGCACGTCTTGACCGGCACCGATCAGGCGCAATTGGAGCACGCCTCCATCACCTCGCAATCTGAGGAGGTCAAGACCGTTGACCTGGGCAGTCCATATTCCATGGGGGCTGTCGTACTCAGCGGCACCAACTGGCGCAACCTGGCGCATGCCAACCTGGTGCCGGATTCCGCCGTCGTGGCGGGCAATCTGTCGCTCGATACGATCTATATCGAAGGCACGGACTACGTGATGGATTATGAACAGGGAAGAGTGAAGCGCGTGGCAGGAACGGCCATTCCCGACGGCGGCACAGCTTACGTCTGGTACTTCTATTACACCGTCCACGTGCGCGATACGGACTACCAGATAGACTACAATTCCGGCAAACTGAACCGCACTGCCGCCAGCGCCATCGCCGACGGCTCGACCGTCTATGTGGATTACACCACGTCGGCGGGGACGGTGACGGACGACCTGATCAACGAGGCCATCACCGAAGCCGAAGACAAGATCCTGGCGCGGCTGAAGGATGAGTATAGCTCCTCTTCGACCGATCAAGGGCTGAAGACGGGAGCCACTGAGCTGTCTTTATCCATCGTCTGCAACGCCAAGGCGATGGATATGATGCTGAAATCGCCGTCAGACGAATCGGACGGCGCCGCCAATCAATGGCGCTCCATGTCCCTGCGCTACGAGAGCCAGGCCTGGGAGACGCTGGATCGCTTCTTGAGATCGCGGTCGCGGCGGGGATCGGTGGCCGTGCAGAATGAAAGCTGGGCGGGATGGGAAGATTAGGATTTGGGGATTAGGGATTAGAATGTAGGGCGGGGGTGTCCCCTGAGGGACCCTTTAGTGGATTCTCCCGCCCAGGCCTTGCTTTTAGACTGCTTCGATCGTGGATGGCGGTTTCGGCGCAATATTATAGGTCACGCTGACCACGCCGGGCACATCGCGGATGATCTCGCGGGCGAGCTGCTCGAGGAGATCAAAGGGGAGCCGCGTCGAAGTGGCAGTTCGCGCGTCCACGCTGTCCCAGCAGCGCACCTCGATCTGCTGGCCGAAATCGCGGCGGTTGTCGCGCATGCCGGTAACGCGGTCTTCGTGCAGGATGGCCAGGTATTGAAAGGCGCCGGAGTTCTTCAGCAGCCGCTCGACGATGGCGGTTGCCCGGCGCACCGTGGCAATCCGCTCCGGCGTGGCTTCTCCGATCACCCGCGCCGAGAGCGCCGGTCCGGGAAAGGGGATGCGCGCAAAGGTTTCGGCAGGAAGGCCGAGAGCCTGACCCACTTTTCTGACGCCGTCCTTGCGGAGCTGGATGAGCGGCTCGAGGATGCGATAGCCAAAGGCCTCCTGGGGATCAATTCCGAGCTGTTCGAAGACATTATGCTGGCGCTTGATGCCGGCGATGGTCTCGTCCACATCGGTCAGGATGGTCCCCTGCAAGAGATGCTTGGCGCCGCGCTGTTTGACCAGGCGTCCGAAAACATGGCGGTAAAAGGTCTGCGTGATGGCCTCGCGCTTTTCTTCCGGGTCGGTGATTCCTTTCAATGCGCCGAAGAATTCTTGGCGCGCGTCCACCACTTCGACCGGGACACCCAATTTGCGGAAGGTCTCCACGACCCGTTCGGGCTCGCCTTCACGCATCAAGCCGTTTTCGATGAAGACGGTCATCAGCCGCTGGCCCAGAGCCTTGTGCCCCAGCATCGTGACCGTCGAGGAGTCCACGCCTCCGGATAGAGCATTAATGGCCAGGCCGTCGCCGATGGCGTCTTGAATTTCTTTGACTTTCTCGCTGATAAAGCGTTCGGTGTTCAGTTCCTGCGCGGTGATCTCCTTGATCATGGAAGTCTCCTGAATGTTTCTAATTGTTGATTCCAGATAGTCTATGGCGAAGTCCTTTTCAGCACATAGATCACCCACGGCGCAATCTTCGTTTCATTGACCCAGGAGTAAGGCTCGTCTTCCCGCGCCAGCGGTTTGTGCATTAAAGCGACCCCCAGTCCCGCCTCGGCATAAACATCCCGATACGCTTCGTCCCACCAGACAATATCCACGACCGGCCTCGGATCTGCGGTGGCGGTGATGATAATCTTCACCGGATCGCCGCTGCGGGCGCTGCGATTCTCCGGAAAATCCTTCGTGGAAAACGAAGCCCATTCGTGAGTGTAAATCTGCGGATCGGAGACAAGATTCACCAGGATTCCTTCCGGGGCCAGCAGCCGCGCCAGATTCCGAAAGATCTTGACTTTCCGGTCGCGAGTGGGGATGTTGTCGAATGTAAAAGCGGAAAAGATCAGATCGAATGACTCATCGGAGAATTCTACGAAGCCGCTGGCCGTATTTAGAGCATAATCTCCCGGCGGATCCATTTCCCGGGCGATGGCTAACATCTCAGCGGATATATCAAGGCCGATCGCTTCGAATCCCAGAGCTTTCAAGAATCGAGTCGAACGCCCGGTGCCGCAGCCGAAATCCAGCGCCTTTCGCCCCTTGACGCGTTCGCCGATGATTTTCGGCAGATCGCGGTAAGCCAAATAATAGGTGCCGGGAAATTCGAGCTTGGCGTAGGTTTCGGCGCGCTGGGCGTCTTCGTAGACGTTGAAGTTTTTCATGGCATCAATAAATACCGGGGATGAGCCGCTTGGTCTTTCCGGCATACTGGGCGTAATCCGGAAAATGTTCGCTCAGCAGCCGTTCTTCATTGATGATGCGGATGGCGGTCGTGAAGGTCACCACCAGGCCGATCAGGAGATTGATTAGCGACAAATGCGATAGAATTCCCGACCAGAGCAACAGCAGCGCGGCGGCATACATGGGGTGGCGGATATACTTATAGGGCCCGGCATTTATCATGGGCCCGGCGGCGGGTTGGGGGTGAGTGCTGAATTGGTCTTTGGCGAACGTGCGCCGCGCCCAGATGGCCAGCGCCAGCGCCCCCACCTGAGCGATGATCACCAGCGGCGACCACGAGAACAGATCTCCCCGCACCAGCAGCAGCAGCACGCCGGCCAGCATGAAGAGGGAGCTGAATTTGGAGATGATGGTAAGCATGCATTCGTCCACGAATCGCGCTTGCTTTAATTAGGATGGTGAACGGCGCTGCGCTTACTCCGCCCTACAAACTTGACCAAAGCCGCAGGATTGCAAAAACAGGACAGCTCAGGTTGAGTTCAGAATGTCCGAAAAACTTCTATTAGGACAATTAGAATTCCCAGAATATACATGATCAGAAAGAAAACCAGGATGCCTCTGATGGTGTGCAAATAATGAACTATGGAATCTAGTTTTTCGTCTAATTCTGAAGGAAGTTTTTCTTGTTGGACTTTTTCATGAGTTTCTGATTCTTTTAGTTCACTGAGCACGGTCTGCAAATCCCGCTCATCCGCGGCTCCGCATTTCAAACAGACCCCATCCTTAATTACTCCATCATGGCAGATTTTGCAGTATTGGGTCATAATTATCACCTGCTGATTACGGCATTAATTGTCTTTTCGGCTTGAGTAATTTCCATATAAAATATTCTCAATCGCTTTGGCTGACATGTTCTTTGACAGCTTTACTTTGTAATTACAATTTGGGCAAATCCATTTCCTGCGCCTTTGTGTCATCCTTCTATTTTCGCTTCTGCACTTAGGGCATTTGGGCTGAGGATGTAGGGTGGTTTCGCTGTGACTAAGTCTTCTGAATGGCTGCCGACTAAACAGATCGCTCGTTGCATGCAGCGACCAAATCACGCCTGAAATCTCGGTCTCAGCAAGGGCAAAGCTTTCATTGCACGGTACACCCGTTGCGCAGGCAATTTCCTCTTTATGAAACACTCTAATTAGCGCCTTCAAGATCGCCATTAGATCGAATTTTTCTATGTTCAATAAAATTATCTTCATGGCACTCCATGTTTTATTTTCATTTCTGGTGCTGTCCATTTCCCGCAACCGACAGCCGTTTAAGACTATGATTTGCCATTCATTCTACGCCGATTTTTGAGCCATCAGCGAATAGAATCTGTGAAGGCAACCAGATAATCTTCATATCGGCGAGCGCTGTATTGCGCAAGGTCTGGTGGTCATCCTTGAATTGATTGTATTTGATCTGTCCATTCCATGAGGACTTCTTACCTGCCGAAATTGGATCCGATACTGTGAGATTAGACTCGAAGATCTTTTTTCCAAAGAGATCAGTGAACTGTACGATCCCAGTAAATGCACGAATATCCTTCGCGTTATTATTTTGATAAGCACATCGGATTATAATGTAGTCTTCATATCGCCCTGCCATCGCGTCTGATCCGATGAAGGATTTGTCGTATACAGTCAAGGTAATCGATTTGCGGAGCTCATCGGCAATGGCCTCCTGTTTTGCGCGGGCTTCCGCTGCCAGGCGATCTTGCTCATCCTGTTCTCTCTTTGCCTTTGTTTCAATGTCTCGTTGTTCGGCAATAAGTTCACCAACAGTCTTTCCTACCACTTCTGCCGCTGCGCTTCCAAAGGCTTGCCCAATTTTGGTGCGTAATATATAAGCATAAAGCAAGCGAGTTTCCTCAACTGTCAGCCCTTTCATATCTTTAATTTCTTCCCAAAACTTCTCCTTATTCTGTTCGGTGATCCTGAAGTCTTTGGGATCTCGCGAACATCCGATCAGAACCAAGAGAAAGATGACCACTAGAAAGGACATTCTGCCTTTTGTGTTCTTGCTCATCTTTTCTACCTCCTTGATTTTATATCTCAATAAATGGCTATTTGCTAACCGAATTATCATGCTGTCGGGTCTCCCCCGAGGGGCAGCTCCGCCCAGCCTGCGGCAAACCAAGCCATCCCTTCGGGGCAAGACCAGACCCAACTTGAATGTTCGCCCAAACGGCGTCAGATTTTAAAATCTAACCTAATGAGGTTGACGCCTGGCAAACCATTCTGATATATAACTTTCATGAATCTCTGTGAAATTCGCGGCGAGATGCGTGAAAGTGACTCTGCGTTCTTCCGGAATTGAATTGACTATTTCGTTAACAATTTTGCATACGGTGTTGTTAGCCCAGCGGATTCCTTCTGTTGTACTGATCTTAGAAGGCCATGGATAATCAACACTTAATTGAGTCCTTGGGTTTGGCAGAGCTATTCTGCGCTGCTCTAAGTGCCCCACATAACTTGGGACGCTATCATGCATTTTATAATGTACGATGTCGTTGCGAAGTTTGACAAGCGTGTTGAAGTCTTGGAATGGTTGCTCCCCCTTAGAAAAACTGAGCCCCGTTAGTAACCTAGAAATGATAATCACTTTGGTTCTGATTTCGAGCTTTTCAAGTACATCGCTAGGGATATTCCATAGCGACGAATCATGAAATATGATGCGCGTTACCGGGCCAAGGAGTTGCTCATTAGCAAAAGCCTCTATGGCTGCTATAGCGCACACATAGGCCGGAAATGCATGAGGAGTATATGCAATATTATCATGACACACCCCCTTTTGTGTAAGCGCAAATTGCAGAGAGAGGTCAAGGGTGAGTCTTACGTGAGCAATTAATTCACCGGATATCGATACCATTTTCTGCCTTCCACTTATTGAGATGAAACTCCTCCCCGCCCATACTGGCCGCTGGGTTCCACACCGTCTGCGGCGGGCTAATCCAACCTACGGTTCTGATACAACGAACATGGAACACCAAGATTGATGCCGCTCACGGCCCCACCCCCGCCTTCAGCGATCGCCCCATCTGAGCCGTCTCCGTCACCGACTTGAGATAGGCGTTGGGATCGTGATTGAGCGCCCCGGGCGGAAGCCATTGCCACAGAGGTCCCAAATCCTTTCGCACCTGATCCGCATAAAAGGACGGCAGTTCCGTCGTCTCCTGTTCGAAATAGCGGCGCATCTGCGGGTCGCTGTCCAGGCGGCGGCGCACCTCCGTGTAATACCGGATGCGGCCCGACCCCTCGGTGGACAACCCCCGCAGCAAATTGGACCAGCGCGGGATCGCCTCCCGGACGGCTCGATGCCGCTTAAATAACGCCCGCCAGGAAACGGAGTGCCTGGTCAGATCAATCATATAATCGTAGAATTTGGGCCAGGAGTAGTGCTGGGGCCTCACGTTCAGCGTCATATTGCTCAGGAAGTGGAAGGGGAAGGGCAGGACGCGGCCGGCGCGCTGATATTCGAGGTTGAGCGGCGCGGCCTGACCGAACGCCGTGAGCAGGCAATAGGCCGGAAACGCGCCGGGCGTCATATCCACAAAGCGCTTGGTCAGTTCGAAGGGCTCCGGCCCTTCGTCAACGTCGAGCCCAAAGACAAAGTTGGTTTGCACGAAGGGGATGTACTGCAAGACCAGATTGACATGCTCGGAAACCTGCCGGACTTTGTCCATCCCCGTTAATGCCCCGCTTTTGGTCTTGTTGCCCAGGCCGTACCATGATTCAATTCCGGGCAGCAGAGCCTTGAATCCATTTTTCTGTAGCCGCTTCAGGTGCGGCTCGGACAAAAGCGACAGCATGCTCTCCGCGATGAAATCAATGCTGTTGGAAGGTATCGCTTCTTCGATCGCGCCCATGTGCTCGTCGAAGCGGACGCCGAAGTTCGGATCGAACCACACCACGTGAGGCCGCTTGAACTTTCGTAAAAGGAAGCGCAAATCCTCCTTGATCACCTCGAAGTCCAGAGGCTGATAGGGGACGGTCGAGTCAATGCAAAAGCCGCAGGTGTAAGGACACCCCACGCTGCTGAGCATGGGGACGATCTTGATCAAGGGGGCTTTCCGGTGAGTCTGCTCGATGAACTTCCAGCGTTCCGCCACCCCGGGAATCGTTAGCGGCTGCTGGCCGGCTTCAAGATGCAGGCCGAGGGGCCGATGCGGCGAGGCGTCCTGCAGGACATCGCGGATCAGCGCCCGGTCGGTGAAGCCCAGGACATAATCGAAATATTGCTGCGCGTCCTGAGGATAGCAGCGGGCGTGAGGACCTCCGAGAACGGTGACGGCGCCCTGGGAGCGCAGCCGGTGGCTCAGCGCGTAGACGAATTGCGCCGACTGCGTGAAGGCGGCGATGAAGACGAGATCGAGGGTGTTCGGCAGCTCCTCTAAGAGATTTTCAAAACCGGTGTAGCACAAGAAGGTAACGTCATGTCCTTCTTCTTCGCACCATGTGGCGACGGCCTGAGGGATGATGCTGGCGCAATTGGCATTCATGATGCGATCCCACAAGGACTTCGTGGGAGCTTTGGCGACGATGTCAATAATGCCGATGTGGAGTTTTTTCACAGACCCTCAAATTTAGGGATTTCCGATAAACTGCCTTTTATACGCGAATCCGGTCTCGCCGGATGCAGGGATCCTCAGATAATTCGGGTTCTTTCTGCGGGTGCGGCGATGCTGGCACTTCGGGGGAGAATCCGACAGATAGGGTCAGAGCAATCCAGCTACCGATCATCCGGAGGGCAAACCGGGATCCAGACGCGGACTTTCCAACCGTAATAGTCCAGACGATTCCACATCCCGTACTCATGGATCATTTGCATCTCCAGCGTGGGATTGGTGGAATATTGGATTTCTTCCTTGCGGTTAACCCATTGCAAAGTTATCTGATCGTCCACCCGCCACAGATTGCGGCGCTTCCATGGGCTCAAGCGTCCCACTGCCCCGCCCCAGGCTCTTTGAAACTCGAGCCATGCGGGGCATCGCACGTACTTTAAATCCAAGTACTCTCGGGCCTCCGGGTCCAGGGTATCCCGAATGGCTATGGCGATCCCGGCGGAATAAGATCTATCGTTATTTCCGTAGATTATATTCCACAGCAGGGTGCTGTCTTCGCTGGCAGGATCGACAATTCTTTGAAGCCGCCATGCGGTATCGGGGGGCGCATCCGCACCGCATTCGTTACCATCCGTGGCGTGATAGACTGGTCCGGGCAGCGGAAAGGGTATGGCCAGCGATTCCCTCCCGGCGCGGACATATCCACCTCGAATATGGCCTGCATGATAGGCTTGCCACATGAATTGGGCCATGCGATCCCTGTCCGGGCCTTGAGCCCACTGCGAGTTGAAATCAGCGAGCACGGTGTCGAACGCTGTGGGGAAATGTTCGATGACGGCCAGAGCCAACAGACAGGCGGCGGCTTCGCGCCAGGCCTGGTAGTCAAGAGGATAGGGCTGATTTGCAGTCTTATTCGGGGCACCAACTGAGGGCCAAACGGCGGTCAGCATAATCCCCAAAAGGACAACATGCCTGTAAACGCTTTTCATGTTAATCCTCCCCTGATAATGGCCCGTTGGGCTAAACGGCATGGAGTCACTCTCCGTTTCGTCAGGTCTTATCCGCCGCGGCGAAGTGACCTGCCGCTACCTAAAAAAGGCTCGGCACCCACTTCCCCGTTTTCTTCATATATTTCGCGTACTCCTCGCCGAACTTGTTCACCATGAGCTTTTCTTCATAGCTGGCGAGGTAATTGTAGAACAGGCAGATTGCCAGGAACAGGATAAATGCGAAGAGCGAGCAAGTTGAAGCGATCAGCCCAAAATAAGTCAAGATGCTCGCCAGATAGAGCGGATGCCTCACAAAGCGAAACGCTCCGCTGCTGATAATGCGGCTGGGCCGCCGATCACCGCTGACGACGACGTGGCCCGACTTAAACAGGGATAGCGCCGCTATCAGGGATAGGATCAAGATGGCCAGGCGAACGGCCAGCGGCACAAGATTCGATAAAGATGTGCTCAGATGCAGAAAAAACGAATCGCCCACCCAGACGATCAGAAATGCGCCCAAAAATATCAACTGTCCAGCATCCCCTAAGGGGTGCTCGCCTTGTTTCTCTTTCATGCTCCACCTACTCCCCCTTCCCAAAATACCCCGCGATCTTGTAGGCTTCGCCCAAGAATTTGCCCAGACCGAAGTAGCCGCGCGTGCCGGTGGCATAGATGATGGGGCGGATCTTCTCGATGTCAGGCTGGCCTTTGGCGGTCAGGCAAACTTCCTCGCATTTGACGTCTAAGATTTCGCCGATAAATTGCGTGTGCGAGCCCAGGTTGAGCGTATGCAACAGGCGGCATTCCAGGATCAGCGGAAATTCGGCAATGTAAGGGGCATCCACGAGATCGCTTTTGACCGCCGTTAGGCCCACCTTGGCGAACTTGTCCGTCTTGCGCCCCGAAGCCACGCCGAAGTAGTCGGTTTCGCGGGCGTGCTTTTCGGAGCCGACATTGACGGTGAAGGCTTTGCGCGCTATCAGCGCATCGAAGGTATGGCGAGCTCTGCGTACGGAGACCGCCACGCAGGGCGGTTCCGAGCAGCAGATCCCGCCCCAGGCGGCCGTCATGCCGTTGGCTCTGCCGTCTTGGTCATAGGTGCAGACCACCCAGGCGGGCAGAGGGCAGATCAGGGTCTTGGGGCCGAGGGATTTTTTCATGGGTTGTCCATTTCTTTTGGCATCGCTTTCGCCCAGGAATAAATTCCTGGGCTACCATCCTGCAGTCCCCTAAAGGGGACGCTCAGGGGAGGCCATTGAGATCGCAATTTGCGACCTCAAAGAAGCATTCGCCCTTTAATGCCCAATCCTTGAGATCACAAAATGTGATCTCAAAGCGTTAAACTCTTCAGATTCTAGTTTGGACAGGATGTTGCAGGATCTGCGGAATTAAAATACTGCGAGAATAATCCCCACAATCCCCGCCACGACGCTGAAAACCAGATAGAGCTTGCTCACCGCAGGCGCGTAGACGTTGACTTTCCAGCCGCTGTAGCCCATATCCGCCGGAAGGAGCACCTCCTGGCGGACTAGTTTCTTGCCGGACAATTCCCCCGCGATATAGGCCGTCTGTCCCGCCGCATTGATCAATTGCACGGTGAGAGATGCTCCGCTGGAGCCGTAAAAGCGGTCATTCAAGGCCTGTTGGAGATCGGGCCGCAGCGAGCTGCGCATCACAAAGGCCAGCCCGATCAGGTGCACCTTGTCATTGTGCGGGGAGATGTAGGCACGGATGCCCCAATCCGACGGCGGCGGGCCTTCTAAGTGCAGGTGGAAGAAATTGTCCACCGGTTTCATCTGCTCGGCGGCCGTCTCCATGGTCTTCAGAAAGTCTTCAGTCATTTCGCCCGGAGGAATTTTCAAGCCCGGCGGCGTCGAGAGCGCCATGGGGCCCATCATCTCGGCGGCGGCGAAGGCCGTGTCCGCGGGATCCATCAGCGCCACCGTAGGCAGCTCGATAAAGCCGCCCAGAATCTCGCCGCGGCTGACGGCGTCCTTCAGATAGTTCAGAAAAATCTCCGAACCGAGCGGCGGGCGCACCCGCAGCGGTTCGATATGGGCGAAGGCGCTGTCGGCTTCCGACCGCAGGATCGCCCGAACTTCGCCGACCGCCTGGTCGGCCACAATTTGATGATCCCTGGCCGACTTCTTGTCCAGCCGTATGACATAGATGATCAGGACAATGGCCACCAGCGCCAGGATGATACCGAAGAGTCGTCGAGGTTTCATGTGTGTTTCCGCTGTTTGATTCGAGAGATCGAGGCGGGATAAAATTAGCCAAAATCGGGCGAAATATCAAGCGAAATCTGCGGGGAAAGGCAATGCCGAGAAAAGGGGGCGCGCCGGGCGCGACCCGAAAACTGCCCGCTTCAGCGGGCTAGTTAGACGTAGCCCCGTGCTTTAGCGCGGGGCCAATTGGGGACAAGAGGCATGCGAAAGGGCGCACGGCCGTGCGCCCCTACAAACTGCTGCGGCGTGGAGGGCCACGCCGCCTCCTTTTAGAGCGTGAAGCCTTTTTGCTTTGGAGGCCGCGTTGCCCCAACGCGGCAAAGCTACTTTAAAAAGCTCCAATCCTGCTGCTTGGCCCACTCTTCGAAAGTGTGCCAGCCGACTTGCGGATAGTCGCGGCGCAGGCCTTTGGTGTCCACCTGATAGCCGACCTTGATGAAGTATTCGAACATGACGGCGAAGTCGGCGCTCTGCGCGCGGACGGTCTCCAACGGCACTTCAAAGTATTCAATCTTGCGGCCGGTCACGCGCGTCAAGATGTCCGCCGCCTGCAAGCCGGTCAGATCGTCCGAAGCGATATCGAAGCGCTTGCCCAGGAAGCGGTCGCGGTTTTCCAGGATGTGAGCCGCGAATCCGGCGATGTCCGGCAAGGACACCTGCTGCAATTTGCAGGTCGGCGGCAGCGCCAGAGGATAACGTCCCTCCTTCAAGCCCGCCATCCACGGAGCGAAGATGTTGTCCATGAAGAAGACCGGAGCGATGATGGTATAGGGCACGCCGATCTTCTTGATGTGTTCTTCGACCAGGTACTTGCTGTCGAAATGCGGTATGCCGGTATGCCGGTCGGCGGAGGCCACCGACGTATAGAGCAGGTGTTTGACGCCTGCTGCCTTGGCGGCATCGGCGACCGCAACGCCCTGCCGCGTTTCGCCATCCGTGCCGACTTCCCACATCGTCCCCATGACGAAGGCGGCATCCATGCCTTTTATGGCGCCTTGCAGGCTCTTCGGATCATCGAAATTGCCGGCGTAGATCTCCACGCCCGCCTTTTTCAAGTCATTGGCCTTGGGCGAATTCGGATTGCGCGTAAAGGCCCGCACCTTGTGCCCCTTCTTCAGCAGGACCTGCGTCAGCGCACCCCCCTGCTGTCCCGTCGCGCCGGTGACTAAGATATTGAGTTTTGGCATGTTACAACCTCATTTGTTCATTATTGGTTATTCAATAGGATATACGGCAAGAACGCTGCGTTGTTAGCGCTCTCATTTGAAAAATCGCATGGAGTGGAGCATGAGAATGCAAAAGGATTCTTTCTACCTTCGGCTAACCTTTTATCGCCTGCTGGAAGCCGGCCGCTCTGATCTGTTCAAGATTTCGGAGGCGTTGGGGGTGATGGTGGCAACCTTGCGGCGCTGGAAGAAAGCGTTTGATCCGGCTCAAGGACCATTTGGCGGTGATGCGAAAGACAGGAAACAGCCGGAGCCTCCTGTGAAGCCCTCGCCTTCCCCAGGCGATCTGGGAGATCGTGATGAAATCTTGGAGGCGATGCGGCGCCAAGCCCTCGAGGGAAGTGTTCCGGCGGCTAAATTGCTGCTCACGGAGATTCAGGAGCATCCGACCGACGAGGAGGAAATCCTCACGGTAGAGAAGGCCGTTGAGCTTTTGCGGGAATGGGCGGCTAACTCAAGCTCCTCACCCAATCCTGAATGAGGTGCTTCTGTTCGGTGGGATCGCCGTCAATTTTCAGCGTCGGCGCGGCCAGAAAGGCTCCGCACCTGAGCAGGCGCTCTTCCAGAATTTCGGCGGCGTGGCAATATTCATCGGGGTAGCCGGACGCATCCCCCAGCCCGAAGACGGCGGCCCTCTTGCTGGTCAATTTCAGCCCCTCCATCTGGTTCAAGAAGGGGACAAAATCATCGGTGACGTCGCCGCCCCAGTAGGTGGGGCTGCCCAGAACGATCAGATCGTAGTCCGCCAGAGTGCCCGGGAAGATGTTGTCGGCCTCTTCTAAGCGCACGCTGTACCCGGCGTCTTCCAGATATTCGCCGATCCATTCGGCGGCAGTTTCGGTGTTTCCGGTCAGAGTGCTGTAAGCGATAATCGCTTTCATGCCTTTGGTCCTTGCTTGAGTTTCCATAACCATGATACGTAAAATCCCCATTCGGTGATGGACATGAAAATCAGCCATTTTCGACAACTTTACGAGCTGCAATATGATCCCTTCCGCTTTTTGAGGCGGCTGCGCACGCTGGATCCCGTTCTGGGCGTCGCCCCCTTTCCCGATTGGCCGCACCTGCGCAAATTGGCGGCGGCCTTGCTGGGATCCCGTCAGGTTCTGATAGTCAAATCCCGGCAGATGATGGCCACCTGGACATCGCTGGGGCTGCTCCTGCATCGCGCCATCTTCGGGCCGCCGGGGATTTATCTGCTGCTGTCCCGCAACGAACGTTCGGCGGGCGAGCTGCTGGACCGCCTGCGCTTTCTGATCGCCGGCCTGCCGGATCATTTCCGCCTGCACATTGGCGCGAACAGCTCGCAGGAGTTGGAGTTCGACCGCCGTGGAGTGCGCATCCTATCGCTGCCCGCCACGCCCGATACGCCGCGCATGCATTCCCCCGCCGGCGTCATCTGGGACGAGCTGGCCTTCACGCCCAACGCTGAGGCCATCTGGGCGGCTCTGAAACCGGCGCTAGATTCGGGCGGATTCTTCTGGGGCATTTCAAGTTCCGGCGGGCCGGGAAACCTGTTCGCGCGGCTGGCCAAGGATCCGGTTTCGCACGGCCTGGCCGCTTTCTGGCTGCACTTCAGCGAACACCCCGAGCGCGATGCAGCATGGGTTGAAGAAGCGCGCAAAGGTCTGTCGGATCTGCGCTGGGCGCAGGAATATGAGATCAGCTTCGAGGCTTCCGAAGGCCGCGTCTATCCCGAATTTCGGCAGCGCACGCACGTGCTGCTCGAACCCTATCAGCCCCAACCGGATATGCCGGTTTATCGCTCGGTGGATTTTGGATTCTACCATCCCGTCCTGCTCTATTTCCAGAAGACGCCGGATGACCGGGTGATCATCTTCGATGAATGGATCGGCCAGCGAGCTACGGTTCAGGATCTGATCAATGCCATCCATTTGAAGGATGCCGCTCACCAGATTTGCGAGAAAGACGTGGAGTGGACCTCCTGCGATCCGGCGGGTCACAGCCCGGGAGATTCGGGGGTGTCGGCGATTGACCGGCTGAAAGGAGCCGGATTCAAGATTCGCGCGCGGGCGTCTAAAATTGAGGAGGGGATTGACCTGGTGCGCCAAATGCTGCGCGAACGCGAAGGCGCGCCCGGGCTGATGGTTTCGCCGCTGTCCGCCCGGACCATTGACGACTTTCACGGCTACCGCCTGCGGCAAGACGGCCTGGGACCCGAGAAGGACAACATCCACGACCACACGATGGATGCGGTGCGGTATTTGGCGGTGAATTTGATGGGGATGAGGGAGAAGAAGGTGAAGGTCGGGGCGAGAGTGAGAGGGGTTATGTGAATGCAAAATGTTCCGAAGGGACTCCTTCGGAGCAAAATGCAAAATGTAAAATGTAGGGCGTAGTCCACCACAGATTAGCGGTGCCGCCGCCTCTCCGTGGCGAAGCCATCCTCCGAAGGAGTCCTTCGTACCTTCGGGACAGGCGACAGCCTTGAATGATAAATGCCGCCGGGTGAAGAGACCCGACGGCACATCCCGAAAAGCGAATTTACGGTTCCGGCGGCAGGGGGATTTCGTTGGGGAGGGCGGCGGCGATGCCTTTTTCCTGGCGCAGCTCTTCGATTCTGCGCAGCGGACGTTCCAATTGATTGCGGCGCGTCGTCACCAGCGTTTCGTACTCTTTCTGGGCATCCGCCAGGCGTTTGCCCATCAGATCCATGCGCGCCACAAATTCGCCCCACTGTTTATTGAAAGCCCCCAACAGGCCGAGGATTTCGCGCGAGGTCTGTTCCAGGCTGAAGTTCTCCGTCGCCTGCCGGATGATGGCCAGCACGGCAAACAAGGTGATGGGCGAACAAAAGACCACGTGCTGTTTCAGACCTTCATCCATCAGCGCATAGTCCTGTTCATGAATGAATGAATATATCTGTTCATTGGGAATGAAAAGCAGGACGTAGTCCACCGTATTCTGCGTGGGATTGATGTATTCGCGTCCGGCCACGTCCTTGATTTTAGTCTTCACATTGGCCAGAAATTGCTTCTTGTAACTCTCCGATCCAGCCTTGTCTCCGGACGTTTCGCATTCGAGATAGCGCAGATAGTTGTCCAGTGGAAATTTCACGTCCATATTGACGACCAGATTGCGCGGCAGGAAAAAGGTGAAATCGGGGCGGCGGCCGCTACTCTCCAGCGTCTTCTGTTTGCTGTAGTTGACGCCCTCTACGAAGCCCGCCACGCGCAGGACGTCTTCGGCCATGCGTTCGCCCCATTGGCCGCGGACTTTGGTGCTGGCCAGGGCCTCTTTCAACTGGCCGGTGGTCTGCATGAGCAGGTAGGTCTGTTTGCTGGCCTCTTTGAGTTGCTGATCCAACTGGCCAAACTTGGCCACACGATCCTTCTCCAGATCCTGCATCAGTTTGCCGACCTTGTCCAGCTCGCCGGTCATGGTTTTCAGTTGCTGGTCAATTAAGGATTTCTTGGCGTCAAGATCTTTCGACCCGGCCTGCGTCTGAGTTTCCAGCGTTCCCTTGGCCAACTTCAGGAATTCGCTGGTGGACTGCGAGAGCGCATCCAGCGAGAGCTTGCCGAAACTGGCCTTGACCGATTCGATCACTTCGGACACCTGCTGCTGGCGCTGAGTCTCGGTCTGCTTCAGCAGCTCTTCGGCCATCTGGCGGGCATTCTTGGTCTGAATGATCTTCAGCACGAAGGCGGCGCCCAGGCCCAGGGCGAAGCCGACGATCAGGGTGATGACGGCAGTAGCCATTTGACAGCGACTCCTACGAGGATGGCGAAAAGCACGCTGGACAAAGTGCCGATCAGAAAATATTCCGCAAATCGGCGATTGTCGAGTTCTTTATAGCGCGCAATGGATTTGGCCGTGAGAATCAGGCCGATGGCAGTGTATTGATTCAGCAAGACAAATGTCAAGACCAGGGCGCGCTCCAAGAATCCGATAACGGCGCCGGCGCCGCGCACGCCCGCGGCATTGAAGGGCCGAAAGCGTTTCATCAGGGCCTTGACGAAGAAGTGGGCTAAGATTAAAGCGGTGAAGTAGGCGCTGAGATAAGTCAGAATCTTCATGGTGCGACACCAGTTTGACAAAGAGGGTTGTATTGATAATTATAACCAATTATGGTTATATTACGAATTATAACCTCATGAGCTTTGTGGTTGCGTGATCAAGCTTCTGGCCAACTCCATGCCTTCGCGATAAGGACCAAAATGGGCGGCGCGGCGGATTTTGGCCACATCGGGTTGCGAAACCCCCAACTGAGCGGCCAGTTCTTCCTGAGTCCACTGGGGATATAGTAAAGCCCACTGCACCAGCTCTCTTTGTCTCGACGTCCATTGCTGTTCCAGGGCTTCCAGAAGGTGAAGTGTTACATTCAAAACCTTCTGGGTCAGGCCCATGGCGTCTGCCAGCCGCACGCGCAGGAAGCCCTTCTCCTGCTTGCATACCTCCAGTGCCTCGCGCGCCCGGTAGAAGGCTGTGCCGCGCAGGCCGGCGCTGCCGGCGGCAGTAACCTCAACTTCGCCGATGCCCAGACCGCAATAAATCGGCACCGGCAGGCTGGCCTTGATGAAAGTGTAAACGTCGTAGGCCTTTTCCGGCGACTTCAAGGCTCCCTGAAATTCGTCTCCGACGGTGGGGGCGAACTTGACCAGAATCTGGTCGGCGAAGCGCTTGTTGGCGTCGCGCAGAGTCTTTTTCAGAACGTCGAAGACTTCGGGCCAGTTCTCGATCTGGCGCGAACCTTTGACGTCGGCGATTAGGGCGGTGGGGTGGGAAGCTATCATGATTTGACTCGCAATTTACCGACATGACCGTTCTGTGGCCGCCCTTTGGGCTGGAATCCGATCTTGCCGATTTCCTTCTTGGTGACAGGCGACATCAACTCTCGGATGGCATCGAATACAACTTTGAATTGCGCGTCATATTTCGTCTCCATCTCATCCAGCTTGCGCGCCAAGTTCTTATGCGAAGCTAGGATCTCTCTGAGCTTGACAAACGCTCGCATGATGAGGATATTGATTTGAACGGCGCCTTCGCTGCGCAGGACGCTGGACAGCATGGCGACGCCCTGCTCGGTGAAGACATAGGGAAGATAGCGGCGGCCTCCCCACAATCTTGAGGTGCCAAAATGGAACCTCAAGTTTTTGAATTCTTCTGCTGAGAGCTGAAACATGAAATCAGAGGGGAAGCGCCCCAGATTACGCCTCACCGCGCGGACCAGTTGCTTGGTCTCCACCTGGTAAAGGGAGGCTATATCCGCATCCATCATGACCTTTTGACCACGAATTAGCAGAATCTTGTTTTCGATGCGTTCGATGGGAATGAGGGTGGACATGGGTGTTTAAGTCTAATGTGTTGGATTCGGAGAATACGGCCTACACCATCTCCTTCCCCGCCTTCATCTTCCGGATCACCAGCCGATCATACAGCACCAGAGCCACGGCAGTCACGACTCCCAACGCTGCGAAGCTGAACCACATCAGGTCGGGACGCTGCAGGTCGCGGGCCAGCCAGCCGTAGAGCTGGCCGGACAGGACGCCGCCGAAGAGGTTGCCCAGCGCCACCGCCCAGAAATAGTAGCCCATGTAGAGCGCCTTCTTGTCGCCGGGAGCGATCCGACTGATATATTCCTGGCTTTTGGGCGACGCCATCATTTCGCCGAAGGCGAAGACCACGATGGCGATGACCACCATCCAGCCGCTGAACATGAAGGCGGCGAGCGCCAGTCCTACCGACGCCATCAGGATGCCTCCCACCATCGAGGTGAAGGGATTCCAGCGCATGATCATCATCGAAACCAGGAGCTGGAAACAGACGATGGAGAAGGCGTCGAATTTGATGAGATATTCAGGATTAACCTGATGACCCAGGCGGATCAAATCTTTCGCGATGGCGGCCAACTGTTGCGGCGTTACCGCCTGGCCGAAAATGACGCCCTGTTCGATCAGTTGTTCGATCTGAAAGTCTTCGACGCGGATGCGGGCCGAGAGCAGCGCCTCTTTAAGTTCCAGGAGTTGCGCCGACGACAGCATGGCTCCGATGTTCGGAATGTATTCGCCCAGGATGCGCACGATGTTTTCAACCTTGATGGGCGAAATCAGGCTGAAGAATCCGCCCACGCTGTGCAGCATATCGGACGTGTTCACGAAATCGCGGATGTACTCCGGCATGGTGATGAAGATCTGGTTGAACGAGGTCCAGAAGCCGGACAATATCAAGAGATAAAGCGCGAAGCGCCAGTTGCCGATCTTCATCGGCTTGAGAATGGCGCTCGACCCGGCCTTGCGCAAGGGAATGTCCACGACCATGTTCAGCACCAGCCAGAGCGGCACGATCAGCGCCAGGAGGCTCCAAGGAATCCACCCCTTGCCGCCGATCATCAAAAGGACGAGGATCACGAAGACGGTGACGAAAAAGCGCGTGTTGCCCAGCACTTCGACCATGTCGTTCAGGACCTTCTTGACGGTGCGCTTTTGCGCCGATGAGGCTTCGGTGGTGGGTTCCTTATAGAAGACCAGCAGCCAGAAGAAGTTGACGGCGATCCAGAGCGATGAGGCGATGAAGACATAATGCCAGGACCAGCCGCGGATGATGCCGGCGATCAGCGGCCCGATCAAGCTGCCGACGTTGACCATCATGTAGAAGATGGCGAAACCGAGATGGCTATTGCTGTCGTCAGTCACTTTGGCCACCGTGCCGGTGACGACGGGCTTGAAGATGGCGGCTCCGATGGCCACCATCAGGAAGGCCAGGAAGAAGGTCTCGTAGGATTTGAACTGCCCCAGCAGAAAGTAGGCGGGAACCATGATGGCGAATGCCAGAAAGAAGGTCTTCTTGTATCCGAAGCGATCCGCCAGAGACCCGGCCAGCACCGGCAGCAGGTAGAGAATGAAGGTGATGATCCCCTGCAGCGTGCCGCGCTGTTCGGAGGTGAATCCCAAGCCCCCTTCGGCCACGGCTCCGGTGATGTAGAGCGACGACACCGTGAAAAAGCCGTACCATGCCATCCGTTCGAAGATCTCCATGGTGTTGGCCACCCAGAAGGCGGCGGGGAAGCGGGAGCGGGCAGGTTTTCCGGCGGAGGCGATGGAGTTCGGTTGCATAGGCTTTCGTTTGGTTTGTCCTGTGAGGTGGGAGGAATATACGAAAGGCGGGCGGGAAAAGCAAGAAAGCTGTCGGCTTTTGGCGTTTGGCTTTCAGCAAAAAAAGGCGCACTCAGTGCGCCCCTGCGGCGTGTCCGTTGCTGTGCTGTTGGATCTTCGCACCGTCAGCTCTTTATAGAGGATATGGTCGATAGCTTTTGGAATCCGCAAAAAAAGACGAAAATCCCTTGCTTTTCAGGCTTTAATTACTTAATTTATTGAGGTTAGCTATTTGAGGCAAAAACCCAAGATGTACAAAGATCGGATAGATCTATACAAGGAGCTGGAAGCTGATCGTCAATCTAAATTAATTGTCTATATGACGGGCGATAGGCGAGGTCTGGAAACGCAAATCCATCCGGAAGTACTGGATTTATTTTTGGAACATTTGGATTTAATAGGCATCGTAGATAAGATTTCGCTCGTATTATATACACGGGGTGGAATCACCACCGCAGCCTATGGGATTGTCAATCTCATTAGACAATTCTGCAAAAATTTTGAGGTAATCGTTCCAGCAAAATGTCATAGCGCTGGTACCCTGATCTGCCTTGGTGCAAATTCCATTTTAATGACTAAGCAGGCAACATTAGGCCCGATAGATCCATCAATTAGCGGGTCTCTTAATCCCCAGATCGCTGGTGAACATCCCAAAGCAAGAGCACCCGTTAGCGTTGAGGCCATTAGTGGTTATTTGGATTTTGTAAGGAACGTGGCGAGGATCAAAAAAAGCGCTGATTTGGCGACTATACTGGTTAATTTGGCCGACAAAGTACATCCGATTGTCCTGGGCGATGTTTATCGAATTAGAAGCCAGATCAGAATGCTTGGGGAGAGACTTCTTCACGGGCAAATACAAGATAAAAGCAAGTCAAAGAAAATCCTAAATTTTCTCTGTAGCGAGTCAGGCAGCCATGATTACACAATTCACAGACGGGAGGCTAGAGATTCGCTTGGCTTGGCAATTGCCAAACCGAATGATTCACAATATAAACTAATAAAGAAAATTTACGATGATCTGGCTAATGAATTGGAGTTGAGAAATCCATTTGATCCTCTGGTATTGCTCGGAGGCAATAATACATGTTCTTACGGCCTTAGACGCGGTCTTCTTGAAAGCTTGGCTGGAGGATCTCATTACTTCGCGAGCGGGGGCACGATAACAAAGAAAGCCATCCAAGTGGCACCAAACCAAATCCAAGAAATAGTCGAAGATAATAGGACATTTGAGGGATGGAAACATGAGAAGTAATGAAGCAAAATCAGGCGATCATATTTCGTATGATACCTTCACGACTTCCTCTAGGCCGGATGTGTTGATTACCTCAAGTTCATCGCCTATGAGCCTAGCCTCCAGGATTAAAAATTCATATCTCATTACTAGGATTCTGCCTGTTGCAGAAGAAGAAAAGCCTAATTTGCCCAAATAATTTTACCCACTTGTAAGCAAATCCCCTGGAGCGGCGGGTGTTCAGACCCGCCGCCATTTGCCGCATTCAACCCCCCAACTCCCAGTCCCTAAATCCTATCCGCCAGCAGGCGGATGGTCCGTCTGATGCCGGACTCATTTCAGCAGCACCAGCTTCTGCACCGCCGACCAATCGCCCACTGAGAGCCTTGCCAGATAAATCCCCGACGGCAGATCGGAGCCGTCGAACGTGATCTGGTGCGTGCCGGCCTGTAGGGGCACACTGCGTGTGCCCGGTCCCTCAGGGCGCATGCAATGCGCCCCTACAGCGCGACCATTGATATCAAAAACCTCCAACCTCACCAAACCCGCCACCGGCAGATCGAAGGTGAGGATGGCGGTGGCATTGAAGGGATTGGGGTGACAGGGATGAAGGCGGAAGGATGAGGATAAAATCCCGATGCTCGCCCCCTTTTCAGGGAATTCCTCCCCACTATTTTCCCACCCTCCAGCACCCAGCGGCCAATTTCCGGCTCCCAATTTCGTGAACGGGAAGTTATCGCTATCCCAGATGGTGTTGGGGTGGTCGCCGACGCGGGCTTCATAGAGATAACTGCCAGCGGGAGCGCTCCCCGGCACCGTTTGCATGCGCAGACGCGTCAGCGATTCCATCCCGGGCAGGGTCAGCGCCAGCGGCCCCAGAACCGGACCATGCCAGGTCTGATTCGGCAACTGCGACATGAACCAGATATCGAAGGTTTGTGGCACCGCGGTGGTGTTGAGCAGCGTGGCGTCGAATTGGAACCTGGCTCCGCCGGGAGGAATCTGGATGGGAGGATTGACAGGAGATAAGCTCACCGAGACGGGCGGTGCGGTTATGGCGGCTGAGAAATCCAAGATGCGGGAAAAGCGATATTCCGCCATGTAAGCCAGGTTTCCCGTGATCGCCAATCCCACAGAGGGCGATCCAAGCGCGTTGTAAAAGCCGACCTCAACGGGATCGGAGGGATTCGAAACGTCAATAATCCTCAGGCCGTTATAATCAGCCAAGAAAGCGAAAGACCCGGCTACTGCCACATCAAAGACCTCTTCCTCGTCAAAGAATCCTACCTCGAATGGATTCACCGGATTCGAAATGTCAATAATCCGCAATCCGGCGGAAAAATCCGCCACATAGGCGTGCGTTCCTGCGACCGCGATGCCATAAGCTTCAACGGGCAGGTCGCAAAATCCGACCGAAGAGGGAGCCTGCGGATTGGAAACGTCTATGACACGCATGAATCCCTGATTATACCCTACATAGGCGTGGGTTCCGGCGACCGCCACACAGAGAGGATACCCGTATGGATCGCAGAATCCCACGGCGATAGGCGCAGAAAGATCGGATACGTCAATGATGCACAAACCGGCATCCCAATCGGCCACATAGGCCAGAGTGTCAGTCACTACCACATCCCTCGCAGATCCCGTCGTGGCCCAATATCCCACCTCAACAGGGCTTGACGGCAACGAGATATCCAACAAGCGCAATCCTGCAGATTGAGCTGCCACACAAACGATATCGCCCGTGATCGCCACGTCGGTGGCTAAACCGGGAGTGTCAAAGGAGCAGAGTTCCACGGGCGCCGCTGGATCAGAGACGTCGTAAATTAGCACCCCCAAAGTGTTATTGCTATATACGACCAGCGATTCCGAGACCGCCACGCCATTGACCAGCCCCATGTTGTCATAGCCCCCGATGATGACCGGGGCTGAGGGAATGGTTACGTCAATGAATCGCAGCCCCATGGTGTAGCCGGCGATGGCCGTAAGACCATTCAAGGCCACGTCCACGGCAAACCCGGGAATGAGGCAAAATCCGGCTTGAAAGGGCGAGACAGGATTCGATACATCAATCAGGCGCAGGGCATAGGAGTAGCCATCGGCCAAATAGACGATCGAACCGGAGACCGCCACGCCGTCGGCATACCCGGGCGTGTCGTAGAATCCGACTTCAATTGGCAGAGCCGGATTAGAAATGTCAATGACGCGCAGACCGGAACCGTAGTCCGACACGTAGGCGTAGGATCCAGAAATCGCCACCTGTTTTGCGCTTCCAGGCGTATCGCACTGCCCGATCTGCACCGGGGCTGCCGGATTGGATACGTCAATAATGCGCAATCCCGAAGTGCCACAGGACATAAAGGCATAATTGCCAGCGACGGTCACGGCAGAGGCTCCCGCAGCGCCGCAATTGCCGATTTGAACCGGGGCGGCGGGATTGGATACGTCAATAATACAAAGCCCTAAGCTCCCTCCGGTTATATAGGCGAGGGAACCAGAAACCACCACGCCGCTGACCAATCCTGTGGGATTGAAACAGCCCACTTCCGTCGGACAGGCAGGATTCGATACGTCAATGATGCGCAGTCCCTCATCATCGTCTGCCACATAGGCGAACGATTCGGATACGGCGACATCCCAGGCTTGGCCCGGATTCTCCCAATAGCCTATTTCGAATGGATCAGAGAAATTGGAGATATCCAAAATTCGCAATCCCGAGCTGTTGGAAGCCACGTACAGCAAGCCATTGGATAGGCATACGGCGTTGACGCCGTCCCAATAGTGATGAGACCATAGCTGGGTTACGTTTAGGCTGTCCTGCGCCTGACAGGCACCCGCCACGAGCAACAGAACAGCCGGCGTCATTTCCCAGAATTTGGCTTTTTTCATATCGCCCTCTGGTTACTTCAGCAGTACCAGTCCGCCAGCGGGCAGATTATTCTGCTGAATGAAGAATCATTTCAGCAGAATCAGTTTCTGCACCGCCGAGAAGTCTCCCGCCGTCAGTCTCGCCAGATAGATGCCGGAAGGCAGACCGGAGCCGTCAAAGGGGATTTGATGCGTGCCGGCCTGTAGGGGCACACTGCGTGTGCCCAACCCCTCAGGGCGCATGCAATGCGCCCCTACATCGCGGCCGTTTATATCAAACACCTCCAACTTCACCAAACCCGCCACGGGCAGATCGAAGGTGAGGACGGTGATGGGGTTGAAGGGATTGGGGTGAGGGGGGTGTAGCACGAAGGATGAGGGCTGGGAGGGTGTGGTTTCCCAGGGGTTGACGGGCAGGGCGGCGGAAACATCGTAGATGCCGAAGTAATATCTGTCCGCCACATAGGCATAATTCCCGGCAGCTGCGACGCCAAAGGCGTAACCTGGAGTATTGTAGTTACCGACCTCAATCGGGGAAGAATGCGGGGATATCTGCAGCACGTGAAGTCCCGAGGTTGTGCTGGCCAGATAGGCATGACCGTCATAAGCATCGATGCCGTTGGACCAGCCCGCATAATTCATTGACCAGGTTTCGACCGGCTGAGAAGGATTGGAGACATCGATGCACCGCAGTCCCTCCCAGCCATCAGCGATATAGGCGCACCCGCCATAATACTTAACATCTGAGGCACAGCTGGGGGTATCAAAATGCCCAAGTTCAACGGGATTAGAAGGATCGGAAATGTCCATTATGATTAGGCCATACCATGACTGCGCAATATAAAGGAGAGACCCGTCAGTGTCCAATCCATAGGAATAGTCGGGCAAAGCGAGGTGGTGGACTATAAAAGGCTGCGTTGGATTGGCGATATTGACAATATACAAACCATAGTCATAAGCGGCCAGATAAGCCATGTCCCCCGAGACCTTTACGGCTTGAATGTCACCGTCCAAGTCAAGGAAGCTTATCAAGGCGGGAATCGAAGGATCCGAGACATCAACGATCCAGAATCCTGAGCTGGCGGCCAGGAAGAGGAGGCTGTCGGCGATATCGGAGTTGTGCACATAAGAAAATGCGGCGGGGACAAAACAGCCGATTTCTGCGGGAGATTGCGGCGTGTAGATATCCAAAATGCGGATTCCAAATTCCTCGGCCGATACATAGGCAAGGTCGCCCTGAAGTGTAACATCAGAGATATCATTGATTGTGTTATAGGTGGCAACGACAGATGGCTGGAATGGATCTGAAGTGTCAATTAGCGACAATCCATCCCACCTTTGGGCGACATAGGCGGTATTGACCGATACGGCCAAATCCATCAAGTCCGAACTTGTAAGGTGTAAGAGGCCGAGGATGCTTAATGCGAGTGGGTCGCCCATATTAACTACTATAAAGTCACCATTGAACAACGCATAGGCCAAGGTATCCAGCGTCTCAAGACTGCTTGGGACGATATCCGCAAACAGTGAAACTACCTGGGGCTGCGAAGGATTGGCGATATCCACTGTGGAGATTCCGCCCGATGTGTATTCCCCGAATAGGAAGGATATGTAGGCATAATTTTCAGTCGCCGCGAGGCATAATGGTATTTCCGGGTATTCGATGCGGCTCAGCTCATAAGGCGAGGACGGATTTGAAACGTCAAAGATCTGCGCGCCCCACCACGACCAATCCTCAGTAATGAGAAGAAGATCGCCTATGGCCTCGAGATGATTGGGAATACCTGCCGCCAATATCTGCCCCACAACTTCTGGCTGGGCTGGATCTGAAACATCCACGATTTTGACTTGGTAGTTTTCAGTACCCGCGAAAACATATTGACCTTCTATGTCTAGGAAATTGCAGATTATCGGACAGATTCCAACCACTTGGGGATTGGCAGGATCAGATATATCTATAATCCTAAGATCGGTATAATCCGCGAGGTAGGCATAATTGCCGGATGCTACCACTTCACAAGCCCCGCCAGGAGTATCGAGATACCCCAGTTCTATGGGCGCGGATGGATTTGAGACGTCCAGCAGGCGCAGCCCGACTTCGGTGCATGCGACCAGGGCAATATTTTCAACGACTGCCACGCTATAAGCTTCACCCCAATAGGCAATCTCCCCCACCTTCGTCACATTCAAACTATCCTGCCCGCGGCAGATCGCTCCAGAAAGCAAAAACGCCGCTAACCCCATCCCCCAGAGTCGTCCGGCGCGCATAATGCCTCCTGCAGTTGAATCAATTTGAATTCAATATACTAATCCCCATCCTGAGAGTCAAGTGCAAATTATTGCATAATCACATTTGGAGTGCGGCGGCTCGCCGCCGCTTTTAAAGCGGAGCCAAGGCTCCGCACTCCAAAGCTTCGGCATAATTGACATTACTAAAATCTAAAATCGCCAATCTAAAATCATTTCAGGAGGTCTCATGTTCCGCAAATTGAAGAAACAGCAGCAGAATCACCGTCCCCGGCCGCTGATCACACCGCTGCCGCCGGTCCGGGCGCGAGCCGCGTCGTCGGGCGGCGCGGTCGGCAGCCCGCTGGCGGGATACGCCAGCCGCCGGGTGGCGCATCAGGGATTGTCCGGAGGCATCTTCGCCTACACGCCTTCGGGACGGGCGGGGCTCTACCGCTATCTGCGCGATTCCATCCCCATCGTCTCGGCGGCAGTATGGGCCTGGGCCAGGCTCTGCGCCACGCCGCAGACGGTCGAGCTGACGGGAAGCGAATCCGAAGTCGAGCGCGCCAAAAACATTCTTGATGACCTCGACCGCCGCATCTTAGAGAATCCCTACCTGCGCGGCAAGGGGGTTCACCGGCTGACGGAAGCGATGTTTCTGGATCTGTTCACCCTGGGGCGCTTCGGCGGTGAAATCGTCCTGCTGCCCGACGGTTCGGGCTTGGACTATTTCCGCACGCTCGATCCTTTCCGCGTTAAGTGGGAGCGCGCGGGTGCGGGTGCGGGTCAGAACGGCCGCTGGAAGGCCATCTATGAGGAGGAGAACGGATCCGAGCGCATTCTGCCGCGCGAGCGCACCTTCTACACCACGCTGGGCACGGATGCCTCCAACCCGGCGGGGATCGAACCGCTGGCCTGCATTCCGTTTGTTCTTGACATTGAACAGAAGCTGCTGGAGGACATGGCGCGGTCGTCTCACAACGCGGGAACGCCCAGATTGCAGATCAAGATTAATCCGCCCAAGCCCTTCGAGAACGAGAACGAAGAGGAGTATCTGGGCCGCATCAACGCCTACTTCGATCAGACGGTCGAGCAGTTTTCCAGCCTCGAAGCGGATCAGAATCTGTTCACCTGGTCGGACGTCGAGGTGACGATTGTCGGCGGAGAACAGGGGCGGTCGTTCACCTGGAAGGTGAACCGCGAGCAGGTCATGGAAGACGTCATCACCGGCCTGAAGCTCTTCCCCTGGGTGCTGGGGCGGTCGCACGGCACGACCATGAACTGGGTGGGAGCGCAGTATAATCTGCTCATGCAGGAGGTGGATTCGATTCAGGGATCGGGATCGGCGCTGGCGGATTGGCTCTATGCCACCGAGCTGAAGCTGCGTGGCTGTTCGGCCACGGCCCGGCACGTCTTCGCTCCGAATCAGGATCCGTTCATCTTAGACCGCGCTCAGGCCGAAGAGATCCGTTTCCGCACGGTGGAAGGGATGGTGGAGAAAGGGTATGTGACGAAGGAAGAGGGGAAAAGAAAGCTGGGGATTTAAATGCAAAATGTCCCGAAGGGACTCCTTCGGAGCAAAATTTAAAATGTAAAATGATGGGGCGCACTCAGTGCGCCCCTACCGAATCCTGAATCCTAAATCCCGAATCCTATTTGAGCAGCACCAGCTTCTGCACCGCCGAGAAATCTCCCGCCTGAAACTGGGCGAAGTAGATGCCGCTGGGCAGAGTCGAGCCATCAAAGGTAACCTCATGCACCCCCGCATCCCGCCAGCCGTTAACCAGTACAGTAACCACCTGCCCCCTGACATTGAACACCGTCAGCTTGACATGCACCGCTTCTGGCAGGGCGAAAGTGATGGCGGTAATTGGATTAAACGGATTGGGGTAGTTTTGTCCCAGTGAAAAGGTTTGCGGAACGGGTGATTCATCCGGATTGAAAGCCAACCACTGGTCGAAGGATTCGCCGGTGTTGGACCATTCGCCTATCAATTCATCGTCTCCGAAGGAGAGCTTTTCAAAAGTGAAACTATAGTTGTCCCAGATGAAGTTGGGGTAGGTTCCAACGCGCCCTTCATAGGTATAGGTGCCCGCAGGCGCACTGCCGGGAACCCTCTGCGTCCTGTCACGGTTCAGGGTGTACCCTGCTGGCAACGAGAGATCTATGGGACCTAATAATGGTCCATACCAGCTGAGGTCAGGCAACCGTACCATGATCCATGCGCTGAAAGCGAGTGAGGTGGGTTCATTATTTGTCAGAGCCAGATCGAAATCAAAACTGCCTCCTGAAGCGGGAATGGTAATCGGTGTAATGGAAGGCGTCATCGTTATCGTCACGTCAGGGATGGAGACCGGCGTGGAAATGAAGATTGCGGATTGATCCTCCAGAGGTGTTGACGGTGCGGGGTAATATACGTCCTGCCGATAGAGGAGTCCATCGTCCTCAGTGCTATTTTCAATTCCAGTAGGTCCCCAACTCTCAAACTCCTTGAACTGAAATTTTATCTGACCATCGCCCGTTGAAGTTGGATAATAATCCGGGTCATACAGGATTATTTCAAAAGTTGCATGATCACCAATGGCTAAAGCATACCAGGGTACATAGTTGTACTGAATGACTACAGTGTGTTGTAATCGATCGAAATGGTACCAGACTCCGCCCGCATCGCCACCAACCGTGACTCCAACGGGATCCAGGTCTCCCCAGACAGGACAGATCATAGCTGGTGGACCATCGGGATCTGGTATCGAACTAGATGTATAATCCAATTCGTTCGTGATTCCCATGCAGATATGACCTTTAGTCGTCACGGTCAGGCTGTCGTATGCAATTCCATAATACTGAAAGTCAAAGGGGAGAGCCAGATGATAGACTTCATCCAACCCTGTGAAAGGAATACGAGAGCCGATCCCGCCGGAATCGGGGACCAACTCGATCCAATTATATTGGACAAGGAATGGATAATCGAACTGGTCAAAGGCCATGTAACCGTAGTTATCGGGTCCGGTGGGCATAGAGGTGGCGTTCCCTATCGTTGTTGAAAAGCCTGTTTCATCGGTATAACCATGATCCCCGGAAACGCTGATAGTAAAATCGGGGAAGCTTCCCGGGGGATAGAAATCCGGTTCTACAGTAACGTTGAAAGCCATTCGTCTCTCTGCTCCAGCCGGAATATTTCCGCAGCTGATAATACCACTGTTTATATTTACCGCGGTATTTTCACAAGTCAAAACAGCTTCAATATTCTCGCCTAAATAAGACCCCGCATTACCCAGAGTAATGATCAAATCTGCGCTCTCTCCAGGGGCTAACAAACTGTCCCCGTTACCTCCCACAGAATCGTCAATAAACAGTTCGGAGAAAACAATGTCTGGAGCGTGAGCAATAACACTAAAACTTGATTCCCAGTTATCTATACCGTTGGTGGTCGTTAAGAGGAAAGTAACTGGCTCCAAATCCTCGATTTCGGGGTTCATGCTGAATTCAAAAGCGCGGTCAACGGTTGCGGTTGAGCCAGCGGCAATAGCGCCTATCCAGACAGAATCCCGGCTGACAGTTACCAACGGATTAGCGGTCGTGATGGTGCCGTTAATGTTGTCTGCTGCGGAAGCACCATTGTTTTGAACTGTGAGGCCCAATTCGATTGTTTCATAGAACTCGAGCTGCCCATTTCCGTTACCCGTGATATCATCCTGCACGGTATGACCTTGATAGATAACGTATGCAGCTGAAGGATCGATGATGTCGATGGTGACAGTGTAGGGAATCATATCGCCGCCGGAGACGGTAAGTGTCAAAGTCCCGGAAGCGGAAATCGGTGGTTCGAAAATCAGGGTAGCTTGCCCGGAAATATTTGTCACCGCAGTTGCATAGACACTCTGGTTCATCCCGCAAATCATGGCTCCCTTGACTGCACCATACGGCGAAACAACTGCAACATTAAAAGTAGAGGTCCCTACCAGGATTTCCGGATTGTGTGAAACCAATGGCATATAAGGAGTCCCCCCACGCAGACTTACAGACGGATCACCGAAAATCGTCAGGTTAGCGAATTCCCAGGCTCCGGTTCCGGGGTCCAGATCAATCATTTTCATCGATCCATTAAAGCACACACCACCCAGGGTCAGCATGGAATCTGCAACCAGTAAATCGATACATTCGTCCTGCATATCCAGCGGGCTTGGACCGGTCATGCCCTCTACTGATCCATAAAAACCAATCCCTCCGGTAGGTTCACCGGTTGTCGCATGAGTAGCTCTCAGCCAGGCTTCGCCAAGACAGGTATATTGCACGAACTGACCTGTATTGCATGCAACACTGTTTACATAAGGCAGCATGTTACTATTTACGAATTCATTCACCTCAGCCGTGGATATTCCGGTTGTGCCCCATCCTTCGGGGCCACCATGCCCTGCATAAAAGAGGATACTCCTACCCTCATTAATAAAGTCAATTGCCATCTCCATCGTACACCAGGGATCGTAGGCGCTATCAACTTGAGTATAGGTGTGATCCAGAAGTTTATAAGCAATTTTAGTCATGTGGGTATAATCGTACTCTCCATGATGAGAAGGAAACGGCCCAGTGGTGCTGCCTATGACAAATCCTTTATCGTACCAGTTGCCAGTCGGGTCTGGATACTTCTCGTAATTAATCGTCCGTTCAACCTGGGTAGCCACCTGAGCAGTATTTTCAGCGGAGAACCTGCCGACCAGGATTTCAGGATAGCTATCGTTGCCTGCCAGGAGGGAGTAGATTGGATCCGAGTTCTCATCGTTTGAGAATGTTGGTATCTGCGCGCCATCACCGACAAATAATACATAGCATAAATTATTGCTATGATAATAATTCAGAATGTAGCTTTTAATCTGCTCAGGAGTGCTCCCTGCTTCCGAAACAGGTACCAGTTCCGTCGGGATACCGCGCTGTATCTTCCAATCGACAAAATCTGACATTTCCTCGATAAAGTCGTCATAACAGATGATCAGCATTCCCCCAGATTCCTGCAGCGTGGGATAATCCAAGGCGGATTGATTGACAAAACGGCGTTGGTAAATCTTTTTGAATTCAGGATCAATCTTAGTCAGCGGACGACTGCGAACCAGCGTATTTTCTCCACCGGAGGCTACCTTCTTTACCTCTATTGTGATATCTGTGTAAATCCTTAAAACGCGGGAAACAGGGTTGTACTGAAAGGCATTGAGTTCGACCACAGCACCGCGATAATCTCGCAGGATATAAGGTTTATGAAGGTTAACAATAGTGCCCGGATAGAACGCATTTTGCTGATAGACATCAGCGAAAGTATAAGGGACGGTGGAGGGATCGACAGATCGGAGCAGAGGTCCTTTGGAAGGCGCGATATCAATGTCTTTGATTTCGAGGTAGTCAGAAGAGATGATTTCAAATCCCATTATACCTTCGTCGGGGAGCAGAATAGAGCGATTGATTCTGGGTAAGCGGGGGTAACCCGCCTCTTCGATCATGCTCTCCCGGGGAAGATTCTGCAGAACCGTGTAGTCTTTTCCCTCTATTGATATTTTATCAGCGGCATAACCGTTTACGGTGTATCTGATAACCGTGCGGTCACCCTCAGTTTTCAGAACTTCAACAGAAAACGGCTCAGACTCAGGTGTTAGCGGCACCCATCCCGCCGAATATGATATACCCGAAAGGAGCAGGCTTAGGATCAGCGGATAAAAGAGTTTCTTCATGGTTATGGTTTCCCAGATTGAATTGTGAGATGTGGAATTGATATCTCCGCCTCTACTGTCGATTTCATAGAAGATATCCGATAATCCATCCGGTATGAATTGCGTCCTCATTTTCGCCTCCTCAATTAGTTACTGTTTGCATGTCGGCTTGCGAACGTAGGTGACAGATCCATAGAGCCGGTCATTAACAATATAACTAATTTTGCAGCTTAAGTCAACTAATTTATACTCATTCTGTCATTGTTCCCTGCGTGATAACCGGAGATTTGATCATAATGGCGGCAAAGGGAGGCTCCCTGGAGCGAGAACAGGGCGTAAGCCACCCTTTTAGTCTATGCTCCCCCAATAGGCGTTTATTTCATCAGCACCAACTTCTGCACCGCCGAGAAGTCTCCGGCCGTCAGTCTTGCCAGATAGATGCCCGAGGGCAGACCGGAACCGTCGAAGGGGATCTGGTGCGTTCCGGCCTGTAGGGGCACACTGCGTGTGCCCAACCCCTCAGGGCGCATGCAATGCGCCCCTACATCGCGGCCGTTTATATCAAACACCTCCAACTTCACGAGACTCGCCGCCGGCAGATCGAAGCTGAGGACGGTGGAGGGGTTAAAGGGGTTGGGATGACAAGGATGAAGGCGGAAAGATGAAGGATGAACAGGTTCCGGCTCTGGTTGGACGGACAGGGCCTCGGATACATCAAAGGCATAAAAATAGTTGGTCGCCGCTACATAGGCATAGTTGCCGCCCAGCGCAATGGCCTGCGGAGTTCCAATTGTCGTGCCGCAGCCCATCAGCATCGGATTCAGGGGATCGGAGATATCAACTACGCTGAAACCCTGATCGGAGGCGGTCACCAAGTGATTTCCCTGGATAGATAAATCCCATGCTCCGCCTTGCAGTTCTAAGCATGCAGCGGCGAAGGGCGCCAAAGGATCCGTGATGTCAATGACGCTTATGCCAAATTCAGGCTCGGCCGTAAAGGCAAAATTGCCGGAGATCTCGATAGTTGTGCAGATATGGGGCATGTCCAGCGTCGCCGCCATCACCGGCTGATAGGGATTGCTGACATTTATGACACGGAAATAATATGCATCAAAACCAGACCAGTTGTACGAGCTGACGGCGATATAATCGCCGAAGGCCTCCGCTCCATATCCCTGGCCAAACAGCATGCTCTCCGATGCCAAAGAGGGAGCCTGCGGATTCGTTACGTCATAGATCCAGAAGTGATCAGCGGGGACGTAGACGAAGCCATTGGCGGCATCCAGATCCGTCAGCAGATTGAAGTTGCCGTAAATGTTACCAACCTCGGATGGTGTTTGAGGCTCGCTGAGATCCAGGATGTGAAGTCCATAGCTTTCGGCATAGTAGGCATATCCGTTTTCTATGACAATGCCCTGACCCCCGCCATAGATGGACTGGCAAGCGACCTGGGATAGGGAATTGGGATCAGATATGTCTACGGTCAGCAAGTCACCTGGATTGGCGACTACATAAGCATACTGGTTGTACAGCGCCATGTCTCGGAGCTGTTGACGGACTCCTGCTGTTGAGATTTCTTGTGGTTCCCCAGCATTGGAGATGTCTATCAGTTTTAACGCATCACATCCATTCGCCAAATAGGCGCAGCTCATGTTAAGAGCTACACCGTAAGCTGGATCATACTGAATTGTTCCCATCGGCACCGGCTGGGCGGGCACTGATATGTCAACAATGGCAAACTCGTTGCCATTTTCCGATGACAAGCAGGCGTAACTACCGGACACATCCACACCGTTGAACATGCCGCCGGCAAATTCTGCGGTACTCAGAAGAATCGGATTTGCAGGATTGGAGACGTCCACCATTTGCAATACCTCGTAGGAAACGCCGTAGATATAATCGTCGCTGATCACGAGGTCTTCAAAGGTCGCCCAGAGCGTACACCATCCCTCTACGACGGGTTGGGTCGGGTCGGTGATATTAAGCACTTTCAACTCGGGCGGGGATGTCTGCGACAGATATATATAATTTCCCTCCACATCCACCCCTTCAGTACCTCTGGACGTCTCATCGTAGATAGCCTGCAATGATGGCTGAGAAGGTGTGCTGATGTCATAGATTAGCAGCGCTCCGGCAGAGATACAGAGGTGCGATCCGGCGACGGCAATACGGTAAATATCCGTGTTATCGCCGTCGAAGAAAGTCGTATCGGAAAGCTGAATTGGCGCATACGGATTTGATACGTCCACGACCTGCAAGGAAATCTGATGAGTATAATAGCCGTAAGGTCTGCGAAGAAGGTAGACTTTATCATCCGCCCACGCCAGATCCTCATAGCAATCGGTGCCATCATAGATGCCGATTTCAAGGGGAGCGGTCGGATCGGAAACGTCCACTATGCGAAGTCCGCCTATTTCGTCGGCGACATAGACCCAGGGATAATGAGCGACGACCGCTTTGGCATTTGACCAGTATGGCAGTTGGTCGCACAGACTGACATTCCAGTTCTGCGCTCGGGCTTCAACCCCAAAAAGCGGCAGAACCAATAATCCCGCGAGAAGCAAACGAATTGTTGATTTCATAACAGCTCCCTGCCTGACGGCTTTGACCTATCGTCATATTTACCCAATTAATCTAAGACGTGCAACTGCAAAATCCAATAAGTTGACCGGCAAACAAGAAAAGGGGCGCACTCCGTGCGCCCCTACTAGACCCCAGACCCTAGCCCCCAGCCCCTATTTCAGCAGAATTAGTTTCTGCGTTTGCTGGAAATCCCCAGAGGTCAGCCTCGCCAGGTAGATGCCGGACGGCAGACCGGAGCCGTCGAAGGTGAAGCGGTGAATTCCAGCAGCATATTGGGTCGGGGGAATCCCGCCGCCTACGCGTTGACCCTTTATGTCGAATGCCTCGAGCTTCACGAGACTGGCCGCCGGCAGCTCAAAGCTGAGGACGGTGCTGGGATTGAAGGGATTCGGGTGGGTCGGCAGCAGGGCAAACGAAACTGGTTGATGAGCCGTCGGTCCTGGCTCAACCGCAACCGCTGCCGAACAATCATAGATACCCAGATTGTAGCCGTCCGCCACATAGGCGTAGCTGCCTTCGGATCCCACCCCATAGGAATATCCTGGCGTATCATAGAACCCCACCTCCAGTGGCGCCGCCGGGTTGGAAATGTCTATGACGCGCAGGCCTGTATATCCATCCGCGATGAAGGCGTAATTTCCGGATATGGCAATTCTCTGAGCATAGTCCGGCGTGTCGTAAAAGCCCACTTCCATAGGCACTGTTGGGCTGGAGATATCCACCACCCGCAAACCGGCATTACCGTCCACCACATAGGCATAGTTCCCGGCCAGAGCCACATCCGTGGCGAAGTCCGGCGTATCGTAGAAGCCCACTTCCGTCGGGGCTGTCGGGTTGGAGATATCAATCACCCGCAGACCACTGCTGGCATCCGCCACATAGGCGTAGTTTTCCTGCACGGCCACGGCATAGGCATTCCCAGACGTATTATAGAAGCCCACTTCCGAAGGCGCAGCCGGATTGGAGATGCTCACCACCCGCAGCCCCGCACTGCCGTCCGCCAGATAGGCGTAATTGCCCGAAATCGCCACACCGATGGCATTCCCCGGCGAATCATAATAGCCCACTTCAGTCGGCGCGGCCGGATTGACGATGTAGATGATCCGCAGGCCTTCGCTGCCATCCGCCAGATAAGCGTAATTGCCGGCGACTACGACGTCCCAGGGGTAGCTGCTGCCGGGATTAACCTGATAGCCCGCCTCAAAGGGCGCGGCGGGATCGGAGATGTCCACCACTCGCAAACCTGCCTGCATAGCCGCGACGTAGGCATAGGACCCCAATACGAAGACCTCGTCGGGGCCGCCCTCCGTGTAATAGTTGCCAAATTCCACCGGAGCCCCCGGATTGGAGACGTTGATCACGCGCAAGCCCTCTGATCCGTCTGCCACATAGGCGTAACCGCTGGAAATGGCGACGCCGCGCGAATTTCCGGGAGTATTCAGGAAGCCGGATTCGGTGGGGCTCGCCGGATTGGACACACTCACGATGCGGAGGCCGTAACTGCCATCCGCCACATAGGCGTAACTGCTCGAGTAACACACGCCATAGGCGTAACCCGGAGTGTCGTAAAAGCCCACCTCGGTGGGTGAAGCCGGATTGGAGATATTGATGACGCGCAATCCTGAACCATAATCTGCCACATAGGCGTAGTTACCCGAGATTGCCACGCCAAAGGAACTGCCCGGCGTATTGTAGGTGCCGGCGCTGGTCGGTCCCCAGGGATTGGAAACATTCACCACGCGCAGTCCCTGATCATCATCCGCCACATAGGCATAAGTGCCGGACACGGCCACGCCTCGAGCGTCGCCCGAAGTGTTATAAGCACCGGTCTCATAAGGGGCCGCCGGATTCAGGATGTTTATCACCCGCAATCCCTCCCCATAGGCAGCCACATAGGCGTAGCTGCCGGAAACCGCCACGCCATAGGCGTCATCCGGCGTCTCGCAAGAGCCCACCAGAACAGGCGCCGCCGGGTCGGAAACATTTACTATCTGCAAGCCGGCGTCCCCCGCCGCCACATACGCATAGATGCCGACAACCGCTACGCCTCGGGCCGTCCCGGGCAGATAGATATAGCCCGTTTCCTCGGGTGCCCAGGGATTGGTGACGTTCAGGATTCGCAAGCCGGATTCGCCCGACGCCACGTAGGCATAGCTGCCGGAGAAGGCCACGCCGTGCGCATGATCCCAGCAGGCATAAAGTTGCCCCACCTTGGTTACGTTGAGGCTGTCCTGCGCCAGGGCGCCGGAAAAAAACAGAGACCCTGCTACGAGGGTCACAAGGATAGTTTTTGTCGTCATTTCCACCTCCTGATTGTGAGATCTTTTAGATCTTAGCGTATTATAGACAGGCTTTCGCCAAGAAGTCAAGAAGAAACTGGGGGAAATGCGTTCGCACCGCCGGAGGGCCAATTCAGCGGAATCAGGGTGTCGCAGCCAAGGTACGCCCTCGCGATAAGCCCGTCGGCAATTAGCAGGGGCGCATCCGCCGCGGCGGACTCATTTCAGCAGCACCAGCTTCTGCGTTTGGGTGAATTCCCCGGCGGTCAGCCGCGCCAGATAGATGCCGGAGGGCAGACCGGTGCCGTCGAAGACCGCCTGGTGCTTTCCTGCCAGTCTCCACCCATCCACCAGCGTCCTGACCAATCTCCCGGCAGTATCGTACACCCGCAAACTTGCGTGACTCGGAACTGGCAACTCGAAACTCGCAACTGTTGAGGGGTTGAAGGGGTTGGGATGCGGGGGGTGAAGGATGAAGGATGAGGGCTGGGAGGGTGTGGTCTCCCAGGGATTGACGGGCAGGGCGGCGGAACAGTCGTAGATGCCGAAGTGATTGCCATCAGCAACGAAGGCGTAATTCCCCGCTACTGCAACGCCGTGGGCCTCCCCGGGCGTGTTATAGAAGCCTGATTCGTAGGGCGAACCCGGATTGGAGACATTCACCACGCGCAGACCGCCAAGCCAATCCGCCACATAGGCATAGCCGCTGCCCACAGCCACCCCAAGGGCATCCCACGGCATAGCGCAGAAGCCCACTGCGGTTGGCGAAACCGGGTTTGAGACATCCAACACGCGAAGACCCGCAGATCCATCTGCCACATAGGCGTAGCCACCCAAAACCGCCACGCCATAGGCTGCTCCCGGGGTATTGTAGAAGCCCTCGTTGCAAGGCCATTCCGGGTCCGAGACATTTAACACTCGCAGACCAGCCGAATCGTCCGCCACATAGGCATAGTCCCCCGAAACTGCCACATCATGGGCATATCCGGGTGTGTTATAGAAGCCCGTTTCAAAGGGTGAGGCCGGATTCGAGACGTCCACGATCCGCAGACCGGAACCACCATCCGCCACGTAGGCATAACTCCCCGAGACTGCCACGCCATCGGCATCTCCTGGGGTATCATAGAAGCCCACCTCTTGGGGTGAATACGGATTCGAGATGTCCATCACCCTCAAACCGGCTTCGTCGTCCGCCAGGTAGGCGTAGTTTCCGGAGACCGCCACGTCATAGGCATCCCCTGGCGCAGCGCAGGAGCCCACTTCAAAGGGCGATTCCAGATTCGAGACATCCACCACGCGCAGACCGGCAGACCCATCGGCTACATAGGCGAAGCTCCCGGAAATCGCCACATCATAGGCTGGCCCTGGCGTGCCATAGCAATCCACTTCAAAGGGCAAAGCCGGATTTGAAACATCCACCAAGCGCATACCGGCATCATCGTCCGCGATATAAGCATAGATTCCAGAAGCCATCACGTCATTGGCAAAATCCGGCAAGGTACAGATGCCCACCTCGATCGGCGAGGCCGGGTTCGTTACGTCTATCACCCGCAGATCGGTCGGCTCGACCGAAACATAGGCATGGTTTCCCGAGACTGCCACGACATCGGCCGGCCCCGGCGTGGCGCAGAAGCCCACTTCAAACGGCAAAGCCGGCTGGGAGATGTCCACCACTCGCAAACCAGAGTCACGATCCGCAATATAGGCGTAAATTCCCGAGACCGCTACGTCTGTGGCATAGCCTGGTGTATCGTAGAGGCCGACCTCAAATGGCGAGGTCGGATCTGAGACGTCCACTATCCCCATACCGGTAGTAGCATGCGCCAGGTAGACGTAGCCTTCGGAAACTGCCAGGCCGTAGATTCCTTCCGGCGGATCGTAGAAGCCGACTTCCATCGGCGAGGCCGGGTGTGATACGTCCACTATACGCAGACCGGACCCGTATGCAATATAGGCGTAGTTGCCCGAAACCTCCACGTCAGCGCCTCCATACGGCGTCGGATAGATGCCCATTTCAAAGGGCGAAGCCGGATCTGAGACGTCCACCACCCGCACACCGGCAAGGACTTCCGCAACATAGGCGTAGCGACCCGATACCGCCACTGAAACGGCCGGATTTTGCAATGGATAACACCCTATTAGTTGCAATGGAGGAGATGCATTGGTGATGGCGAGGCCGGTTTCGCAAGCCCAAAATGCATAATCCCCGGAAACGGCCACCTCGAATACTTCGCCTGTGTGAAGCATGAGTTCCCCCACCTTCGTCACATTCAAACTATCCTGCCCGCGGCAGATCGCTCCGAAAAGCAAAAACGCCGCCAACCCCATCCCCCGAAATCGGAATTTTCTCATGTTCGCATCCAATTATTTCATCAACACCAATCCGCCAGCGGGCGGACTATTCTGCTGAATGACCGAATCATTTCAGCAGAATTAGTTTCTGCGTTTGCTGGAAATCTCCGGCCCCGAGGGGGTCTTCGACCGTCAGCCGCGCCAGATAGATGCCCGAGGGCAGACCGGAACCGTCGAAAACCGCCTGGTGCTTTCCTTCCAGTCTCCACCCGTCCACCAGAGTCCTGACCAATCTTCCGGCAGTATCGTACACCCGCAAGCTAACATGACTCGGAGCTCGCAACTCGAAACTCGCAACTGTTGAGGAGTTGAAGGGGTTGGGGTGAGGGGGGTGAAGGACGAAGGATGAGGGCTGGGATGGTGTGGCTTCCCAGGGATTGACGGGCAGGGCGGCGGAGATATCATAAATGGCAAAAACGTAATCCTGCGCCACATATATCAGCGAATCTTGTGCAGCAATGCCAAGCGCAGGCGAAGAATTATTATAGAATCCACTAAGATTTATGGTGGACGGATTTGCTATGTCGAATACATGAAGCACGTTTGTAGATGCAACACAGATATGGTCTCCGGCGGCTGCACCTTCATTGCACAAATTTTCAATAAGAAGAAAGGCGACTTGAACAGGATTTTCTGGATCAGCAACGTCCACCGCTGAAATCCCGTCGAGGCCAAGAACATAGACATAACCGTTAGCCAAGAACACATCAACTGCTGGCATATAATGAAGATAAGGATATGTTCTACCCAACCAAAGGGGCATTTGCAAGTTTTGTATGTCAAAGATATCCAAATGGATTGAGGGTTCCCACCATTGGTTGTCATGCCACGAAACGACATAAAGGTAGTTCTGATCTATTTCGAATGCCACGACGTGCTCGGCAAGTCCAGCGATCGTCGCAATTTGGATTGGGTTTGCGGGATTAGATACGTCCAGTACACTGATTGATCCGGCAGTGCCGGATGTTACAAAGGCAGTATCTCTAATCACCTCGATGTCGCTCATCCACCAAGAGTACCAGCTGCCTATTTCCTGTGGATTTGTGGGATCTGACACATCGAGGATTGACAATCCCGAATCCGGACTGGCAGCGTATAAGGTGTTTTCTGAAAGTTCTAATGCGCAAATATCCGCGTTTATTGATAGCGCTCCAATTTCCACAGGCGATGTTGGATCTGAAATATCATAGATATGCATTCCTCCTGGATTTCCTCCTGCATAGGCCAAATTTTCATGAACAACGACGGCATTAATGCTTGAAACGGAATCAAGGGAGGCAATTTGAAAAGGGGCAGTTGGGGAAGCAACATTGACGAGGCTAAAGCCCGAATTCCCGCACGCCATGTACACCAAAGTATCAGCGATGGCGATGCCATTTCCCGTTTCTGGCAGAGGCAGTGTTGCCAGTAATATCGGATTGGAGATTTGGGAAATATCAACTATGCAAAGAGCGGACATGTCTTGCCCACTGAGAAACACAAGATTTGAATCAATAGCCAGAACCTCCGAAGGTCCAGGCAGACTCAATGACACTTCAATCACGGGATTTATGGAATTCGAAATATCAATGATTGTCAAAGCCGCGCCGTCTGCAGTAAGAGCATAATCATCTAAAACTGCTATATCCAAGCACTCCCCAGTGGTACCGCAATTGGCAATTTCCACCGGAAGATCGGGATCAAGTATGCTGTAGATTCTTATGCCATAAGAACCATCTGTCAGATAAAGATAATTCCCTTGAATCGCCAAAGCAAATGCCCACCCCGGTGTGTCAATATAATATATTTCCTGCGGAGAAGTCGGCTGGCTGATATCGACAACTCCAAGACCATGATTTCCCTTTGCCACATAAGCATAATCCCCATTTACCGCGACATCCCAAGCCGCGCTGTAAGTCGGGCATTGCCCAATAATAAACGGGTGTCCCGGGTCACTGATATCTATGATGGCCAAGCCTCCGAGCCCATCAGCAACATAGGCGACATTCTCAGAATAGAACATCCTATTTGCACTACCTGGAGTCTCTACGTAACTGATTTGGACAGGGGCAAAAGGATTGCTAACGTCCAGAATCTGCAATCCTGAAGCACCCGTAGAGAGCAAAGCATAGTTCCCGACCGAAGCGACATCCAAGGCCCCATCCCAGTGTCTTATTTCCCCCACCTTCGTCACATTCAAACTATCCTGCCCACGGCTGGCGCTTGCTAAAAGCAAAAACGCCGCCAACCCCATCCCCCCGAGTCGTCCGGCGCGCATAAAGCCTCCTGCAGTTAGGTCAATTTATGTTCAATATACTAATTTTCGGCCTGAAAGTCAAGTGCAAAGTTCTGCATGAGCTCGTCGGGGTCGAGGCGACCCCGACTACGGGATGCCCGCTTCAGCGGGCTAGTTAGACGTAGCCCACCCATTTATTGTGCGTTGACGACACATAATTGACAAAACAGTGACGGGAGATAGTTGACAGGTTATACTTTGAGGCATGTGGATTTAAGGCAAGGGAGGCCGCATGCCTTGGAACGTGTCAACGCCCGTGGACGAA
>Ga0315284_10000497_pt1 | contig 53484 bp, 63 predicted proteins | sample YL17G09_16_MG_FD_203696 | JGI IMG/M metagenome (GOLD analysis project Ga0315284, IMG submission 203696) | Sediment microbial communities from Yellowstone Lake, YNP, Wyoming, USA - YL17G09_16 | ecosystem: Environmental > Aquatic > Freshwater > Lake > Sediment | place: USA: Wyoming | collected...
AATAATTACGTTATGCGTAACCAAAATACTATCTTTGCAATATGGCACAAAATTTAACCAATACATACCAAATTGCTAAAATGGTTTTTGATACGCTTGGGCATAAGGAAGATATGATACTGGATATAGACGAAGTAAAACTACCGATATTTAGAAAGCACTTGTCGGAAATGATTAAAAGACAGCAATCTTCATTCAAGTACGCTACTAGAGTAATCGGCAATAAGGTTAAGATATTTCGTATTCAGTAACTAATAAGCATGTTAAACTATTTGCAAAATAGCTTTGTGTTTATTGCGTAATTAAAATACTATATTAGCTTTGCACAATATTTTTTAACCTTTAAATCTATTATTATGAAACACAAAATCATTTTGAGTAGAACTTATGTAACTGAATTTGTAGTTGAGGCTGATGACAGCGAGCAAGCTAGAGCTAAGTTTAATGAGCTTGGTAGCGCTATCTATGAGCAAGAACTAGAGCAATGTAACGTAATCTCGGAAACTGTTCTTATCGAATCGGAAGACGATGGATTTAGAACTTGCTCCGTTACTGGCGAACAAATGACGGAGGGTTGGGTGGCAAACGATGGCGGAGAATACTTCAAATATGAGAAGGACGCTAAAGCTTGGTGTTTAGCTAATGGATATGTAGACATCGAAACTGCATACGAAGATGATGTTATTTACTGGACTGAATGGGAGATACCTAATTTTTTAAAAAACCTTTAAATTATTTTTTATGGAAATCATTTTAACTCCGAAAGAATCGGAAGAGTATTTTTACAATGCTTTGTGTAATGGACTGCCATATATCTGCGATGGCTACGATTTAACCTTTGACTACATGAAGAAAGATTATCAATCATCTAGGCAGAATCTTATTGACGCTGGGAGCTTAGATTTTGCTTGTTTTGAAGACGTGCTAATGCAAATGCTTAGGGACGGACATAGGCTCGATTTACTGGACGAAGAAGGCGAGGATAGATGGTCTATTAGATTGAGAGATGTGCATGAAAGGGTTAATAATACGCCTATTAAACATTTGGTAAACATGATCGAAGGAAATGATGACGCTGTAACGGCAGACGTTATTTTGCAAACTGTCTTTATTGGCGATGTGATATTTGGATAACAATTTAAACTTTTTCTATGGAAACAATACTTATAATGATTGAATCTGCGGAAGTGGACGCTTGGGACATAACCATAACTAAAACTACCAACAACAAAGTAACATCTTGTATAGAGAGTGTTGTGTTTAAGATTGGCGAGGTTATAGCTTTTGAGCCTGAGATAACTGATGCAGAGGCAAAGTACATTAAATCAATTTTAATTAACCAATAAATTTTATTTTATGATACACAACGAAAACATTAGAAAAGCGGACGAAACTTACGAAGTAAGACATGATGATAACGGCAACGCCATTCATGTATTTATCAAGGACGGAGAGGCTATTATATTCCCTACCATGTGGGATTTAGTTAGCCATTGTTATAATGCAGTGCCAGATGTAGAAAGGTTTTATCTAGACGAAGAAGAACTGGCTCGTCTTTACATTTTTGACTTGTATGATTATTATTCACTTAAAGAAGTAGCTGATAGAGTAACTAGTGGCGAATTACCTCCGCCTCCCGCTGAATTACATCAGGTAATATAGCTTTAATGGTTATAAGTGTTGTAAACCTTATTATTCATTAAACTTTATGCCATGAAAAGCTATCCAGTTGTAATGATGATTGTATCCTATTTACTTTTATGTATTGGGATTGTGTGGGGTAAAAACAAATTTCGTGATTAAAACTAAAAGCCCCCTGATGTAGAAACATTGGGGGGTATTTTATTTACGTCAAATCGAAAGCAAATAATTTAATATCTCAAATAGCCCTTTATTTTCTTTTTAGACCTTTTCTTTCTGCTAACTATTGTACCTTCTCTACTTCCAACATCATTTGTATTGCCTTCTATTGTATATACAAATGTTTCGGTTACTTTCTCCACTATTCCAGTATGTCCAAGTCCTTTACCGTAATCCATTATAAATATATCTCCCACTTGTACTTCATCTACTACTCTATATTTTTTATCGGCAGTATTCCAAGCCGCTAAAACGCCACCAGTTTTAACTAATGGGTTGGTCGCTTTTTTTTTCGATTGCTCAAAGCACCAATATATAAACGCCATGCACCAAGGCGCTGGGAAATTTATGCCTACTGTTTTTAAATAATCTTTCACTGGCGTCCCCCAATTAGATCCTAAAGGGTTTTCGCTGTTGCCTATTTGGGTTATTGCTACTTTCAGCGCATCGTTACCTAAGCCCATATTTTATTTTTTAAAGTTTAAAATAATACTGCCCAACAAAAGTATTGCTGTTATTATAAACCACAAAAACCACTTGTCCTTCTTGCCGATATTGGTTAAGTTCTCTACGGTTAAATCCTGAACTTGCTTTCTACTGGTTGCTAAATCATCTTGGAGCAACTGGATCGCTTGTTTGTCTTTTAGCGTTATCCTTAACGTATCGACAATAGGTATCGGCACTTTTATTTGACCAACTTTGGCCTTCCAAATTTTCGTGGCGTTATTGTACCCAAGTGTGTATGCTTGGCTAATTTCTTCGGTACAGTTTTCGGTAGCTTTTAAATACTTCTTACGAAGTTCTTGTTGCAAGCTGTCCAACTGTTTTTTTGTGTAGTTGGTATCAACTATTATCACTGGCACTTCGATTAAAACTGAATCTCTCTTACCGGGGATATATACAGCAAAACTATCTTTGTCGCAAGGGTGTAATTTCAACCATTTGCGACCTATATTGTCAAATTTTTCTTGTTGCTTTTCTATTCTTTTTTCTATGTCGCAAGAACAAAAAAAATAAAATATTAAAACAGCAAAAAAAATATACCTCTTTTTCATTTTTTTATTTTTAGATTTCTTTCTTCATCAATTCATCGTTTGAATTGGTGAACAAGTTTTTCATAATGTATCCTAGCGCTGATGTTAATGCTACTGTACCGATTGTTGTCCAATCAAAAGCTAAAGAGCCAGCCTGAACTGTGCTGTACAAAATAGCGACTACTGATGATAATACAGCAACTACTAATCCTTTAATAAAATCTTTTGAGTTTAAAGATAAAAATGTTGATTTCATAATTATTATTTTTATGGTTTAATTTTCTAGTTTTGTAATGCGTACTTCGTGATCCTTTATATCTTCCTTGATGTTTTCTACATCCTTGTTTAAAGCGACATCAGACATCAATATTCTTTCAATTTTCTTGTCAAATCTATCCATTTTAGTAAGAAATATTTTTGATACAAATGCTACCAATCCGAATATGGCTGTCATTAAAATATTAGTCAATTGAACGTTGTTCATTTTTATAAGGTTTAGTTTTTGCTATCAAAAATAAGTATTTATTTTTCTTTAAAACAAAAAAAATTATCAAGACAAAATGTTGATAATGTATGTCTATGGTGTTTGTCTATTAAACTGTTCGTCTTTAATAAATAAAGGCGAATAAGTCAAAACAAAATCATCAATTACGCTATCATCTGCTCCCCAACTTTGAAGGATTGTATCAGGAATAGTCATTGTAAAGTTTTGATTCAAATCTTTTGTTCCATTGTCTGTATCTACAAACAATAATGAGCAACTTACTTCCGCGTCTGTGATGTTTCTACTTAATGTTACAGTCCAATAAAGTGCGTTGCATTGTTTTTCTAAAAGTTGTCCTGTTTGAAAAGGTACTAATCTTAAATAGTTCATAAATTGATTTTAATAAAGTATAAAATATGGCACTTGTTGTAATACTGTTGTTGTACTAAATGCAACAGATGCCGGTGGCGTTGTTGTTGCATTTGATATAAAACTTGAAATTTTTATTCCATTAGTATTGACTGATGATGGTGGCTCTATCAATCCAGTTTGCATTGCAGTTCCACTGGCGATAGTTGGTGTTCCAGCAGAACCACTAGCTTGATAGCCTAAAAAATAAATTCCTTTCGGTAAAAAATATGGTGTAATTGCTACACTTTTCCAAGTGTTTAGTGTTGCATTATTCCAAAATGTTGCATCATTCGGTGTAAATGTTAATATAGGTTGAATATTTGACAAAAATATGACAGCACAAAATCCGCTTATAGCTGTTAATGGTGGGTTATATTGATTCATTAAATATATTTTAAGTATTGAGCATTTTCTGGTATTTCATCATTTGAAATTTCAAACAATTCTGAATGTTCTACAATAGAAGGGTGTTGATTTAAAGGTAATGTCCAACCCGTTGTAATTACAACTGTATAAGCTACTTCAAATCCTTTTAACGATAAGTTTATTTTTTGTCTTATGTGTTCCATAATTAATTTATCCAATATTGAGCAATTACTCCAACCTGTCCAGGCGCAGCGGTTGTGAATAATAAATATATTTCAAAGCCATTTGCCGCTGTGTTATTTCTTAGATAACCTCTTATTCCACTGCCCAATATTAATTGATTTAAAGAGTTTACAATTTGAGATGAAACAGGATACATATTAAATATACTTCCTGTTAATCCCGTTGGTTGTACTGGCGTTGGTGCGCCTGTTGGTAATGTCATTTGAACGGCTGTTAAACCTGCGCCATTTGTTGCAAAAACCAAAGCAATATGCAAAGTAACACATTTACCCACTTGAGTTAATCTGTATGTGTGTGTTGTTGCCCCTGATGGTGCTGTTGTTCCTGTCCAAGTAATAGTTCCAGAATAAACGCCCGATGTATCTTTAAAAGATTGAGCCGTTGCGTTTGCCGTTGCACTTGTATTATTTGCCATTATTGTATAAGATGACAAAGATTTGCGTTGAAATACTGTTGTATCAGAAATGTTTAATTTTAAATTTATCCTATTGCTTAAACTTGTAGTATCACTTGCATTTAATTTAGCTGATAAATCACTACTATCAGCTAACGTATAACTTTTATTTTGAAAAGTATAAACCCTATCAGCTGTTTGTTGAGTTTTTAAAGTCGAATAATAATTACCAGCATTTTTATATTTTAAATCTCCGTTGCTATTAGCGTATAATACCGTTGATTGACCTGTAGCAGTAGCATCACTATTTTGATGCTTAAAATGTATGTGCCCTAATCCGTTTGTCCCTTCAACTTGAAATGATTGAGCCGATATTTTAAACGCTCCTAAATCTACATCTTGCGTAGCACCTGTATAAGGCACACCTCCACCACTCACACTATCTTTAATTGCAAATCTATTGCCACCAATAAAAAATATAATTGAATCTTTGCCCGGTGTCCTTGTAATGCTATTTACAAATTTATTTGTAGTGTCAATTTTTCTTAAATATGGACTAAGCATACTTGCTGTGTCGCTAATATTTAATTTACTATTGATTCTTGTATTATATGAACTAAGCATTTGAGATGTATCGGCTAATCTAAGATATTTATTGCTAAGTGTTGCTGTATCTACGCTTATCGTTCCCGTTGCTATTATTGGGTTTGTTGAATTTGTTATCCCATATCCTTGAGATATGCTTGTTACTGTACCTGTTCCTACAGGAATAGTTATACTGCCATCTGTTCCTGCAAAAACCCCATTAACTGATAAAGCTAATGTACCATCATTGTTTGGTAATTGATGAAATCTATTTGCAGAAACTATATAATCACTTCTTAAAACTGAAATATATCCTGCACTATTTATGTTAAAGACAGGAGCTACAAATGCAGCCGCAGTTATAGGAATTGTTGTTGTACTTCCAACATCTGTAACTTGTTGTAAATCAGGCGTTGTTCCGCCACCAGAACCTACCAAAATCCATTGAGACAAATCACTACTTCTTATATAAATCGTATTGCCAACTTTTATTAAAGAGCCTGCATAATTTTTTACATAGGGGTTTGCGTTGGCTTTATTGGTGTCGCTATACGCCGGTAGTATAAAAGAACTATCCGCCTTAAATCCACCTCTAGATGTTACCAAAGTAGTAGGAGATCCCAATGTTTGATTTACTGGATATTGTTGCGAATAGCCAATAGATACGCAAAAAAACAGAACTAAAAATAAAAAAACATTTTTCATATAAATTAAATAAATGGATATAATTGAAATAATTCGGTAGTTGTTGCCGCAGGACTACAAACAAAAACTCCTGTTGTTTTGTTCCAAGAAAAATAAGACCCACCAGTATTAATTATTGATTGAGGGACGTTGTTTCTTACAAACAATAAATTGTACCCTACAAACGATGGTATAGTAGCCGTTGATTGTCCATTAATCATATAAGACGATGTGGTATTTACTTCAAACTCTAGTGGGTTAGGATTAGCGCTTGGGTTTATAGGAACTACAGACCCTCCGCCTACACCTGTTATTATGTATTGCCCTTCCAATGCAAATTTACCGCATATCCAATACAAATAATTGGCTACACCTCTTGCTCCGACATTTACAAATTCGGTTACTCCCCCAGAAAATTGTGTTATGCTTACTTGTAATGGCATTTTAATTTATTTATTATGGGTAAACTCTAATTTCTATTGTTGCTCCATCAAGCAAACCATTGGTATCATCTCCGCTTGATGTGTCTTTTGATTTTATAGTAATTTGGCTAGAACTATTTCGCTCCCAACCAAGCGCTGACGCTGCTGGCATATATCCCGGATTAATAAAAACAATAGTTTTTAAATTGGTAAACAAAAAACTAGCATTGGTAATACTATAATTACCGGCACTTAAATACGCAAAAGAAATAGCACCTCCTAAAGTGTTTTGAAGAATATAATCAACTGTTGGCGCAGTTGTACCTGTTTGAGATATTACTGCTACGTATGTATTATAAGGGATTGTAGCATCACCCCAAATAGGAGTAGCTGCACCTCCCTGACTTGTCAGCACTTGACCTGAGATACCCGGGTCGCCGTTTAGATTAATAATAGTAGTAGTTCCTAATCCTAAATCAAAACTATACAATGCCAATAACCCATTCATAGTTGTAGCACCTAAAAAACCATTAGTGCCAGAAAAGGTATTAGTGCCAGAAAAGGTATTATTGCCTGTTTTAATAAAATCAACCACATCTTCTACCGTTACTTGGACTGTAGTTGCGCCTTGATCTACTGGTAATATTTCAGTTCCGTCTAATGGTAATGTCCCTGCGGGTAATTGATTTATTTCTATGTTTGCCATTGTTATTGAGTTATAATGTTTAAATTATTTTGAGTTATTATTCTATCGCCCGAATCATCAGTTAAAAAACCTATCTGTGTAATATTAACAAAAATATTATTCCCTCCATTTATTAACGCCCCTGTTCCCGGAGCTGCTGTTATGTCTATTACATTGTTTGTAACTACTATTTCGTATTGATAAGTATTAGCAGAAAGAACGCTCCCTAAATTTGAAGCGATGATATCTGCGCTTACATCGGAATCAGTTAATGTGTAACCGCCGAGATTTATTATTCCTAAAAGTGGATCATTGATAAAAACTGTAATAATCTGTCCTGTATCTCCAGTGCTGTCTATTGTAATATTGCCAGTAGCTTTAACTTCTTCGATGTCCGGGAATCCTGCCCATTGCCATCTCAAGGCATCGGCAACGGTAGCGATTGTTGTAGGCGCTGTAAAAGCAAATCTCTTACCGAATAGCGAACTATTGTTTTGGTAATTAGCAGATAAGGGAACGCTTATGTCCCCTAATTCTATTGTTTCCGGTATAGTTAATTTAGCCATATTAGAAAAAGTTAGCTTGGTTTTGAGCCATAAATGTAGCTCTATTTAAACATGCTTGCGATGCAAATATATCATTCCCTATTTCTACCGAATTGATTGCCCCTATTATGTTTGTCCAAAGTATTCCTACATTACCCCAATAGTTATTGTCCTGAATAATGTTGTACGTCATTGACTGCAATTGAATCAGGTAATACAAAAATTGTTTATTAAATTCAGTAAAACAATAATTATTATTTAGTTCGTACAATTCTACATCAAATGGGTCAAGCCATTGAACTTTGATGTTTACTGCCATATCTTGGGTAAGTACATTTAACGAAATTGGATTATCCAATAGCGGCCATTCTATGTAATTAGTAGTAGTACCAGCAGGCACTATAAAATTACCTAAATAATCTGTTATCGTTATCCTTCTAATGTCTATATTGTATGTAGCATAATCATTTGGCGGAGTGCTTGTATCCGTAAGGATTATAAACGCCGGGTTAGCTGACGTTTGGGCTACTGTGAAGTTTTGTGAAAATGGCATATTTTTAGATGTTTAGCAAATATAATTATTATTCTGGATTATTTTGTTCAAATTGTTTTTTCGCTTCTTCGTTCAATTCGTCTATCTCTTTCTGCAATTCTTCTTCCTTGTTAGGCGTTGGAATTGTTTTGCCTTCATTTCTTAATGTTTTCTCTAAGTTCATTTTGAAATCATAATCATAAACTTCTCTCTTAATTTGTTTGCCTAATTCTTCTGCCGTAAGTACAGCTGGCGCAAATTCTTTGTGCATTTGTTGGAATTTTGCAAATCCAGACCTTTTGCCTTGCTCATAAATCATTTCAAGCGCATGTACCTTATCAGCATCAGTCATATCTTTATCATTATAACTTACCTTTTTTGCCTCGCCTCCTTTTACTGGTATTCGATAGAGGTAAGACATGTTATACACAAACGATCCTGCCAAGGTTGATCTTGCTTGACCAACGTATGTAGCAAGTTCATCTTTTTGGTCTTGAGTTAATTTTATTTCTACTCCATCGACAGTAATTTTATCTGTTACTGGCGCTGGGAAAAATCTTGTATCTCCAGTCCTTTGTGCGTCATAGTATAGTATAGCTCCAAATTGGTGCGCATCTGTTTCTTGGAATCCAAGCATATTACTAACTACACCGCCAAAACTTGTATTTTGTTTTATTGGATCTCCCCAGATAGATACTCTTGACGGAGGCATGCCGCTGTACATTCTGTAAAGAATATTTCTTTGTTTTTGGTTATTCTTGAACTCCTCCATAATCCCCTCGGCTTTTAATCTTGGGACTAGAGGCAACGTAGCTTTACTCATTTGAACATAGGTTGCTCCGGTAAATAAATTCATACCTGTATTCATTGTATTAACCGTCCATACTTGCAATGGTTTTGCTCCGCCTTTTACAGCGCCTATTGTTCTAGATGCTTGATCATAAACTAAATTGGTAAGCGCTTCCATTTGTGCAACTGAAAGTCTCTCTACTAATCCTTCCGCCCAACTATCGGCTACTTCTTCCCCTTTCAACTTCTTGCGTCTATTTTGTTCTTGTATTTTAGCTTGAACTGCCATTGTAGTTCCTATTGGGCCAAACCAACTAAGGTCTATCCAAAAATCTTCTCCGCCTGTCATTCTACCCCAGTTAAGTTGGTTGCCCTTTTCGTACACTTTTTCTCCTTCCCTTTCTCTTGCTTTGGTTTCTTCATCATTTTCTGGACGGACATAACCATTTGCAACTAGGCTTGATATTGCAACCATTGCTCCATATCCTAAAACCGCTGTTGCCATACCGTCTTTCATATTTTCGTATTGGCGTTTAGCTTCTGCCTTGTTTCCGTTTTTAGATTCTATAGCGGCTTTTGTTCCATGATATATACCTTGCAACAAAGCTACTTCCGGATTTGCCACTTTAAACATTTGCCAATATACGTTTGCCGGTATTTTAACGAATGGGAACGTAGTGGTTTTTAATATTGACAACGCTCCAAATCCTATTCTTTTAGCCAATGGATCATCTTTTTTAGTAGCTAGACCTTGATCCATCCATTTAGAAACTCGGCTTAATGCGTTTTCTTGCTCTAGTACCGCCTTGCTTCCTGCGTCAATAATTCTATCTTCTATCTCCGCAGCTCTTTGAATAGCTTCTTCTTTTGGAACGCCTTGTTCTATTAATGTTTTGTATGCGTATTTTTTAGGTGCATACATAAACGCATTTACTTCATTGTCTGTCGTAAGTTTTAGTTCAAGTTTTGCTATTTGGATAGCCGCCGATCCTTCTGCTGCCCATCTAAAAGGTCTATCGCCAAATCCCATAGCTCTTAGAATAAAATCTGGTTGCCATCCAATCGTAGCTCTAATTGACCTTTCAAATAATTCGGTTTTAGTTAATGGCTTTTCCCCAGAAAAATATAATTTTAAATCCCTTACTGCTTCGATTGGAGCTAATGTAGATTGGTAAGAAGTTTTACTAAAATAATCTCTTTCTTGAGTTCCTTTATAAAAGTTAAACCAGCCTCTTTTTATACCTCTGCCGCCTCCTTTATAAGCGCCCTTTTGAGCTAAAAATATATTAGTAGACGGATTAAATACTTTTGAGCCAGCCATTTTATTTCCAAGCCAAGAAAGTGCAGCTTCGGTTGGTTGTATTATCACTGCCTTTGGTAATCTTACTGTAGCTTGCATAACTACGTTTTGGATTATATTCTTACCCAATGTAACTACGCCTAAAAGCGATCCAGTAATAAGGCTTCCAAATGTTCTTGGAATATCTGCTGGTCTGTGTGTTTTGTTGTATAACTTTAATCCGGCAACCATAGCGTTTTGTCTTGCATTGTCAAGCGCCTTCAGGTTTGCTTCTGTTGGATTATTAACTAAATTATCTTCTGCTTCATCTACTGAATTAATTGTTTCAGTTAATGATTCTACTTCTTTTACTTCTGCTGGGGTTAAATCTCTGTACCCCATTGATTCAGCAACTATCTTTCTAAACTCTTCGTAATTCAATCCGCCGGCTTCTGTAATTTGTTTTAAGCTACGCTGTACTATTTCGTTTCTTTCGCGCTCGCTTAATCCTTGAAGCCTTTTTCTTAATCTATCTAAGAACTGTGCTGATTTCTTTTCTTTAAATTCTGGCGATTGCTTTTTAGCTTCATCGTATCTTTTCTTTGTATCTTCAAGCTCAACATCTAATGCAGTTTTTTGCTTTTGCATTTTTTGTTTTTCTGCACTAAAATCACTTTCGTTTATTCTTCTGTTAAGCTCGTCAATTCTTGCTTGCTTTCTTTTAGCTTCTGCCTTTGCCATTTCTATTGGAGAATACTTGCCTTCTTGCGCGTCTTTTCTCATATCCTCCAACTCCTTGCGTAATCTTTTTTGTTCTTCTCTATAAGCTGTTAGCTCTGCATCAGTAGGATTTGTTTTTCTCTTAACTGCTAGGTCGTTTTCATCTATTTTTCTTTGTGTTTCATTAATTGCATCAACAACTCTTTGCTTAGCTGCTTTTATTTTTGCTTCATCAGAATACTTGCCTTCTTTAGCGTCTTTTAATAAATCTTCGTTTTCCTTTTTTAATCTATCTCTTTCTTCTATTAATGCCTGCACTTCTGGGTTGTCGCTAAATTTAGCTTCTTTCTTTTTTCCCGGTTCTCCACCGGCAGCTATTTTTTCTTTTAAATCTGCTATTTGTTTTTCTAATCCTGTAACCCTATTTTTAAGTTGTACTGCTTCGTCCGATAAGGTTTTTTGTTTGCCTACAACATTGGTAAGCATTTGTTCGTAATCTTTTCTAAACGCTTCTTTGTTCCAGTTATCGCCAACTTTTTCAGATATTTGGTCTATTGCTGTTTTAACTACATCGGCAATTCTGTCTCCAGCCTTTACCGCTATTTTCATACCGTCAATTACTGGATTCAATACAGACAATGGTATAATAAAACCGTAGGTATTTTTAGGGTTTACTTTTAATTGGTCAAAAAAGTCATCAATCTTCTTGTCCCTAATTTTTCTTTCTGCTTCCTTCTCTGCTTTTCTTATTTTGTCTACTTCTAAATTAACCATTGAGCGACCTTCTGCTGTAGCATTTATTTCGCTCCACAGCTCTTCAAGTGTCTTTTCTTTTCCTTTCGACCACTCGTTAAATCGTGCTGCTCTATCTTCGTTTTCCTTAATCACAAATCCCATTGGACTTGTTCTATAAAAATGCGCAGCATAAGATGTAAATTGACCGCCTGCTGTTAATTGGTTTGCATATTCTGTAACTAGGTCTTTCCACTCTTGCGCCGCTCTCATTTTCTCTTGTGGCGTTTTTGCGTTTGCTTCTGCTACATAGGCGTTGTCTATGCTTCTAGCGTATATCGCCGATCTTATTGAAGCATGAACATCGCTACCTCTTGCAATTTGCAAAGCATCTCTTTTGCCTACCGCTTTTATAATATCAGTTGCCAATACTTCTGCTTGAGCATTGCTCGCAGCTTGGTATGTAATTCCGTTCTTTTTAAAGAAATCCTTAGTTTCTCCACTTACGTTATCCGCATCCATCAAGTGAGTATAAAGCCCTCTTTGTCTTTCTTCTGTGCCTTCGTATAAGAATGGATTATTAGTATTAAAGCTTTCAGTTCTTGTTATCCTTTCGCCTGTTGGCGTTTGGGTTGTTGTAGTTGTGGTAATTTTACCGTCTGCTTCTGGTGTTGTTACCGTTTCCGATACTGGCGTTGTTGTTACTAATGGAGGCGCTGTTTCTGTTACTGGCTTTACTTCTGGCGCTGGAGCTTCTGCTTTAGGTTCTGCAAAAACATCAGCCGCAGCCATTTTAGCAAAATCTTGTAATGATAATTTAGCTACTTGATCTGGGCTTAAATCTCTAATTCCAAACGCCTGCATTACGCTATTCCACATTTTGTCTACCCACTCTTTAAAGCTTATTCTTTGTGCGTCTGTAACAAACCTTGCACCCTCGTCCGCAATAGCTTTTGCAAGCGCTTCCTCTTGCATGTAATCATTGTACGCCTTGCTTCCTTCTGGGCCTTGTTTTTTAGCTTCTTTTTTATAAAAAGCACTTGACATTACGTCTTTAAGATATTGGCTATTTACTACCTTCTTTAAACCCGCTTTGTATAAATTTGGATTTGTTTCTCTTGCGTTATTAATCCAGATATGCCCAGCTTCTTCCATGGTGGTTTTAGCTGTTATTTTCTGTCCATTCAAATAAATCTGTCCGCCATGGGTAAATCCTAATATCTCTCCGTTTTCGTCATAGTGAAACTTAGTGTATTTGTCTTTATCTGCGTATTGTTTTTTCAGGTCGCGACTTTCGTAATATATCTTTCTGAAATCAGGATCGGACAAGTTTTGTACTCCGCGGTATTTTTTAATCATATCAACTCCGCCCAGCGTACCAGCGTCTATAAGATATGCCTTGCCATCTTTATACCCCCAGTTTCTAGCTGCATTGAAATCTCCGTAAAGCAATTCGTATCCGCGAGCATCAGCAAAACCGTATTTTTCAAGAGTGGTTTGCAATTCTGGATTATATCTATCGAAATCGTTTTGATTAAATTTCTTTAAATCCTTAAACATTTGCGCAGCAGTAACCGTACCTATTTCTTGTCCAGTTGAAGGATCGTAGATTTTTACTAAATCAGTCCCTTTTATTCTATTTATGTTTTCTACAACAACATAGTTCAATCCTCTTTCGTATATTTCTGGAATGAAGTCCAAATAGCCATCTCCTTCATAAATATTTTGCTCAAGACCCCTTGCGGTCTTAGCTACCTTTAATACTTTGCCATTACCTAAATCAAATACTATTCTATCGCTTCCTTCTCCAATTTTATTTAGCTTAGAAAAATCAAATCTCTCTCTTGCTACTTGGTCGGTATCATAGTTAAATCCTATTGGTTTGCCATCTCTTGTTTCAAATCCGGCTGTGTTTTCAACTGCATTAAATCTTGATCCAGACAATTCTTTTGCTTTGTTTAAAAGCTGCATTTCGTTGTCAAAAATAATTGTGCCAATCTTTAAGAATCCTTTATTTAGCTTTTGTAATACTTCTGTTTTAACTATTCGGCTAGTAAGATTATTCTTTGCTTCGTTGTAAGCTTGCTCTATTAATTTCTTAAATTCAGGCGTGTTGTTTCCAAAATCTCTTGCCACTTTTGCTTGAATTTGCTGCAATGTTTTTTCAGGAGATTCTCTTAGCATATCGGTAACGCCCTCTACATAATCTTCAAAATCTTTTGGCGCTGTTTCTTGATAAGAAAATAGTGATTGCTGTCCTCTTTCTCCTTCGATTAAATCTTTTTCTCTTAATAAATGCTTTGCTAGTTTATCTTCCAGTCCTTTTAGCTCTGCTTTCTTTTGAGAAAGTATTTTTTCATATTGAGTTTTAATTCCGTTTTTATCGTTATTAAAATCTTCTAATGCTCTATCTATCGCTTCTTTGCTTTTGTTTGTAGCTAAAGACGCTATCGCTCTTTCTTTTAATCCACTCCAGCCGGTTGTCTTGTTTGCGTTTACTTCTTTTTTGTAAGAAGAAATTTGCTCCTCTAAATCTCTTTTTTCTTTTTCCCAAAGCGTTCTTTCTGGAGATTTGTTTGTAAACTTATTTAAGTTTAAAGGCTCTTCTGCATTAAAACGCGTAGCTGCTATACTTCTATTTATTTGGCTATTCGGGTCTTGCAATTCTTTATCAGTAGGGATATTATTTTTATCCGCTACCATATAATCAAATAACTCGTTTTCGTGAGCATCAGTTAGATGCTCATTTCTCGCTCTAATATCTCCTATTTTTGAAGCGATAGCAGAAAGGTTGCTTGCACTATCTCCTTCCGATCCTTGCAACGATTCCATGGCGGCAATCGTCTTTCCATTTGGATTCAAGTAAGCATAACTCGCTATTTTTTTTGCGCTACCAGCTTGCTCATTTTCTTTTGCCTCAGCCATGATAGCGTTGTAGCTTTTTCCGCTTTGTAATTGACTTCTATAATACGCGGCGTTTTCTATATCAGTTTGAAGTGAGCCAAGCTTGTTGCTTTTTAAAGCGAAATCTTTTGCCTGTTCTGGAGTTCCTTCAAATACTCTTGCAGGTATTGTAGGCTCACCTCTTCTCTTCATTCCTTCCAATCTACTATGCCCACTTAATACATAAGTATTTCCGTCTGGGTGCTTGTATATAACAATAGGGTCAAACTTGTTTATATCAAAATTCTCCGCTACATTTTTAGCGCTTCTTTCCGAAAATAAAGTTTTTCTACCTTGGTATTCTTCTGTGTTTGTTTTTATTTCATTCGTAGGGAAATTAACTACAGAGGTTGATATATTAACTGGTTCTGTTGCCTCGGCTTCTTTTAATAAAGGCGTAATTAGTAAATCGTACCTGTCATAAATTTCTGTTCGCTTTGCTTCGTCTGTTGGATCGGGCATTGCATCGTATTCCGCTTTTTCTTCTGCTCTCAATCTCTCAACCTCTGTTGCATTTGATGCTTGCTGTTGTCTATTTTTAATTCTATCAAATGCTGCTCTAGCTCCATCAGGTAATGGAGTTTCTGTTATTGTTAATGGCTTGGGAGTTTGTCCTTCTTCGGCTTTAAGTACATCGAATCCTTCTTCTTTGTATATTTCATCTATACGCTTGAAGTTTTCTTTCATCGCTTGCAAATCCTCTTTAATTTTCCCCTCACGTTTAGCTGGGTCTTTTGATAGTGTTGCTCCAATGTACCTGCCCAAAGTAAGCATTACTCCAAAGAATTTTTCGCCGCCTTTAAATGAGCTTGGATAGTAGCCATATTTATTGTAGATGGCGCTTTCTTTTTTCCATGCTTCAAGTGCAGCATTTTTAATTTCATCAGGCAAATTATTCCATCTGTCTCTTTTGTATCCTTGCTGAATTGCATCTACTAATCCCTGCTCACTAGGATCTCTTTCTTCTATTTCGGATTTAGGAAATGGAATATTTTCGGTTTTGCGATACGCTAAATCTCTTTTTACTCTGACCTTATTAAGTGTTTCTTTAGCCTGCTCTACTGTAAATGGAGCTGCCGCAGTGCCGGCTCTTTGATTAGCCATGCTTTCAATCATGCTTGCTGCATCGGCATACCCATCAGCTCTGGCTTGAACAGCCATTTTTAAAAGCTCGTTTCTTGTATTTTCATCACTAGCAAATGGTCTGTTTTCTGCTTCGGCTATTTTTTGCTTTTTAAAAGCATTGTATGCTGGACTTTCATTAGTTATGCTTACTCCTTTTTTCTCTCCTGCAATTTTATATCTGCCAGCTTCTTCGGATTCGTATAGCTTTTGTAATATCCTTTGAGCAAGTCCTTGAGGTATTTTGTCTGCTATTGTTTTTACTGCTTCTTTTGGAGACATAGCGCTTTCAGCATCAGCTATTTTCATGCCGGTTGCTAATTCATATACCTCGTATGTCATTCCATCTTGTACCAAAATAGTATCAATAGCTTCAAGACCCGGTATTTCTATTTTAATACCTTTGGTTGTTTTTTGTTCTGCCGTTTTAAACTCTATTTCGCTTCCGGCTTCTATTTCAGTAGGCTCTTCTTCGGTAGCCATTACTTCCTTCTGCTCTTTTTTGCTTAAATCTTTTTGGCGAAGTATGTTTCCTTCTTTGTCTACCCTCAATAAAGTAACGCGAGCTTTGTTAGGGTCTTTTTTGCTGGCTTCTATACTTCTTACTACATATTCTTTTCCTGAAAAAGTAATTACATCGCCAACTTTAGCTTCTCCAAATCCTTCTCCTTTAAGTGTTGCTACATTAGTACCCATTTTTACAAAACTATCTGGATAACCAATTGTATAATTATCTGGGTCTTCTTCAAGAATATTTGGGTTTTCTTTTAATTCAGCGGCTGTAAATACTCTTTGAACTTCTTGTTTACCGAATCCTTTTTCAAATGCACGATTTAAATTTTCTAAAGATTTTTCGCCAACTTTTATATAATGTTCAAGATTGCTTATTTCGGCTTTGTTTTTTTCGGTTTCTAATCTTTTCCTGTACGCCTCCATCTGATTTTCTACTGTAGCTATTTCTTTTTTGTAATCAAGAACTGGAAGCCAATCTTCCGCAACCGCAGAAAACGTATTCGCTCGTTTAAATATGTCTGATAATCTTTCTGGAGTGCCTCCATATCTATTTAAATACATTGCGTTCCCATCAGTAGAAAACCCAAGTTCTTCAAATATGGCATTGCCTCTTCTTTCAAATTCTTTTACTATCGCGTTTCTAGATATTTTAAAACCCCAGTCGGAAGGTTTGCGCATTTGTATTAAATTCCATAAATCTGCGGCACTAGCTGTGTTTAAATTCTTATCAGTGTATTTTGACAGTTCAGGATATTCTTTTGAAATATCGCGTACCCCTCCTTTGCTTCCAAAAGACAACGATCCTTGATTCACTCCTACAGGAGCTACAGTATTTCTTATAGTACTTACTTGTTGTGTTTCTGTAACTCTTTCAATTTGTTTTTTCTCTGGCGTTACCACTTCTGCTTCTACCTCTGTAATTTCTCTTGATTCTTTTAAAGCTATAATTCTAGCTTGTTCATCGAACTCTCCTAGCTTTGCGGTAGCGGCTTCGTATTGCCCAGCAAGCTCTCTCAAGTTTTTTGGCAAATCTTCCGCTTCTATTAATTCTCCGTCCTTATCAGTTACTGTTATTTCGTTATCAAAATCAACATCAATCTCGTATCCTTGATTTTGAAATTCGCGCTCTATTTTAACCATTCTGTCTGTAAATGGCTTCATTCTTTTTACAATAACCTCTCGCTCTACAGCTTTTATTGTTGGCTCTGTGGTTGCTGGCTCTGCGGCTGTTGGTTGGAGCGTCTCTCGTTGAACTGGCTCAACAGTTGTAACTGTAGTTGTCTCGGTAGTTGCTGGAACTGTTGCATTGTCAATCTGCTGTTTGATGTCTGGCTCATTGATGAACTCTTCAAACTCTGTTGTTGTTGCATTGTCTTTGGTTATTTCTTTTAAATGAATTTGATATGCGATATCTTCCGCCACGTTTCCCTTGAATGTTCTTTTTTGCCCATTAGGCATATCGAGAGTAACGCTTACTATATTGCCTTCGGTATCTTTAACTACCGCTTGTGTTGGGTCTGAATATCCATTTCTTAAAACCTTACCTCTTATAGTAAATGTTCCATCTTCATTCGCACTTACAACTGATTCTTCATGCTTAATACCATATTGATTTATTGGCGTGTCTTTTATATCGTTTATGTAGCCAAGATCATACTCCTTGCCTGTTCCTTCTTCTTTAAACACAACAGTTTGATCCTCTAAATAAAATATTCCTCTTTTGCCATTATAGCTTCCGCCCTTATCTATTACATCGCTAACCATAATATCACTATCTGGCTCTGGAGCTTTCTGTTTTTGAGTTTGTTTTTCAACAACTGGCTCAGGTGGCTTTGGCGGCCCAAGCACAGGGATTGGTTTTACTTCGCGTGGAGGTTCTATTATTTCAGTTTCTATATCTTCTGGCTTCCATAAGAACTTCTCTCCAGTATTAAGGTTTTCTACTAATACTGATTTGTTTTCGTTTACTTTGACTACCTTGGCTACGCCACCTGTTTTGTTTTTAATTATGTCTCCCGGAATTACCTCTCCCCTTATTAATACATCTATGGTAGTTTGCTCTCTTTCAGGAGCTTCTATACCATTGCGTAAATCATTTATTTGCTCTTTTATATTTAAAAGGCGGTTGGTTAATTTTTTCGTTTGCGCTTCTGGTAAATTATTTTTTAATGTTTTTTCTAAATCAGCTTCTTGCATTTTTAAAAACAAAAGGCTTCTTTTTCCTGCATCGTCCAATGGTTGCTCTTGCGCTTTCTTTTGAACTAACTCTTTTACTGCTAATGTTGCGTCCTCTGGTTTAACTCCTTGTTGGATTAGCGCATCGTATTGTTCTTTTTGCTCCTTTGCATCCAATTTTTGTGGAGTAAATCCAAAATATGTTGATTTGTAAATCTTGCTCGCTTGTTCTATATTGTTTCTTATTTGGCCTGCATCTTCCTTGCTTAATTCGTTGTTTTTTATTTTAATCTCTAACGCTTCTAGGAATTTCTTTGGATTTGCAGCAGCTTCGTATAAAGTCGATCTAGTTAGATCACCATACTTTTCTTTAAACCCGCGTGCAATACCTCCAGTAATACCTCCAAACAAAGTGAATTTCAAAATCTCCAGTTTGCCTCCGTCTATGTACTCTTCAATATCTCTTACTTCCCCGTACATTTGGTCATTTATTGCTGCGGCTGCGGTAGTCAATGCTACCATTTTCGTTCCGCCTTTAAAACCTTCTTTTGTAGCTCCTACTACTTTGCCTGTAATATCATACGCTTTTCTAAATGCTAATAACGCCGGTGGTTGTTTTCTTAGAACTGCGTTTATCTCCTTGTCTGTCATCTTGTTTACCATCTTACCGATAACAGATTTAGTGCCAATGATACTCTTCATTATGCTTGGAGTGCCAGCTCCAGCCATAGCTAACGAGCTAATCGCCGTAGCTCTCATTGCATCTTGATATGGATTTGCGCTTCCTCGGCTAATAGCATCAATGTATGATTGATGAAACCCAGTAGCAAATGCTGCAATAAAAGAACTAGTAAACTTCTTCATTACAGTCGGAGCTATGCCTCCTGTTGCTGTACCTCCAGTCATTGCTTCGACTAATAAATATGGCGCTAAATCGGCAGCCAAATTGGTCATACCGTACCATAAAGACGATATAGTAAGATTACTTTCTTTTCCTTTTATATCTGCTTGCACTCCGTTAGGGTCGCTTACAATAAGATCATAAACTTTGCTTTTTTTATCTTCATCAGATAATGACTTATTATTCATAATGTCATCATAGGAAGCTTGGAATGTAGGTGTCATAACGTATGGCACTTTTTCCATTTGATTTCTTTGTGCTACTTTAAGCTCATTGTCTAATACAATATTAGTACCCATCAATGTTGCTAAATTGACTTCGTTTTCTTTATCTGATAAAAATGGTCTTTTAATTATATCAACCAATGTAGCTCCGGTATTATAACTAGCACGACCAAGTTGTAATAAAGGTTGTGTTATAGCGCCATGCCTTTGTTCTGTTAGTTCTTGAAGTAATCCTTGTCTTTCGTAGTAATTAGCATATCCGTATTTAGAATCGTCATTAAGATTAGTTAAATCTCTATCGAATCTACTAGACATGCTAGAAAGCTTGTTTATTCTTTTTTCTCTTTCCCCTAAGTAATCTATCATCTCTTTTACCGCATCCGGAGTTGCATCAAAATAATAGTTTTTATTAAAAGCTGTTACTTGATTGTTGTACTCGCTTATTTCGTTTTTTAACTCCTCGGTTACGGTGGGAGCTACGATATTTATACCGATTTGTGTTAATGCTTTTAATGCTTGTTGCTTTGCTGTTTTTGCTTTCCAATTATCTCCTATATCTGAATCTGGAATAAGCGCCGCTCTATATTTACCTAACTCTTCTGGGACTACAGCTGAAATGTAATTAAATCCTATTATTTGATTTTCATTTAAACCAGAATTTACTAATGGATCTACCTGCGTGTATTCCGGATGATATATTGCCTGTCTAGCAAATTCCCTAGATACCATTTTTCTAAAATTGTCTAGTATCTCTTCTTTGTTTTCTATACCACCACCACTCTCTAAGTGAGTTTTTAAATCATTATAAACCGACTGAATAACTGGGATTTTATTTCCGGTGTTTTTTGGAGTTACTTGTATTGTTCCGTCAGGCAATTCTTTTGTTGTTTGTTCAAATAAATTATTATAAGCCCATAATATATTACCTATTTGCCTATTTGCTTCTTCTGGGTGAAAATGACTTTCAAGACCTTTTTTTAATTGATTAAGAAATGTAATTTGTGCTACACCATGATCAAATGAAGCCATATCTCCAGACAAGTAAGTATCGCTCAAATTTTGTTTTACTGCCTTGTTTGTTGCCGGGTCTTTATAGTATTCATCAACTTGTTTCCCTATTGTAGCTATTGCATCGTAATCTATTTTTTTAGATAATCCTTCTTGCTTTATTTCTCTTGCTTTTTTTACTGCTTCTTCGTCATCAACTTCTGCCTCATAAGCACCACCGCCTAAATCTGGGATTCCGCCATCATTTAAAACTACTTTTTTCTTTGCAGTTTTAAGTTTTTCGTATTGACTAGCGTTGTCAAAAAGATTTATATCAGGAGTTTTCTTTACACCAAGATCATCCCAAAATTTAGTTGATTCTTCTACTGTAGGTACAGGTTCGTTAGGGTTTGTTATTATTGCAGGTTGATCTTGCCCTTCGTCATTTTTAATTATAAGGTTAGATTGCTGAGCTTGTAAAGGAGCTTGCAATTGTACTGCTTCTTTTGTTTTCTCCAATGGAGTTACGCTAAAATCAGTTTTTACCTCTTCTACTACTGGTGGTGGAGCTTGGGCTACTTCCGTAGTAACAGCAACTTCAGCTCCTGCCGGAGGAGGTGTGGTAGATACTGATTCGCCAACCGCGACACCAGTTGAAGAAACTTCTGGCTTTGGCTGCTGCGTTTCCAATGGCGGCAAAGTAGTAGCGACTTGACTTTTTTTTTCAATGGGTACTATCATGCCTTTTTCTATTCCGCTGGCAAGTCTGTCTTTGTCTACGCCCATACTGGCAAAGTCCTTCATTGAGAAAACCCTGCCGTCTTTATGCTTAAATTGTTGTTCTGGGTCATCGGTATCACCCACTTGGGTAATCGTGCCCTTGCTTATGCCATCTTTAATTCTATCCTCTGTCAATCCCATTTTAGCGATTAACTGCTTCTTGGTAAATATTCTACCGTCTTTATGTTTATATATAGGATCTATCGTTACCTCGGTAACTGTTTCTATATTAACTGGCGCTTCTACTACTTCGGATTGTTGAATTGTTTGGTCGTTTGTCATTTAATATTTTTATTAAAATCCTAAATCATTTGTTACTGGTATTGGCGCTCCCATTTGTTGTGGGGCTGGTTTTTGTTTAGTTCCTTTTAACGCTTCGCCTACAGCTACTTTTCTTGGTACTAAATTTGTAAATTCATTATACCCGCCTGATGCTACTCCGTTATTAACATGCAAATCTATATAATCTACTACCAATTGTGCTTTTCCTTGTGCATTTTTCGCAAACTGGGTTGGCACATTTGCCTTATCAATTTTTATTGTATTACCACCTGTTGTTGTTACCGCTTTGCCGCTTGCATCTACCCATCTATCGCCTTTTTTTGTAACCTTAGCGCCATTTGTTGTTGTATAGGTTCCGTCTGGTATATCCTCAAAATATGTCCTTACGTTGTTATCACTTTGAATTTGAGGTGCATTAGAAAAAGAATGATTGTATGCCGATAATTCTTTTGATGCTTTTAAATTTGCTGCTCTATTGTCTCTAGCCCATTTAACATCATCTCTAATCCTTAACGTTGGTTTTATTTCTTCTTTATCTGCCATACTAATAGCAGTGGCAATATACAAATCTTTATCGTTTTCTATTGTTTTTCCCGGATAAACTTTTTGATAAGAAGCTAATAATTGATTAAACTTTTCGGGTGAATCTAATTTGAATTGAGCAAATGTTTTGTCTTTACTAAAAGTATATTCTGTTTCATCGTTCCATTGATAAGCTGCTTTTGTTGCTGCTGTTTCTAATCCTTTTATTGTTGGGGTGGTTTTTACTGTTCTTTTTATTGTGTACTTAGGGTCTATATCATCTGCCTCATCTGAAGTTGTTTCTACTCTTTCTATATCTTTTGTTGCATCTTCCCATTGTTTAGATAAATCAACTTCTTTTGGATTTAATTGAATTGACATAGCATCAAAATCAACATAATCAGGATTATTAACTACTGCACCTGTATTTTGGTCTACAATATAAGCTGGTTTCGTAGATTTATTATAAGCATCCCATGTTGATTGTGTCCATCTTTTAGCAATATCAGGATTAGAACCTCTAATTACAGCAACATTTTTATCTCTTGCAAAACCTGCTTGACTTGTTGCATTTATTTCAAATGGTATTCTAGATAATTTTTCTGCTTCTAATGCTAATTCGGGATAATTTCCACTAGCTATTTTACTAGCATTTTGAGTATAAAAAGTTTTATAGTTTGAAAGTGCTTGTTGAAATGCTGGTTGCTCTTGTGGTCTCATACCTTTTTCAGTAGCATTAGCAGTTAATCCTTTATAGTATTTATCTAACGAGGTTTCTTTGGCTGCTTGTTGAGCCTGCCTCTTTAGCATAAAATTAGTATAGGCAGATGTGTCTATTTTAAAATCCATGCCTCCATAAAAACTGGCTGGTACTTGTTGCATAATTCACTTGTTTTAATATTATTAACTATTCGCGCTTGCATTAGGATCGCTATCTGGCATACCGCTTCCTGATCCTCCTTTACCACCGCTTCATCCGGTAGCTTTTTTACTTGCCAAGCCAGTCCCTATACTACCTACTGCGCCAATAGCATTTTGGAATCCTGATTGCATAGTTGAAGATCCCGCAACTCCTTTTGCAATTGCATCCGAATATTTCATCTCCCATGGTTGCATTTGATTTGTTTGGAATTTAAATCTTCCTTCCGCTGCTTTCTGACCTACTATATTCCCAAATCTTCCCATTCTTTGCTCTTTTAGATTTTGGGAGGCAACTAAATTTCTCATAGAAGAATCATTAGAGCCTTGTACTAATTTATTAACTAAGCCTTGGCTTAATCCTCCAGAAGCCGATGCAGCTCCAAGACCTGTTGCCAAATTTCTTTGAGTTTGCTGTTCTCCTAATTTATATTGTGCTGTTTGTTGGGCAGGTGTCATAGCCGCAGCCTCTTCCGTTTTATACAATTTATCCAATTCGGAACTACCCGCAAATTGAGGTCTATTAGCCTCTGCTGCAGCTTTTTCTCTTTCAGCTTTCTTTTTTTGTGCTGCACCTACTATCATTTGTGCTGCACCCATACCAAGTGATATACCTCCCATTACATAACTCATAATGATATAGTTTTACTATTTGACGAATTTATTTCTTTTAATTTTTGTTTTAATTGTTCCGATAACAATGGGTTATCATATTTCTCTATAATTCTTTCCTCTATTTCTTCTACGGTTTCATTATTTGGATTAGGATGTGATGTAGCCCAAATGCAATCTTCCCAAATATACAAAACTCTTCTTGTTCCCGGCTCTGTAGTTCCAATATATGGAGCTTCTAAATAAACCTCTTCTCCATCATTATTCCATACCGATACTGCCCCTTTTAATATAAAAAACTGATGTTGCGTCTTATGTATCTTACTTGTTATTAAAGAACCAGCAGGCATAAATATTTCTCTTACATACAATCCTTCTGTAAATCTATGAACTAATGGACAATTTATCATAGAAAAATTATTAAGCATAGTAGCTTCGAGTTCATCTATTCTTAAATCCGATTGTTTTTTTTCTACCAATTCTTCCATTTTTTATAAATTTATTATTATGGAGCAGTTTCTACAAATATTATTTTGCTTTCGTCTATTGAAAAATAAATAGCACCAGTACCGTCTTTTTGAATAGCTGCTTGGTTTTCAACTATATAAAAAATCGTATCCCCCTCTGCACATATTGTAGTAGAGGCATTTATTTGAAATACAACACCAAATTGACCAATACTATTTACAGCAATGCTTCCTTGAGTGCTTTCACCCGGCTCAATTAATATGTATGGCGGTTGTAGTGTTATTGGCAATCCCACTTATCTTGTATTTAAAGGTGAATTAATATACTTCAAAGATATCGTATTAATATAATAAAAATTTGACGCACTATCAATTTGAAATTTAACTATAAGGAAATTACCTTTCATTGTGTCTCCATTTATTATACCTCCAGCACTATAAGCATCTCTTAAAATAGCTGAATTGTATTGCCCTTCTAAAAGCTTGAATCTTGCCGCATTTAATGATGTCTCTTGAGGTGTTGATCCATATGAATTTAATTGCGATACTATTGATGGACAATACCAAACTGTATTCCCTGTTTGCATTATAGCCAAATACGTTTTTTTATCTAAAGCATTGTCATTAAACACAGCACTTATGGAAGAACCATATTGATTGTCATAAAAATTACAATAAGTAGGATTGTTATGCGTCCAAATGTTCCCATCTAAAAATGTAACAAATAGATTGTTTATCGCTCCCATATTTTCAGGATGAAAAGAAAGAAAACATTCAAAACCTTCTGTAGAATCTCTTGATTCTAAAAAAGACAATGTATACGGTTCTTGCGAAAAATCTTCTCTATCAATTTCAGACATTGATATAATGTACTTATTGGTAAAAGCATCAAAAGCTCCGTATATAGTCGGAGTTGAATTTGCTAAATTAGTTGCATTTAAATTATCATTAAATCCAGAGGTTTTTGCAACAAAAAATGAATTTACTTTGTATAATATTGACAAAGGAGTGATACCATCTGTGCTTAGTCTACAAACTACACCTTTGTTATTATCTACAAAATATTTAGCCCTTTTGCCATAAGCAAAACTTTCAGGGACATTACCTATTCCGTATTGTCCGATATATGGATATACTATTTTATTAAGCAATCTATCGCTTTCGGCAGACAATGGATTACCAGCGGTATCTCTAACTATTTGGGTTAATATTGTAACCACGCCAACATCAAACTCTTGGAAAACATATTGATTTCTTCCTTCAATAAACATTTTTTTTATTGCTCCCCTACTTCTATCGTAAGTGTCTGAATTTTCATCATAAAATCTATTAATATTGTTTACCGTAGTATTTGCCTGAAATTCACCTCCAAATCTTATTGTAGCTGGTAAAAAAACTTTTGCCGCGTTAGGGTCTGCAATCCAAGCTCTTCCATTAGGATTTGCAGAAGCATTAAAAGTGTCTGAAAAATTAGGATCTATTATTCCTTGATAAATTACTTTTGCATCGGTTATGTTTATTGATAATTCTAACAAATCGCCAGTAAATAAATCTAGACCCCAACCCACTTTATCATATCCTATTGTTGGGGTGTAAATAGTATCTATAAGTATTGTTTTTTCAACTCCCGCCGTTAAGCTACCAGTGTTGCAAAAGTTTTTAGCCCCTAACAATTGAGATGAAGTTGTAGTTTTATATTCATTAGAAATCAAAGTGATATTTGATCTATTTACAGATGACTTTAATCTTAACGTACCTTTTACTCTAAAAGATGGCGGAGTAGTTAAATTGTTTATTTTTAATGGATAACTACTTAATGTGCCAATTGTTGTGGTAGTTACATCTTGAGGTGTATAATTGGGATTGTTTGAATTGTTTGTTATTAAAGAAGCTATTAAATAAAAAGAATTAAAATTGTTAGTTATTCCGTTTACTGGCTTGTGCGACCATTCCATTTTCCCGCCTGTTGGAATTGATCTATATCTAAAATAAGAATCTCCTTCATAAAAATCATAAATAGCATCTTCTCCAAATGGGAAAGTATCAATTCGTGATTGATTTTGTACCATTCCTTGATGGTATCTTGTTGCCGTACCGGGGTCTCCTACTAAATATTTTTGCCCAAATTCGTAATAAAAATTTAAATTATTTGAAAAATTAGGAGCAGGAGTATATAGTTCAATTAAATAATTAGCAAAAACATCTGTGCCAAAATCAAAAAAAGTTGATGTTGGCGGTAAATATATTTTTACTACTTGCCCATTAACTTTAATTCCGTTTATAGTTGGATTAACCTCTGTCCCTAGTATTTCAAAATCTTTTGGAGGCTGATCTAAGATGTTGTATATTTTATTAGTATTTCCATTAGAATCATAAAGTTTTACAAACCTAATTCTATCTCCTGTTGCAAACTCATACCCTATTGTTTTTATGTTTGGATTGTTTGTAATATACTCGGTAAGTGTATTTATTGAAATGTATGCGTATTGATAACCAGAATCGTTTACGCTATTGTCTTTAAATGTTCTTTCACTTATCCAATATAAAAAATTGCTTTTAGTTAAATTTTTTGTTCTTACTATTTCAAAATAAGTAGCCCAATCTGGAGGTCTACTTGATATTCTAAATCTTTGCCCCGAAAGCAATGGAGTTAAAACATTTTGAGTAATACTTACAGCGACTAACTCTTCGTTATAATAAGAAGTTGAACTAGCGGAGGCTTCATTTGTTATAACGCCGTTTGTTCTTCCTTTATCATCAAAATAAACTACGCCATAAGAATATTTTGATGCCCAATCGTAAGCGAATTTAGAATTAGAAGATGGTAAATCGTATTCGGTTGGAGATATTGAAATTGTAGAAATAGTAGAATTTGGTTGAGATATTGTTATTTCATTTGCTCCTGTTACGCTTCCTGTATATCCTTGAAAAGCAGCGGAAGTTAAAAGTTTAATCAATACCGAATTTATTGTATCCGAAAAAGAAATAGCGCTAGTAGAAATAACTGCTGGTGTTTGTGTTGGATATGTACCAAGTAATGTGGTTATTGTAATTCCAGTTGCAACTGTTACGGCATCTATTACCCCTGCTACTATTATTTTAATATCCCCACTTCCAAATGCCGCTGCTCCATTTTGATAAGCAACAACTAACAAATGATCTCTATATTCTACCGCTCGGAGAGGTGAGGCATTTTGAGTATTATAATTAGGATTTATTAAATCATAATTTTCAGTTATAGCACCATAATCTAAAACATTTCCATTAGGAAGCGATTGAGTGTATGCTTTTTGAGGCACATTATCAAAAGGTTGTAAACTTTCTATTACAGGAATTGCGCTATATGCTTGGTTATTATAAAATCTAAAGTAAGATACATCGTTACTATTTAAACCTAGTTTGCTTTTGTCTAGAACTTGAATAAGAAAAAAGTCAGAAAAAGTTTCTCCTTGGCTTTCAGCACCCAATAATTCTATTTTAGTAACATTTTCAGCCCCAGTTTGAAATACAATAAATATATCAGCATTTTTGGTTGGGTCTGTAACCGTGCCTTGCTCTGAATATTTAATAGGTATTGGAATTGAACTTTGGGCGCTTGTTACTGATTTTTCTAAATCATCATATACAAATCTGTATTTAAACTTAAATAATCTATTTTGTAAATTATTTGTAGTAACTGTTGCATCGTTTTCGTAAATACAATAAGGAGGATTGGTTGGCGGTTCTTTTGCAACATCTAAATAGCTTCTTATTATTGTTCCGTAGTCTCCGTTTTCTGCTGTTTTTACATTTATTTTAGATGGGGGATTAAGTCCGTCTGTCCAAAAAAACAAATCTCCTTCTTCATCTCTATAAATAATATCTATGTGGTTTATTCTCCAAGAAGGGTCAAAATTAAGAACCGAAACACCACCGGTATCGGTTAAATCTTCAATCAAAACAACTATTGTTTCCGTATTTAAATCGTAATAGCTTATTCTATTAAATCCATCGCTATTCCATGTACAATAATAAACTCTATTTCTAGTTTTATCTGCAAAATTTCCTATTACTTTTGAAAATCCGGTTGAAGGAAGTTCATCTTCTACTATTTGATTACCTACAACGTTAGATACTACCATATCCTGCCCATCTCCTTGAGCATCTCTAGTTATGTTTAATGCGTCTGTATAGTCCCCTTTTGGAACTCTATAATCATTATCATCAAAATTTAATTTACCACGAAAATCTCTTACTTCTATCATTTTTGCAGATTAAAGTTTAACTGTTAGTCGTTGTTGTTCCATGCTCCATTGGTGAGCTGATTGTAAATCTACTGGGCGATACCTTGCATTAGCCACTCTTCTTTCGTTATGGTAAGCCCTTTTCCTTTGTTCTTTATCTCCCAAAGTTCCTTTTCTAGTGTTTGGTAACATAGCAATATCGTTGTATGCTATGTACCACATTAGAGCTGTTTTAAATTGAATGGGGATATAATACTCTTCCCCTTGTTTTGGAGATGCCACATACTCAAGCATTATATATTCGTATCCAAAATTCTCACTTAATAATATAACTCCATTGTGATTATCCACTTTGAAACTACCGATAAATGGAGATCCGCTTGGTAAACCATACAATGAAGAAAAAGCGCCATTGTTCCAATAGTTATACCAAATTGGAGTGTTGAATTGAATAAGATCGGTTATTGTATTGTCCTGTGTTTTTTCTAATCTGTCTGGTTGTAAATCAGCAAACGTAGTTAGTTTGTTGTTGTACCCCATTGGGATAATTTCTCCTTGGCTATTCAATACGCCTACCTTAGAATAATTAAGGTAATCATCAGGCAGGCTTACAGTTAGATTAGCATTTACTGGAAGCTTTACGGATTTGATTTGATAGAAAAAATCAAGCCCCAACTCTTCCATACCAGAAAAAGCAAGCTGCCAGCATTTGTAATATTTATGTACGCTTTGTTCCGACCTGTCTAAATACAAATTTATAACAGTGTCTAAAGAAACATATTGTTGATGCGTATTGCTCATTTCGCATTGGTTTAAATTGTTGCTAATATAGCACTATCTTCCATTAAATAGAAGTTTTCGCCATTTATTTCTACCAAATTTCCCCACTTGTGTACACGAAATCCTACGTCTCCTTTTTTAAGGTACATTGGATGGTTTTTTGTACCTCTTCCCACCTCTACTATTTCTCCTTTATCCGATTCAGCTCTAAAGCTATCTGGAACAAAAATGCCACCTTGCGATTTTTCTTCTTGCAAGAATGGCTTAAATAAGATTTGATTTCCTATTGGTTTCATATTTTTATTTTATACTGTTCTTATTGCATCGTTTCCGTCATTTGCGTTGTCTTGTACTTGCGCCCTTGATGCCATTAGCGACTTGGTTACATAATCAACAATAGCTGGAATGTAATCGTCTGGCACATTTAATTTGCTATTCAAATCCGAGCTGTTTCCTCCAGATATAATTGTAACTGTTGCTTTGTATTGGTTTAAAAGCAAGGTGCTATAAACAAAAATATCAGACCCTTGTTGTGCGGCTAATATTTTATTCGTAGGCGCTTGTAATGATTGAAAGTAAGTAACTTGATCTTGCGACAACCATACTGCCGGTCTTGATAATTCTCCATTAGTATCTTTAAATCTTAAAGTAGAAACCCCTTCATTTTTACCTATTGCAAATGGCACTTGCGGTAACTCTATCTTCCATACAAACTGCTCGTCTGAAGTTACTGATATACCCTTGAATGTAGTGTAAAAACTATTGTTTATATACCCAATGCCATCGAGCTGTACTGCGTCTCTATAATTCTGCTTTACCGCTATACCTATTCCCTGATTAATCATTTGATTTACCAAGTTAGGTGTAATAGAAGCATCGTCTGATGGCTGTGTGCCATAGACTTGCCTTAAAATTTGCTCTATTAATTGATAGCGTGTCATTGTTTTTTAATTTGCAATTTTGTTGTTGCTAATTTGCATTTGCTTTATTACTTCAAATGCGTTTAATACCGCTGCAACCGATTCGGCATTTTTAAAAATACCACCTGCAACCGACAGGTCTATTACTTGCTTTATTGTTTTAATTGCTTGATCTTCTGTCATTTTTTTATATTATGGATTAAGTAATAAAATTTTATAATTATTTCCATTTATTTGTATTGATAAATAATTACTTGGTATTGTTACTGTTGCTGTATTGGTTATTGTTGCATTATTTATTTGTGGAGTATTATTTAATATTATGTTAGGCGAATTAATATTAATTAATTGCGATAAATTATCACATTCAATATAAGCATTGTTTGCACCTAATTTGTAAGTTTCAAATTGAAAATTAAATTCTATTCCACCTGAACCAGTATTTAAGGATTGAGTATAAATTAAACTATTTGCATCATCAATTATCAAAGTTACACCATTAGTATATTCATTAAAATCACCAATTTTTACAAATCTTGATCCAGCTGAAGCATTATTTGCATAAAATAAATCTTGTGCTGTATTTGATTGATTAAACGATGTAGTAAGATAAAATTCGTTTGTATCATCATTCACTACAAAAGAATTAGAATTTTTTTGGTTTGAATAATCTCCTATTGCACATTTTCCATTTATATTGTCTAATAACAAACCAAATTCAACACTATTATCAAAAGTTGTATTTATTTGTAAATTAGTAATATAAATTGCACTTTGTGTAGTATCAGAATCGCATAATAATTCTATTTGATTATTGCTAAAATTTAATTGTGTAGATCCAGCATTTGAAGTATTATTATTATTTATTCCAAAATTATTAGTACCATTAAAATTTAAATTATAATTAGATCCAGATATTGTAGTATTACTGCTTAATGTACCACCTAAACCTATATTAGTAGTACCATTTAAGCCATTGACCCCAGTAGACCCGCTATTATTATTCACATTTGCAGCTGTTACCAATGCGCCTTCATCTTCAAGTAGATAATACTTTTTATTTTTAAACTCTAGGTACGAATTAACACCGCCGACAACTGGGTTAGCAACTGGCCATATTGAAATACCTTGTACAGGGAAACTAAATGTTACTCCGCTTGGAATTTGTGGCTCTTGATTTATTTCCAAAACCGTTGTAGATATTTGTGTTGTTCCGCCTGCATTTGCTGATGATACTAATGCGGTTATTGTTTCGGAAACCAAAAACGTTTGCTCTTGTAATTGATTGCTTGTATTTGGATAATAAACAATGGCTGAATTAACCGCTGGTATCAAATCCGTTTGAAACTCGCGCATATATACATTGCTAGTTAGGAAAGCAATTTGTATTGAATTATTTAATGGACTGCCATCAATTTGATATACGGTTGCTTGTATTTGATTTGCCATTATTGACCTTGGTTTTTAATTGCCATTGAATATTGTTCAACTACGTTTAATTGTAAATTTACACCAATTATTGCTAATGCGCGAACTATTATTTCTAGAATAGAAGCATCGTCCCAAACTGGATCTACGCTTGCTCCTGAATCATAAACAGGTATTCCGTTTCCATTTATTGTGTAAGCCCATTCCATGTCTGTAGGATTACCAACATAGCTTATTTCTGCGTTCCCTATATCTTCTGGGAAGAAATGAAATCCTGTATCTTCTAGTATATAAATAGGATTGGTTTCTATTGGGTCTATTTGTGATTTGTAATAAGAATACAACGAATCTTGCTGTACGCATCTTATCCTTTCGTACCCCTCTTCAGTAAACATTGCGTCTACTTGTAAGTAGTCGGCAGGATAAGGACAAAACCCAAAAGCATCAACCGTCAAAGTGTCCCAATATATTATGGGAGCTAATCTAGTTCTTACTATTGTGTTCTGTCCGAATTCAACCCTAGCGACCGCCCGACCGGGCGTATATTGTTGAAAAGAACCAAGTAGATACGATACATAACTCTTTTGAGCTTGATTCATAGTAAGGTTAAAATCATCTGGGCTAACGTAGCCTTGAGATAAATTTTTAGCTGTACTATATAAAACTATATTGTAAATTTCATTTATATCCAATTACTACCTCCTTTTTATATTTAAAAACAAATCCATTGCAGGTTTTTGTTCTTTTTTTCAAATTATTATTAATTGAAGTTTTTAAGCAATTTAAACTTTTTGCGGCATCTGTTATTGAATTATATTCTTTTAAAAAAATGCCATTTAAATTATACTGTAAGATAGTTATTTTTTTTTCTGATTCTTGACCTTTGTGTGATTCTGATAGTTTTTTTCTATGATCTTCTGATAATTTTTTACCAATTTTGCTTTTTCTAATAGCATCAATTACATTTTGAGACCTTTTCTTTCCAGCCCAATATCTAGCGCTATTTGCTTTTAATGATGCTATATGATTTTCTGACAACTTTACTCCTGTGTGTGTTTTTGATATTTTGTCTTTTGTTTCTTGAGAAACAATTCGTCCCATCATAGATTTAGATATTTTTTTATGTATACGCTTTTTTATTTCTATTGGAATTGCAAACATAAAATTACCAAACTTTCCGCCCAATGCGGTGTTGTAATTATTTTTATCTAAAACCCATTTTTCATTTACTAAATACCTTTCTTCTTTTAATGCGTCTTCATAATTATCAAAAAAACAAAGGATATGCTTCTTAAATGAAGCATATCCGTATTTTTTTACTGCTCGGTGAAATAAATAGTGCATTGTTGCATTGCTATCTCTATAAATACCACAACCTATATATCCATCGTTTATTTTTTTAGTAGAATGAACTCCTATATAACTTTTGCCGCTTGTTTCGCAAATGGTTTGATAAGTATATATATAAGGGTTTATTATCACTTTATCGTTTCTTTTAATTGTTTTTGGAATGTTCTTCCCTCTTCGCTATTAGTTAGTGCAAGCTCGGTTAAATAATCCAATGGTTGTCTTTGCGATGGGATTACTCCTATCAACCCACCTCCACTAGACCAAAACGCTCTACCCGGCTGGCTTCCTACATCTATCTTAGCTGAAAGGATTCCCTTTTTAACTAAATAATTAATTTCAACTTCTTTTGATTTGTTGCTAATTAAATCTTTAAAGTTAAACGGATTCCTTTTTGCATACAACATTAGTTCTTTTCTCAAAGAATCTATTGTTTTTAATTCGCCAAGTTCGTCCGCTACCGAAATCTTTAAAAAGCTTATATACTTTCTTAAAGTAACCTCGTCCAATTCTCTAGCAATAATTGCCATGTCAATTTCAAGGCTTTCTTTTTCCAACGCTTCTTTTGCCTGCTTAGTTGGATCGTATTCAAAAAACTCAAACTTGCTCCCGCTTTTACGGTTAGGATTACCAATGTTGTGTCTGCAAATTCTAGCAAACTCTAAAGACGTTGTATCCCAATCTGGTATTCTTAAACACTTTGCGCCTCTAGGGAAAGATAAGCTTTTTGCATTTTGTCTAACATAATCCTGATCTACATCTTTTTGGTCTTTAATCCAAATAGAGTTTACTCCAGACAATAATCTTATTCTCTCTTCCTTTCCTGTTGCAGGGTTTACAACATCGTCAATATTGGGAATATAAACTCCGCCTTTTTTATTGGTATCTACCAATTTAAAAATGTGGTATTTCGTTTCCGTAGTTGGCGGATTATCAACCACCGCCATTCTTGTAACTTCTTCTAGGTTTGAAAAACCTAAATCTTGTACTTGCGATTCTCCTTGCATTGAAGTTTCTACATCTTTTAATTTTGCCATTTTTTTTATTTTTTTACTTTTAAGGCTTTAGCCCCCTACATACATAGGGTATATTTTTAAAATAACCCCGAAGCATTTTGCTCCGGGGTTTTATTTTTTTTCTAGTTATTAGCTAGCTTGAACGATGATGAATTGATTTGCAGCACACACACGAGTTCCGCGATATGTGATTGTCTCAATGTTATCAGTCATTGTTCCAGTAGTTGGGTTCATAGAACCACCACCCCACTGCCATACTCTGATTCCGTTACCAGTAGTTCCGCCTTTTGGAGGAGCTTGATACATAACAGTAATGTTTTTGTATGCTTTAGTAACATCCTTCGCATCGCGAGTTTCGCCTTGAGGACAGATCATTCCAAAATTACGGAAGAAATCAGATACAGGAGTGATACCAGTGGTCATCTCTGTATTGAATTGCTTGTACTTCTTAACTTTGAACATATAGCCATCAATTCTCAAAGATTGAACTCCGTAGTTGATTGCTGCTTCTTCTGATTTTTCGTTTTGACCCCAAACGTATGCACCTGCTGGATACTCTTTGAACAAACCATCAGAGAAGTTTTGTCTTTGATAAATATCTTGCAACCACATGTTTTCATTTGCGCAACCGTTTACGTCCATGATACGAGTGATTTCGTGCATTTTAGCAATGTCCAAAGTACCCGGAGTGTAACCGATTGTTTCTCCATCTTGAAGAACTTTAGGAATAATACCTTGAGACCCTACAGATGTAGTAACGCCTAAGCCAGAGTTGTTTTGAATGTTACCACGCATTAACTTAAACTCTACGTTGTTGATAAAGCGTTGGTTAGATTTCACTAGGCCTTTGTAAGTGAAATAGCTAGTTCCAGCTTGAGCGCCACCAGCCATATCCATTCCAGAAACACCTGAACTGTAGAACACCTCGGTCATTTCAGCTAAATCTGTTGCTGACCAAGATTCTCTCATTTCAGTAATGTTGTTGTTATACACTTGATCCAAGTGAATAAGCGGATTGATGCTTGTTGAAGCTTCTCCAGCATCCATAGCGCCACCTAACAAAAGAACATCAGTAGTCAATAAAGTGGTAGACCCTAATGAATTTAAAGCTTGTGTGCTAATTTTTGGACGGATTTGGAATGTAAACGCACTTGCTGTTGTACCAGTAATAGCAATAATTACACCCTCTACGTTAGTAGATGCTACTCTAAAAGTTTCACCTACGCGCAACGGAGATTGAGTACCACCGCCAAAGTGATCCCCAGAAAATAAAGTTACACTTACTGTCGCTCCAGCTACGTTAGCCGTAACCGCTGTTGCGATTTGGATGCCAACTTGTAATTTACCACGATTTTCGTACCAAGTATAATTACGATTTTTTACTTCTTCCATTCCACCATAGGTTGCTAACCACCAAGTGAAATCTTCGTTACCGTATTTTTCTACATATTGCTTGTAGTATTGAGGGGTTAATAACTGTAAATCAGCTATTAACTGCCTATTGGAGTTCGGAAGCGATACTGCTCCCGGCTGCAAAATATTTCCTGTAGGAATTCCTGCCATTTTATTTAATTTTTAGTGTTTTAAAAAGATTATTTAGCGAACATTACGGCAGCCAATTTATCCATTTCAGTTTGCCTGTTGTCTGGAGAAAATGTACCGTAATTTGATGAACCATTAACATTGATATTGCTTTGATTTTTTAGGTGCATAGTCAATCTTCTGTTAGCTGCTTCATTAACATACTTCTGTGTGATTTTGCCTTCGTTTTGCAACAAAAACAAATCCTTTGTCATTTGCTGTATATTTATGGTGTTATCATCATTCACCCATCTTTCGGCAAATAAAAGATTAGCATCCAAATTGTTTTCAGCAAAATAATTCAATTGTTGTGCAACGGCCTGTTTTTCTTCATAAGATGGTACATAAGCAACAGCAAAATCCGCTCCTTCATCCTTTACTGATGCGCTAAATCCGTCAAATGAATTTATAACATTATTTACTTCACTACGATAATTATCCATATACCTTTGTTGATACGCCAATTCCTCTTGGGTCAAACCCGGTTGTGCTGGATTAAGATCGGGTAATACTAAACTCGATTTTATTTTTTCTAATTCTGGTCTTGCTAGTTTTGCTTCAATAACTAGCCTTTTTTCTAATTCGTTTACTTTGTTTTCCCAAGAGCCTACTCTTTCTTCGTATTCTGAATCAAGCTCGTCAAATTTCTGCTCCGGTTTTTGCGGTGTTTTGAACTGGTCGTTGAATAAGAAATCTATTTCGCTTTGATCTAAATCCTTGTTTTTTTGCTGCATACTCAATTTTACTATTTCTGCGGCAGTATTTGCGTCTTTTATTTCAGAACTAGAAAGCCTATCTATTCTTCTTTTTTGCTCTAAAAAGTTGATAAGTTCTTCTTCTTTGTTTTCTCTAGCATAGTCATAAAACTTACGACTATCTTCGTTTTCAAAACCAAGTTCTTTTTTTTGTTTTAAATCGCTGATTTGACTAGCCGCTTCGTCCCAACTTTCAAAGCCTAATTTCATTTTAAGATACTCATTAGCATCATAAATTTCTTCATTAGAATCTTGCTGGGTTTGTTGATTCTGCTCAAATTGTTGTGTCGAACTGTTTTCGTTTTCTACATTTACGGATGAATCCATCCAACTTTCTTCCGAGAAAGGATTGGCAAGATTACTCTCTTGCTCAATTGTAGTTTGTTCTGTGTTTTGCTCTGCCATATATCTATTTTAATTTTTAACTTAGGGTAAGCATATATTGTGTTCTAGCAAAAATACCGCTTAAATCTTGTGCTTTGTTAGAAATGTCGCAATATTTTTTATCTTCTGCCCACATTTCTAATTCATAAGCAAAAGACATTCCTTCTTTTACCAAAGCAGTTACCGCTTCTTGGCTATATGTTGGGAACTCGTCAAGCTTTGCTTTTCCAATTCTTTTTCCATTTTGATAACCCATAAGAACTTCAATAATATCATCTTTAATTCCATCTATTCCTTCATACAATTTTTGCAATGCTTTATGTTCTGCATAAGACCTTGTGTCAAGATGCAAACTATGTGCAGAGTTTTGAAAAGAAAATAATTTCCCTTTTATTATTTCGGATGTTAGTGTCATATTAGCTGATTTTATGGAATTGAACTATTACTTTAGTTGCTGCCGCACTTGCTCCACCAAATTTAACAAATTGCCCAACATTACCAACTCTAAACATTGCAGATGTTGCAGCGGTTACAGAAGTTACACTAGTCAATCCATTTAATGCGGTTGCCGATACGGTTAAAAAGTTTGTTGCGGTTAGTGAGTTTCCATCAAAGCTGCCGGTTACTGCGCCTGAGTCGTTACTTGAGCTTATTCCAATTGTACCCGATGGTGTTATAAATTGCCAAATGGTATAATCCCAATTAGATGTGTCTGCGACATAACCGTTGTCTCTATTAAATTCTGCGGTTACGTCTTGAGTTAAACTTAATGCCATTTTATTTAATTTTAAATATTAATAAGTTACTGTTACTGCTGCTGCCAATTGACCAACCGCCGTTCCGTCAAATCTTGTTGCCGGACTAATTGGGTTTACTACAAATGAATTTCCAAATGTATCTATTGATGCTATTGTCCCGGTTTTTGAAGATCCAGATGCTGTGCAAACTGTTCCTAAAACCATAGTTGCTAAATTTGCAGAATCCGCTGCATTTAGCGTTACTCTTACACCTTGTCCTCTTAGGGCTGATGCTGCTACTTGATTTGTTACTGTTGGCATTTTATTTTTTTTATTTTTTAAAATTACATTGGTTGTTCTTGCATTTGTTCTTGTTCCATCTCTGCTCCTTCTGGTTGCGCTTGCTCCTCTTGCATTTGCTGTCCCTCTTGTTCTGCTCCTTCTTCCTGCGGCTGTCCTTCTTGCATTTGTTGCTGTTGTGCCATTTGCGCCTGCATTATATCTTCTGCGTTTATGTTTTCAGAAAACAATGGCATTGCTATATTTTGCAAAATTTCCGCTTCTAATGGTTTAAGCTCTGCTGGTACAGCCATTCCTTTTTGATAAATACCAAACAACCCCGCTACCATTGACTTCTTTAATTCGTTTGTTGTTTCTGCATCGCTTATTCTTTTCTTTATTTCCAATTCCATTTCAAGCGACTTTCTTCTTTCTTGCTCCGCCATTTGCGCCGATTGCATTTGACCTTGTATTGTCATTTGCTGATTTTGCATAGCTTGAGCTTGAAGCGTTTCTTGCATTTTCTTCATTGATATTCTGTAGTATTCCTCTGCAAGTTTAACGTCCTCTTTGGCTATTCTTATTATTTTAAAAGTATCTAAGAACATTGCCAATTGCGGATTGGAAGCAAGTGCTTGGTTCATTTTTTGATCAAGCATCATTATCTCTTGTCCGGTAGGCAATAACTTAACATCTGTGTTAAAAATCCTAGATTTAACTTCGTCTGCTCCAATTATATGCCTATATGCTTGTGATCCATAAGTTACAGATGTATTTAATAAGCAAGATATTTTTCTTGCTGTTTGTTTCATACAATCCACATATGCGTTGTACATATAATCTGTAGCGTTTGCGGCTACCTGTTGTGCTGTATCTATATTCCCGGTTGTTACTCTTGGTTGAAGGGCTTGATTAGCCATATTTGGATCTTCTCCAAGCTCGTCTTTTAATACAGAATAATGAAACTGGTATAGCTGAATCAAACCTTGCATTTGTGGCAAAAAACCAGAGTTTGCAAGTTCTGTTATCGGCACTGGCACTTGGTTTCCTTCGTCATCTTTACCTCTGTAATAAAGCGTACCCGTTTGGTCATACAGCTTCATTACGTCTATCGTCTTGTTGGCATCGCCTAATCCATAATCAATTGATTGAAGCGCGTCCCAATTTATCAAAGCTCCTGTTGGTCTCATTTTAGCAACAAGCTGTTGCATTTTTAACCGGGCTAATATCATTTGGTCTGCTGGCTCTTCTATTTTTTCCGGTACAGCAAGGTTGGTTAGTGAGTAGTTTTGATACATGTAAAAAGAATAAGAAAACTCTGCGTTTCCTGTTTCTTTTGGATCTTGCGGACGTATCATATTTCTCTTCAATCCCCACTCAAGCATTATCTGCTTTACTCTTACCATTACACCACGATAAATATTCCAATTTGTTTCATCTATTACCTCTTCGTTTTCCGCTTGCTTTTCGTCTCTTCCCTTTTTTAATATTGTGCTTTTATTCTTCTTGGTTGTTACTGCTGTGTACGAATTTGTATCTACTGTTTTTATTTCAAAATCAAGTACATCTACATTCCATTCGTCATAGGGCCTAAATGCTGTTATATTCCAGTTCACATCCCAGCGTAATTTATCATTGTATTGGAAATCTTTTGCGGTTGCAGATATGTCCCAAAGTTCTTGTTCGGTTAGTGTACCTCCAAACTCTTTGCCATACTTTCTTCTAAGCTCACTTATCTTCATTGACTTAACCTGTCCGCGCCAAGTTGTATCTCTCAAATCCGGATATTCGCTGTATGAATATAGCGCATTTTCTGGCTTTACATAATCAACATGAATTACCCCTTGTTCGTCCATCCAAGTATATGTTCCAACAAATCCAACTTCGGCGCTATCGTGTAGCATTTTTTCTTTAAGAACATCAAACCAGCCTCCTGCTTGTAGTATATCATTACATGCAAGCTCGTATAATATTTCTTCTGGAAGCCTTTGGAATTGCTTAACCCATAGATTAAGATCGTCTCTAGTTTCAGGGATTTCTCTATCAGGAGTTACCTTCATTCCGCTCTCCTGCTCAAGTTTAGCAAGGTACGCTCTGTTTGTAATTAAATATTCAAGCTCTTTGTATTCTTGTAACTTATCGTCTTGTGATAAATTATCTACTGCGGTTATTTGAATTTTCTCATTTCTGTTCATCCACCTGCCTACTAATCCAGAAATAATTCTATTTACAATTCTTATTGACTGCCAATTAATATTGGCATAGTTTACCTTTCCGTTAAAATTAAGCAAGTCCTGAAACTTACCCATGTTTATTCTTCCGTTGGCAGAATTTCTGTTTAATTTGTAGCGATTGTTTCTTGTCCAGTAATAAGAAGTAATTCCTCCACCTATAGTAGTGTCAATATATTGAGCTATTTTTAAACCATATTCTTTTTGCGATTTATCTTTTATAGACAAATCGTTTAGTTGAAAATCCTTTAATATCGTTGCAGATTTTTCCATCATGGTAGACCTTCTTTATGCCAAATATATCATTTTTTTATTGAAAAAATATTTTTTAAATGGCTTTGATTTAAATATTTATTTTTTATGTCTGAAAAATTTGGATTAACGGTGTTGTTACTTTCCTCTCTGGGGGCTGTTGCTCCAAGCTACTAACTAGTGTAATCATTGCGCTTACTGTCTTATCCGATGGCGTTCTTTTGTATGGCTTGAATTTAAGCAAGTCCTCCAATAAATCTTCATAAGATATTTTTTCGCTATGGTGTTCGATGTATGTTATCATTGCATCGTTTTGTTTTGTCAATGCAAATGGTGTAGTAGGAAATCCAAAGTGCCTATCCACATTTTGGTTTCTTAATTTTATTGGATCAATCGTGTTTTTGGGGAATCTCCCAAGATAATTAACCCTTCCTCTGTTTTTAAAATAAGTATAATAATCGTCCGAAACAAACTCAAAATAAACAGGGAAACTCATGTACTCTGAACAAAGAAGTATTTGGTCATACATGTCTTCTTTTTCGTTTGGTCTGCCGTAAATATGCCCGCCAAAAAGCCCTGTATTTTCCGGGTCATTCATATCATACTTTATAAAAAACCACCCAGACAGTTTTGATCCATATTCCTTACCGCCCTGCGTGTTAGAATATCCATCCACTCCAATAACGCCAACGTTTGCTCTTGTTGGCATCCTAACGTTGCCGTTCATTTTGTATTTGTTATCATGTCCTACTGGTGGCAATACTAACACCTTCCAATACAATTCTGTTTTGTTTGGGTCTACGTCTCTCCATCTAACTCTCTGGGTTTCTAGGTCTCTGTAAAAATTTAAATACCTAAATGTGGTAACTGGGTTATTTCTTAGGTAAGCAATTTGCGCATTAATGTTTTGAACATTAAAAATACAATCATCGCCGTCATTACTAAACGCTTCTTCAATGGTTCTAGCTTCCTTCTTAATCCTTTTTGATAAAGACCTCGCATTGTGCTTTACCGTATCTCTATCTCCAAGAATTTCTTTTACAGTTTTTGCTACATCGGGGAATCCATATAAATCAAAGTTCTTTGCTCTGTCGGCAGTCATAAAGAAACGATATAAACCGCTTGCCGTTCTTCCATTTTCTTGTTTGTTTAACTGGTCGCTGTCGTCCCATAAACTTTTTGCTGCATCTTGTATTCCGTCCCTTTCTGTTTCTAGTTTCTCAACTGTACTACTGTATAGCGCTTTACCAATAATTCGACCTTCATCATCAAGCAAACAATAACGAATAACCTCATGCCTATCGTAGATATTTACTTCGGTTGTTTTTGCCCACTCGTCCGAGAAATATCTATGCAGTTTCTGTCCATCATAAGCAATGGTATCGGCACTTTGGAAATCAATCATTGAGCCTAATTCGTCTTTGTCAATATTATCTTCTGCCTTTTTACCTCTTACGTTTGTTTGTTGGAATCTAATCTCTGATTTTGGAGTAACACCCAAACTCATATCATATTCAGGTCTAAAAAATCTTGGTAGTTTTTTAAATGGAGATATTACCGCCTTGGCAAAAACCTTTTTTGCATCTGCTCCGGTTTTTGACTGGATACCGCCATTGGTCATTCTTGTTCTTGTAATATAATCGTACAAAAACATACCGCCCCTGTACGTTTTACCGAATCGTCTTTTAGTAATCTCCAACATCCCCATACAATCGGCATCTTCCTCCACATACTTCAAAAAATAAAAATACTCCAAATCTGGTTGCCTAAATCTTGGGTATCCAATATCAATTTGAAACCACTGCATGTACATATAGTGAGAGCCGGTGATGTAAGTTGGTTTCCCATTGTTCATAAACCAAAAACCATTCAACCTTCTGTCCCACTCTTGTTGTTTATATCGCTCTAGCTGGTCATCATAAAATGGTGGGTCGTCTTCTTTTCTTTTCTTATCGTAAGCATCTTCTTTTTTAAGTACATCTTTGTACCAGCTAGGCAAAGGAGTTCTTTCCCAGTATTGATCTTCTGGCTTATTTGACCTTTTATAAATTTCTCGGCTTTCAAGTTTTCTAGTAGCTAAATTAAAAACATACCCTTGTGGGGGTATGTTACAAATTAAGCCCTGAATATCTATTGAAGTGCCGCCTTCTATTTTATTAAACATCTTGCGATTTATTGTCTCCTAATTGGTTTGCTATGCTTTCTGGTGTTGTTATTAACTGCCTTTTCTTTACGTCTTTCTCTTCATCACCAGTAATGCCTATTGCCATAGCAAGTCCAGTAATAGCCGTAGTAATGCTGGTAGCATCATTCCAAATTATTTTCATTCTCTCAAAAGTTTTATCTTTTGCATCAGATAAGTCTAATGATCTCAAGCTTGTATTGTTTAAAATATCAGCCATCTCATTAGCTTTCCGATTTAAAGAATAATATAATTTGGCTGGGCCGTTTTGCTCATAAAGACCCAGCCTAATTTTAAAATCTTCAATATTTTCCGACATATTTTATTGTACCGTTTTTACTTTTATTTTGTCTCCTGTTCCTTTAACTGCTTCTATAACCTTATTTACCGATTCTTGACCGTTTGGCATACTAGTAGTTGTTGTTTCGGTAACTTTTCTACCCGGTGTTACTCCGTATTGAGTATCATATTGGGGTTTTAATGTTGCATAATATTGCGCAATTTTTGCAACTGCATCGTCTTCATAGGTTGATCCGCCTACTTTTCTATTTGCAAACATATTTAAATACTCTGGCGAATTAAAAATACTTTTTTCTCCTAAAATTCTTTTCCTTTGAACTGGGTCGTTAAATATTGCTCTAATATTAGCTGTTGCGTTTTTAGGATCAACATTACCATTTTGTAATAAATCAATAACATTGTTAATTGACAAATCTAAAGCTTGGGGCGCATCTTGAACTACCGAAAATTTTGCTTTTTCTGTATTTACATAAGCATCGTTATTGTTTGTTTTCATTAAATCATTAATAAATAAACCAGAAGAACTTAGCTTTTTAGTTACATTTCCTTGATTTTGCGTGTTCGCATATTCGCTTAATGTAGGTACTGTACCTGTTGTGGTTGTCTGCCTATCTGAATGTCCCGGTGTTGTTGGCGTAACAGTTGTTGTTGTTGTTGGCGTTGCGGTTGTTTTTTGAGTTGTTACCGTTCTTTTAGCCTTGTTTATTTCTCCCATTTTTTTATATTTTAAAGTGTAAAAATAATACTTTTTGCATCATTTGATGAAATTCCTACTAATAATTCTCCTTTTTTTACCATTGATGTAAGACCGGTATCTATCCCAACTATTTCCTCTCTTTCGCTTGTTTCGTTTTCAAAATGTCGGCATCTAATAACTCTCTCTTCAACTCCTTTGCTACCCATAAAAATTATTTCGTAATCACAAGCCTTCAATGTGTGAACTACTTTTCCTTTTAAATTTCCGGATGTAATATACAAAACATTTGGAATTAATTTATGTTCTACTCCAACTAACGCCCCTTTGTACTCTTCAAAAACTCTTAATGCAGTTGCAAAATTTTTTAATGGAATCCACTCGTTGTTTTCGTTTTTCCAAATGTAACACTGTTCTTTTGGTATTGAATAATATTTTACATCTGTAATATTTTGATTAAAATCAAATATTTTGTTTGAATCAATAATAGCGTTTGGATGTATCAATATTTCAGCTCCAATTGTAATTCCTTCTCCGCTTATAACGTGCGCGTTTACTGGCTCTGTTTCTCTTCTGTTTAAATTATTGAATTGTCTGGCTATGTGAATTTTAGATCCATCTCCAAAAGTGTGAGAGTTTTTTGCTTCGGTATCTATTGAAATAATAACACGTCCGTTAGTGTGCTTTAATTCTACTTTTTCTTTTAATTTTTCAACACTAATTTCCCTTATTTTATTTGCATGTTGATTTATCTTCCGTTGCTTTCTTCTCTCTATTTGAGATATTTCAGAAGCAGTTAAAGGAGCGGTTTCAATTAAATCAAAATACTTTTTATTCATGTTTATCTTTTTTTATTCCGTATGTTTCGTTATGCCATATTTTAATCTGGTCTGTAGTGAAGTGTCTTACCTGTCCTGTTTCGGTCAATATGCAAGTAACTTCATCGTTTTCTAGAAACCCATTTGATTTTACATACCAAATATAAGCATTTCCTAATGGCGTTACGCAAGATATGGGATTTTTTAATTCAAAGATGTTCATTTTTATTTAAAATTACATTATTTTTACTCCGTTAATTTATTTTTAGCTAAAAAAAACAAACAAAATGGCAAATTTAATTTCTGTAACTGTTTTCGGTTCAAATCAAAACGATTGGAATAAAACTTCCGGTGTTGTTTTGGCTTTTCCAACTCAAGGTATTATGTTAGAAACAATACCTTCAACTGTTTTTTCTGGCACTGCTTGTGTTACTGCTGTAAAGTTATTACCTTATGGCCCAAGTCCAATGCAACCGGTTTATTACACTAATGCTACTGTAGCTAGTTTAATAACATTGGCTAATGCTTAGTTTTAGTTTTAATGAAACTAAAAAGCCTCCTATTTTCAGGGGGCTTTTTAATTTTCTTTATTCCAAAAATTTTCAAACGTCTGCCATCTTTTTTTATAAATAATTATTGGCTGTTCGCTTAATGGACACTCTTTCGGAGTTATTGGATTTTCGTAATTATCGCTTTCTATCAACAATACTTTTTCATCAAACTTTGGGTGTGCGCAATAAAAATCTAGTTTAAGGCTAATATTACACAAAGGACAATCCGAGCATCCATCAACTTTTAATTGCATTTTTTAAAATTTCTTTTATTTTATTTATTTCGGGATAAAAAACATAAGGAATTGGATTTATTTTTTTCCAATCCCTTATGTAAATATAGATTTTATTTAAATCAGGATTAGGCGTTTCAATAGTAATGTTTTGAATTACTTTCTTTTTTGGTTTCAATTAATATTTTTTTATTAATTGGTACACAAATGCGTTTCTTCCTGATTTTGTTTTTCTTTTTTCGCCCGGTTTAAAAATAATACTATTTCGTTCAAGTTCAGACATTCGTCTTGATGATCTGTTTTTATCGTCCCAATTTAAATAAAAAGAAATTTCTTCTGCGGTTGCTTTTTCTAACACAAGCAACGCTTTTAATATATCGCCATGTTGATTAGACAACAATCCGGTTGTCATACTTTCGTAGGCTTCTAATGATGTTTCTGGAAATTTTTTCATATTATTTTTCGTATTTAAATTTGGGTAATGTTGATACTAAATAATTTATTGGATTATCGTCTATAGATACTACTTTAGAAATGTTAAAGTAAACAACTGTGTCTAAATTGGTATAAACAGCAGTATTTTTATGTTCAACTGTGTCTGTTGCAAAAATAAAACGGCAATTTTGGCCTTCTTTACCTAAGTTTTCATTTTTACAAAAAAGAATTATAAACTTAGATTCATTTAAAGTAAATTGTTCTAAATAACCTATTGATGTAAGATTAATTGTAAGGCCACCTTTATCATAAAGAAAAATGGTATCTTTTGTAAATAAAAAATCTACATCATAATTATTTACATAATCATAATGAACAGTATCAACACCTTCTCCATATTTACCTAATTTGTGATAATCGCTTCTCATAGCAAGTACACTTGGTAATTGAGAAAAACAAAAACTAGACGTTAGCAATAATGCTAAAAACAATTTTACTTTTTTCATAATTAAAATTTTTAAGGTTAAAAATAAAGTTCAATGTAAAGCTACAAAACATTTTTTTATTTACAAAATATTTCTTTTAAAAAATAAATTTTGAAATAAATCTTTTATTGATTAGTTTTGCTAAAAATTAAATTATGAAAAATTCAGAAACAGTAAAAAGCGTTCCGCAATTAATTAGAAATCACTTAGAAGAAAGAGGTACAAAGCAGGTTTGGTTGGCAGAAAAAGCTGGCATATCGCAGGAGCATATATCCAATGTTCTTGCAGATAGAGTGTTATTAACAGACGAGGTTCTTAATAAAATTAACGAAGTTTTAGGTACTGATTTTAAAAAATAAATTATGGCAAAAAGGCTTACGGACACAGAAAAATGGAATGACGATTGGTATATATCATTAAGTAATGATTACAGAATTATTTGGCAATGGTTACTGGATAATTGTAATCATGCAGGGATTTGCAAAAGAAGTATTCGGCTTCTTAATTTAATGTGCAATACTTCAATATCGGAAGATGTATTGGTTTCTATAATGGAAGGTAGGGTTATTGTCAAAGATAACAATTGGTTTATTCCGAAGTTTTTAAAATTCCAATATTTATCATTGAATAGCAACCGACCAGTAATAATTTCAGTTGTTAAAGAGTTAGAAAAGAATAATCTTATATCAATGATTCCAGAATCATTTGGTAATGATTACTTAATCATTAAGGATAAGGATAAGGATAAGGATAAGGATAAGGATATAGTTAAACCAAAAAATGAAAAAAATGGAAAATTTAGCGGGAACTTTAAATCACAAGGGGAAGAATTATTTGCTGAAAGATTTAGAAGGCACAATGAACTTGACAAAAACGGAGAAGAAGATTATTGATGCAAGATTAGTTGGATCTTCTTTTAGCCAATTAAGTGAAAACGAAAATAAGACAACTGTAGATCAAATAATGCTTAGGGTTGCTGCGATTTGTGGGTGCGCTTTACCAAATACTGAATTTTTTGCCAAGTTTATATCGGAGGAAATATCTAAGTTTATTTTAGATTTTGGATACAGCAATTTGACTTTGGAAGAAATACTTTTAGCGTTTAGATTAAATTCGTATGGCGGTTTAAAGAACACAACTGGTGAAACTATAACTACAGTTTCTTTTACTGGTAATAGCGTAAATGTGGATTATATTGCTAAAGTGCTTTCAAACTATATGGCAATTAGAAATTTTTTAGACAGAAAATTACAAAATAAAATTGACGGATATGAATTGTAACGAATTACAAAATATAGAAGGATTGCAGTTTATTCCAGTAAACGCAATGAAACAGCCAATAGTAAAGGATTGGCAAAACTCTACGCAGAAGTATGATTTAACGAATTGTATTGCGGTAGGGCTGGTATGCGGTAAGCCCTCTGGGAATGTAGAGGTTATTGATATTGATCAAAAGTACAGTTTAGATGGAAAGCTTTTTGATAATTACAAGAGGTTGATCCATGAAACTGATAAGAATTTACTAAGTAAAATAGTAGTTCAAAAAACAAAGAATGGCGGCTATCATTTCATTTACAGATGCTCGGTAATTGGCGGAAATTCTAAACTGGCAAACAGAAAAACAACCGATACGGAGAGAGAAGAAACATACAAAAAAACTTATGAAGCCGAGCTTTTAAAAGGTAAAGAAGATGCTGATGCCAGAAGGTTAGCTGAAAAATCTAAGACCAACGATAAGGTTAGGGTTTTAATTGAAACTCGCGGTCTGGGCGGACAAGTAGTTTGTCATCCTTCCGAAGGGTACGAATTTATATTTGGAGACCTCTACAGCATAACCGAGATAACCCAAGAAGAAAGAGACGTATTGCTAGGTATCGCAAGACAGTTTAACGAGGCAACGGAAGAGTTTGCTCCACAATTCAAGCAGACCAAAAAAATAAAAGGGCTTTCTTCTTTTGATGATTACAATAATCGCGGAGATGTAGTTGGATTATTGCAAAGCAATGGCTGGAAAGTTGTCAAAAGACAAGGCAATAAAGTTATATTTTTAAGACCCGGACAAGCTTCATCTCAATCGTCTGGGAATTATGATGAAAATAAAAAGTGGTTTAGCGTATTCACAACCAGTAGCGAATTTGAGCCAGAGAAGGCATATCTCCCATACGCCGTATTTGCAATACTTGAGTGTAACAAAGATTTCGCAGAGGCAAGCAGAAAGCTTTATGATATGGGATATGGAGACAGAGAAGAAGTTAAAAAAGAAACATCAAGCACCAGAGTTATTACTTCGCGCGTGAATGTGGAAGATGATGATTTTTCTTTTTTAGCAAAGCCAGACGACTACAACGATTATTTAAAATCTGTAAGGGAAGGAACTTTGAAAATGGGATTAACCACAGGTAGTCCTTCATTAGACACGCATTTTCTTTTCAAGGAAGGAAACTTAGTTATGACTAACGGTATTGATAACACTGGTAAATCGGTATTTACTTGGTATCTATGCTTGCTAGCTGCAATGTACCATGGTTGGAGAGGGATTATTTTTTCTAGTGAAAATACACTGGGAGCGTTTATGCGAAAAATGATACAGTTTTATTGGGGCAAACCATTAGTGGGTAATTTAGCCATGAGTGAGGCTGAATATCAAATAGCAAAAAAGTTTATTGAAGATCATTTTGTGCTTATCAAAGCGCAGGAGGATTTGTATAATTACAAGGATATTATAAACATGGTCAAGAAGACGCTAAAGACCGGCAAATTTAATTACGGAATGATTGATCCATATAATTCCTTAAAAATAGATTTAAGCGGCTTTAGCAAGCTTAATACGCACGAATATCACTACGAGGCGTTGAGCGAAATAAAAGCGTTTGGTCAAAAAAACAATTTTGGCTGGTTTGTAAATCACCATGCTGTAACCGCAGCTGCTAGAACTAAAGATGCAGAAAAAAAATATGTCCAAGCGCCCGGAAAGCAAGACACAGAAGGCGGACAAAAAGTTGCAAACAAAACCGATGATTTTTTAACTATTCACCGTATTACCCAGCACCCTACCGACTGGATGATAACCGAAGTCCATGTAAGAAAAATAAAAGACACAGAAACAGGAGGTAGGCCCACTCCTTTAGAAATGCCTGTAAAGTTTGAAATGTATAGAGGCGGTTGTGCTTTTTTAGAAAGATTGGAAGAAGGAGGCAGCCCAGTAGATCCAGTAAGCGCTTGGCACTTTAAAAACAGACCTAAACAGCAAGAGATTGTTGCCGATGCAAAGACCGGATGGTCTCCAATAAAAGACACATCAATAGAATTTTAGTATATTTATTCACTCAAATCAACAATTATGCTTTGTAACAAATTCACAGAATTAACACCAAAGGAAAAAGTAATCTTCATAGGAGAACTTACTCACGCGTGTATGAACGATGACTTTATGTTCGATATAGGCAAACAAATAATAAACATTGCCGAAAATAAAGGTCTTTTTGATAACGTGAAAATAATGCCAGAAAACGATGATACCATGGAGTAAAACTGGTGATTGTAGCAACCAAGATTGTAATGCAAAAAACACTAGCTGTGTAAAAGTTGGTAAGGAACTTTTTTGCCTAAAATGTAGAAAAATACAGAAAACAAAAAAGATCATAGCCAAGGAATCTGTACGCCCGGTAGTGGACAAGAAAAAGCTAACAAAAGACCTTGATATTGCATACAGCCAATACGTTAGACGCAAAGCTTCGGACAACAAAGGCGAATGTATCTGTTTTACTTGCGGTAAAAAAGAAAACTGGAAGAAAATGGATTGCGGACACTTTGTACCAAGGGCAAACATGGCTCTAAGATGGGATTTAAGAAACCTGCGCCCCCAGTGCGTAAATTGCAATAGATTAAACTATGGCAAAATAAGTGTTTATGAAAAAAATCTAGAGAAAGAAACAAATGGGTCTGTGGGCGATTTGCTTGCCGATTCTAAGCGTTTTTGCAGGTTTAGTGAAAGAGATATGCTAGAAATGATTATACATATAAAAAACAAGCTTAAAACAATTAACTAATGAAAAAATTAGACAAGATTATTATTGTTGTTTATTTTATAATAGCAACTATCTCTATTTTTGCACTTTGTGGATTTATATACCTCTTACAGAACCTTTATAAATGGTTGTAGTAACCCCATCAACTGTTTTTGTGATAGAATAGCTTTTGGTGCTAACTATAGGTGTAGCGCTTACAATTTCTTTTAAAATTTCAATACATTCGTTTTCGCTCCGCGATGTTGTAACAAAAAAATAGACTGAATAGCTATTAACTATTAATCTATATTTTGCTTTTTTGTATGTGTCAAAATATGCAGTAAGGGTATATTTTTCCATTTATTTTTCATTTGTAGAATCAACTATTTTTACCTCTTCGCCGGCAACCATGGCTGATATTATTTTTTCAATAAACGCCCTTTGTTCTTCGTTTAAACGAATAAGCTGATCGTTAATAGCTTCAAAAGAAAAAGAATCATCTAATTCTTTCTTCAAAGCTGTTCTATTTTCTTCGGTTAGCCGGCACTTCATACTGTCTATAATCCAATCGCACTTTTGTATGTACTGGTTGAATACGTTTTTAATGTCTCCAGAGACACCAGTGCGAATATCATCAAAGTACATTTTGGCTAAATTAACGTGATGTAATCCTTTAGCTAAAGAATAAGAGTTGTCTGTAAATCTTTCCATATTTTTTTTATTAAAAATCGTCTTGACACCAAATAGGCGTTTTTTCTCCAACGTATCCGCCGCGTATGTTATACTCAAAATGTTCTATTGCATCTTCTTCGGTCATACACTCTGATACCACCAGCTCTTCTAACATTGCTTTTACTGAATAAATAAGCCGAATGTTTCCATCCCAGTTGTATTCGTATCCAAGAATACAATTATCAAATCCACTTGCTACTAATATTTCTTGATCTGGATATTGTTCTATTATGTCTTCTAACTTTGTCATGTTTTGTCTTTAAATTTTTTTTCAAAATAATCGGCAGCATGCAGGTACTTAGATGTGTCTTTTAATTTAATCGTAGCGCCATTTTGTTCCCCATCTAAAAAAGCGTATTTTATCATTTCTTCTTCTTTTTTTAAATAAGATTCAAGCAAAACGCAAACAAAACGCACATCAATTTTATCACCAAAAGTTCTATATCCTTTTATGTCCTCTATTGCCTTTTCAATTGTTGTTTTCATATCTAATCGTTGCCAGACAAATCAGTATCTGTACTGTCAAGTCTTTTTTTAATTTTTCCAACAAAGTGTTCAAATATTCCAATTAGCGTGTATGGAGAAACCCCATCGGTATCTAATTCTACATTAATTGATCCTTCTTCTTCTTTGTAAATAATTGTAATTTCGTGATGTTTCATTTTTTTGTTTTAAATTTTAATAAACAATATTTTAGCGAGTACCCCATTTTAATAAATCTGAAAGACCTCCGCCAGAGGCAAAAATTATTATAGTCATAATTGCGATAACTACCAGCGCAAAAACACAACCAACAGAATCGTGATTAGCTTTTTCTTCTGGGGTCATGTTAGCGTAGTTTTGGGCCGCTTGTTCCCTTGCTTTTTTTCTTCCGTACTTAGTGTTTAAATTGTACTGCTTCATTTTGATTGGTTTTAATAGTGTTTATAATATTTCCAAACGTGTATTTTTTTGTCGCATCTAGTGCATTTATACTCACCAGAAAGCCCTATTATCCTATATAATTTCCATTTATGAAATCCTAGAAAACACAATATTATTTTCATTTTTAGACAACTTTAATTTTATTTAGACAAGTTTTTAGACATTTTTTAGACCATTTTTATTTTATTTCACAATGATTTGGTCTATAAAATACCCTATAAGTAACAGAACAAATAGTATCACAAAAAACATTCCTATTAAATTACTTATACTTTTCATAATTTTTAGTAATCAGGACAAGATTCGAACTTGTACAAACAGAATCAAAATCTGTTGTGCTACCATTACACCACCTGACTATGTTGCTTGTCTTTCCAAGCTGCCACTATTTTTTTCGCTTCCTCCAGTAATTGTTTTACCGAGTTCGACCTGTAGCGTGTAGGTACGGACAACCATTTCATACAACACGTCCGTCATTCTTATTGTTCCATTAGCCATTCTATTGATGTCATAATTAATCTTTTTTTAATTGTTTAAAACAAAGTTGGTTGAGATTGTTCGTTATTTATTCTTTTGGTTAATACTTCATAATAATTTTCATCAATTTCGCTTCCTAAAAAATTTCTTTTTTCCTTAATACATGCTACTGCTGTTGTACCGCTCCCCATAAATGGATCAAAAACTAAATCGCTTTCCCTGCTTGAGTTTGTTATTAAAGTTCTAATTATGTTTAATGGCTTTACTGTTGGGTGTTCAAATTCGCTTTTTGAATTATTTTGTAAAAAATATTTTTTCTTGCTTGCGTACCCCCCCCCCAAATATGCGCCTTTCCCTCTCATAAATATTATGTATTCGGTATCGCTTAAATATTTATTATTAGTTGTAGGTATTGGGTTTAATTTGTGATAACAAAGTATGTCAGTATTCATGCTGTTTTCTTTTCCCCAAAGCAAAATCTGTAAAACTTGGTCTTTGCTACAAAAAAAATAACAATTGAAAATCTTTAGTACCCTTTTACATTCATCAAGTATTTTATTTTCAAAACCATCGCTTAAAGATTTAACTCCGGTGTGATAATCTCTTTGCTCAACTCCAAAACACCCTCCAGACCCTCCAGAAACTATTTCATAAGGAGGATCTGCAATTACTAAATCTATCGAACTGTTAGGAAGCCTTTTTAAAGTTTCTAAACAATCTTCATTATACACTTTATTTATTTCCATTTAATTCTTTTAATTGTTTAAAAATATCGTAAAGACCATAAACGCAAACTAGTGCCATGGCTATTAAAAAAATAAGTGCTATCATTTCTTTTTTATTTTTCTAAGCGCGTCCAATCTTGACATGGCGCTTTCTGTGGTTTTTGTAATAATAGGTTCTGTTTTTTCTTTTTTAGGCTCATACCCATCAAGAAAAAAATCAACTACTTTCTGCGGAGTGGCAATATTATTTTCAAATTTAACCAATTCTAGTTTATCTATGTTAAACCTAACTCCTATCGGACTTGTTTTGGCTGCTTTCTTTTTCATAATTTAATTCGTAGCTACAAATTTATAACGTAGCTACGAATTTACCAAATATGTAGCTACAAATTTAGGAAAAATTAACAAAAACGTAGCTACAAATAGCGAAATGTAGCTACAAATTATAAGAAAACGTAGCTACGAATAAAAAATATGTAGCTACAAATAAAATTGACGGTATTTGCAATAGATCACAATATCTGGACGAATTAACACAATTAGGCGCTTCTGCGGCTTATTTCTAGCCCTTTCTAGACCTTTTCTCCCTGTTTGCCTTCCTAATACACTACACTCCCTTAACACCCTTTAAATTAGCCCCATAATAAACCCCAGTACATAAACAACCGCACCAACATAACACCCGCGCAAAGATAACCGCGCACAATGAAAGTAACACACCAACCCGCCACGCCATAACCAACCCAGTACAACCAACCAACCGCGCCGGCATGATCA